>JACKZZ010009658.1_pt1 | contig 22381 bp, 27 predicted proteins | sample 8027871 | NCBI WGS metagenome assembly JACKZZ01 (sample SAMN15724774, study PRJNA655200) | protist metagenome | isolation source: fluorescence activated cell sorting (FACS) single amplified genomes of... | place: USA: West Boothbay Harbor, Gulf of Maine | collected 2000-07-19 | reverse complement strand
CTTTTGATGGTGATAAAGATATTATTAAAAGTTTAAAACAAAAACTAAACAGTTACAAAACTCAAGACAAAAAAAAAGATAGGTATGATAAAGAAACATTTATTAAATATAGTGAATTACTTTATAAATTAATTGAATCAGAAATAAAATGTAAGTATTGCGAATGTACTACATTATTGATGTATGCAAATAAAAGAGAACCGAACCAATGGACCCTTGATAGGATAGATAATTCGATTGGACATAGTAATTCAAATACAATTATTTCTTGTTTGAAGTGTAATTTGGAGAGAAGATGTAAAAATGATGAAAAATTCCTTTTTTCTAAACAAATGAGGTTAATTAAAAAAAATTAAATATATTTATTATTATAATTAATGGAATATAGGTATTCAAAATGGAGTGATAAGAATGGTTCTATGGTGAAAAGTAAGCGTAAAAAAATAGCAGATTTAGATAAAGAAATTAATATTGATAATTATGAAATGCATAAGAATACAATTGATTTTCTCTCCAAAAAACAAAAAATATCTGATGAGCAAAATGAAAGAGTTAACGAACGTGAACAAGAATTAGAGCAAAAACGTCTACCTGGATTAATTGACTTTAACACAATTCATCATGAGCCTAGTGGTAAGCGAGCTCTAAGTAATGAAAGGATATCAAATAGATATATGGTCATTCAAAAATCAATAAATCCATTTTTATCTACAAGTAATTACATTAGTGATATAGAAGTTCAAGACGCACATTTAAGACCAAAAGATAGTAATATTTAATTGTTAAATATAAGTATTTAAAAGCGTAAATTGAAAATACATATATGTCTTATTCAACACAAAATCAACTTTTATTAAATAAGCTAATGGAATTTTATAAAAAAGATAACAATATTGATAAAATTTTACCTATTATTAATGGTGAGCACAAGGTAAGTTTACGTTTAATTGATTGGTTTGTTACAAATTATAGTAAAAAACACTATACATGCTATATGTTAGCAGATAAGGATAAAACAAGGAGATTTAAAGTTTATGTAGATTACAAGTTAAAATTAAAGGCATATTCAAAAAAGCGTTTTGATCCTTTTTGTAGATGGGATAGAATAGTTATTCCTTATGGAGATGATGATAATATATGTATTCAAACAACATTAGGTCAACTAAATTTTTTTAGATGGGCATTACAGTACAAAATTTTAGATTATATTGAAGATAATTTTGATTGTATAGATGCGGATATGAATTTTAGAAATAGCTCTTCAAAAAATAGAACATCTAAGAGTAAAGCAGCTAAAACAAGAAAGAAACGTAAAGAACTTTCGGTATCTGCTACAAAAAGTATTAAAAAAGAGGAGGTAGAAATTATAGTTAAATTTGATTAAATGACTAAAATATTAAAGAAAAAATATGTTATTTAAATAATATATTTTTACATGGGTAATAAAGTTAGTTCAGTAAGAAAGATAGGTTTTGAAGATATAAAATATCTACTAAATAAAGGGAATAAGTTTATTATCATTAATACAATGGATGAAAGAGAACAAGATTGTTTAATAAAAGGCACAACTATGCCTAAGGATGAGGTTGTTATCATAAATAAAGCCCTATCTAATCCAAATCTAACAATTGTAATATATGGAAAAAATTACAACGATGATTCAATATATGAAAAATTTAATAAGTTGGTTAATTTAGGATTTGTAAATGTTTATATCTACCCAGGTGGTATATTTGAATGGCTACTTTTACAGGATATATATGGAGAAAATGAATTCCCTACGACAAAAAGAGAAATAGATTTACTTAAGTTTAAACCAGTCCCGGTTATTAATAATTTATTGTTAACAAATGATATTGACTAGCAACCATATGTAGACTCTATAAGTAGCTTTTCAGCAGGAGAGAATTTATGATTACTAGGTATTTCATTATCTATAGCAGCTTCAATCTTATCAATCCACTCTTGTGGAATTCCATCAATAAATTCTACATTACCATCGAATGTAAGTACTTTACGGTCTGAAAGAGATAACCAATGTTCGTGATATTGGTGACATTTTTCAAGATAAGCAAGTGGTATATTTTCGCCTTCACGATTCCTAATATTTACTCGTTCTGCACATTTCTTAGGGTCCGTTTTAACATAGAATATACCATCTAATGTATATTTTCTTACGAATTCATCAAACCACATATTATATATTTTGTAGTTGACCTCTTCTATTTTACCATCATCAAATAACATTTTGGCGAAAACATTTTTATCTGTCCATACAGATCTTTCGCAGATGATAATAGCATTGGGATTTATATCCACAATTTTTTTTATCTCAGATAATCGTGAAATATACGCCATCATTTGAAATGAAAATGCATATTTTTCTTGATTTTGGTAAAATTTTTTCAAAATTGAATCTCCTTTTGAATCTTTTATGGATTCCCATATCTTAACTGGTTCTTGAAGATAAATTAAGTAGTGATCATAATAATGTTTTTTTAAATAATTCTTTAGTTTTTTAACTAAGGTTGATTTACCAGAACCAATATTGCCTTCTATGCTAAATATAATAGTCATGTTTGTGATTATTATATTCAAGATATTTTATATTTTTAAAATTTCAATTTAAATGCGAGGAGACCAGATACGACCAACACCACCAGCGACAACACGACTTCTAGGCTGTGCGGCAACACAAGGTGCGGTATTAGTTTCCATAACAACACCGTTAACAACGACATCTCCACATAGTTTCTGATTGCATTTAACACGCTGTGAGAGGCTAACTCTGCAGAAAGCACTGCGTCCTACTTTGGATACACATCCACTCATTTTTAAACCAAGCTGGTTTGTATTTACACTACCAGTGCGCTGTCTTGCTCTTCCGTAATATCTTACCATTATATAATTTATAAATATTATTTTTATTTGAAATATTATTTTTATTTGAATTAAATAAAATTGAATAGATATAAAAATATATTCTAATATTCATAAATACACTTAATTGCAAATATGGACCTAAGTCAAACAAAGTTATCAAAAGAAGAATGGGAGTCATTGGAAGTCCCAGTTACTCCGAATGAATTAAGAATCCTAAAGTTAATTGGCTCTGGATATGAAAATATTAACATAAAATTTAACGATACAATATCGCTTTTGAATTTTATAAAACTTTCAGACAGTAAATCACAAGAATATCATCAATTCTTATTCAATGAATATCTTAGAGAACCTTTAAAAAATATATATAAAAAACATGGACTACAATTTCCAAAAGAGAAAAAGAAGAAAAAAATTAAACTAAAGAAAGCGGATATAATTCGAATTCAAAATACTGATAAACGAATTAAAGATGTTAAAAATGAACTATTTGAGTTTGTTTTAATAAAACTACTTGATAATTATTTGTCTAAAGAAGGAGATGATAAAAATAAGTACTTTTATACTCTTACCCAGCTTATGAAATATAATATTGCGAATTTGAATGTTAAGTTTTCAGGTATGATAAAAGAAATAATTAAAAATGAAGAAGCATCGTTTAGTAAAAAGAAATTTATTAAAAATGCTTATAATTACATTGAAAGGAATAAAGAAATTATTAAATATAGAGATATACAATTATATACACATCAGAAAGAGTTATTCTCTAAATGTAAGGAACCAGGTTCAAAGCTTATTCTTTATCAGGCGCCAACAGGTACTGGAAAAACAATGAGCCCTATTGGATTGGTAAAAGGAGGACATAGAATTATTTTCGTATGTGCAGCTAAACATGTTGGTTTACAACTTGCTAAAGCATGTATAACTATGGAAATAAAAATAGCTGTAGCATTTGGATGTAAGGATGCAGGGAATATCCGTTTACATTACTTTGCCGCAAAAGAAACGATCAGAAATAGAAAAACAGGAGGTATTTTCAGAGTTGATAATGAAGTTGGAGATAATGTTGAAATTATGATTTCAGATATTCAATCTTACTTACCAGCAATGAATTATATGAGAGCATTTAATAAGTTAAATGATTTAATCCTTTACTGGGATGAACCAACAATTACTCTAGATTACAATGAACATGAATATCACTCTGTTTTATCAAGAAATTGGAATGAAAATGAAATTCCAAATGTTGTTCTTTCGTCAGCAACATTGCCTCAACAAGAAGAATTGATAGAGATGATAGGTTCATTTCAGGCTAAATTTGGTTGTACAAACGTAGATAGTATTGTTAGCCATGACTGTAGTAAAACAATTCCAATATTGGATCCAGAAGGTTATGTTGTTCTACCACATTTAATTTATAGTGATTATAAAAAAATAAAAAAATGCGTAAGACATATTAAAAAGTATAAGACACTTCTAAGACATTTTGATATCAAAGAAGTTTGTAAGTTTATCATTTATGTGAATAAAAATATTACAATAGGTGAACCATATCAAATAGAAAATTATTTTGATTCGATTGAGATGATTGATTTAATGAGTATTAAAGAATATTATCTTAAGTTACTAGGAGCTATTAAGAAAGATTATACAAATATTTATGAGTATTTCCAAAATAAAAGAAAAGCACTTTATGAAAAACCAATTCGTATTACAACTTCAGATTCATATACATTGACTGATGGACCCACAATTTATCTTGCAGATAATATTGAGAAAATTGGCGAGTTTTGTCTTAAGATAGCTAAAATACCTGATATAATGTTAGAATCCATACTAGAAGATATGGGATACAATGAAGGTATTCGTATAGAAATGGAAAAAATACAACATGAAATCAATAAAAATATGGATAATGCTAAAGAAGAAGAGGCAAAGAAATCGAAAGGGTCATTAAAAGGGAAATCAAGACAAGAAAATAAAAAAGGTGGTCCAAATCTTAATGATAAGAAAACGGCTGATTTAATGGAACGTTATGAAGGATTGCGTTCTCAAATGAAAAGAATTAAGTTAGGTTCAAGATTTGTACCAAATAGTAGTGATCATTTGGAGCATTGGGGTCATAGTGATGCTAAAACAGCCTTTACTAGTTCAATTGACGATGATATTGTTGAAAAAATTATGATGCTTGAGGTTGAACCTAATTGGAAAGTACTTCTTCTTATGGGTATTGGTGTATTTGCAAAACATACTAACATTGATTATGTAGCTATTATGAAAGAACTAGCTGTAAGACAGAAACTTTATTTAATTATAGCTTCTACAGATTATATTTATGGTACGAATTATCAATTCTGTCATGGATATATTGGTAAAGATTTGTCTACACTCAGTCAGGAAAAGTTGATTCAGGCATTTGGAAGGGTAGGAAGGTCAAATGCTAGGCAAGATTATAGTTTGAGATTGCGAAGTACTGAAATGATTGATACACTATTTCAAGAGCAAAAAGATAAAATAGAAGTTATAAATATGAATAGATTGTTTAGTGATTAAAAAAGTATTTTAAAAATATAAATGTTAAAAAGTTTATTTAAACATTTATTACAAGTTAATACATACAATGCAAATTTTTGTTAAGACACTAACTGGAAAGACTATTACTCTAGATGTTGAACCATCCGATACAATTGAAAATGTTAAGTCGAAGATACAAGATAAGGAGGGGATAAACTAAGGGGGTTGTCCTGAAAAGCATCCAGCTAATAACACATAGGCTCTGTTATTAGATAAACTGTTGAAATCCTATTTATTTGAATTATTTAAAGATATGTTGATAAATGTAATTTATAATGGATCAACACAAAATATTTAAAATATGGATGGCTGGGTTTTATGAAGGGGAAGGAAGTATTTCTAACGACAAAAGCAATAATAACAGATTAAGATTATCTATTTCTCAAAATGATAAAACACCATTGGTTAAAGCTCAAGATATTTGGAATGGTAAATTAATAAAGAGAATTAGAAAATCACCAGTTAGTGATAAAATTTGTACTGGATATGAATGGAGGTTATCTCATAATGATTCATTAAAATTTATTGAAGAAATTAGACCTTTCATGATTATACCTTACAAGATTGATCAAATTAATAATGCATTAAAATCTGCTGAACTTGGTTTTAGTGGTAAATTTAAATGCAACTTTTGTAATTTAAAATATGCTTCTCCATCAGGTAGAAGAAGGCATGAGAAAAAAGAACATATTAATAAAGGTAAATTACATAAATGTTCTATATGTTATTTAGAATATAAAAGTAAAGATTCTTTAAATCGACATATTAGATTAAAACATTCAAATAAAAATTCAGATGCTAGTGTGATTAATATTTATATTTGAAGTATTATCATGCGAGATACCTTATAATGTCGGGGAACCCCTTAGAGTCTTAACTACTTCTTGTATTTTGGAAACAGAATACAATAGGCGGGGTAATGACCTAGCTCATAGTAATAACGTTAAGAATTGGGAAATCCGCGGGTAAAGTTTCTGTCTCCGTTATGGTAGGATATGAAACTCCCTCAACGACCGCACGGGTATCGGTAGATAATGATAGATTAACCATCTTGAATCTGCTTAAGATACAGTCTAGCCCACTGTGAAAGCAGTGGTATTTACGTCCCCCAGACCAGCAACGCCTAATTTTTGCAGGGAAGCAGCTTGAAGACGGTAGAACACTATCAGATTATAACATCCAAAAGGAAGCTACACTTCATCTTGTGCTAAGACTACGTGGAGGTTATTAATCAGTTAGTAATTTTACATCATTATTCTCAAGTAAAAACTGTTCAAATTCATCAAAAAACATTTTTTTCTTATCATTTAACATATTATCAACTGTTTTGATAGACCATGGTCTTAATTTTTTATCTTTCATTATTTTTGTTAAAAGATAAATAATAATACTTCTATCTAATTCTTTATTATTCAGTTTTTTGTATTTTTTCTTGAATTCATCATATAGTCTCATATAAGTGACGCTACATTTTATATCTAACCAGTCCGACATATATTTATTAAAAAACTTATTAAATTTTTCATTTTCCATTAATTCACTAATATCTTTTAAAAAATCATTATTTTCAATAATTTTCTCTCCAGCTTCAATATAATTTTGAGTTTGTTTTTCATTAACACTTATTATAGACATTATAACTAATACATATTTTGTTTTTAATATATATTAATTTATAAATCTTCCATTTTCAATTCAACATCATCGGGATCTACCATTTTTTCTTCAATAACAACATTTGTTGAAACATTATCATTTGGAACATCTTCAATTCTATAGTCCGCATCTATAGTATTATAAGTTTTTGGTTCCTTCATATATGCACTATTTGCACGTTCATCTTTAATAGATAAAGCACCAACGGTCCATGAACTATATAATTTCATGAATACTAGCATAAAGAAACTTAAAAATGTAGTAATACTGTTAGTTCCCGTGTAGGATTGGTACACAGTAACACCAGATACTACGAAATTAGTTATCATCATAAAAAGTGCAACATATACAGATCTTATATAATGTGTATTAAGACGAGCCATTTGTGCCTTGTACTTTGGATAAGCTTCAATCTCAGTATCTAAATTATTTGTACTTTTCTCATCATCAATATCTAAATACTGAATACACCAATTTTCTCTCTTAAGTTCAATAAAGTAAAGATAAGACATTTTGTTTTACGGAACCTAAAAGACATGCTGGTATATTTAATGGGGTTATTACATCACAATGCACAGAAATTATTGAATACTCAGACGCTGATGAGACTGCTGTTTGTAATTTAGCCAGTATTGGTCTTCCTAATTTTGTGAAAACTAGAAATCTAGATGAACTTAAATCTAAGAAAATCACTGTATATTCTAAAAATGGTTGCAGTTATTGCAAATTAACTAAACTTCTTCTTAATAAACATCAAGTTGAGTTTAAAAATATGCTTGTTGAAGAGGAACATAAAGAAACATTCAAAGCAAAATTTAATGAAGAACATAATGTTGAACTTAAAACATTCCCGGTAGTATTAATTGATGATAAATTCATTGGTGGATACACTGAGCTTTTAGATATTATGCGCAATGAAGTAGACCATGAAAAACTTCATGAGGTAACAAAAGTAGTTACTAAAAATCTCAATCGTGTAATCGATATTAATTTTTACCCTACACCTAAGACAAAAACAAGTAATAATAGACATCGCCCAATTGGTTTGGGAGTTCAAGGTTTAGCAGATGTATTTATGCTACTAGATCTACCATTTGCAAGTGAATGTGCGCAAAAGGTAAATAGAGAAATTTTTGAAACTATTTATCATGCTGCAGTAGAAGCAAGTATGGAACTATCAAAACAAGAAGGACCATATAGTACATTTAAGGGTTCACCTGCCTCTGAGGGATTACTTTCTCCTGATTTGTGGAATAAGGTTGAATACTCTGGACGTTATGATTGGAGTTCACTTAAAGACCTAGTTAAAGTGCATGGTATCCGTAATTCTCTTCTTGTTGCTCCTATGCCTACAGCTTCTACAAGTCAAATTCTAGGAAATAATGAATGTTTTGAGCCATATACAAATAATATTTATGTTAGAAGAACTATTGCAGGAGAGTTTGTAATGGTGAATAGACATCTTTTAAAAGAATTAGTTGAATTAGGTTATTGGACAGAAACCATTAAAACACAAATTATTGCGGCAAATGGTTCAATTCAAAAAATTAAAGATATTCCAAAATGCATTAAGGAAAAATATAAGGTGGTTTGGGAGATCCCAATGAAACATCTTATCAATATGGCTGCCGCTAGAGCACCATTTATCGATCAGAGTATGAGTATGAATTTGTGGATGCAAAACCCTACCTATGATAAACTTACTGCAATGCACTTTTACTCTTTTAAACAAGGGTTAAAAACTGGACTTTATTATTTGAGAACAAAGGCTAAGGCAGCACCTCAGCAATTTACTGTTGACCCTACAGCTGTAACTTCTACTGAGGATGATGAAGAAGGTTGTGTAATGTGTTCAGCATAATTTTGCATACATATTTTCTAATTTAGAATTTCTATTTAAAATATCAACATCCCAATATAGTTTTCCAAAACAACGGAAACATACCAATATATCAATCAATGAATTATGTAAGTTATCTGGAGTTTCATTAAATAATTTTTGATGAAGTTCAATTAATTTTGGTGATTTTAAAATCATTTTATCGTAATATTTACTGTAATAATATAAATCTGTTATATTCTTACCTTCAATCATTGTACAATAAGTTTTTTTTCTTGAATCAGATAGTGTCTTTTTATAACAATTTCTGATTTGTTCAACGGATATCATTTTTAAATCAAAATTCAAATTGTGTGCTACTAATATTTTACTTTTCCTTACATCTTTCATAAATTTATCAAGCACTTCAGTAATTTCTTTACCTTCACTCTTCATTTTCTCATTTGTAATTCCATGAATTTCAATGCTATCCTGTTTCATTTTAAGACCTTTTGGAATCCTCACAATATGATCTTCTACGCTTAATACTTTATTTTTAGAAGTATCATAAACCATCCATGAAAATTGCACTATATAAGGCCATTTCCACGTTTGCTTTATTGACGCATATCTTTCAGGCAATCCAGTTGTTTCAACATCAAATGTTAGCACTCTCATATTTGTTAATAAGATTGTATGATAGTTAAAAAAACTTATTTAAACTTAATCAATTTTTTATCAACATTATATATAATATGTTTAATATTAATAATTCACTCGGTATTATTATTGCAATTATTTTTGTAACTAGCTACATTAATCGCCAAAAAGAAATTATTGAGTTATTTAAAAATCCTTATTGGTTAATTAATACTATAATCATTGCTATTTTTTCATTTTATGTAATTAATATTAAAGAAGGAAAAGATGAAGAAACAATAAAAATGCAAGAAGCAGTTCGTAAAGGTATTTTAGCATTTATGATCGCCATTTTCGCACACTTAGAACTTACTGTTGCACCTTTCTGGATTGTATATGGACTCGCTTACTATGCTCAAGGATATGTATAAAATAATTTTAATATTTAGTTGTATATTCTCCTGTATTAAATTCATCAACTAGTTTCTGCGGTATTTTCCTGAAATCAACTAAAAGAGTATTTTTCTCAAACTTTTCTTTGGCTTCTGGTTCTTTTTCCATTTTACTTTTGAAGAATTCAGGATCATCATAACATTTCCCTGCTGTTTTAATACCACATTTTTTAAATATAGGATATATACCATCACTTTTATCTCCCATCACTATTTTGCAAAATAAATCCTTTTTTTTATCTTTAAAACAATTTTTACTCATTGTTAAATCTTTATATTTTAGATTAAACAATTTAGTTTTTTCATCAGCTAATTGCAAATAATCCATATCGCTTGTAATTATTGTTATAAGTGAATCTGGAGTTACATTACGAATATTACGAACAGTTAAAGCAAGACAATCATCCGCCTCTAAATGAGGATGTCTCAACGACATATGTGCACCAGCCTTTTTAAACAACTCTTCCTCATGAACGATCTTAAATACTGGTCCTCCTTTAAAAGTTCCATTTATATCACGATGTGCTTTATATGCATCAAAATGTGCATTTCTCCATATGTCTTTTCTAGGACAATCTAACCCAACTATTATAATTGGCTTAACTAATTTAAGCTTTTTAATTATTTCACGGATTTTACTTATAAATACTTTTCTGAATGTTTTCATGAAATCCTCATTTTCGCTAGGATTTTCTAAAGGTTCATCTGGGTGTGAATGTTTCCACCATTGTTCTAGTGCAAAATATCTATAAAACATAAAGTAACTACCATCTATTAATAAGAATTGAGGTGCATCAGACATTGATAACTATAATACATAAAAAAGTTTTTTATTTATTTCAATTTATCTTTATTAACAATAATTATTTATTTTCTTTGAATAAAGAATTATTTTTGTCTTTAACATCTATCTTTTTATCCCATTCGTCAAATGATGTCTCTTTGGTTATTTTCTCTTTCGCGTTAATTTCAAATGAAGGTGTTGTTACATACAATCCTTCATCCATACACTTAATTGCGATGTTCAAAATAGAACCTTGTGTGCCTGAAAGATAAATATTAAAGAACCCATCTTCATTTTTATAATTATTATACAAGTTAGTACACTTCTCAGCAGAATATGTATAATAATCCTTAAATTCAATCCCAGATGATTTTTCAAAATGACTAAGTATATTACTACCATAAGACATTAACGAACCATTGACCAATGATGTAACTTGTCTGTAATCTATAGCACCCTTAACACCAACTACAAGAAATTCCAAATTTTCATTTAATGAAAATACATTTGAGTACCACATACTACTTATAAACTGACCACTCTTTACATCCGGATTTATAACTTGAAACCGATGTCGTGGAAATTCCCAGCCATCACATGTTTTATATGCGAATATATATTGAACTCCATCAGAATCGAATGTTAATTGTTTGCGTTCACCTGAACTCTCACTCATTATATACTAAGTAATAGATTGATATAGTATATAATAATTAGATTAATTACAATTCAATTTTATGCAAATTTTTTACAAATTCCAAATGTTTTACGATGCCATTCACTAATACCATGTTTTCTAATACCATCTAGATGTTTTTTTGTTCCATAACCTTTATTTTTTTCTAAATCATAAAAATCGTTTAAATAATGGTACTGTTCACATACGTCTTTAATATATAGATCACGTTCAACCTTTGCAATAATGGACGCAGCCGCAATTGATGAATATTTATCATCTCCGCCAACAATGCATTGATTTGGAATAACTTTACCATCACGCTCGTACTCATAAAATTTATTTCCATCAACAAGTATATGTTCAGGTGTAATAATTAGATTATCTAATGCTTTATGCATACCATAGTGTGTCGCTTGGAAAACATTCATCTTATCGACCTCTTTTTCTGTAACCCAATAACTTGTCCAATCAATTGCGTTATTAACTATATATTCATATGCAACTAGGCGGTTCTTTTCATTAAGTTTCTTACTATCTCGCATTAAACTATGATCAAATGAGTCATCTTGTGGTAAGATAACCGCACCAATATAAACGCGACCAAAAAGCGGACCACGACCAGCTTCATCAATACCAACTTCTAGTTTTCCTTTTTCATAAAAGCTTTTTAACATCTTTCGAATATGTCTTTTCATAAAATAAATAGACATATTTTTAATTTAATTATTTATAATCATTTTTCTAACTTATACCCAATTCATATTTTCCCCTGTCTTTGTAATCCATTCAGAATCATCGTTAATTGTATGTCCTACATCTTTTAATGCACCAGCAGTCATAGGTGTAAGATACGAATCGTCAGTATCTTTCAAACCGGTCATTATCTCATTTGTTAATATAGGATAATCTTTACCATCATAACTTCTTGATTCTATACTTACAGTTCCATTTTCTTCCTTATGAAGACCTTCTTCCCAGTGATAGAATTCTGTTCCAGGACCAAAGTCATCTTCAATAGGTACTCCTACCATATTTGCTATATCTAATGTCTTCCCTGAAAAAATTGCTGGAGCGTTATTTGTAATTGAAGTTATTAATTCCTTATATCCAGCTAAACCTTGTGTGCCTGTATACATGAAAGGTGGATTGGTATCGCCTTTATTGAATAAAGTATCATCCTTAGTTGCTACCACTTCAAATATGTGAAATAATTCATGAACAAATGTTGATGTAAAGCCTTCAACTTCTTTGTCATTTATTTTGCCTTTACTAATATTAATATTATCAAATTTCCTTGAATTTATAGTCATTCTTTGAGTTTTATGACTTGCACTTGCAATTGTATTTGAATCGGTTCCCATATCTTTGAATTCGATTGTTATATTGTAATCTTTCTTATATGTTCTAATTAAACTCTCAATAATTTCAGTAGACTCTTTTACTATAGTATTTAAACTATCATTTTCGTAATATATTTTTAACCTATTTGATATTATATTAATTGTTCCAATCATACTGTCATGATCACGACATCTATAGTATAATAAATCAGGGGCATCCATTGGAACTGTAAATGTTAATGTTTCAGATTCTTTATCTTGTGATGCATCACCTTCTGAACCATCACTATGACTTAATCCATTATTATAAAGCTGAGCACCAATTAGTGTTTGATTTGTTTGAATTCTAAATGGATGGCCTGAAACTGATAAATTTATTGTATATGTAATACCTCTTTCTAAAAATAATTCTGGATTATTAGCATCTCCGCGTGTATTTACTCTATAATTACCTGTTGCAGAACTTATATTTAAATTATTCGCCTCTCTAATAACAGGAGAAGGCCAGGTAGTCATTTGTTCATGGTTACCTCCACCGTCAGTATAAGATACTGAACATTTTATTCTTTTTCCGATATCATCAGAAACTAAGCTATATGTCTGCAAAGAAGCTCCATTGATTACTGATACTGTTTCTCCTTCAATTCTACGCCATATAAATTGTAAATTTTCTGAATTCGTTGGTTCTGAATCAGTTAAAAAACACTTAATTGTATTTCCTATTGTAAATGTGTAATTATCTCCTTGTGGTTCAAGAACAGCTATTCCATCATTTGTGCTTGAAAATCCTGCATCTTTAACTAAATCTAATTGATTAACTGTGAATTCAGGAATTATCAATTGATTTGATTCTCTGTTATTACTATCAGTTACTTTAACCCATACATTAGAATGTGCTCCCTGTTTTAATGAAGAAAATCTTATCTTATTAACTCCAAGTATGGCTGTTTTTGGTGATGTAAATGCGAAATTACTTGATATTACCCCAGCTTTTGTTGAATTAAATTCGTATGTTGGCGTTGGGTTAATTGATGATTCTATTTGTTTATGTTCGGAAATATTTGGAGCTACGTCTTGTATTACACCTGTTGTGTTGAAAGGTGTTTCAACATTACCCAATGAATCTGTATATTTCGCTGTAACTTTAATTTTTTTACCTACATCAGCATATATTAAAGTATAACTTGTATATGTTCCTTCAAGAATTAAATCATCATTTCTAAACCACTTATATATAACGTTTCCATCAATGGAATTTTGATCAGAAAGTGTTACTGTTAATGTTTCTCCAACTGTTTCTGTACCCGACATTGTTATCGACCCATTCTCAATAGGCGCGACAATTTCAAATTCATTCACATATAATCTGTTGGAAATGTTATCTTCATTATCCGTAACGTTAATGTATATATCATTGTATGTTCCTACATTTAAACTTTTAAATTTAATTTCATTTACACCTTCGTTAGCCGTAGTTGATGATGTAAATTGGTAATTACTTGATATTGTCCCAGCTTTTGTTGAAATAAACTTATATGTTGGTTCTGTATATATTTTTGGCGTTGGAACTGTGGCATAAACAGTTAATACGGGACTATTGCTTGTTTCTCCACCAGTGTTTGTTTCTCCACCAGTGTTTGTTTCTCCACCAGTGTTTGGATTGTATGGACCTTGTTCATTAACATTAAACCATTTATCTGAAAGTTTATTTTTAAATAAAGTTATAAAATCGGTATTATTTGTATTGGTACTGGTATTTTGACCGAACATTTTATCTAGTAGTTCGTTTACATTTACATTATTATCAAACATTCCATCAAAATTCCAATCAGTAATATAATTTTTTTCAAAATTTTCTGCCCCATCAAACATGCCTTCCATATTTGTTACTTTTTCCGTATTCCAGTGCCCAACAGAGCTGTTAAATTTTTGTGCTCCACTAAACATATTAGACATGTTTTTTGCATTATTCGTTTTAAATAATTCTTCATCAAACGGTTGGTTAAACAATATTGCACCTTCAAACATACCTGCGAAATTTTCAACATTGTCTGTTTTTAATTTCCCAATATTAGCGTCATTTATTTCTGTACACCCTTTACAAAATCCTTCTAAAGATGTAACACTGAGCATTTTATCACCCCAATTTTCAATTCCTGGAATTATTTTTAAATTTGTCCCTGCAAATGCATCACTTAAATCGGTATCGAGTTTAACTTTTGCGACATTAATAGTTTCTAAATTAGTAGCTCCTTTAAAAGCACCCTTAAATAATGTATAGGTTTCTGGTAATTCGCCAAGAGTTCGTAAAGAAGTATATAAATTATCTTTTCGTTTTGTTTGGTTATTATCACCAACAGACTCATCTAATGTATCTTTTATAGAATCTGAAAGCTCGTCGTATGTAGCTCCATACTTAAATCCAAATTTAACATTATTTTCCAACCCATTACCCGGTGCGTATGAAATGGAAATTTTTTTAGGACCGGATACATTAAATGTATGTGACAACAGGTGAATACCCGATTTATTAATCGTATATATTTCTGTTTCTTCTCCTCCTCAATTAACACTTGCAGTAAGAATATTTCCTGTAATATTTCCATCAACTTCGATATTTACTAATATATCAATAGGAGAATTGGCTGTCCATGTTCCTGTAATAGTTGATATAATTGAACCTGATGTCCCATTCGAACCTGATGTCCCATTCGAACCTGATGTCCCATTCGAACCTGATGTAGATGATGTAAGTAAATTATTAACTCTGTATTTTTGTGCAGGTCTTGAAATTGTAACTGTAGGTAAATCACAACATTCAGTAACGATTATATTACCATCATCATCACGTCTTCCTTCATCTCCTAATGGTTTTACAGGCATTTGTCTTGCAACTCTTCTCGCAATTGCACGCTTAGCAGCAAATGATCTCCCTGTTACAACATTAGATGCGAATTTCCCATTTGCTGGGTTAGAAGATACCCTTTTGCGTTGAAATAGGTTACCTGGATGCATATTGTTATACTGCTTTCCATTAACTCCATTTTTAACTCGGTTGTGAGTAAATGTGGGCATATTATATTAAATATGGAGATTAAATTATTTAGATTCTTCACTACTATTCGGTGTTGATACATTTTCATCACTATCGTCTAACGGATTTTGCTTAATTTTAATATTCTGATTTTGTACAAATCTTTTTTGTTCGCTTAAAACACCACTCATTAAAAATGATGATGATTTTTGTTTTATCATGTTATTATTTTCTATTTCTACAAGTTCTAAATTAGAGTTTCTTGAATTTGTAACTTCAATTAAGAATTCATCTGAATTTTTCCTTGTATATTTCTTAAAATTAGTGATTTTTCGCCAACCATTAAATGTCCTTAACATTAAAATCTTATCTTTTATTGATAATTTTCTCTCCAATTCATCTTTAAATTTCTTTCCAAAAGGAAGGATTGTTTGAAGTCCGATTACTGGATCTGGTTTATGAACCGAAACTGTTCTAAAGTTTTTATTAAATTCTTTAATTATATCTTCCGGAATATCTGGACTTTGTTCCAATATCTTATCAAATTCAAAACGTTTTAAAGTAATATAATCCATAGAAGCGGACCTAAATTTAGGATCCAAACTTAATTCACAACTTATCTCTCTAAAAAAAGATAGGAATCTTAATGAAGCAATTCTATGTTTTTCAGCTTCCTCTTTAAAAGTGAACATTTCTTGAAAATTTGAAAGTACACCTGATAAAATAGCTGTTACACCTAAAACACCACGAAGTGTTCCTCTATAGGTAATATCGTTGCAATTATTAAAAACATCATTTGAAAGGAGTAATGTTATGCCGGAAAGATAACCGAAAATACAAGAAGGAATAGAAATACATAAATTCTTTTTTTTAAATGATATTGCGCTTTTTTGATGTAACCAAGCATATCCCGATGCTTTTTCAGCCCATGTAATTAATAGTTGTTCCAATTCATCAGTCCAATTTTTTTTAGGCATAGCTTATTATAATGATATTAGAAATCTTTTTCTCATAACATTATATAAATGAAAGTAAAACTAACACATGTTCTTATTGCTCTATTAGCAATTGTTATTATTTTTAATTTAGGAAAAGATGTTGTTGAAGGTATGGAAAATCAACACAAACATAAAGATGGACACAAACACGGACATCATGGAAAAGGTGTTAAAAGAGAAGATATCCCAGAGGGAGATGAAGACCTTTACATCTTAAAATCTCAAATTGTCCCACCAGTATGTCCAAAATGCCCCGATGCTGCCGTATGTCCTCGTGCGAAACCTTGTGCTCCTTGCCCCCCATGCGCTCGTTGCCCTGAACCCGCATTTACTTGCAAAAAGGTTCCAAATTATCGTTCACAAAATCAATCAGAGCTTCCTATGCCTATGCTTAACACATTCGCTGCTTTTAAATAAATAAAATGATAATCATAAAATTATTATTTTATTTTAGGTATAAAATTATAATTAATATTATGTGTTCTAATAACTATGCTAGATGTATTATTGATAACATTATTTATGTTCTATTTATTTTATCTCTAATGTTAATATTTTTAACGATTTCATCTAATAACGGTAAATTCAATGGTATAATAATTTTAATATACTCATTAGTAATAATTTTTGTTATTATTAGAATATGCGAATTTGGAATACCGGAAAATTTGAAATTATGTTTTAGAAATTGTATATTTGCTGATTTGGAAAACCAAAGTGAAAATGAAAATTAATGAATACGTTTCTTTACACATTGTTTATCCATCTGAAATGTTTGATTTTTTTTACTTTGAGGAACAATTTTTACTATACATTGTGATTTTTTACCATAAAGAGGTTCGGTGCATCCTTTTTCCTTTTTCTTTTTTGTCTTACGTAAATGTTCTTTAATTTTACGAGCAGAAACAACTTTTGAATCTTGAGTACAACGAGCTCTAAAATGTTCATATCTTTCACGAACATCACAATATTTAAGTCCTGAATCTTTTCCTAACATTGTGTTTATTAGTTCATGAAGTTTAAATACCCATCTAGAAAATTTATCTCTATTTTTAAGATCGGCATTTGTTAAAGGAAGTGCTTTTAAATTTTTCTTTAAATTTTCTCTACAGTAACGACAAGGTAATACATTTCTTAAATTACATATAAAATCTCTGTAGTGTTCTTTATCTTCCTTAGTTGGTTTTACAGGATAATTAAAAGACATCACATGTAAGTAATGCCATAAAGGTGGTCCCCAAACACTGGTTAGCATACCATCTCCACTTTGGTAATGCTTTTTTTTATATGTTTTGCTTCTTTTTCTGCGCTTTTTTGAAAAGCGTTTTCTATTTGTTTTACTACGCTTTTTTGAAAAGCGTTTTCTATTTGTTTTACTGCGCTTTTTTGAAAAGCGTTTATGAGTTTTGGCCATTATCTTATATTATTTTAAGAAAAAATTATAATCCAAAAATAATACTATGAAATAAAATCCATTAACTCTTTATTCTGATCTGTTTCATCTTTTAATTCAATATTATAACAAATCTTCCATAACGCGCGATACATTTCTTTTTCACTTGGATAATCTCTCCAGTTAAATTCTACCATTTTACCCTTATAATTTCTAACATACATAGTGTTTATGATATTATATTTTATTTGTAAACAATCTTTAGGTATATTCGTTAAATATTTTTTCTTCTATTATTCAAATATAATATATGCTTGATACTCTTAAAGCCACCGCAATGCAACTAATATCAAATAAAAAATTTCTAGCAATTGTACTGCTTTCATGTCTATTTATAGGCGTAGCAATATATGTTTATATGAATCATATTTCACCAAAATTAAATCCTAGTTTTGTACCTAATAAGGAATTTGTACAAGAAGATGAAAAACCAAAAAATGCTGATATATATTTCTTTTTTACAGATTGGTGCCCTCATTCTAAAAAATCAAAACCAATTTTTGAGAAGGTAAAAAAAATATATGATGGTAAGCCTATCAATGGAACTATTATCCATTTTCATGAAGTTGATGGAGAGAAACAAGAAGAAGAAATGACCCTTTTTGAGAAAGAACATAAAGTAAGTATTGATGGTTTTCCAAGTATTTATTTAGTAAAGAGCGAATCTATTGTTGAATATGATGCAAATCCTACACAAGAATCACTTAGCGAATTCCTCAACACAACTCTCTAAATTAATTTCATTTTCATTCAAAAAATCAGTCACAGCAACTTCACCTTTTTTTAACATATTTTCTCTTTTCACATGATTACATAAAATATCACTATCTTTTCCTAATTTTTCACAAAAATGATTAATTACAAACGGCACATCTTCTATATCTTTATTTATTAAATTTACAGTTCCTATGATTAATTGATAGTAGTATTGAATAAACGAACTATCTTGTGTAATTTTACAGTCTTCGTTTCTTTTTATATATAATCCCAAGGTTTCATTTTTATTACAACCATCATTTATCGCTGTTTTTATTGGAAAATGTTTTCTTACACCACCATCAATGTAATATTCTCCCTCATAGAATACAGGTTTAAATATTAGAGGCAATGCTGATGAAATTGTAATAGCATCTACTAAACTCATATTTGGATGTGTTTCATGAGATATTTTTACACTTTCTAGACTATTTAATTTAGTTCCAAATAGAAAAAAATTAATTTTCGTATAATTATAAAATTCCAATAAAGTTATATTTTCATTTAAATCTTTTGATTTTAGTAAAGGTCTCATTATTTCAACAAAAAGTGTATTATCTAAAAGACCTTTTTCGTCAACTAATTTGAATAATAATTCACTATTTATATTGAAAATTTTACTCCATGGTCTCTTTATAATAAAATCATAAATAACATTTTTTTCTATATCTAAAAGTAGTATTGCCCCCACTATTGAACCTGCGCTAACTCCATAAACAGATTTTAGCATATCATTTTTTAATAATTTTAATTCTTTTAATTTGTAAATCATTCCGATCATATCGATTCCATTGTAGCCACCGCCAGATAATACAATATGTTTTATATCCATAATAAAATATATCGTTATTTTTTAATCTTTTTTTTCTATTTTAATCATAATAATGGATGATGATGAAAATTTCTCAGAGAAAATTAGTATAGATGACCTATATACTAGAAAAAATGAAATTGAGGAGAATAAGTTAAAGGTATTTCGTAAAATATTACATCGTGTTCATAGCAAAATTAAGATAACATCAAGACAACGAAAATCTGAACAATTCACATTTTTTGTGGTACCTGAATTTCTAGTTGGAACACCACGTTATGACGTAGATTCATGTACTGCATATATTATTGATAAACTAAAAGATAATGGATTTCTTGTAAAATATACTCATCCTAATTTATTATTTATATCATGGGCACACTATTATGATAAAACAAAAAGAATGAATATCAAAAAGGAATATGGTGTAAATATTGATGGATTTGGTAATGTGGTATCATCAAAAAAGAAATCCGAAAATAAAGGAGATGATCAACAAAACTTAAATACACTTATGTTTGCTAATAAGAAAAGTAGTAATATTAAAATTGATAATAAACCTAAAAAAGATTATAAACAGACAACATCTTATAAGCCAATAGGTAACTTTATTTATAGTAGCGGTCTTCTAAAATCTCTTGAGGATTCAACAAGTTAAATACTTTTATAATAATCATAAAAAAATCCAGGAATTCGATGTGGATATAGAAATAATGTGGATATACCAATATGATCCGCTCCTATTGCTTTATACTTATTATATGTATAAGTATCATAAACTCCACCTCCAGCAATTATTGTAACATCATCAAAATTTTGTAAATATTGTATTATTGAACAAGTATAAGGAACTAGCCTTTTACCACTTAAACCACCATTTTCTACTTTCAATGTATTTGAACAATGAAATTGTCTAAACCCTTGTTTATAATATTCATCAATTAAATATTTATCAATCGTAGGTGAGAGTTTAATTATACACCATTCACGAGAATTATTTAAAAATTTGGAGAGATTTTGTGTAAAAATACCTTTATCAATATTTGGACAACTTGCATTTAGTTCAATATTTTGATTTTCAGGTAATATTTTTAAGATTTTGTCTATTTCCTCTTCCTGTAGGATAGCTATACTTAATACATCATTTCTAGTATATTTATTTAAAGCCCAAACTAAACCAGGGTTTCTTAAACCAATCTTATTTACCCAACCTTTATGATGAAAGGAATAATGCATCGTTTTTAATATTTGTGAAAACAATCCGCTTCTAGGTTCAAGTGTAAAACTACCTTTTATTGATATTGTTTTCGGAAAATTAATATAATTACCAAATGGTGGATTAATAAATAACATTTTTATAAATATTATTTATTTAACTTTAACATAATTTAATCAGACAAACAAATTGTTTTAAAAATCTGACTAGTGACTAGATAAGGGTCCATATTGGATGATGGACGTCTATCTTCAAAATAACCACATTTTTTATGAATAGTATCATAACTGATTCTTACAGAAGCTCCTCTATCTACTGGCTTTTTGATATCAAATGAAAATAATTTGTATGATGATGTTTCATGCTGTCCAGTCATTCTAAGTTCATTTCCTTTACCATAAACACACATATGTTCTACATGAGCATCTCTTAGTTTCTCAATACCTTTTAGAATAACATCCAATCCATCACTTTCACGCATACTTTTTGTACTAAAATTTGTATGACAACCACTTCCATTTAATTGTTTGAATGGCTTAGGATCCCAGCAAACGTGTATTTGATATTTTTCAGCAATTCTTTCCATTAACCATCTTGAAACAATCATATGATCACCAGCTTTAATTCCAGTTACTGGACCTATCTGATATTCCCACTGACATGGAGCAACTTCAGCATTAATACCACTAATTTTAACACCAGCAATCAAACAGGCTTGTAAATGCTCTTCAGCAACATTTCTGTGGAAAGCTCTTGTATAACCGCTTGAACAATAGTAAGGTCCTTGTTCCTTTTCCTTTTTTAATGCTGAATGATCACCATCTCCAATTAAAAAGTATTCCTGTTCAATTCCAAACCACGGTTCTTCATCCTTATTCATTTCAAAAATCTTGTTTGCAAAGTCACGTGTATTTGTTTTATGAGGGGTTCCATCAGGATTATAGACATCACATACAACAAGAAGAAATAGAGACCTTTTAATTTTCTCAATAGAACTATTTGTTTTAAAAGGATTAATAAAAGCTTTTTTAGGCTTAATTATTAATTCGGATGCTAATCCACTAGCCTGTGATGTAGAACTTCCATCAAAATTCCAATCAGGAATTTCACTAATATCGGTGGTGATTATATCATATAAAATACGAGTTTTAGATCTTAATTCGCCCTTACCCCCAACCCAAATATATTCAACGATAGTGCTAGGTGTATGTTGCATTTATAATATTCTGATATGACTTTATTTTTATACTATTTTTGTAAAAAATTAGATAGTGTTAAAAAATGTAA
>JACKZZ010017213.1_pt1 | contig 22393 bp, 25 predicted proteins | sample 8027871 | NCBI WGS metagenome assembly JACKZZ01 (sample SAMN15724774, study PRJNA655200) | protist metagenome | isolation source: fluorescence activated cell sorting (FACS) single amplified genomes of... | place: USA: West Boothbay Harbor, Gulf of Maine | collected 2000-07-19 | reverse complement strand
GGCTTTTAATAAACTTTGCATTGTATCTTTAAACAACAAAGCCGTAGGGTTCTCTACATCAGCTGGCAAACTATTGTAAAAAGTTTCGGCTGATTTTGATTTCCAAAATTTTTCTTCAAATTCCTCAGACTCTAAATTAATTTTTTTAAACAGTCTAAATTTTTCAATAATAACGGCCCATGAATATATAGAGCAGCCAATCAACATAAGTATTACAGACTTTACAATAAAATCTGCTCTTAAAAATAAACTCCACAAGGAAAAATCAGTATTTGAGGCAAGGCCTACTGCTTGAGATGTAATATCAGCTTCCATATTGAAGGTTTCACACTTAAATGTGTCATGAATTTGACTTTTAAAGTCTTTATTTATTCTTCTAGTTTATAAGTTTCGTAATAAAAGCTAGCAATCAATATCGCATCAGCTTTATTTGAGTCTTTTTTTCTCGATAACTCTGATGAAAAATAAGGAAATACCTCTATTGCTTTTGTTCTACTAGCGTCTTTTTCTGAATTAATAAGGTTAAAATATTTTTTCCATTTTGTCGGTCTTACAAAATACATCGGTAATTGCATTGCAGAACAAATTCCTTTTAAAATACCAAACGATTGTCCAAAATTAAACATACTAGTAACCCCTTGACCTGGCATAGCTGATACTTGTTCAATTATAACTTTAATATCTTCCTTATTTATGTCTTTAATTCTTGAAGAGATTTCATAATAAATTTGAGCACCATTAACTTGTTTTTTATTTTTTTTCCCCTCAGGCATATTGGGCATTTCAATAACATCAATTATTTTACCATCTTGAAAAAAACAAATAGAACCTGTTATCCCTGGGTCTATTCCAATAATAAGCATTAATTATTCTTAAAATTTATATTTGAATAAACACTTTGAACATCATCATCATCTTCTAGTGTTTCTAAAAACTCTATTGCAGCTTCCACTTTATCTTTTTCAACATCTACACTATTTAAAGGAACCCATTCAATCTCGGTTGAAATAAAATTTGCAATTGTTTTTTCTAAATTTTTTTTTACATTATAAATTTCACTCATAGGACATTGAATTTCATGAAATTCATCATTTGAAATACACTCATCTGCACCAGATTCAATTGCTAGTTCAAAAATTTGTTCATCTGAGATTTCTTTTTTATCAATTTTTATAATCCCTAACTGATTAAAGTTATGTGAAGCAGATCCCTGAGTTCCTAAATTGCCACCATTTTTTACAAATATAGATCTAACATTAGAAGCTGTTCTGTTTTTATTGTCAGTTAATGCTTCCACAATTACGGCTATTTTATCTGGACCAAATCCTTCATATCTTAAATTTTCATAATTTGTTTCAGAATTAACTGAAGATTTGGCAATAGCTCTTTCAATATTATCTTTTGGCATGTTGGCTGATTTTGCTGCTTGAATTGCAGATCTAAGTCTTGGGTTCATCGCAGGATCTTTATCACCTAGTTTTGCTGCTACACTTATCTCTTTAGATAATTTTGAAAATACTTTAGATCTTTGTTTGTCTGCTTTTCCTTTAGAGTGTTTTATACTTGCCCATTTTGAATGACCCGACATAATAATTATTGAGAATTTTTTAATTCTCCTCCATGTATAAAATTTTTTACAGTTTTTGCTAACCCTGTTTCTACATCACATTCAACAATCACACCACACAAACTAGCTTCACCAATTGCTGGAAAGTGCTTTGTGGACTTTTTTTTTAAAAATCTATTAATTGAATTTTCTTTATTCATTCCAATAACTGAGTCATAATCACCACACATTCCTGCATCAGTTTGATAAGCAGTACCACCTTTTAATATTCTAGTATCATTTGTTGGAATATGCGTGTGAGTTCCAACAACCAATGTTGCCTTACCATCAAAAAAATGTCCCATAGCTGACTTTTCACTTGTTATTTCACCATGAAAATCGACTAATAAAAAATCATAATCTTCTTTAAGCTTATATTTTTTCATAAATTTTTCAGCAGCTTCAAATACATCTTCACATTTCTTCATAAAAACATTTCCCATCAAATTAAGCACTCCTACTCTCATTTCATTTTTAGCAGTAAATATTCCAAAGCCTTTTCCTGGAGATGGTTCAAATAAATTTTTAGGTCTAAGAAGTCGATTTTCTTTTTCAATATGAGACATTGTTTCTTTCTGATCCCACACATGGTTACCCGTTGTAATAACATCTACACCACAGTTAAAAAAATCTTTACATATTTCCTCTGTAAGACCAACACCTGAGTCAGCTGCATTCTCACCATTAACAACTACAAAATCGATTTTTTCATCTTTAATTTTTGATAGTAAGTTATTCAAAACCATCGAGCGTCCTGAAATGCCAACTACATCACCTAAAAAGAGTATTTTCATTTTATAATATTTTTATTTGTTACAATATAATCTAATTTTTGATCATACATATTAGTTGGTACTTTATCAATTTCTTGAATTGAAAAAGCCAAACCTATCTTTATGATATTTTTTTTTTTTGATAATTTTTCAATTAATCTATCGTAGTATCCACCTCCATATCCAAGTCTGTTTAAATTTCTATCGAATGCTACCAAGGGAATTAATAAAACGTCAGGGTATACTATATTTTTAGCTTCTGGTTCAGGTATTCCATATTTATTTATTTTTAAAGGCTCAGAAAATGACCATGAATAAAAATCCATTTGAAAGTTTTTCTTAATTATGGGCAAAGAAATATTAAATTTATTCTTTTTAAATTTTCTTAACAGTGTCAAGTCATCTATCTCAAAGTTTACCGGATAGTATCCACCTATAATAATCTGATTGGTTATCTTTTCTTTTTTAAGAATTTTTATAATTTGCTTGAAGTTGAGCTGAATATTTTTTGTATTAAATTTTTTTCTTATTTTAAGAATTTTTTTTCTTAATTCAGATTTTAACACAAATCTACTGAATTGGATTTTCTAAATTTGCTTTTTCAACAAAATTTTCAATTTCATCTGCTGCAGCTTCGATTATTTTTTCATAATCTTCTTTATTTTTTTCTATTTCTTTTTTAAAACTTTCATGATCTTGTTGAAGTTCCTTCATCTCTTCTTCTTTTCTATCTCTGTAATCATAAACTAATGACTTCAATTCTCTAAATTTATTTGATAAATTCTGTAACTCAGTTTTTTTTTGTTCTACCTTTTTTTTAGTTTCAAAATATTCATCCATTATTTGAACTGAAGTGATCAATAAAAGTTTATTTTCCCCTATGTTTCCAAGGTCATTCTTTAAATTGCTAAATTTTTCATTAATATGAGTTAACAATTCTTCTAAATGCTCTTCCTGTCCATCATCACAAGATAGAAGAAACTCTTTGCCATTAAATTTAATATTTACATTTGCCATTTGTCTATTTCTTCTAATAAAGTATCTGTTTCTTGATTTAATTCATCTATTTTTTCTGAAAATTCTGTCTCTTTTTTTTGTTCTTCTATTTTTTGCTTGTTAATATCTTCTAATTTTTGATTAAGTGCTTTGTATTCACTTTCTAAATTTTGATATTTTTCTTCTATTTGTTTTTTTTCAATTTCTAATTGATTTTTTTGAATGCTTAAGTTTTCTAAATTAGACTTTAGCGTTGGGTTTTGTAAATTCAAACTCTTCAATTTATTAAGTGCAAAACTGAGCTTTTTTTCTTTTTCACTGTCTGTTTTCATATATATATATTTATATTATTAAATTGAGTCTTCTAAGTCTAGATAGGATATTTTTGAACAAATTACATAAAGATTTATCAAACGCAATAAGGTTTTTATCTATAGATGCTGTGCAAAAGGCAAATTCGGGTCATCCTGGAATGCCAATGGGTATGGCAGACGTAGCAACAGTTTTGTTTAAAAATTTTCTTAGATTTAATCCAAAAAATCCTAACTGGATAAATAGAGACAGATTTGTTTTATCTGCTGGTCATGGATCTATGCTTCTTTACTCTTTATTACATTTAACTGGGTACAAAAGTATTTCTTTGAATGATATTAAAAATTTTAGACAATTAAAATCTATTTGTGCGGGTCATCCTGAGTATCACCCTGGTACTGGCATTGAAACTACGACAGGTCCTCTTGGACAAGGAATTGCTAATTCAGTTGGTTTCGCTATTGCAGAGGAAATTTTGAAGAAAAAACTAGGTAAAGAAATAATAAACCATAAAACTTATGTTTTAGCTGGAGATGGATGTTTAATGGAAGGCATTAGCCATGAAGCAATGAGTTTAGCGGGACACTTAAAGTTAAAAAATCTAGTTATGCTTTTTGATAATAATTCAATATCTATTGATGGACCAACTAGCTTGGCAGTTTCAGATAATTTCAAAAAGAGATTTAAAAGTTATGGTTGGGATTACATACTAATCAATGGTCATAACGAAAGAGAAATTTTTTCAGCATTAAAAAAAGTTCAAAATGCTAAAAGACCAACTGTTATTTCATGCAAAACAAAAATTGGTTATGGCTCACCTAATAAATCTGGTAAAGCCTCTTCGCACGGTAGTCCAATTGGTTTAGATGAAATCAAATTAGTTAGAAAAGTATTAGATTGGAAACACAAACCTTTTGAAATTCCTAAAAGTATTTTGAATGAATGGAGAAAAATTGGTAATAAGGGTGCAAAACTTGATTCTGCATGGAGTAAAATTTATAAAAGAAAAAAAAATTTAGTAGATAAAGTCTTTAAAAATAATTTCACTAAAGCTTTAAAAAATGAAAAACAAAATTCTCTTAGAGAAAACAAAAGTCTAGCCTCAAGAAAAGCTTCTGAGTTAACTCTTAATGCTCTTACGAGAGAAAAAAATACGTTAATTGGTGGTTCAGCTGACTTAGCGGGATCTAATAACACTAAAACCAAATATCATAACGCTATTAATTCTGTTAATTTTAATGGTGATTATATTCACTATGGTGTTAGGGAGCACGCCATGGCAGGAATAATGAATGGTTTAGCACTTCATAGTAAATTTATTCCATATGGGGGAACTTTTTTAATATTTTCTGATTATTGTAAACCTTCCATTCGTTTATCTGCTTTGATGCAACAGCGAGTTATTTATGTAATGACCCACGATTCAATTGGTTTAGGGGAAGATGGACCCACACACCAACCTATAGAACAACTGTCTGGATTAAGATCTATTCCTAATTTAAATGTTTTTAGACCAGCAGACAGAATGGAAACTATCGAGTGTTGGGAACTAGCATTAAAAAATTCGAAGACACCAAGTGTGTTATCTTTAACCAGACAAAATCTTGAACCTATTAGAAAAAAATATTCAAATATAAACAAATGTTCTTTAGGTGCTTATGAGGTTTTAAGAACAAATAAAAAAATTAATTTAACAATATTTGCTAGTGGTTCTGAGGTTAATTTAGCAATTGAAACTAGCCATAAATTAGCCAAAGATAAAATTTATTCTAAAGTTATATCAGTACCATGCCAGGATATTTTTGATTTGCAGTCAAAAGCTTATAAGAAAAAAATTCTTAATGAAGCAAAATTTAAAATATCTATTGAAGCAGCTTCAACTGATTGCTGGAAAAAATATATTGGAACTGAGGGTTTAGCTTTTGGAATTGATACATTCGGTAAAAGTGCACCCTACAAAGAAATTTATAAATATTTTGGATTAACAGTTCAAAATATTTCACAAAAAACCAAAAAACTAATAAAGAGTTAAATATGACAATAAAAGTTGGTATCAATGGAATGGGAAGAATTGGTAGAATGGTAATTAGAGCTATCATTGAAAGCCAAAACAAAAACATAAAAATAAAACACATCAATAACCGATCAAATTCTGAAGCCAGCTGTTCTTTAATTAAATACGATTCTATTCATGGTAAATTTAATGCAGATTTAGATTATGATGAAAAACATTTAATTATTAATAATAATAAAACAACATTTTCACAAGAATCTAATATTGAAGATATTAACTGGAAAAAATTTGATGTTGATTATGTTTTTGAATGTACTGGAAAATTTAATTCAAAAGAAAAATTATTAGCTCATATAAAAAATGGGGCTAAAAAAGTTATAGTTTCTGCTCCATGCAAAAATGCTGATAAGACAATTGTCTATGGAGTAAATGAAAATATTTTAACAAAAAATGATCAAATTATTTCTGCAGCTTCTTGTACAACTAACTGTCTTGCACCTGTTGCTAATATTTTAAATGAAACTTTTGAAATTGAAAAAGGATTTATGACAACTATTCATGCTTTCACTAGTGATCAAAGAATTCTAGATAATTCCCATAAAGATCCTAGAAGAGCAAGATCTGCCAGTCAATCTATTGTGCCAACTTCTACAGGTGCTTCAAAAGCAATCGGTGAGATTATACCTTCATTAAAAGGAAAGCTTGAAGGCATTGCAATGAGAGTGCCAACCCCAAATGTTTCGCTTATAGAGCTAGTTTTTTGTACAAAAAAAGAGATAAGTAAAGAAACAATTAATGAGGCGTTTACTATCGCCTCTAAAGAACAATCAAAAAAAGTTTTAGAAGTTACACTAGAAAAATTAGTTTCAATTGATTTTAATCATAATTCAGCTTCAGCAATTGTTGATTTGTCTTTAACTAATGTAGTTGGTAAAAATATGGGAAAAATTTCAGCGTGGTATGATAACGAATGGGGCTTTTCAAATAGAATGTGTGACATAGCAGAACATCTTCATCAAATCTCTTAATGAGAAATATTCAAGACGAGACCAATCTTAATCAAAAAAAAGTATTACTTAGGTTGGATTTAAATGTCCCATTAGATAATGGAAAAATTACTGACACCACTCGAATAGATAAAATTTTACCTACTATTAATTTTTTATTAAAAAATGAAGCAAAGATAATAATACTATCTCATGTGGGCAGACCAAAAGGCAAAGTTGTAAGTGAGCTCTCTCTTAAACCAATATGTGAAGATCTAAAAAATAAACTAAACCAAAATATAAGATTAATTTCAAAAAATATAAAAGAAATTAAATCTAATGATTTATTTAATGAACATAATGAAAAAATTGTAATACTTGAAAATCTTAGGTTTTATGAAGAGGAAGAAAAAAATGAAAATGGTTTCGCTAAGCATTTAGCAAGTCTAGCTGATATTTATGTTAATGATGCTTTCTCATGTTCGCATAGATCTCATGCTTCAATTTTTGAAATCACTAAGTTTATTCCTTCATACGCAGGCCTTCAATTAAATTTAGAAATTGATGCACTAACTAAAATTACATCTGAAATTCAAAGACCTATAACATGCATCATAGGTGGTTCTAAAATATCTTCTAAAATTAATATCATTAAGAATTTAATTGCAAAATTTGATAATATTATAATAGTTGGTGGGATGGCTAATAATTTACTTAGATATAAAGGATATGAAATTGGAAAATCTATTCAAGAAGATAATTGTGATAAAATTATTGAAGAAATATTTTCTTTATCAAAAAAAGAAAAATGTAAGATAATTTACCCTGAGGATGTTGCTGTAGGGAAAAGCTTAGATGGATCAGCTGAAATAAAGGAATTAAATAATGTTTCTAAAGACGAGTTAATTTTAGATATTGGTCCCAAGACAATTAAAGCTATTAATTCATTAATTGAAGAAAGTAGTACTATCTTGTGGAATGGGCCAGCTGGTTATTTTGAAAATCCTAATTTTGCCAAAGGAAGTCTTGAAATAGCAAAAAAAATTATTGAAAAAAATGAGAATAAAGCAATTTACTCAGTTGCAGGTGGTGGTGATACCGTTTCTCTTTTGAATAGTATTGGAGCAACTAATAATTTTAATTTTGTTTCAACTGCGGGTGGTGCTTTTTTAGAATATCTTGAAGGAAAAGAACTTCCTGGTATAAAGGCCCTTAATTAACATGTCAGAACTTAACAAAATTGCATTAAAAATATTATCTAATGGTAAGGGAATCCTTGCAGCAGACGAAAGCAATGGAACCATGACTAAAAGATTAGAGTCCGTTAATGTACCTTCCAGTCCAGAAAATAGACTTTTATTTAGAGAAACTCTTTTCTCATCAAGTGGAATGAAAGATTTTATTGGTGGTGTTATTTTATATGATGAAACCATCAACCAAACATCGAACTTGAAGCAGACTATTCCAGAATTAATTTCTAAATCTGGAGCAGTTCCAGGAATTAAAGTTGATATAGGTGCAAAAATTCTAGCAGGCTCTCATGAAGAAAAAATTACAGAAGGTTTAGATGGCTTAAGAGAAAGACTACAAGACTACTATAAACTTGGAGCAAGATTTACAAAGTGGAGAGGTGTTTTTAATATTTCAGATAAATATCCAAGCAAATTATCCATGCACTCCAATGCTCATGCACTGGCAAGATATTCAGCCTTAGTCCAAGAATGTGGAATGGTTCCAATTGTAGAACCTGAAGTATTAATGGATGGAGATCATTCAGCCGAAACTTGTTTTAATAAAACTTCTGAAGTTATAAAAAAATGCTTTGAAGAATTAATGATTAATAAAATAGATTTAAGTGGTGTAATTTTAAAGCCTAATATGATTTTAGCAGGAACTGCTGCTGACAAAAAAATATCAAGTGAAGAAGTTGCAAAGCTTACCCTAAAGTGCTTAAAAGAAAATGTACCAACTGACGTACCAGGAATTGCTTTTTTATCTGGTGGACAAACAGAAATAGAAGCAACAGAAAATTTAAACTTAATTAATAAGCATAATGACACAAATTTTATTATGACTTATTCATATGGTAGAGCCTTACAACAAAGTGCACTTAAATTTTGGTCAAAAGATATTAATAATACTAGTGGCACTCAAAAAGTCTTTAACCACAGAGCAAATATGTGCACACTTGCAGCTCAAGGTAAATGGTCAAAAGAACTTGAAGCAAAATAAAATAAATAAGAAATTTGTTTATCTAATTTCTCCAAATAAAATATCTAATATAAATTTTTACGATGATTTAGCTCTAGTATTTAGTTCAAAAAAAATAAGTTTCTTTCAGCTAAGACTTAAAAAAGAAACAAATTTAAATAAACTGATTATTGGAAAAAAAATTAAAAAAATCTGTAATAAGTACAAAGTTAAATTTTTAATCAACGACAACCCTCTACTTGCTAAAAAACTAAATGCAGACGGTTGTCATTTAGGTCAAAAAGATATGGATTTAATAAAAGCTAGAAAAATATTAAAGAACAAAATTATTGGCGTGACCTGTCATAATTCTATAAATCTAGCAAAGAGAGCAATTAAAGATGGTGCTAATTATTTGGCTTTTGGTGCATTTTATGCAACTAAAACTAAAACAGTTAAATATAGAGCCAGTTTAACTGTATTAAAAACTATAAAAAAAATAACCTCCTTACCAATTGTAGCCATTGGAGGTATAAAGTTTAGTAATTATAAAAAACTTTTATTGAATAAAGCTAACTTTTTGGCTATTTCAGGCTACATTTGGAATAATAAAAAATACAAACCATTAGAAGCTATTAGAAAATTGAAATGAAATTATACGCAAGTGAAATTAGAGTTGGAATGTTAATTGAATATAAAAATGACCTTTGGCAAGTCTTAAAGACACAGCATGTAAAACCCGGCAAAGGTGGTGCTTTTGCTCAAGTTGAAATGAAAAGTGTAAATAAAAATACAAAATTAAATGAAAGATTTAGATCAAGCGAGTCTGTTGAAAAAGCTTCATTAGATGAAACAAAATTTAATTATCTTTATAGCGATGAAACTGATTATTATTTCATGGACCCAAAATCTTATGAACAAATAAATATTAAAAAAGAAACAATTGGAGAAAAAGGTAAAATGTTAACTGAAAACTTAGAAGTCAGTATAAGTTTTTATAATGAAAAACCTTTAACAGTTGAATTGCCTAATCAGGTAACGTGCACTGTTGATACAACTGATGTTGCTTTAAAGGGGCAAACAGTTTCTTCTTCTTATAAGCCCGCAACTTTAGATAATGGTGTAAATATTCAAGTTCCTCCATTTATTGAAAGCGGAGATAAAATCATAGTTGATACAAGAACTATGGAATATGTCAAAAAAATATAAATTATATGCAATCAATATCAGCCAATCTAAATGTTATGATAAAGGCTGCAGAAAAAGCGTCTAGAGCTTTAATTAGAGATTTTGGAGAAATAGAAAAACTACAAGTTTCAATCAAGGGCCCTACTGATTTTGTATCAAATGCTGATTTAAAAGCTGAGAAAATAATTATAGAAGAATTAAAAAAAGCAAGACCCTACTATTCTATTATTAGTGAAGAAGAAGGTTCTGAAACTAATAAAGATAAAGAACATACATGGATAATAGACCCTATAGATGGCACTACAAATTTTTTACATGGTGTTCCTCACTTTGCAATTTCAATTGCTTTAAAATCTGGTGATGAAATAGTTTCGGGGTTAATTTATGACCCAATAAAAGATGAAATGTTTTATGCTGAAAAAGAAAACGGTGCGTTCTTTAATAATCAAAGAATTAGAGTATCCAAAAAAAGAGAGCTTAATAGCTGCTTGTTTGCTACAGGCGGCATAACTAAAAATGAAGTTGATTTGCCTTTAAGAAAATCTGGAAGCGCAGCACTTGATATTGCCTATGTTGCAGCAGGTAGATACGATGGTTATTTTCAAAATAATCTAAATTTGTGGGATATAGCTGCTGGCATAATATTGGTAAAAGAGGCAGGTGGCTTAATTAATGAAATTGACCTCTCCCAAAATAAAAACATCAAAATAAGAGCTTCTAGTATGGCAATTAATGACAAAATGCTTGAAAAATTAAAGAACTTTTAATTGTTTTATAAAATTCTTTTGCTATAAGTCTCGATATGAAAAAAGACATACACCCAGACTACCACACAATTAAAGTAGAAATGACTGATGGAACTCAGTTTGAGACAAGATCGACTTGGGGAAAAGAAGGAGAAGTTTTAAAATTAGAAATCGATCCAAAATCTCATGCTGCTTGGACAGGTGGAAAACAAAAATTGATGGACAAGGGTCGTGTGAGCAAATTCAATAAAAAATTCCAAAATTTCAGATCAGAAAAGAAAGATTAAATGTCAAACGTACCATTAATGCCAATGGCAACTGCTGTTTGGTTAGTAGAAAATACAACACTTACTTTCAAACAAATTTCAAAGTTCTGTAATTTACATGAGGTTGAAGTTCAAGGTATTGCAGATGGTGAAGTTGCAAAAGGAATAATGGCTTACAACCCCATTATATCAGGTCAACTTACTAGAGAAGAAATTGAGTTAGCTTCAAAAGATGAAAATAAAGAATTACAGATAAAAAATACTGATATTGAAATTTCAACTGAAGATAAAAAAATTAAAAAATACATTCCTTTATCTAAAAGACAAGACAAACCAGATTCAGCTTTATGGTTAATTAAACACCATTCTTTATTAAAAGATTCACAAATAGCAAAACTAGTTGGAATAACTAAAGCTTCTGTTACTGCAATTAAAAATAAAAGTTATTGGAATTATAATAATTTAAATCCTAAAGACCCTGTAGCATTAGGGTTGTTCTCTCAAAAAGATCTAATTGAGGCTATTGAAAAAGCTGAAAGAAGAATAAAAAGAGAAAAAAAAGAAAAAGAGAAAGCAAAACTAACAAGAGAAGTTTCAAACATTGAATAATTTTAATAGACACCAAAATTATATAATGGTAATTAAACCTTCTTAAAAAATACTTATGAAAATAGAAGTTAAAGATAACAATATTGAACAAGCTCTTAGAGTTCTTAAAAGAAAATTACAAAGAGATGGTTTTTTTAAAGTAGTAAAATTAAAAAGTGTTTATGAAAAACCTTCTGAAAAGAAAAAAAGAATTTTACAAGAAAATATTAAAAGAGTTAAAAAACTTAATAAGCTTAAAAATAGAATTTAAATATACCGCGGGGTGGAGCAGTCTGGTAGCTCGTCAGGCTCATAACCTGAAGGTCGGCGGTTCAAATCCGTCCCCCGCAACCAATTCTCTCGACAAATTAATTAAATTTTAAACCTAGATTTTTTACTATCAACTAAAAATGCTTTAACAGTTTCTTTTGTAAGTTGATCAAAAGTTTTGCCAAAGTTTTCAATTTTTTCAATAGTCACTGGTGGAATAGTAATAATATGACATCCCAATTGTTTTGCTTGTAAATAATTATAGGGCTCTCTAACACTGGCCCAAAGTATCTCTACATTTTTAAATTTTTTTGTGATTGCTATACTTTTTTTTAACTCTGGAACTGGATCTTTACCAGTATCCCCTGCTCTACCAGCAAATATTGAAATTATAACTTTTGTTTTCTTATTGATTAATTTAAGAATTTTTTCAGTTTGTTTTGCACTATAAATTGCTGTGATATTAATTTTAATATTTAAATTATTAAGTTCTTTAATAATTTTACCCATAAAAACACCTTTAGAATTAGCAACTGGAACTTTTACATAAACATTCTTGCCCCAAGTATTAATCTGAAGAGCTTGTTTTTTCATCTCTTTGTATTCGTCAGCAAATACCTCTAATGAAACAGGTTTATTATTACAAATCTTTAATATTTTCTTTGAATAGGATTTGTAATCTTTTGCTCCAGCTTTTCTCATTAAGCTAGGATTAGTTGTAAAGCCTTTAACTATCTTTTTCTTATTGAACTTCTTTATTAAATCTAATTCTGCAATGTCACAAAATATTTTTGTTGTCATTAATTTTTAAAAATTTTTAGTTATATCCTCAGTCATTTTTTTAGCATCTGCAAATAACATTAGCGTATTATCTTTATAAAATAATTCATTGTCAATTCCAGCATACCCAGGTGACAAACTTCTTTTTACAAATAATACTGATTTACACTTTTCAACATCTAGTACTGGCATTCCATAGATCGGACTTTGTGGATCTGTTTTTGCAACTGGATTTGTTACATCATTTGCTCCAATTACAAATGCAACGTCTGCGTTAGCAAAATCATTATTAATTTCTTCAAGTTCAAAAACCTCATCATAGGGAACATTAGCTTCAGCTAATAATACGTTCATATGCCCTGGCATTCTTCCTGCAACAGGATGAATTGCATAAGTAACCTTAATATCGTTTTTCTTTAATGTATCTACCATTTCTCTTAATGCGTGTTGTGCTTGAGCTACTGCCATACCATAACCTGGAACAATTATAACTGATGATGCATTTTTCATTAAGAAAGCTGCATCTTCAGCATTACCACTTTTAACTGGTCTTTGTTCTTTATTTCCAGTTGATGCAGACTGTTCTGTTGCACCAAATCCTCCTAAAATTACATTAAAGAAAGAACGGTTCATACCTTTGCACATTATGTAGGATAAAATTGCACCTGAAGATCCAACAAGGGCACCTGTTATAATTAATGCCGTATTTTCTAAAGTAAAACCAATTCCTGCTGCAGCCCAACCAGAGTACGAGTTTAACATTGAAATTACCACAGGCATATCTGCTCCACCAATTGGAATGATTAATAAAAAATCCTATTAGAAATGAAATTGCAATTAATATCCAAAAGAAATTAGAGGACTGGGATGAGCATAATAAGTAAGTTAAAACTAAAATTGAAATTAACAATAAAGCATTAAGAAAATGCTGCCCTTTAAAAATAATTGGTGACCCTGACATTATTCCTTGAAGTTTTAAAAAAGCAATTATTGAACCTGAGAATGTTATTGCACCTACTGCAGCTCCAATTGACATTTCAATTAAGCTTGCAAGTTTAATGGCTCCTGGTGATCCTAGATTAAATGCTTCCGGGTTTAAGAAAGCCGAGATTGCAACAAATACCGCTGATAGCCCAACTAAACTATGAAATCCTGCTACTAGCTCTGGCATAGCCGTCATTGGTATCTTATATGCTATGAATGCTCCTATGAGTCCACCTACTAGTAAAAAAACTAGTACATAAATTAGTCCACTAGAAAAATTTCCAACAGATAAAAAAGTAACTGTGATGGCTATCACCATCCCTAAAATTCCAAAGAAATTACCCTGTCTTGAGGTTTCAGGTGATGAAAGACCTCTTAATGCTAATATAAACAGAACCCCTGAAATTAAATAGAATATAGCTGATAAATTTGCTGACATGATTATTTATCTTTCTTCTTTTTTTTATACATTTGAAGCATTCTTTGAGTCACCAAAAATCCACCGAATATATTAACTGCTGCAAGCGATATTGCTAAAAATCCTAAAATATTAGAAACTGTAAAGACATTATCTACACTTCCTGCTAACCCTGCGATTATAGCACCAACAATAATTACTGATGATATAGCGTTAGTAACCGACATTAATGGTGTGTGTAAAGATGGAGTTACACTCCATACAACATAATATCCAATAAAAATTGATAAAATAAATATGCTTAATCTAAATATAAAAGGGTCTATTTCCATAAGTCTATTTTATTAAAGTTTTCTCAATTATCTCATCTTCTAAATTAATATTAATCTTTTTATTTTCTTTATCATATAAATTGGATACGAAATTAAATACATTTTTTGAATATAGATTTGAGGCCGAAACAGGCAGTTTATTTAAAATATTTGTCTCACCCATAATCTTTACGCCGTTTTTAACTACAATTTTATCAACTTCAGTAAACTCTGAATTACCTCCTTGAATTGCTGCCAAATCATAAATAACAGATCCTGACTGCATATTATCAATCATAGAACCTTTAATAATTAATGGAGCTTTTTTGCCTGGAATTAAAGCAGTACATATTACAATATCAATTTTCTTTAAAGTTTCTGCTAAAAGATCTTCTTGTTTTTTTTTAAATTCTTCTGAGGCTTCTTTTGCATACCCCCCTTCAGTCTCTAAATTTTCAGACCCTTCAACTGTTAAAAATTTTCCACCTAAGCTTTCAACTTGTTCTTTTGAAGCCATTCTAACATCTGTTGCAAAAACTATTGCACCCATTCTTTTTGCTGTTGCAATTGCTTGAAGACCAGCCACACCCGCACCAACTACCAATACTTTTGCTGCTGGGATTGTGCCAGCAGCTGTCATCATCATGGGTATTGCTTTTTCAAAATTTGCAAACGACTCTATTACTGCTTTATAACCAGCAAGGTTAGCTTGAGAAGAAAGTATATCCATTGATTGGGCTCTAGTAATTCTTGGTAACATTTCTAAAGAAAAAACATTAATATTTTTTTTAGACAAATTTTCTATTTTTTCTTTATTAGCATAAGGATTGAAGACTCCAATAAGTGTTTGGTTTTCTTTTAAATTTGAAAGATTTTCATCAGATAATAAGCCTAACTGAATAATAATATTAGCTTTACTTAATATTTCTGTTTCATTAGAAGAAATTTCAACACCCAACTCTTTGTAGTCACTATCCTTAAAACCTAGATGCTCACCATATTTTTCAACTAAAGTAATTTCAAATCCAAGAGCTACATATTTTTTTACAATCTCAGGAGTGATTGCAATTCTTTTCTCAATATTTTGATTTTCTAAAATTGAAACTATTCTCATAGGAGAACTCTATAGCAAGAATATTGCCATTAAAACTAAAACACCAATAACAGCGACAGTTCCCCACAACACAAACTTTGTGAAATTATTCCAGGTATTTTTATGGTCTTGATTATCCATAAAAATTACTTCTGTCTTGCTTTAAATTTTGGGTTTGTTTTATTAATTATATAAACTCTACCTCTTCTTCTAACTAATTTAGAATTCAGGTCTCTTTTTTTTAATGATTTTAACGAGCTTTTAATTTTCATAACATTTTTTTATAGCCGGCAATGTCCTACTCTTCCGTGTCTTAAGACAAAGTACCATTGGCGCTGAAGGGCTTGACTTCCGAGTTCGGAATGGGATCGGGTATAACCCCTTCGCAATAATCACCGGCAAAAGTGTTATACCTTTTTAATCTATAATGTAAACATAGAAATAATTAAGTTTTATCTGTTATTAACTATGTTTTTTATATATTTGTTTAGTTGAATAGAACCAAATAATTTATAAATTTTATTCGATAAATTCATATTTGCAAGAGCCGAAGCATACCTCTCACCAGGTCTAGCTGGTAAAAACTTTACTTTAGATTTAAACATTTTAGCCACCTGTATTATGCTATAACTCTTCTTATTGGATATGCTGTAATGCCTACATTTATTTTTTTTCCAAGCATGAAAACAAGCATCTACAGTGTCATTAATATGTGTAAATCTTCTTGTTTGCGTTCCGGGCTTTACAATAGTTAAAGGTTTCTTATTATTAAATTGGTTTTCAAAAATTCCTATTACTGTTGCCATATTTCCAGTACCAATCTGTTTTGGTCCATACACATTGTAAAAGTAAATAACTTCATATTTAAAATTAAACCATTTTTTTAAATTTTCTAACATTTCAAGATTTTTAGCTTTTGTAAAAGCATATGGTGATAGGTTTTGGTCTTTTCCTTTATTTCCTAAACTTGCAGATGTGGCTGAATAAATTAATTTAACTTTATTTTTTAGACAATAATTAAAAACTGCCTGAGTTCCTATAATGTTTGAGTCAATACAGTCATTAATGTGTGAAAAGCTTTGATATATTCTAGCAAACTCACCAAAATGAAAGATAGTTTTAATCTTATTTTTATAAGGTTGTAAAATTTTAAAAATATTTTTTGTGTGTTGATTTATATATTTAACTCTTTTATCTTTAATATGATTCTTTTTCTTGCCCGAGGTATAGTTATCAATACTTATTATTTGAAATTTAGTTTTATAAACCATTTGCTTTATTAAATTAGATCCTACAAATCCAGCACCCCCTGTTATAACAATATAATCTTTCACTATTAAATATTTGTCACTTTATTTTTTTTTTTTAACAAGAAATTTACTAAATTTGTTCCAATAAAGCCTGATCCACCTGTTACTAGTATTTTTTTCATACAAACTTTTGTTTTATAATATCTAGTATAAATTTAATTGCATACATTATATGAAAAGAAGATTTTTCATTACGATAATAAGTTTTTATTGGAATTTCAATTATTTTTTTTTTTTGTTTTATTAGTTTAATTCTCAATTGATTATCAAAATTATATTTATCATCTATATTTTTTATATTTATCTTTTTAATTGTAGCAATATTGTAAAGCCATAAACCTGTATGTGCATCAGTAAAATTTGTTGAAAATAGTAAATTAAAAATTTTTGTTAAGGTTAGGTTTCCAATCAATTTATAAATTGGCATTTTACCCCCTAAAGCATCTATTGGATTGATCATTCTAGACCCGGTAACAGCATCAACCTTTGAATCTTTTATTTTGTTATAGAGGTCTTTAATATAGCGAGCATCATATTGATTATCACCATGTATCATTACTGCATGAGAATATTTTTTTTTTATTGCAAATTTTAAACATTTTTTAACATTGCCACCATAACCTAAATTTTTTTTATTTATATTTGTAAAAATACGTTTGTTTATTGTAGGGAAATACTTAATTGTATCATCATTAGAACAATCATCACTAACTAAGATGTCAAAACTAGTATGACTTTGAATTTTTCTTAATTTGCTTAATATTATTTTTAATCTGAACGAAGAATTGTAAGTTACAATAAATACTAGTAATTTGTTTTTAAGCATAAAATACAGCTTATAAGTTACAATAAAAAGTTTGCAAACACCAAAAATATGAAAACAGTGTAATTAAATGAAATTTTAATGAAAAAAAATAAGCATTTTTTATTTATTCAGTCTTTAAGAGGTTATGCAGTTTTATTTGTTTTTTTGTACCACTTAAATCTTGATCTATTCTTAAATGGATTTCTTGGTGTAGATATTTTTTTTCTAATATCAGGCTTTGTAATTACAAAATCTATCTATGATCAGTCTATTATAAATTTTAATATCAAAAATTTTTTTCTAAGAAGAATAAAACGATTGTTGCCAGCTTTAATTTTTATCTTTACGATTACACTTATTGTTTATCTTTTATACGGTTTTTTATTTCAGGGTAAAGGAGTTATAAAAACGTATGTAGCATCATTATTTGGATTATCAAATTGGTTTTTGCTTTTTTCAAAACATGACTATTTTGATATTGAAATGCTAAATCCATTTTATCACTCATGGTCCTTAGGGGTAGAAGAACAATTTTATTTCATTTATGCAATTTTAATTTATTCATTATTTAAAATATTAAAATTAAAAAATAAAGGCTTTATTATAACAGTACTTGTTCTATCAATAATTTCAATTTGTCTTTTTAGTGCTAGTTTTTATAGCGAAAAATTTATTTTTTATAGCATCATCACACGTTTTTGGGAATTAGGATTAGGTGTTTTAAGTTTTTTTTTATTCAAACATGGAAAAATTATCCTAGATAATAATATTTTATATATATTATATTTTTTGCTATTCTTCAATGTAGCGATAGGTTTTGAAGATCTAAATTTTCATTTAAAAATTATTTTAAATAATATTTTAATTTTTTTAATATTAGTAAACATTAATGCAAAGCAAAATTTAATATATGAGATTATTCATAATAAATTAATTTGTAGTTTAGGTAATATCTCTTATTCTTTTTATTTATGGCACATACCAGTTTTATATTTTAGTTTTTATTATTTAGGAAATTATCAGTATGAAATATTATCATTTATAATTACAATTATTTTTTCATATTTGACCTTTAAATTTGTTGAACACCCCTATCAAAAAAAAACTTTTTATCAGCTTATTCCATTTTTCATGGTCCCAATAATTATTGTAATAGTTCTCTCAATTTTTAATAAAAAAATTGAATTATTTTCAAGTCACTTTAACCTTTTTGAAAACAAATATAAAATAAGTGAAAGATCTAAGATGGATATTGAAATTAAAAAAATTAATAAACTAAGTAAGAAAAAAATATATTTAATAGGAGACAGTCTAATTTTGCACTATGTACCAATGCTTAATGAGAGCAAAATGACTGATAATGTTGAGTATATTGTGAATAAAAAAAATGAATATTGCTCTTCTTTCACTCTGGATAGCTGTGATTTTAAAAAGATAAATGAAAAAATAATGAAGGAAAATTATGAAAGTAAAATCTTATTTGTTTCATTTTATTCTAAAAGTAATTTTGGGTATGAAAAACTTTTACAAAAATTAGTTACCAGAATAGATAGGTCTATAAAAATCATTATTGTATATCCAGATATTGAATTTGAAAACACGCCAGAAGCATGCATAATAAGCAATAGGTACTGTGAAATAAAAAAAGAAAACATCTTAATAAATAATAAATATAAAAAATTTTATTTAGAGGGTTTAGAAAAAAAATTTAAAAATCTTTATATTTATAACTATTTAGATTATTTGTGCCCTCATGATACATGTAGTATTTATAGCCACAATGATGATATTTTATATTTCAGAGATAAAATTCATTTAAGTCAAGAAGGTAGCGTTTATCTCACTAACTTTTTTGACAATTGGTTGATCAAAAATAAAATTTTTATCCATGAGAAATAATTTCTTAAAAGGTATTATTAATAAAAAAATCGCTATAACAGGTCACACTGGTATAATTGGAACCAATTTTATAAATAAATTTAAAAAAAATACATTTATAAAATGCAATATTGATATCACACACAGACTAAAAGTTTTTAAATGGATTAAGGACAATGAATTTGATGCCTTTATTCATCTAGCAGCAATAGTTCCAGTTCAAAAAGTTCAAGGTAATAAAAAAAGAGCTTTAAAAATTAATTTTAATGGTACAAAAAATATAATTGATGCAATTAATTTCTATAAAAATAAAAATGTTTGGTTTTTTTATTCATCGACATCACATGTTTATGGGGTAAGGAAAAGTTTAAGACCTTTTAGTGAAAATGATAAGCTGTCACCACATAATTATTATGGAAAAACTAAATTATTATCTGAAAAATATATTAAAAATAAGAGTAAAAAAATAATCACTTTTTGTATCGGTAGAATATTTAGTTTTACAGACATAAAGCAAGATAAATCATTTTTTATACCAAATACATTTAGGAAAATTTTAAATACTAAACAATTAGATATTAATCTGTCTAACTATAACGGGTTAAGAGATTTTATATCTGTAGATGAGATAACTTCTCTAATTGGAATGCTTTATATGCAAAAAAGTAAAGGTGTATTTAATATTGCATCAGGAAAACCAGCATCACTTAAAAATATTGTTTTAAAAATACATAAAATAACTAAAAGTAAAAAAATAATACTTAATAATATAATAAATGATGATAATAATATAATAGCAAATATTACTAAAATTAAAAAAATAATAAATTGGAAACCGAATTCAGATATCAACAGAATACTTAAAAAATTTTACCTACAAAAATATTTAAGATAAAAAATTATGCTTAATAATCTCTCAATTATTGTTTCAGCAAAAGAAGAAGCAGAAAACTTAAAAAACATACTGCCTATATTAAAAGAAAAATCTAACGATGTGGTAGTTGTAGATGGTAGATCTAAAGACAATACTAAAGAAATTTGTTTGATTAATTCTGTGAAATTTATTTTAGATAATGGTTTAGGCAAAGGTGATGCTCAAAGAGTGGGGGCTCTAGTTGCAAAAAATGATTATATAATATTTTATGATGCAGACGGGTCGCACGATCCCAATGATATAGAGGTTTTATACAAAAAAATAACTTCAGAAAAATTTGACTTGATTGTCTCTAGCAGAAAGAAAGGAGGTTCTTTCGATTTAACATGCAACACCACAATAACAGGCTTCATAAGATCTACTGGCTGTGATTTATTAACTTTAATTTTTAATAAACTATTTAAAAAAGAATTTTCAGATATTTTATATAGCTTAAAAGCCATGAAAAAAGAAAAGTTTGTTGATTTAAAAACAACAGAGAATGGTTTTGGAATAGAAATTGATATTTTAGCAAAAAGTGTCAAAAAAAAATATAATATTAGCGAAATTGCAAGTAGGGAACATGCGAGAGTTCATGGTAAATCAAAATTAAATACAAGATTTGGTTTTTATTTTATCTACCAAATTATTCGTGAAAAGCTTTTTTGAAATGGATTTTATTTTAAGGAACAAAATAATTTTTTTTACACTGTTTACAATATTTATTGTTATTAATTTTAGAATAGCAAATAATTTAGGTTTATATAATGATGATTGGCTCTTTTATTCATTAGGAGACCAAACTTTTTCCGAGTGGTCCTTAAGAGTGTGGAAGGGAGAAGGAGGGATAATTAGAAGACATATAGTAGCGCCCATATATATGGTCCTGCATTTAATCCCAGTTAAAATTGCATACACAATATCGATATTTTTAAGCCTTATACTATTCTACTTATTTTTTATTTTATTTAAAAAACTAATTCTAAATAATTATTTTATTAAAGATGTAAAAGAACTTGAAACAAATTTATTAATTTTAATTTTTACATGGTATTTTTTTCCATTTAATATAGGTGGACAATTTTGGATAACAGCAATTATACATACAAAAATTTGTACCATCCTATATTTACTAAATATTATATTTTTAATAAGAAAAAAATATTTTTTAGCTCTAATATTTTTAGCTTTATCATTTAATAGCTATGAAATTTTTTTCTTTTTGTACCTACCTATTACTCTAATTTTTTATTTTGGTAAATTGATAGAAAAAAATATTTTTAAAAAATATTTGATAGGTAGTTTCATAATTCAAATATTTTTTCTCTTTGATAAAATTAGACCAGGAAATGCAGATCATGATATCAGTAATATTAATGTTGTTGATTTAATAATAAAAAGCACTGTAAACCTTGGAAGATTTCTTTGGTCTATATATCAAACTATACCTACAAATTTAAATATAAATTTAAAAATATTTTTATGTTTTATTTTTATATTTGGTTTTTATTATTTATTTAAAAAATTACACTTACTTAAAAATAAATTATTTTTTTATACAATATGCTTCCTGTTATTTATTTCACTATATTTAAATGCTACTGTGAATACTCTAGGAACATACGGTTATTGGGGTAAAGGTATTTTTTCAAGAACTATGTTTGTTCCCTCATTTTTAATTTTATTTTTTCTTTGTATGTCAATTCCAATACTAAACAAAAAGATAAGCTTATATTTCAGTGTATTAATTTTTTTAATATCATTATCTTTTTTCAATACAGAAATAAAAAACTGGGAAAACTCAGCAACAATCCAAGAAGAGATAATTAATAGTGAGCTACTCACAGATAAAAATAACTTGCTTAAAAATACGAAAAATCTTATATTTTTTATGGGGCCATGTTACTTGAATGGGGTTGAGATTTTTAATGCAACATGGGATTTAAATTCTGCAATAAGATGGAAA
>JACKZZ010014892.1_pt1 | contig 22411 bp, 7 predicted proteins | sample 8027871 | NCBI WGS metagenome assembly JACKZZ01 (sample SAMN15724774, study PRJNA655200) | protist metagenome | isolation source: fluorescence activated cell sorting (FACS) single amplified genomes of... | place: USA: West Boothbay Harbor, Gulf of Maine | collected 2000-07-19 | reverse complement strand
GTGCGAAAGAAATGCCCGGAGCTATGAAGGGTATCGTATCTGCCTTACCCAGTGCTTTGGATAGTCCTAATGGTGCTATGCGTGACCAAGCTATGGCATTATTGGTACAAACTGCATGTGATATAGGCCATGAAGCTGTTCGATCTTCTATATTAGACAAATTACGCAATACTCAAAGAGCAGATTTTGATAAGCTCTTCGCAGATGCTGGTGGTATTGTTTCATCAACTACAACATCATCAAATGCACCAGGTTCTATAGTGACAACTGATATATCTACAACATACTCCAATGATAAAGTATCCACTGCGGTGGAAGTGGGGGATCTTGATCTTGGTGCTCGTCTCAAGGCAGTTGACTTCATCACTCTGACCAAAGAGGAAAAATGGAGTAAACAACTTGCTGGCTTACAAGCTGTCATAGACATGTTAAGTTCTAGCGCACGCGTCAAGTCTGGCAGTGATATTGCCCCGATTATTACTGCGTGCAAAACCTTCTTCAGACAGGGTCATATCATGGTTCAAACAGCTGCAGTCAAGGTTATCGGGCTCCTTGCTATTGTACTTGGTACTGACTTTACAAGTTCCGTAAAACCGTTATTACAAAGTATTATTAGTAAATGCAAAGAGAAGAAGTTGATTCATGAGGTTGCAACAACATTAGATGCTATTATCACTCATTGTGTTGTGTTTGATGTGCTTACAGAAGACTTATGTGATCATATACAGAATAAAAAGATTCCAGCCGTAGGAAGAGCAGGTCTCTTGGATTTTATACATAATGCACTTGCAACTGCATCACATCGTGTAGGTGATAATGCACTTAATGATATGACAACAGCAGCTTTAGTCACAGTAGATGATGCTGATGTAAGTGTGAGGGACAAAAGTGCTATGCTCGTATCTCAATTACTAGCCACAGCCAAAGGGCGTGGAGCCAGTTGTGCTGGAACTGTTAAAATTATCATGGAATTAGAAAATAGTAATAATAAACTATATAAGAAAGTTACAGGTAATAAATATAGTTCGGCAGTTGTAACAGAAGATGTGCCATCGGAGAAGGTTGCCGCTGATACCTCAGTGCAAGTGAATAAGGTCTCACCTCAAAAGATAAAATCTCCACCAAAAGCACCAGCTAGCGCTACCACTACTGCAGCAGAAAGTGACGGATCTATCATGGATATGGAAAGTGCAGCTGCTGCATTATGTCTTCTAGGCATTGAAGGATGGGAAACTGAAAAACAGGCAATGCTAACCAGTACCAGGTGGAATGAGAAGGTAGAAGGGCTCGATACGATTACAGAGGCTCTGTCTTCCAAGGCTATTGGTGGACAGTTGTCTACTCCATTAGCTGCTTATTTATCACATATCACTAATAATTTCAAGCTATCTAATGTAAATGTAGCTAAAGCTGTAATCCGTACAAGTACTGCAGCAGCAACACATAGTGGTGACCAAGTTTGGTCACGCCAAGCTGCAGCACAATTAGTATCAGCTTTTGTTGACAAACTTGGTGATAAGAAGTTATATGAAGAAGTAGAAGGATTACTGATGGCACTGGCGGAAGCTATATCACCATCTTTCATTCAAAGTCGAGTATTGCGCTGCATCGAAGGCAATAGTACCAAGTCGCCACTTCTGATCCAAGGCATTCTAGCATGGGCATCTAAGTTATTAAATGACTTTGGCATTAGTACAGTTACACCTGCTTCATTAGCAAAAGTAGCAGAAAGTCATATGGATAATAGAGCTGCACCAGTACGAGCAGCAGCTTTGCAACTGTTAGGCAATATGTATTCTAAAATGGGACCCAAAGTGCGAGCACTTCTTGGTACAATGCCAACATCAGTACAAACAGCTGTTGATGCAGAGTTTGCAAGAGTTGGATATAATGCTAATTCTGCTAAATCTGCACCATCCCGTATTGCCAAAGGTGGTGATGCTGATACACAAACAGCACCTACTACTACACCACGGGTCGATCTAATCAGTGTTTTACCAAAGACAATATTGACTGACTTAAAATGTGTAGAAGGTAAAGATAGTTGGAAAAAACGTCGTGATGCGATGGAGGCCGTTCAAACTGCATGCTCCAACTCAGGTTATTCTGTTGAATACAACAAGACAACGACTGAATTACTGCGTGTGTTGAAATCACGATTAGCGGATACACAAGCTAACCTGAAACCTCTTGCCGCAAGTACGGTAGGTACTTTCCTTGCATCCCTAGAAATTAAGCAAGCTATGAAAGCAATGGCTATTATAGCACCTGCATTATTGATAAGTACAGGTGATAATAAGAAACCAATGCGTGATGCTGCTCTTGCAGCATTGAACTGTGCCGTATGCTGCGTACCAGATCCTGCACTTGCAACCACAACTGGTGAGTCTGCATTGGTAAATGGCATATTATTGCATGTTACTGATGCTCTCAGTAATCCTGTGGGCCGTTTAGGTTTACTTAACTGGTTACAACAACATTTTGGTGCAATCAGTAGCACTGCTGGTGCCAAAGAAACTGTCGATCTTGGTACTTCACTAGTGGCTGCCTTACAGGATAAGCAAGCTCCTGTACGTGCAGCAGCTGAAGCTACGTTGATACCATTAGTACAACAAGGTTCTATTACAACATCTGTATTGGAAAAAGCCACACGTGACATGTCCGCTGCTACACGTAGACCAATACAAGCTGCACTTGATCGCATAATGCTCGCTGCTGCTAATGGTGGAAGTGATGGAACTGCTGATGGAGCCTCCGGTATCAATACGTCCATGAATGATGAGTCAACCCCAGCTGTATCTCGTCTCGGTGCACCTGTACGCAACGTACCAAAGGACAAAGAAGGTAGTGAAAACACACATAGCTTAGGAGCACCAGTACGAGCACCTGCTAACAAAGCAGCAAAAGCAGTCGTAGCAGCTGCTGCCAAAGAGAGTGCAGTTACACAAGCAATCACAGAAACTACTAAAATAGTAGAGCAAAATGATATTAATGATGATTCTATTGTAGCAGCAATTTCTGAGGGTGGTAATGAACCTTTATATAAATTACGCAAAAACACAACAAAAGCAGTACGTCTAGATGATCGAAAGTTCATATGGCCACAGGGCTGTGATGACATAGGTGAAACGGAGCTCACTGCTTTGCAATCTCAGTGGGAGCCATTTATAGTGAGTGGTCCAATAACTGAAAATCTTTTTTTTGTACCACGTGAAGGCCCTGGTGTACTATTTAACCAAGACAACCTCTTGCCAGCTTTAGATCAACTGAGTAATGAAATTTCTGGTCCACATTTCTGGTCTCACCTTGACTTCGTTTTACGATGGCTATGCTGGGCACTATGTGTACGTGAAACAGCTGCAGGTACACAACGTATATTAAAAGTAATGCAAGATATCTTACAATATGCATCGAATAACAATAAAATTCTACATGATGGAGAAGCCAATGTCTTTTTACCCCATGTAGTCGAACGTTCAGGTCACAAGGCAGAACGTCATCGGGTAGCCTTTAAATCTGTATTAGAAACAGCAAGACAATGCGTATCGCCCAAAGCTCAAGTTGCATATCTCATTCCTGCTTTATCCTGCAAGAACAAACGCAGTAGAGTTGTTGCCCTTGAGGAGATACTTGTAGTAGTGACTACACATGGTGTGTCTACTCTTGGCCGCTCTGGGTGCAAGGAACTTGGTAATGTGCTAGATGCTAAAGATAGTGATGTTCTTATTCGTAACACATGTTTAGATGTATGCATGCAATGCTTATCACCATCTGACTTTAATGGCGATATCAATAAGCTAATGAAACTACTCGGAGATCTATCAGAACGTGCGAAGAATATGCTTCTTGCCCGTAATAAGCAAAAGAGTTCAAAAGGTGGCGTAGCAGATGCATCTCAGTCACCTTCGAAAGCTCAAAAAAAGGTATCTCCATCGAAGAAAACTAAAGTCCTTGCTGTTGAGACAGAAGCAGTTGTAGATGCCACATCACCTGAGCCTGCTCCATTTCAGCTCGATATGACTCCTCCTGAAAGTCAGTCACGTAAGCGTTTTGACACAAGTCTTATGGATGCAAAGATGGCAGAACTTTCAGCTGTTATGTCTAATTTGAACGCTACAATGTCACCCAGATCCCCAAGATCCCCAAGGGCAAGGAAGTTTCAATCTACATATCCAGGTGCAACTCCAGGTGGTGTCAGTAATCCTGATCCGGCCAAGTATATATTTAATTCGCCAACAACTGAACATGGAGATATTGCGAGTCCCAATGTTACATCTCGTTCACCTAAGAAAAAGAAGAAGACGGCAATTGTGATTGATTCAGTGGAAGCGGGACCAGGAACACCAGTGCTAGGAGAAGAAGTTGTCGAGATTCGTGTAAACGATAGCAAAAACAAGAAGTCTAGCCCAAAGAAGGCAACAGGTAAAAAAGCTAAAAGCCCTACTTCATCCCCAGTTGCATCACATACCAACACCTCTAGTAATGGTGCTGGTGAAATCTTTATGGAAATTGCTGAAAAGATCGATACTCTGTTATCAAGCAGTAGACACAGCATCAGCAGTGTCGATGCAACAGATTACATAAAGATATTGCATTCCATTACCTCTGGTGACTGGTCAACCGAAGTATCACAAGCAGATGATCTTGCACTCAATAAATATGCAAAATTACTATTTGATAAACTTTTACAATGTGTCAAACGTGCATTTGCTACAGAAGCTGCTGTAGCTGTACCACCAGGTTCACCTGGTTCAGTGCTTGCTATGCAAGGATTGGATGTTAGTCTTGCCTCTGCATCACTAGCTACTGTATTTGCATTATTAAGAAGACCTGGTATGGATGCTTTAGGTAGAGAATCTTGCGCTAATGCGGTATCTACTTGTTTGGTACTACTAGTTGACCCAAGAATTACTACGAAGAACGCCAGTCCATCAAAGAAGACTGGAGATGATAATAAGTTGACCTTAACTCCAAACGAAGATGAAACTGCTATGCAACTTGTGCGTGCTCTCAATGTCATATCACTGAAAGCAGCAGCGGGTATACCGCCCACCAATACTCTATACACTTTAGTATTACTTCTTACTAGATGTATCAAAGGTGAAGTTTCCCCAGTAGTTGCGAAGCCGTGCAGTAAGTTGTTACAAAAAGTATTAGGAGAGGAGACAGCAGTACCTCCAACTGATGTTAGTGGATTACCAGGACCATTCCAAAGTTCCTCACGAGATAGTGCAACACTATTGCTTGCAATACACAATCTATTGTCAGCAGTTGGAGGGGGCAAGTTAACAACAGCGCAGGAGACAGCTTTATCCTGTACCAAAACTATCATGAAAGAAATGGTGTTTGCATTGGGGTACAAGAAAGTTCTTGCTGCACTAGAGGCAGAAGGTGCAACCTCAAGCAGTGTATCCGTCAAACTTGTGCTCAAACTGGTAGGCACAGCTAATAGTGGCAAATCTGATAGCACCACCTCTACTAATGTAGCACAGTCTACTAAAGTACCATCAATGCAACATGCAATAGAACTCGCTAATAACGTTGCAGCAACATGTGATAAGATAGTTGCTGTAAGAGCATTATGGGATCATCTTCATGTTTACCCAGAAATTGATGCTAGTGCTTGTGTAAAGCACCTCAGTTTCCCTCACAGACGATACATAGCTGATAGACTGGCTTCTTTAAGTTCCACCATTGCAGGGAACGATGTTGTTAAAGCTGACGAAATTAATGAAAATTTCCTTACAAATCAACAACAATTCTCAAGTAGCATAGGCAGTACTGGTAGTAGTAGTAGCGGTAAAAGTAAACGTCGCAAGAACAATGGTAGTAGTGAGAAGAAAGTTAATAATAAATCACCAGTTTCTCCCGTAGAAAATGACAAGACAGCACTTAGAACAAGAAGTAGTAGTATTGATAATTTACTCCCCACACCTCCATCTACTAAAGCCAGAAAATCATCGCTTAAAAAGGCATCACCATCAAAGATTGCAGAGCCACCTGCAGCACCATCTGCACAAACACAAGCAACAGGTGTCGACTCTGACTTAATGGCACGTTTCGCTCGTCTCAAGCAACAAGCTAACAAGTAAGGGCGACGAACTAGCTCATTCTGATTGTATATCAGAGATTTTTAAATGAATTGAAAAGCATATGTAAATAAGTTAAAAGAATAAATAAATGAAAGTTTTTTAACACATAACAATATAAACAAAAATCCAACCAGCGCTGTTCGCGTATGTGAATTATCGCAACCACCATGTGATTGTGACTGGAAGATACATAGTATCAGCACATTTCATCAAGTTCCAGAAGGTGAAAAATCATTAGAAAAGCCTGCTCTGTTCGGTCGATGCCCACAGTCACCATTAGCTCCCATACCCCCTTCACCATCAGAAGAGTATCTATCGGGTGCACAATCGCAAACTCCATTCTCACGATCACACATACCTACACCAACGCCACCACATTCAAGATTCTCAGAGGTACCATCTACATCAGCTTCTATGCCAATCTCATTTGCATCAGTATCACTGCCTACAACAGTTAAAGGCAAATCACCACCTTCAGTATCAAACTGCACAGTCATTCCTGTACCACTAGTAAAATCAGATTTACATGCTTGACTTCCGTCTTCAATGATAACCGTCACATTACCTACGGTATTGATACTTTCGATAGCACGTTTGACGACTAGGTCTGTAGCATCATAATCTATTAATGGTGTTTTTTGACCAAAAAATTTCATATAAAATGTACCACTTGTTAATGTACATAAAACACGCTGTCTTTCTTTTACTACAGGTGTCACGCGAAGTGAATTCTCAGTAGTCTGTGAATCACCTCTTGGACATAGACGTTGATGACAAGCGTATCCTGTCCAACCAGGTACCGGCCTACCACCCACGTGATATCTTCCAACCCAATCTTTCGGATCATTTGGTGTTTTTAATGGATGTCCAAATTCACCAGCACTATATTTGGCAGAGCATAAGCACTCATATATCATATTTGCATCCCAAGTTTGTGGCTCATTCAATGATGGTCTTAGATCAGACCCGTAAGATAAACCATATAAACTGAAGATGTCATGAACAGAATGACAATATCCATGTCCATTGCAATATTCACCTGTGTTTGGATCAGATGGACAATCTTTGATTTGACACGCATTACCAGTAAACCCATCTCTGCAGATACATTTTCCCTCTTTACGATCACAAAACCCAAATCCTGCGCATTCAACTGCTTCATGAGCTTTCGTAGATGATGTGGGTTCATCAAACCACGCAGCAGCTTTAGGGCAATGCTGAATACTGCAGTCCATACCACCAAAACCATCATAACACTCACATCTACCATTTTTACAGACACCTTGACCATTGCATGCCGTAGAAGCATTGTTATCATCTGATAGGAGGCAGGTACTTGTGTTATGTTCCATATGACCACAATCACCGATATAACCTGCTCCACCTAATGAACTAGGATCACTAGCAGCCGCTTTAGCCATAGTAACGTGCCTATCATCACCTTCAAAGTTCTCGATAGCTAAACACTTACATGTTCCAGTCAATCTATCGCATGTGCCCTGATTACTGCATTCATATACAGGACCTGTACCACTATTACTTGTTAAAGTAATGCCCAATGATCTACCACCAAATCCTAATGTAACATATGCTTCCTGTTCTGCATATGAACCATCAATAAGCTTTAAACCTGGAATATTTCCATAATCAGACTGAATTTCGATAATCATGGTGTTATTTTGTCCATAACAGATTTTGTCGTTACCATCTCGACCAAGGATCGAAGTTTCAACATCTAAATTTGTCCATCCTGCATTTACGAGATCACCTAGTTGTATCAAAGCACCTGCCACAGCAGCAGAAGCCCCATTACTTGTAATATCTAGATTTTCTGTGATACTATCACCATAAGCAAATTGTATGTAACCGTGACCATGCTCATTCACGTCCTTACAATTCATAGTATATTCACTAACAAATCTTATTATTGCATCATTTTCACCATCTTTTAATAATGTACTACTATCTGTACGAAAGCGACTATTTCCTAATTTCTTATTTATTCTTGCTGGCGGTCGTAGACCTGCATGGTCACGGAGAGTAAATTGAGTTTTCAACTTTTCACCATCACCACAAATTTGGGCATTACCATAACGATTTTCTTGCATAGTAACATCAACTGTACCAACACCATCAACACCTTCTAGTACTTTCTTTAAATACATATAATCAGCATCATATGGTATTGGTGCTGTGTGTCCACCATGTATATCGATGGCAAAATAACCAACTGTTGCTTGACATTCAATTGTGTATATTTCGTTTTTATATGTACTGAGTTGTGAATCTAAAGGATCTCTACCCCATGGACACGAACGTAACGAGCAATCAAAGCCATCCCATCCTTTATCACACAAACAACCCTGCATTTTATCCGCTTCCCACGAAGTGTAGAAAGCAGGTGGGTGAATAAGATTCAAACCATCCCACATTTCGCTTGCATCGCGCATAGTACGACATCTACCGTGTCCACTGCATGGAGGATCTAGTCCAGGAATAGTCCCTGCTTTCATTATTATAGTATTTCCACTACTAGAACCAAATGGTAATGTTGTCAGCAGGTCTCCTCCTACACCTATGGTGACAGGCAAAGTTGTGAGATCATTAGGATCAGTATAACGATTATTATAGAAATTATCTACACCTTCAGCAAAACGTAACATAGGTCTTGTAGGACATGCCATACGCTCACATGCTCGTCCATCATAACCGGGACGGCATATGCACTCCCCAGTGTCATGATCACAATCACCAGCATTTGAGCATGCGACATTTTCAGTATTTCTTGCATGTTCTACTAATGGCTTACTATGCCAAGATGTGCCAAATGGGCAATACTTATATTGGCACTTATAACCGAAATAACCATTAATACAATTACAATTTCCACTTGTCTCAGAACGGTAGCCTCTGCCCATACAAGGGTATTGATCGTCATCACTTTTAGCTGCATATACTATAGAAAGTATCACAATGCATACTAATAACTGCAAGCGACAGGACAACATGTTATTCGAATATCAATGCGATAAGTGTCAGACCTTTTTGTTGTAATGTCTCAAGCACCAACAACTAAGCGTATTTCCTCAACTTATTCTACGATTGTGCACCTCAAACTGTGCAACACTAATTATTAGGCGCCTTATTATGCAAATGAGGTAACTTTTGAGTTCGTGCTGAGAATAATTGCTGCAATTTGTACAAGTTCCGCTGCAATGACGTCGTAAGCCACGACAATCTTCAGAGTGTGTTCACAGGACTTGCTTCAAGTAGTTGTTTCATACAAACGAGAAGCCACACATCAAAGTGAGTTTAGTTTTGTTATGCTGAGAGTCGTTCATCACATAGCTGGTCGATATATCCGCCAGAATCGATGCTTCAGCTCTGAAGTCTTCAGCGGTGGATTGACGGCACTTGATCGTCAAATCAGGACAAGACCAGCACTTAAAGAGCGAAGTCATAAGACATGGTATGGTGACACGAGCCATGATGACGAAGGTGATGACTATGACGATGAATACATGGCTGAATTGGAAAGGGAGCTAGAATTAGAGCAGGAGTACTTGGATGAAGCAGATCCGATGGTAAGAGTTGGACGAAAGTTACTTGCATTAGGTAAAGTACCTTATAAGTATGCTGAACCACTACCTTTATGGATACGTACACGCAAAGACGAGGTGACGATACACCGCACATCCCACCAATTACGAAAAGCTCTACAGGATTGGATGATCAAACCAGACAGAGAATTGAATACAAAATATCGTACGAAGCGTTTATATTGGCGTGAAACAGATAAACCTGGATCAGATGGACGGGCACCAACACAAAATATACACGCTTATGGGCCCAACGAGGCAGTAGCATACACACATTATTTCTTTCCAGGAAAATTCAGTATGACCCGCAGAGTATTCAGAGAAATGCAATCACTATTACCCGGATTTAATCCTCAAAAAATGTTAGATTTTGGATGTGGGCCAGGAACTGGTGGTGTAGCAGCTTTGGACGTGTGGGGAACACATGACCTTCCACAAAAGTCAACATACGAAGCACGTGAACAATCAGGAGCACGAAAAAATCATAAGAAAAGTGAAGGAAATGGTAATATTCACTACAGTGACGAAGAAGAGATTCCAGTGGTACCAAGCTCTACCATGCAATACACAGGAGTAGATCCCAGCCGTGCAATGCTCGATGCATGTTCAGTCCTCATGGCAGATCCAACACGTCCTGCCCCAAATCTGTGGGATCGGATTGGTGATGTTGTAAAGAGGTGTCATAAAACTGGTGAAAGATTTGATTTAATTAATGCATCGTTTGTATTGACAGAACTAGCAAGTGATCCCATGAGACGTGCTGCAGTAATGCTTTTGTTCGAGTTATTAGCACCAGGTGGATGCTTAGTAATAGTTGAAACCGGATCACCTGTTGGCTCGCACACTGTCCGTACTGCTCGTCAGTTATTACTTGATAAATTTGGTAGACATCAATTAGAACATGAAGAAGCAGTTCATGATGAGAAAACTAGTATAAGTAATCGTAAAAAGAAACTTATCAATAAAGAACAGAATGCACACAGATTGTTAGATGCTCCGAGTGGTATGAAGCACAGTGACCTCTGGGCCTCCGTTGTATCTCCTTGCACACATGATAAAGAATGCCCATTGCGTCCTGGAGCATGGTGCAGTTTCTCTCAAAGAGTACATAGTCCTATTGTACGCAAAGCTGGCGAAGAAAAATTCTCATATGTTGTTATTCAACGTGCGATGAAAAGTACTACTGCTAATACAAACAGTGCTGAGAGCATTGGCAGCGCACTCGATTGGGTTGTAGATAGTGAGATAAGCGGTGATCCAGCTGTCATGGAACGCCGAAACTCCAATCCCACCCCTTTGCAAGTATTACGTGATGCTGCAAGAACTCCTAAAGGAAAAGAACCCGAAGTATTACAATCTGTTGACTGGGATTCTTACGAGCCTATGCTTCGTCGGGAGGAGTGGTCACGTGTATTACGAAGTCCTTTAAAGAAGAAGGGACATGTTGTTATGGATTTATGTGGCCCAGATGGTAACCTTCAACGTGCAACGACTACAAGGAAGACAATACCAAGAGTACCAGCATTGTATGCAGGTTTGCGCAAAACTCATTGGGGTGGACTTTATCCAGCACTGCAACATGGTGAGGGTGTAAGTAACCGTCATAGTAATTTTGCATTATCAACTGCTGAAAAAGAAGCATTAGCAGAGAAAGAAGCAATCAAAGCAGCTAAAACTGCACGTAAACATAAAAATACAAATGATTTATCAACTAATGATGAAGTTATGGAAGAAGATGATGATCATGAAGATACTATAGAAACGGCAGGGGATGATTGGAATCCACCAGATTTACCCGAATATAACCCAGAAAGATTAGGACGTAGATCAATACGAGCACGCAGAGGTGCTACTCTACGGAAGGTGCGCCAACGCCAATTGGATGACCAGTCTAAGGGAATTTAGCATAATAAAAAAGGGTGATTGTAATATTGTATAGAGTTGGAGTACTTTCACTGTAAACTTGTAAACAGCAGATATACAAGAAAATAAAAAATAGTTCAGTGGAATTACATTTATCGCTTACAACATAACCATCATATACACTGCAATCTCCTTCCTTCGTATGTCGAATCTCATTATCTACAGACTTGACACACCAATAATCTACATCATTTCCCTCTATTTTAATTATATAAACTATCCCTAACCCCACTATATTTCTGATGAAGTGCAGGATCTAGTGTTTCCTTCACTGCCCGGACAAGAGAATCAACGCCTCTGGTCGTTAGCTTGACGTTGTCCCCTCGGGCATAATTACGACATTGTTTGCTTAACATGCACCAATCAGTTGTAACAAGACCTAATAAGAATTTACGATGCCAAGTCAGTGGTGGAGACATCACACCTGCATGTAATAAACCGTAATCTTTAGCTAATGGTCCATAACCTCGTTTGTAATATCTATAAGGAAACACTTCAAATATAAGTGAAGGTTGGGGTAAAAATAACAATAACATAGATTGAAAGCCATGTGGTGTCAATAAAACATCCACATCATGTAATAAATGTGCTAAATAGCATGGAGATGCATCTGGAGTATGCAAGAGTACTGATATATCCCATTCTGCAGGTGGGAAGGACTCTCTGAGTAACTTCAGGGCATCGTCTTCATCGGCCAGCTTACGACTCAAATCCCGTTGATATACAACCATTTTACGCATTTTCCTCCCATTTTTACTATTACTATCTACTTTATTATATTTCTGTAACAAAGGGGTGTCCCTTGGGCAAAGTGTGCGAAGTTTCTGTCTAAAAGAATACGCATCACCTTCTCCTTCAAACCAATGTCCACGTTGTGGTGTTGGCCATTCACCACCATAGCTACCTTTATATAGAACACAAGTACGATCATAAGATGCCCCTTGTGCAGCTGTTACAGCATGAGGTACAAAGCGCGCTTTAGATTCCATATTTTTTGTAAGTGTCACAATACGATGATCTGGCAGTTTCGCCTCCGGCGGCAGTTGCACAACTACCTGCTTAAAACTAGCTTTATTTCCACTATTACTTACGCTTTCACTCAGCTTCTCTGGATTGACATAATCAATTGGTATATGTAAAAAATGTAAATTTAGCCTTGATGGTAAATGCTTGTGTTCTTTCATAGCCGCAATAGCTACCATGAGTCTTGTAATACCATTCAATTCTAAACTAAATCCTGGCTTATCAAAATTGAAGTAGATATCAGTGGCATCAGTATTACCACCATTAGCACGTAATTTACTGTGTTGTGCCATAAAATTTTCCGCAACATGAAACCAGTGTCCACCATCATACGTGACGCCAAGTGCGGTCTTCAAGTTGTACAACACAGGGTAAGCGCCATCAACTTGCGAGTTAACACATTTAGTAGGTATATCGATTTTGTCAGGAGACTGTTCTCCAGCAGTATTGGATGGTGTGGCCGCCATGACATTTGCTGTCGACTGATGTTTACCACCTTTATTACTAGGCGCATCATCTCTTGTTCGCAGTTGCTGCTGTTGCTGTTGCTGAACAGAAAGGAAGGACTGAGAGCTGCCATCATCTCTACCATCAGTATTAGATATCCCATGCAAATCTGGCGCGACCATATACGCAGAGAGCACCAGGAGCACAAGGAGGCACAGCGCAATCAGTACCCACCTCGTGGAACCAGCCATACGGTCTGACATTACACCAACACACACTCAATGCATGCAATGCGGGTAGTTGACAAACGTAAAACTCCTATTTCAACCTCTTTCCCTCTTTATTAAAAATTTACCGACGGTGGGACGAAATGTATTCGCTGTGAATTTAGAAGAAAGTTCTACTCATTAGAAAGTATTTTCAAAGCAATACTGTGAGTAAACTAGTCTACACCTCCACAATGATTGTAGATGAGAACTCTGCGAACGTTTTGAAGGAGACAGTCTCTGCCGGTAGCGGCAAGAAGACCTCCACAACTCGAACCAGCTTTGGCAGTGCCAAAAAGGCCACTGCTGCATCTCCTAAAAGTGCGAGTAGACAAAAGAGACAACCTGATGAATCACCTGCTAAGAGCTTATCCAAGCGCAAGGACACAAGAAAAAGTCCATTGAGCACCAAGGGTAAGAGTGCTACTGCTGCTGATAAAGACAAGGTTGTTAATCGTAGAGATACAGCTGATCCAACCGATTTAGCAGATTTAATGAACTGCTTAGATGACAGTACTACAGAAAACGACTTAGACACAAGCACCACAAGTACAGCTAGTGTTGCCAGTAGTCGTTCCACCCGAAGCACACGTAGCAGAGGTAAGATTGCTACACCCTGGAAAGGGGATACAGAGGAAACAGCACCAGTGCAACGTGCCCCTTCTCCTGCTGCGCCACTAGCAACTAGACGTTCCTCACGCCTTAGTGAAGGCAGTACCGCTAGTGCCACTATGAGTGCTATTGTGGATAGTTTATCCCCTTTAGCACCAAACAGACGTGACACCGTCGATCCCGCTGAAGTTGATGCTTTGCTAGACATGTCTACAACAAGCTCACAAATGCGTCATTTGACTTCAGCATCACCTACTGCTATACATACAAGTATTACACGAGAGCATTTGGAAGCAATGAGTCATGACACAGCAATGAAGAGACGACGAAGCAGTAGACGTTTAAGTAATCAAAGCGCCATTTCTGACTTATCAGTTGATGAATCTAATACATCCGCTGATGCTATCTGTGATGCAATTCTTGGATCATTAGAACAAACCGATAAAAATGCAATGAAAACATCTGAAACGGCTTTACCAGTAGATACATTGGAGAACTCTGGTATATCCGATGAAGCTTCAACAGACTTATTGGCCGAGCTTGGTATGGATACGAGCACATCTAATGACATTGCACAAAATCAGCAAGTAGACATTGCTATTACAGATAAACCATTTGTGGCTGAAGAGTCACCAGAGCCAGCACAAGAAGAAGTGTTATCTACAGAACCGATTCTGGAACCGATTCCAGTTGAGGCAACTGCAGTTCTTGGACAAGAAGCTGCACCTACACTAACTGACAATATTTCTGAAGAAATCAATTTACATGAAGACAAACAACAAGTTTTTGCTACTACTACTGATGATGATGATGTAGATATGCACACAATAGATACGGAATCTAACGCCCCTACTTCTCTACCAGCCATTGAAGAAGAGTCAGACGTCGGCGCTCTCTTGGCTGCTGAGGAGGAAGCAGATGCTTTTATGCAAGCAACAAGAGGTTGTGGCAGTAGTATGAACAGTACTAGAAATAGTCGTAGATTAACAGCTGATTCTATTGACGTGGCCGCACTCATGGCTGAGCTTGGTGAAGATGATTCCCCAGCAGCTAGTCCTGCCTTCCAAACAGAAGGACGTCATAGCTTGGCTAGTATCAGGGAGTCTATTGGGTCTATTCTCAGTGGTAGTTCTGCTGCTCCTAGTCCTGTAGCTCCTATTACAGCAGAAGAAATGGCGGTTGAACAAAATGAGAGTTCCGTTATGTCATACAAAGTTGTGGAACCGGTAGCTGTATCAGCACGTAAATCTGCAGTCAGACGGGCAAGTATGTCAACCAGTGTAGTAATGCATGCATCTAGATCTACAGCACTTTTTAGTCCTGGTGTAAATGCAGGACCACGTCGTGCAACAACAGATTTAACTGATTTAAAAGAATTAGCAGCAGAATTACAACGAGAACAACAACAAGAAGAAGAAGAAGACGAAATTGCGGCTGTTATGGAGGATGAAGAGCAAGCACCTGTAATCCAGGAACAGGAACATCATACTATGCAAACTAATGATGTTGTTGCCTCACCTACAATATCTGTAGTCGAGAGCGAAGATGACAGTATTGTGTCTCTAGGAGCACTGATAAGTCGCAGAGGTACTATGGAAACCGTTGAATCTAGCTTTGCTTCATTTACCGATGGAAATGGTTTCGACAGCCGCCGGGAGAGTCGCTTATCCTTTGCGCCTCCTGTAGGATCATCAGGAGCTGCACCAACATCTCCAACTGTGCCATCTAGACGTTCTAGTTTACAACAACCAGGATCTGCATTAAAATCATGCTTATCCTCTAAAAAGACTACACGATCTCGCCTCAGTCTCGCTGCTGCGAGTACATCGAATGGCGATAACAGTACTAGAAAAAGTGTTATATTTGGTTCACCAAAAGCAGCAGAATTTGTTAAAGATGCTGCTACTAATCAAATGACACCATTAGCACGTTCTGAAGCTAAAAGCTTGTTTTCAATGGTTGGAAGTGCACCAAGACTAGCAGATGACGAGCCAAATGATGATGAAGACGATATGACCCGTGAAAATAGTACTATATTAGAGGAATGGGAAAGATTAACAAACACTAGCAATGGTGATAACTCAGACGAAGATGCAGGAGAATTTACTGCTGATGTTGATGAATTTCCATTGCCACCAACACCTGTCTTACCTGATACCCCAGATAGCAGCGTTGTGAAGAGCGCTAGACGCCGTAGTAGTGGTCATCTCCCTAAAATGAACCTTTCATCTCCAGTTCAAAGTGTCAATGATCAACCATCTGCTCAACTTGCTGATACAAGTGTTTCTATGGATATTGGTAATACAAGTAATATCTCTGAAGTGAGTGAAAATGCCACAGTGACAGTAGCATTACCCGCAAATTTCCAAGAATTACTTGCACAAAACGACGATGAACCTGTTACCACTGTACCAAATGGTATGAGCCGTGGTGAAGCATTTATTGCACAACATCGTCAAAGTCTTGATTTCAATGCATCTATTATGAGTAATACTAGCGATGACAGTGGAACAATGCCATTGGAAGTAGACTTGAATGCAATGCTCCGTCATGTCGATTATGCTGATACTGGTTTGATGCCTGATGATTGCAATATGTCTCTTAATTCTACAGGCTCTAATAAGACAACTAGCAGCGGAAGCAGTGCAGCCTCATTAGGTGGTGTGCTTGGATTGTCCTCGTCTACAGCTGTATCCTGCAGTATGCCGAGTAGCCCAGCAGTACCAGTGTCCCCTATGCACTTATCGACAAGTACTCATGAACCTTATCAAATGGACATCACTTGCGATGGCCCTACTGCTGTACCAAATGTAGAGCAACAACAACAGCAAATATCATTTACAACACACTCACCAGCTCCTACATCGCAAATATCACCAGCACCAGAGAGAACATCACATATGGAAGTTGAACCAAGCCGTACTACTACTGAACATGTACCTGCGATCGCATCAACACCCTTAGCACGCGCACCCAACACAACTGCCCCAGGATCAGAAGCTGCTAGTGCAATGATGGATCGCTTACGTGCAATGAATGACAACTCAAGACGACACACTCTATCTGCTATGAGCCAAGTAGCCGTTGCTGGTACTCCACTTGGACAAGGTGGCGTATCTCGCTTATCCCTGGATGCTCGTCGTAAAGCTCTTGTTAATAGTGCTACAAAAGCAAGAAGTGAAAGTAAGCAGTTAATTGGTAGCTTAACAGCAATGCAACAAGCTATGGCATCAATGAGACAAACAGATGATACTGAGGTTAGCTTTGCAGGGGCTACGAAAAATGGTGTTACATTCAATGATGGAGATGCTGATTCGTCTACAGATACAGTAGAAATGGAAAGTGAAGAAGTATCTGCTGTTGCTGCTTCACCTATAGCTGTAGAACCAGTACAGGAACAAGTTCCTGTACTCAGTGTAGAAGAGCTATTTGAGAGTGCTAAATTAGCAGAGGGCACACCTATGACAAATCAACCATTTGGTCTTCTCGCAGCAATAAAGCAACTACAGAACACATGTGCTCCTAAGATTATGGATCAACTATCAGACTCTATGATTGATAGCATTCGTACAGCAATAAGTCAAGCAAAAGTTATACCAGCAGCTCAAGAATCATTATGTGCCAAGTGGTGCGAAGCAAGCGATACTACACATGAGCACGTACAAAGCTTACTAAATGTACCTACTACTGCTAGCGGTTCTCCTGGATTAGCAAATGCTCCTGATAACTTATTAATATCATTAGGTAAACAATGTAGACAAATATCAGCAAAACGTTGGTCTAATTGGGAAGGTGATATTATGGATAGTACGACACGAATACTTCAGGATGCAATTGCTGATATGAAAGATAGAAGATTAGAAATTTTACGTGAAGCTAATTCTATTCGTGCTAGTGCTGCAGATCCTGTAACTGCTACACAGCATGTAGAAGAACAACACTCACAATTAGCTGCAATACAAACACAAATTGCATCTACAAGATTAAATATTGATAAATCAAAAGCCGAAATTGAAGATCTTGTTGAAAAGACATCCACTATTTTGGAGCAGCGTAAAGATATATTAGTTCGTATGGCACAAGATTATTCACATCAAGCAGCTAATGATCAACAACGTACTCAACGCATCTTATCACAACAACAAGAATTAAATAATGAATGGACGGAATTATCACTGACGCAACAATCTGTGGGTGTTATTGACCGCATGGGGTACTTTAAGACACTGCGATATCAATTAAATTGTATTTCTGTAGAAATTGCTTTGACAAATAAAGTTCGTGCAGTGATTGATTTTACATTAAGTTCAAGTCTCACGGGACTCGTTGTTGATACCATTGAAGTGGAAACTGTAAAATACGGTGATGTATATGGAGATGCAGAAAGTGATTTAGCTATGCAGTATTTTAATAACATTTTATCTAATAATGCTATACGTGGTCCTTTATCAGATGGTGCATTAGCTCAAATTGATGCATGTGCAGAAATCCCACCGTTACTAGCATGTATTAGTGGGTATATATTGTCACTTCGCCGTACAATAGCTGCTATGAATACATTTAATATAGATGGTTATAACTGGGCATGCATTGACAATAACATACAAATTACTTTCCCTGGAGGAAAATATATGTTATTATTACCATGGCAAAAAGTATTAAGTGGTGGTATAACTGCTTTATGTTGTACAGCACTTCGTTCAACATCGTCCCAAGGTCAGGAAATTGTAGCAGAATATCCAATGAAAGCAGTTATTGCATCACTACAAATGCGATACGGTGTACAAGAAAGAGGATATTTCCAAGATTTCCCAGCTCATGCATTGCGTCGAGAGGTGGAAGCGATTGTAAAACACTTATAAGGACAGGGCGAGCGAGAGCACAATATAAATAGAAAATTAAAACAAAATAAATATTTATTTATTTAAAATACAATCGCCACACTAAAAACAAATATACTAAATTTACCACTTTATACCTCTACATAATTGAAAAGATATGAGCTAACCCTCAATCTGCTGGGTCTCAATAAAAAGACGTCCTAAAATTCTCCTACTTCGCCTAGAATTGCTTGCTGATGCTGCACATGTTCCTTACCTTCTGAACACACAGTTTCTAGTGCTTCACGAACACCCTGTCCTGTCAAAGCACTGATTCCAAACAACCTATGTTGCACTACTGAAGTACCAGCTGCAGATTTGGAAAAGAAGACACTGGCAATTTCTTGCAAACTCGCTGCACCAGACAGGTCCTGTTTGTTCGCAAGGATTACAATAGGTACGTTCTGTAGTAGTGGTGCAGAGCATACTTCTCTATATGCTTCATAAGCTTCTTGTAATCGACCAGGATCTGCAGCATCAATAACAAATACAACTGCATTGGCTTCGGAATAGTAGCGTTCCCATATCGCACGCATTTTCAACTTAACAGAGTCACAAAGAGTATTGAGCAAGAGGATAGATGCGTAAGGTAAGAGGTTAGCATAAAGTTAAAGTTCATAGCATTTATTGAATATGCAATGGGTAGAAAGATAGCAAAGTCCGTACCTGCCCTCCTAAATCCCACATGACCATCTGCGTTCCCCTGTGTTTGAACTTGGCCAAATTCATACCAATAGTGGGTGTAATCTTATCAGGCGGCAAACCCTTTTCTCGACTATAATTACTTTTAATATGTTCTAATGTTGTGCTCTTTCCTGCGTGATCAAGACCAACTATTAGCACATGCACATCAGGCTTGCTGAACATCATGTTGTAGAAACCAAATGCCAACGAAAACATGGCGACACTTAGTAAGTCCTTTTTTTTCTTATCTATTACTTTCTACTTTTCTTTAACCTTTTCAATCAATTTAGAATTGCCGCCGGAGAGAGTGGGTAAAGCATTCTTAAAAAATTGCTTAATTAACACAAAGAGATTCAAGGGATTGAAGCACACCTCAAAGTTTATCCAACAAAAAAAAGTTGGACATATTGCTGTGATTAATAACTTTTTGTTAGCGGAAGTATTGTGAAATATCTAAAGCGATGTCAATTCTTCTGAACAAGAGTTGTTCAAGCACATATTTGGGCTATAGCTCTCTTTACAAGGCTAATGTACTAACTGAACCACATTTTGTAGCAAATAACAGTAACAATTCATCAAAAAAACGTGGTGAATTAATAGCCACGTCAACTGTGAGTCGGATTCTTGGGTATAAGAGAAAATACTTGAGTGATTTGGAAACATGGAAGCAATACTTTCAAATACGTAACATAATGGGAAAATTACTCCTTATTATTATAGATCCATGTGCGCAAACAATGCAAGAAATAAGTAAATACGTTGCGGAATTGGATAAAGATGAAGCCCAAGGAATTTATCACGAAGATGAATTATCAATAGAAACTGAATGGTTAAAAAGATGGGATACAACATTCAAAGCCATACAAAAAAATGCTTTTAAAATATTATCTATAGATTTTTTACGTAAAATATTCGAGCATATTGCTAAAGATCGATGCGATACGCGAACACTTGATAGACTGACAAAAAATATAGAAAAAAGTGCAGAAAGAAAATTATTAAAATATGGAACATCTCAAAGCTTTCTAGGCATGAAGCTTGTTGATAGAGCATATGTAGGTACAAAGTTACTAAAAACCAGCATTTGGAGTTTAGGTTTCGGCAGACTGGCATGTTTTGGATACGAACTCCTCGCCGTAAATTTTGAAGAACTTCGGAGAATGGGTTGGCAAAAGTACTTAATACCAACTAAAAAGAGGTTTCAACGTGCTTTATCATGGACTATACGCCGCATTTCTTACTACACATTACAATGGGGCTGCTATACATTATGTATATCATATTTTGCTGCTTATGATTATCAAATACCATTTAAAAATTTTGGATGTACTTTAGGAGCAAGCGTCGCTGAAGTGGTCACGGACAGTGTGGCTAATGTGTTCGATGGGTTCATAGTATAGATGGTATGGTATGATACGTTAGGTAGATAGATAATGGGTGAATTACATTTTGTAAAATGTGGACAATTTCTTGAGCCGAGCTTGATCAGTCATTATATTCAATTCATACGTACTTAACTTAGTGTTACTTATACCAGTAATCTACCTAGCTATCAATTTACCTACTACTCACCTAGCTGCCTCGCCACAGCCCATATATTATATAAGATGGATATAGCATAAGCCAGCCAGAACAGCACCAGCGCAGTATCGTTACTAAAACTACTTCTATCATAATGTAGCCACTTAAGTTGGTTTTATTCTTGTCAGTCTTATTCTTATATTCTTTTAGCTTTGAACAATACCCCTAAGAATGAATTAAATAAGCTAACAACGGTAAATGTACCACCTATTATAGCACAAATTGATGTAATAAATTCATACCATTTTTTACCTTTGCGATTAACAACAACTGACATTGGTGATAAATCATAAGTAAATCTTGCATCAGGCACAGCTTCTTCATCAAATTTCATTAATTGTGATGTTTCTACCATTTGATAAGCTAATATTGCATTTTCACCAGTATATCTAGCACCAACCTCAAGTCGAGTACTGACAACCTTAATATGATGATGAAACGCAGTATGAAGAGCATCATTAACATAGCGTTTATCGTCTATTGGCTTAGTTGATTTTAAACTAAAGTATTCATTTGGTACTTCTTCAACTCTACGTAACGCTGCACGTGACAATGCAGGACCAAATGACAAATGATGTACGATATGTGACATGTTCGTATTTGGAGGATTTAAATTATGGTACTTACTTCTTGCTTCAATATGAAAATGTCCTGGAACACGATTTACTAATAAGAAACCAGACATCAGACATCCAGGGTGATCATTACGCATATTTTCTTTACGTTGTTCATGAGCTTCACGCGTAGGTGCATCCATACGTGCAACTTGTTCATCGACAGCAACACGTTGTTTCAAAAATTCCATAAATGCTGCTACTGTTCTGTCATCACGATAATCTGGTGGTGCAGGCTGCCCATCTGTAAATAAACGTAATGTTGGAAATGCTTGTATTTTTTGATCCATACATAAATCACGTTCTGCAACACAATCAACTTTAATAATAGATACTGTACTACCCTGTCTTTCTGCCTCTTCAGCAAAGGCTTCCCACACTGGTTCTAGACGCTGACACCATATACACCATGGTGCATAAAAGTTTACAAATGTATATTTATGTGAACCAATCCACGACTGGAAGGATGCGGTGTCCACAGGTGTAGCATGAATACCATTTGCATGTAATGCTTGTAAATCATGATGATCATCATGAGCAACATCAGGCTGTTCCCAATTTCTTCCTTCATAGTTGCGTCTTATACCAGCTTCGTCGATTTGCCATTTATTAATATTTTTTGTTACATTTTCTGTTCTTGTACCTAAAATATCAACAACATCTATCACAGCAAATTCACATGGTAAATCA
>JACKZZ010012681.1_pt1 | contig 22416 bp, 13 predicted proteins | sample 8027871 | NCBI WGS metagenome assembly JACKZZ01 (sample SAMN15724774, study PRJNA655200) | protist metagenome | isolation source: fluorescence activated cell sorting (FACS) single amplified genomes of... | place: USA: West Boothbay Harbor, Gulf of Maine | collected 2000-07-19 | reverse complement strand
TGAATTGCTGCCATCAGGAGGGTGAAAGCTTTGAGTGTGTAATCAAAGAAAAGGAACCGGGTTTTTCCGTCTTCGCTCTGTTTTTGCTCTTCTCTGGATTTATTTCAAGGCTTTTGTCAAGAAAGAAGGAGTCAAATCAAAATCCTTTCCCTAAACTTTGATTTCAACTAATATTTAGTGAAAGGTTCGCACGGAGACGAAGGATTTCCTGGGAATCATAACGATACTGCAGTAAGATAAATGCAGTAAGATAAAGAGTCTGGCTTTAAAGGAGAGATGATGGAAAAAGCGGAAAATAATTAACACTTTAAGGTATCGGACCAGTTGTTCTTCCTGCGTACGCTTCCATGCAGAAATTACGAGGACTCCGGCAAATGGGAAGAGGTGGTTGGCCCTGGCGAACCCTCTCAACTCTGGGATTCACTGAACTGCCATTCACTGAATTGCCATACAACGGAATCATGCTGGACGCAAAACGCATAGAATCCCAAGCACAGCTAAGCGCCGCGCTCGCGAGATTCAAAGACCAGCAGAAGAACGCCGCCTGGATGCGAGTGGACTCGTCGAACCTAAATGCTTTAGACAGTGCTCTCCAGCTGGGCTTCGAAATGCACCACGTGAATCGCGAGGAAAACCAGCTCGTTCTGTACAAGTGGCTGCCGGACCCGGAGGTGAAACCGGACAAGGTGCCGGCGTGGGCGACGCACCAAGTGGGAGTGGGTGGACTCGTGCTGAATCCGGCAAACGAGCTATTGTTAGTGAAAGAGCGTCACTCCGCGCGCAAGATGTGGAAGCTTCCCGGCGGGATGCTGGACTTGGGCGAGGACTTTGGGCAGGGCGCGCGCCGGGAGGTGTTGGAGGAGACTGGCGTGGCGGCAGAGTTTCAGAGCATCCTGGGTTTTTGGCAGCGCCATGACCTGCGCCCGTTCTCGCAGTCCGACATCTACGCGGTAGTTTATTTGCGGGCTCCTGGGGACCAGATTCAGATCGACAACGAGGAGATCGTGGAGGCGAAGTGGATGAACTTGCAAGACTACCGCGAGACAGAGAAGCACCCGCTCATTCTCAGTGTTCTCCGAGGGCTCTTCCCTGAGGAGCCGGCGACGCAGGGGGTTCCCAGCATGGAAATGCGGATCAATGAGATCCCGGCGCCCGGTGGCAAGACTAAGTCCTTCAGCTTCTACATGCCCGAGATGAATAATTTAAAGGTTGTTTCTTGAGAACCTTGGAACTCTCATTTTTAGGCCAAAGCTTGTATTTGATTCAAAATTTTAAGTGCTGAAATATTATAATCTCAGTATTTTTTTGTTGGTTGGTTTTTACATAATTTCCTGACCTGAACAATCCTCAAAACGCTGAACGATCCTGCGAGACAATTTTTTCAGATTTGGGAAGGAAGGGAAAAGATGGCACTGCGTGTGGGCGTCTTTGGCGGAAATGGATTCGTCGGCAGCAAGGTTCTTGAGAAATGTGTCGCCTCCGGACTAACCTGCTCGAGCTACAGCCGGTCGGGCAAACCCCCATTTTTGCAGACTGCAGACTGGGCCTCAAAGGTGAATTGGAAGAAAGCCGACGCACTAGACAAATCCAGTTTTGAAGCGGACATGAAAAACTTAGACGCGATCGTGGTCTCAATCGGAGCGCCGCCAGTGCCCGCGTTCTCCGACGAGGCCTACGAGGCTCAGATCAGACTCGGTGGCGACACGTGCGCGAACGTGCTGGAGGCATGCGGCGAACTGGGCATACCCCGTGTGGTCCTGGTCTCGGCAGCCATGCCTGCATGGGTGCCAAAGGGCTACCGTGAGGGTAAAGAGAAGGCATTCAAGGCGGCAGAAGCGTTTGTGGAGAAAAACCCGGACAACTCAGCGGTGGTCTTGCAACCGGGCGGTATCTACGGCGTCCGGCACACTCCAGGTGGTCAAGCGATCCCACTTCAGTACGCGATGGCGCCGTTGGCCGCTATCTTTTCCGGGCTCACGCAGATCGGGCTGTTCCCGGCTCTGGTAAAAATGGCACCCGGCGCGTTCCATAACGTGCTGGATGCGCCTTTGGTCAGCGTGGATAAGGTCGCGCAGGTGTGCCTGGACGGCGTGCAGGACGTATCCAAGTACGACAAGGGGCTCCACGTGATAGACCCGAAGGAAGTGGGTTCTCGCTAGTTACTTACAATTACCTGTTAAAATAGGCTTCGAAGCGGGCTTCCTGGGCGGCCGTGAACGAGGGCTCTTTCTTGGGCGTCATCTTGAGGGTTTCTCCAGGGGTGGCCGAACACATGAATGTGTCTTTCTCGGCGGGTTTGTCGGTCTTGAAACCTAGCTTGATGGTACCGGAGGCTTCTCCAGTTTCTTTCTCCATCTTGTCACCGCCCAAGCCTTTACGTTTGATCGTGCATTTTGGTTTGTCGAGCTTGAGGGTTTGTCCGGTCTCCGTCTTATCGCCACCAAAGTACGCGAGGAAGTTTGGTGTTGCAGGAGGCGCCTCAGAATTTGGGACAAAACTCATGTCCTTCTTCAAAGACTGGTTGGCTAATCTTGCAGTCGAAGGCTTGGCGAAATACTGGAGGAAGGCTTTGTCGGGCTTGGAGTTATGTTTGTCGGATACAAAGGTACCGGAATTTAGAGTGCCTCCAGGAACGAAGGTACCGGAGCTCAGAGTGCCCCCTGGAACGAAGGTGCCCGAGTTATCCGAGCCAGGAACGAAGGTGCCCGAGTTGTCCGATCCAGGAACGAAAGTACCCGCATTCAAGGTCCCTGTCAAGGTCCCTGACTTGACCGAGTTGACTGGATCTCCCTTAACCGTACGCTGTACCTTGATGGTAGCCTGCTGCAAGTCCGTGGCGGACGTTGAAAACCGGGAACGGTCGAAAGCCATTGTGTCCGACGTGCCGTGGTAACTCACGGTGTCACTGTTCTGGAAAGTACCCCCCATGCTGTACTTGAGAGTGGTGTCAATAGTGCCCGGATTCACTGCCCCAGAAAAGGTCTCGTTCGCGACAAAGTCAGGGTGCATCTCGCGCTCCTGCTTGAGCTTGGCAAGCTCGCGGTGCGCCTCAATCTGAGGCAAACTCGATTTGATCAGATCAAGCAACTCCCGGGACTGACCCTCAGGATTTGCACCCGACAACTCCGACGCAACGCCCTCAAGGAAAGGGTGCTCCAAAAGCTCCTCCGCGGAAGGCCTCTCCCTGGGGTTCTTGACCAAGCACTTGGCCAAAAAGTCGTTCAGCAACACTGAGAACCGCTCTGGATTCTTGAAAGTGGGCGGAGGTTTCTGCGGGATTACAAACAAAGCGCGCATCGGGTGGATGTTGGAGAACGGCGGCTCGCCCTCGGTCATTTCCACGATGGTGATGCCCAGCGACCAGATGTCCGCCTTTGTATCGTATGCACCCTCCTTGATGACCTCGGGCGCCATCCAGAAAGGCGTACCGATCGCCGTGGCCGCCTTGCTGCACACCGTAGAGAGCTGGGCCGACACGCCAAAGTCCGCGAGCTTGGCCTGGCCCTGATTCGTGAGCAAGACATTGCCCGCCTTTAGATCCCGGTGGATCATGCGGTTTGCATGCAAATGCTTGAGCCCCAGCAAAATCGAGCATGCGATCACCTTGACCTGCGCCTCGCTCATGTTTGTCTCGCAGATCTGCTGGAGGTCTGAGACCGATCCCGCCTCACAAAGGTCCATTACAATCCAGATCGTGTTCCCAGACTGGAACGACCCGTGGTAGCCCACCACGTACTCGTGCTTTGACCTTTTCAGGTACTCGATCTCCTTCTTGAGCTCCGCGATGTCCGCGTCGATTGGAATGATCTTAACCGCGCACAGCTCTGACGTATCGTACGCTCGCGCCTTCCACACCTCGCCATACGAGCCCTCGCCTAGCGAGCCCAGCATCTCGAAGTGCACAGACGGGTCTTGGATCTTGTCCGCCACGCGCCAGTTGCTGATTTTCTCTTCTTCTGTCAGAGCGTTTACCGATCGCTCTGACTTGCTTTCCGAGATCACGCCCGCGGCCACGGAGGACTCGTATGCCTCTTTGATCTTGAGGCGCAACTCTTCCGGGTTTGTGTACTTGATCGTGGCGTCTGGCTGCTTGAATGTTCGGTCCAGCATCAGCGTTTTATCCATTTTTAGCGTTCCTTCCATTTTTAAAGTCCGGTCCACTATCAGCGTGCCAAAACCGGAGCCCTCTTCTTTGTCGACAACCCCTTCCGGGCCGAGCGCTTCCGCTCGTTCCACAGCCGGGTTCATTGAGCCTTCCTCTTCTTTGAGCTTTTTTACCGTGAGTTCTTCCTCCACAACCTGGACATCGCCCTCCTTGGCCTCCAGCTTCCCTTCAGAACCCTTCTGATTCGCGTTGCCGAAAAATGTCCTCTTAGACTTCTTCTTGGGCCCAAGGCCCTTCGTTTCTAGCTTCTCCGAGTTTGAGCGGCTCGCAAATCGCGGCCGGGATGGCAGTAGTGCCTTCAGAGCGTCCATAACACTGAATCAAATGGAGTGCGCGATAACACGGTTTCCTCTTCAATTATCGAGGGGACGGAGAGAATATTCCACAAAGAGGAACAAAATACCCTAGGCTCAACCCTGATAAGGTTTGGAAACTCAAAAGATTTTCCGTTCCAATCGACCGACCCGCAGATTTCGACGTCCTTTCTCCAAGATGCATAATTTCTCCTCACACCTCCTCCAAAAACACTTAATTAAAATTACTCCTTAAAACTACCTTTTTCTAAAAACAACACCTAAACCTTCCCTCTCAAGCTCCTTCCTTTCGTGAAAGACACATTGTAGAGTACCACGATCAAAAAAGAATGGCGGAAGATAACGATGCGTTCGTGTCCTACACTAGCTCTCTTCATCCAGAGCATACAGTGCGAGATCTCCAAGTACAGGTCAGAAACCTGATGAAAACCGGGAAGGCCTCAGTTTTGGCATTCACAGGAGGGGACTGCCATGGCCAAGTGCGCATAGAGTGTTTGTTGTCGCCGAAAATTACCGAGCTTGTGCAAACACAAAAGGTGCTCCTGGTATCAGGGCGCTGTGCGGTGGACGAAAACGGCAAGCTCGTAGTTCACGCGGACGAGGTAAACGCTGCGTTCGACGTGTTCAAATTTATGGTGAAGGCGCCCCCAAACGCGGACCATGTAATGCACGATCGGTCCAAGGTGGTGAACGGCGCGGGCGTTCTAGTGGTGCGCGGTGACCAGTGCTTGTTGGTGCGGTCGTCGGAGTGGGCTGGCATGACTTTGCCATGCGTGGAAGCGCTGGTGGGGGAGCAGATGAAGGAGACGGCCTTGAGAGCTGCGGAAGAGTGGGTAGGCATCGATTCGGAGGAGCTGCGCCTCGTGAATATCGTGGCTCAAGCCAACTTGTACGGTCCGCGGAGTTTCACGCAGTCTCCGAGGGACGGACTGAATCTTGCTTCGGTTTTTGTGGCTTATGCTGTTTCTCCGCCTCCAGGCCATCTTACTACTACAGATAACGCGGATGACGACGAGTACGTGGACAACACGTTCCAGTGCCAGGACGAGGGTTGCGATCACAAGCATCACGGTGAGGATCATGCTGCTTTGAAAAAACCGTTTTTTGGCACTCTGGAACAGCCTCCTCTGGTCGAAAACGACCTGCACACCCAGGTACCGGAGGAACTCGAGGAGGAAGAGGAACTCGAGGAGGAACTCGAGGAGTCCTACAACTCGGAAGACAAATACGACTGGTACACGTTCGAGCAAGCGCTTTGCGTTGTAGAGACGGAGGCGGAGCGGGACGCTCTGTGTCAGCTCCGACAAAACATCCGCGTGGCCCGGAAGCACGGTTTCTTGCTGGCCAGCTTCGGGCAGGAGTTTGGCAACGCCGAGGACGGAGCACCAATTGCAGAGAGCGGGAGCGAGAGCGAGGACAGTCCGATTTTGACCAAGCATCGAGCCGTCGACGTTGACGGCGTGTCCATCTCATTGGCCAACACCAAGCTGGACGCCAGCGCGATGCAGGCGGGCTCGTTTCTTTTTTCACACTTGCTGAAAGTTTCAGGGAATGAAGCTGTACCGGTTAAGACTGTGAACGAGTTTCAGCGCCTGCCGGTGACGGTCCTGAGCGGGTTCCTGGGCGCCGGGAAAACTACAACCCTACAAAACCTACTCTCTAACACCTCTGATCTAAAAATCGCAGTAATTGTGAACGACATGGCCGACGTGAACGTGGACGCCGCCCTGATCCGCAAGGTTCAGGAGAACCTCGTGGAGCTGTCAAACGGCTGCATCTGCTGCACCCTCCGCGAAGACCTGCTCTCCGAGATCACGGCCCTGGCAAAGACACAGCTTTACGACTACCTTGTGATCGAGTCGAGCGGGATCTCCGAACCGCTGCCCGTGGCGGAGACGTTCACCTTCGAGGACCTCGAGACGAAGGAAAGTTTGTCGGACTTTGCGAGACTCGACACGATGGTGAGTGTGGTGGATGCGTCATCCTTCCTTCGGGATATGCGGGACTCCAACTTGGGTAAACTCAAGGATAGGAGGCTCGAGACGTCCGATGCGGACGACCGCCACATCTCGGACCTTTTGGTGGACCAGGTGGAGTTCGCAGACGTTTTAATTTTGAACAAGATGGACCTGGTGGGCGCTGACCTCAAGAAGGAGCTGCTGGGCGTACTCACGCGGCTCAACCCGGACGCCACTCTGCTGCAGGCATCCTTTGGCAAGGTAGACCCGGGATTTCTTTTGAATACCGGTAAATTTACGTTTGGCAGGGCTCGCCAGGCGCCTGGCTGGCTAAAGGAGCTACGCGGCTCCCACGTCCCGGAGACGCTCGAGTACGGGATCGGTTCTTTTGTTTTTCGCAACGTGGAGCGCCCTTTCCACCCACAACGTCTGCAAGAGCTGATTGCTGACCCTGCCGCCAGACTGCACCAGGAGATCGTCCGCTCCAAGGGCGTAGCCTGGGTTGCCTCGGAGGTCGGCTTCGAGTACCTTGTGCTCTGGGCGCATGCAGGCCACCGCTTTGCGTTTTCGGAGGGAAATTCCTGGTGGACTATGGTTCCAGAGTCAGACCGACCTGAAAACCTCCAGAACATGCTCCAGGAGAAGGGCCTTAGCCTGAACGCTCCTTTTCAGGACCGCCACTCCGAGATTGTGTTTATCGGTAGGCTCGAGGAGAAGGACGCCCTGGTGCGAGATCTTGAGGCCGCCTTGGTGACCGACGCCGAGCTCGCCAAGGTCCAAAACGCGAAAATGGACTGGAAAGTCTTGCTCAAGTCTGAAGCAAGCTCTATCGTTGTTTCGCCGGGTGATTTGTAGAGAATTCCTGGCCAGGAAGAGGAAAAATGAAAAGGCCAGCCATAGTAGTCTAAGTCTATTTTATCCTTTCCAGAAGTCGTGCAACTCGGTCAAAATCCAGCCGAACAAGGCAATTGACTTTAATGGCGTAAAACAACCTAAAAAAGGGAATGGCGAAGGAGGTGAACGAGGCGTGTATGTACTATCTCCATGGAGAACTAACAAACACCCTAACGGACGAAACATTAGACAAAATGGGCTTCCAAGTGGGCAGCAAGTTTTTGGAGTCGCAAACTCGGGAACGCGTGCGACAGCAAGGGACTTTGGAAGCCATCAAGTTCGTATGTAAAGCAATCTGGATGTCTGCCTTCGGGAAATCCATCGACAAGCTGCAGACAAACCACAAGGGGATCTTTGTGCTGCGCGACGAGAAATTCCGATTCTTATACGCGGTCAACCTGGATGCGTCCGTGGAGCAGAAACAGCGATTCATGGCATTTCCATGCGGCTTTATCCGGGGCGCCCTCTCTAACATGGGCTTCGAATGCGCCGTCAGCGCCGAGGCCTTGGAGCTCCCGTGCGTGAACTTTCATATTCAACTGCACGACTTTAAAACTGGGAAGCCTTGAATTGAAAAAATTAGGTGAGGTTAAATCTTTGGCTAATTCTTTCCGATAGTGTAAATGTGAATCTTGTTCTCCGAAATACCGTGGAAGAGAAAGGTTCCGTCAGCCAAATCCGCAATCGGCTTGTCGAGCTGGGTGTTTGCAGCTGTAGCCTCCTCGCGCAGCTGCACGAGACAAGGCGCTTGTAGCTCCTGGCCAGCAAGCATCTCAAGCCCGGTCTGCCCGCAGTAGGACACCAGAGGAGACACTTCGACGATCCCGTCTTTTTCGCCCGAAACCTTGACCTTGTTCTGCTGAAGCCACTTCCGGTGCAGTGCAGCAATCAGCGATCGCGCTGTGTCCGGAGAGTCAGTCTTCGCGCCCGGCGCGTTCTTCACCGGCGAGAACTCCTCCTCGCGGTGGGATTCCATCAGCGTCATCTTGTCTGCGAGCGGGAAGACGTCAAAGATGAACATCTCCAGCTTGACGCCATTCACCTCCTCAGGCTTGACCATCTTGCCCGTGCTGGGATCCGCGTGCGGGATCTTCTTGCGCGCGACGTGGTACGAGTTCCCCAGGTTCGGCACAGCCGTGTTCTCGATAAAGTCCAGGGTATACCAATGGTTGCAGATGTTCCCGGACCCAAACAACAGGCGACCCTCAGTGTCTGTCTGCTTGGCCATCTCCTCACTGATCTCCGAGTACTCTACCACGCAGTAGCGGTCGTTCTTCCGTGCCATCACGCCCACCTTCTCGTCCCAGGACGCCTTAGGGCAAGACTTGTTGCCCACCTGCGCGCCCGATCCAATACACGCGCCCATGAACACCGGGTCGGCGACCTGGACCAGCGCGTTGTCCACCGCGTACGCGTGGACGTACTTGACGCCCCTGGTTTTCATATCGCTCAGCACGCCCTTCTTCAGCATCGAGCTGTAAATCCCGCCGTTCCCGTCCGGCGCGCTCGCTACCTTGTTTTTGTTCTCCATTATGAACTTGCCGTCGTCCGCGAAGCAAGGCAGCGTGCCTTGGGAGAAGAACATGACGTCCTCCTCGGGGAGACCGAAAAAGTTGTGCTCTGCGAAGAAGGCCTCCGTAGCCGCGTGGTTCAGTGGCGACGTCATGATGTACCACGGGATCTTGCCGCCGGTTTCCCTTTTCAACTTCAAGAGTCGCTCGGCATGGAGTTGAAAAAGGGATTTACCGGACGGCAGGCCGATATCGTAGCAGCCCTTGGGTCCAGAGAACCCGAGACGCGTGCCTTGGCCGCCGCTCAGCACCACCAGTGCTACTTGGCCAGCTGCCATCGCCTGTAGGCCCGTTTTTCGCCACTGGTCTGCGGATTCGGCAACCTGCTCTGCGGTTATTATCTCGGAGGGTTCCACGGCCGATATCTTGGCTGTGTCCTCGCCCGCGCTCATGGTCGTCTCGTACATCTTATTCAGGGCGTCCAGGTCGCCGAGGTTTTCCAGCTGGGTCACCAGGTCAGCGGTCTCTGCGGATGAGCACAAGTCTGGGATTTTAAGAAGTTAGAAAGATTTCAAGCCCCCTTTACAGATCCTTCACACGAACCTTTGTCGCAAAACTCAAACACATGGCCCTGGGAGGCATTTTCGAAGCGGGATCGCAGATTTTTTGGAATATCTCCAATTCTGGAAGTATCTGCTTTCTCAGATGTTGAAGACGAGGTGCTGCGCCGCACCAGACCCCCAAATTTTTGCCCAATTCGTCGAGCGAAGGAAGACATCGTTTTGGACAGGGAGAGGGATGAAATACAATTAACAAAGCGGTTGGAATGTTTCAAAAACTTGAAAGCACCACTCAGAAACTTGAGCACACGACTGTGCAAGTTGTTTTCAATAAACCAGGCAAAAATTATCTTCGGGGCGACAAGGTTGCGGGCGAAATCCGCCTTGGTACGCACCACCAGAGTATGGCGTTCAAGTCAATAATAGTTCGCGCACAAGGCTCCACGAAAGTCCAGCTAAACGCCCAGAGTGTCGGCCTCTTCGAGGCCTTCTATGCGAGCATCAAGCCGCTGGTTTTGTGGGAAACGAAAATTAACTTGCAGGGCAGTGGGCGCGTATCGAGGGGCTGGACCTCATTTCCCTTTGAATTTGTTGTGGACGAACTCCAGAACGATCTGTTCGAGACGTATCACGGCCTGTATATCACAACGAGCTACCGCGTGAGGGCAACCCTGAGTCGTGGCGTGGTAAAGAACTCGGTTTCGGGTGAAAACGAGTTCTTCCTGGAATTGCCTCCTCAATTTCCTAAAGAATTTCCCAAAGAACTACAAAACCCTCTCGCTTTCGACTTCTCGCCGGACCGCCTGACGAACCTCCACCGTATCTCGCGGGGCAAGGACCTTCCGAAGTTTCACATCTCCGGGCTGATTCACTCACCCGTATGTTCGCTTGCGGACGTCTTCACGGGCTCGATTACCGTACATAAAGCGGAGCAGGAGATCCGCGAGATCGAGGTGCACCTGATCCGTGTTGAGACCATTGTGTACTCGGAGGGTGTGGTGACGGAGGCGAGTGAGGTACAAAAGGTCCAGATCGTGGCGGGTGACCCGTGTCGCGGTTTGCAGATCCCGATCTCCCTGCGTCTTCCCAAGTATTTCACGTGTCCGACCATGGTGACGGACGGTTTCAAGGTGGGCTTTGAGATGAAGCTCTGGGTGTGCTTTACTGATGATTATGTCTTGACCGAGAGTTTCCCCGTGTTTTTCTACAGGGGAAAGAAAGGCTAGACAAAACTGTACAAAGATTTTCTTGAAAGAAAGAGAAATCTTTCCCTTTCCTTTCCTTTCCTTTCAAAGGGTGTGCTTTACTGGTGATTATGTCTTGACCCAGAGTTTCCCCGTGATTTTCTACAGGGAAAGAAAGGCTAGCTAGACAAAACTGTACAAAGATTTTCTTCAAAGAAAGAGAAATGATTCCCTTTCCTTTCCTTTAAAGGGTGTGCTTTACTGGTGATTATGTCTTGACCGAGAGTTTCCCCGTGTTTTTCTACAGGGGAAAGAAAGGCTAGCTAGACAAAACTGTACAAAGATTTTCTGTAAAGAAAGAGAAATCTTTCCCTTTCCTTTCAAAACCTGAAAACCTGAAAACCTGAAAACTGAAAATCTACTTGGCAGAAAACTCCGCCTCAAACTCCTCAAACCGCTTGAGACTCGCCTTGCCCACACTCCCCTGCACCTTGTCAAGCGCCTTTAAAACGTCAGCTCTCGTGATGACCGGCTGCGCGCCTTCCAAGTCCAACTCATCCAACCGATCCTGCCTCTTGGCCTCCGCAAGAATCCGACGAGTAGGCATGTGCGCAGCGTCCCTGCAAACGTTGACAATGTCCGCAGCAGAGTAGCCATCGCTCTTTTGGGCCAGCTCATTTAAAGTAATATCCCCCGAAAGCTTCTCAAACTTCATGGCCACCTGGAAGAGCATCTTGCGACTGGCCAGGTCCGGAAGCGGGACGTAGACCCTCTTCTCCAAGCGGCGACGCACGGCCTCGTCGATGGACCAGGGCAGGTTGGTGGCCCCGATCACTACCACGTTACAGCCCGGGTCCTGCTCGTTCCCGTCTCCGATAATATCGTTCATCTGCACAAGCAGCTCCGACTTGACCCGACGGGACGCCTCATGGTCGGAGTCGCCGCGCGCGGATGCGATCGAGTCGATCTCATCGAAGAAGATGATGGACGGCGAGTGGTACTTGGCCAGGTCGAAGAGAATCCTGACCATTTTTTCCGACTCCCCGCGCCACTTTGACGCCAGATTCGAGCTGCTGATGTTGAAAAAGGCCGATCCGGTCTCGGTGGCCACACATTTGGCCAGCATAGTCTTGCCCGTACCAGGGGGACCGAAGAGTAGCACGCCTTTCCAGGGCCGCCGCAACGGCCCGCGGTACAGGTGGGGGTGCTTAATAGGCCAGATAAAGATCTCCTCTAGGAGTTCCTTCAGCTCTTCCATGCCGGCCACGTCGTCCCAGTGCACGTTTGGGGATTTGGTCAAAATTGAGGACTCGATTTCCTGGATCAGGTGGATGGACGGGTCGTCCGAGTGCTCTTCGCTGTACTTGGGGCGGTCCCCGGGCGCTAGTTTGGGTTGTCTGCGCTTTGCCTTGTATTGGGTTGAATTTTCTCGACCACCGCTATTTCTGGCTCTCGCACCACCACCCCGTTGGTGCGAGTGTGAGTGTGAGCTGGAGTTCGAGGGCGTTCTCTGTAAATAATTCCCAGATTTGGGGGTTTTGGTGTTGGAGTGTTTGTTTGAATTTCTGTCTGACAAAGTTGGACTGGGCTTTGCCCAGCTCGGCAAAGCCGCCTTGCGTTGCTGCTTGTACCGACCATTTCGACCAACTTCTCGCTCCTTCTCCGCTACAGGGGAAAACGATTTTCGATTTGAGACGTCGGAAGGTGGGTTACCCACATACGCGCGTCCCTTCTTTCCTAGTTTGTCGCAAACAGATTCCAGCTGCTGAACCATCTTGAGCTCCCTCTGGATGCGGTTCTTGCACGAGGTCCATGCAGTGTTCTCTTTCCCGGTGCTGCTTTTGGTTTGCAGATCCACCTTGGCCAGAATGTTTTTGAAATGGAGGATACTGCCAGAGTAGTCCCCAAGGAGCGCGCACTCACGCCCCAGCTTCAATCTCTCTAGGAGTTCTTGCATTCTGTCAACGTTTCGGTTCTATTTGCGCGAATTTAGAGTTTATTGTGGAATTTTTTGATAGGTTATGATGGAGAGGTATGATAAAAAAGTTGTAGTTGTATTATTTTGTAAATTATCTTTCTGTGTGTGAAATCTCGACGTTTCCGACGTTTGGACGTTTTATTTTGTTGATAAAAAACAATTTGTAAGTGCTCTGTGCATCATTGGAAGGAATGGCTCGGAGCAAATCAAATCCAACTATTTTCAGTCCTATTCACAACCAATCTGTTGAGAATCGCGCGTTTTCAAGGTAGCTCCTATGAGGAGGTTTTTACGAAAGAAAACCTGGTTTTTGGCAGGTGGTAGATGGATTTCAAGGCCCGCATTTTCGAATAAAATCCAATTTGTTTCGTATTTGTCCACCAACCCACTTCAGAACCAACATCCTCAAGATCTCTCAGCCGAGAACGCTGAAAAGGCTTTAAAGTTCTTCCTGACCCGGCCAGACAAGCAAGAGCGCAAAGAGCGCACCCTCAAACTTCAAGCAATACTGGAATCTCGAAACATAGGTCTTACAATCAGCATGCTCGAGTCGCTCATCCTGAGTCCTCAAGTTATTTTGTACGACAACCTGGACAGATTTGTGACGCAAGCAGTGCGCAAATATGGACTGAAACTGCGCCCCACAATATTTAATGCCCTCATCTTGCGATGCAAGAGAGCGGGCGACCTGAAGTCCGGTTTTTCGTGGCTGGAAAGGATGGAAGAAGCCAAGTGCGAACGGTCGGTAACAACCTACGCGTACCTGCTAGCCCTGACAGCTAAGACATACCGTGTACGCGAAATGATGTGTGTGTGGTGGAAAATGCGTCGCGACAAGGTCAAGATGTCCGTCGAAGCGTACAACATGATGCTTCAGTGCGCCAACCTGCCGAAATGGCGGGTCTCGAGGCTGGAAGACCTGCCCTATACAAAGGCCGAGCTCGCCGCCGAGATATGGATGGAGATGGTACGCGAGAACCTCACCGGAGACCGGTACACCTTTGAAGTCCTTTGCCAGTTGGTGGCGTGGGAGCTGCCGGACGAGGAGATCATGAAATTCATGGAGAAAGTGCTCGAGGGCAAGGGCTTAGACTCGAACAACCTCACGAAGGCCGCGCGGTACGGGATCCTCATCCAAACTCTGCACAATGGTTTACTGCGGGTGCCGTCGTGTATAATAGCGGAGGGGACGCGCGAGCTGCGCCAGGGCCTGGAATCGCATGACCGCTTCTCACCATCGAACCTCCTGGGCTTAATAATTCTAGCTCGCGCGCTGGGAAAGCCAGAACAGGGCATGAAGCTGTGGGCGTCTAGCAACGGCAAGCCGACAGTGGAGATCTGCGACGCCGTAATGAATCTAGGCCTGGACTCCTCCATAGACTTTCCACTCTACTTTTTTGATGAGATGCGCGAGCAGGGCGTGAAACCGGCAGAGTCCACCTTTATGATTCTGCTCCAGCATTGCAACAAGACCAGCGCATACAAGGCATCGCTCGAGCTTTTGGATTTGATGCAAAAGCCGCCACATAACCTGAAGCCCAAAAAGAACGCCTACAAGCAGGCCTTCTGGGCGCTTCAGAAAGCCGCGGCGGACGGCGACAAGAACTCCTGGGAACCCGCGCTGAACCTGCTACTTAAGGTGTCCAAGGACAATACTTTCTCGAACGCACAGCTGACCGAGTTTTTCGGGACCACCTTGAAGGTAGGCGTGCAATGCGACCATCTAGAGGACGCCTTAGATTTGTTGGTCTCGCGCAGAGTCGGCAAGCGCAGAATCCGGCCCAACGACTACCTCTTCTCCAAGATCATCCAGGGCTTGAATGGTGTCAATTCGCCGCAGCTCGCGCTCAAGCTCCTCCATGAGTTTCGGGAAAAGCAGCACTCCGTGGACTGGTCCAAAGGCAACACCATGCACGCTGTGGCTTCTACGATGCTGCAAGCACGCCGTTTCGACCAGGCCCTGGATTTGATTCACCAACACCTCGCTCTCATGCCCCTACGCTCCCAGCCTCACTCGCTCGCCCTCCGCACCGTCAATATCTCTATCGATGCGTATATTGGCATGGGCCAACCCTCCAAAGCCATTGGGCTTTTCTCCAACCTCAGCCAATTTAAGGAGGGGCTGCAGCCGGACTCGCAATCTTCGGACAAGATTATTAAGGCGCTCTTGCAAGCCGCCCACTACGACGATGCTCTCAAACTCTTGGAGGAGGTGCATGCCTCGGGTTCCTACCCGAGTATCGCAGTTTACAAGATGGTGCTGCATTCCAACATGGATCTCAGTCTCAAGGTCAAAGCTCTTTCTTTTTTCGACGAGAAATTAGTCAAGATTTCTCTGCATCAGAAGGAGCAAGCTCCCATGCACTCGACTGCGGTGATTCATGACTTTCTCAAAGCATTCAATGAATGAATTTTTCGATTACAAAAAATCGAGCTAGAAATATACTTGAAAAGGTTAGGGCTGATTACGCGCGGTACGTGGGAAAAAATTGGGGGAAGGAAAAAGTAAACACCAAGACAAAGCGCGAGATACAGAATTACACCTATGAGGCTGGCTGATCCCTAACACTTCAAAGCAACTCTTCAAAAAAACAGGCCTATGCATGACTCACCCTAAAGCAAACACCTTTAGAAATTTTTCTAAACCTCCCCAGCTTTTGAAACACTGGCAGCAATCTCGAGAAGACACTCAAGATTTGGGTCCGCTTTCGACTCTTGAGTTTTTTTCAGCAGCGAAACCCCTGTAGACGCGTTAAACTTGGATTTTTCAAAGTCCTCTCTTGACTGACCGAGCTCGGCCAGGTACCGGTCCGCAAAGTCCTGCATAGAGGTTTCCCAATCTGCGCGGTGCACAAAATGGTTCACGTCGTAGCGGTCGGCAAAACTCTGCCCAAAGTCAAGGTCCATCTCTGAGAGCTCGAGCTTGAACGATTTTGTTGAGGCCTTACCTACTTTGGATGGGGCTTTGTGCCGGTAGACAGAGTTCGTAAGGTTGGAATCGGAATCGTCATTTCGGCTTGAAAATTTTTTGGAATCTGCGAGCTTGGAATCGGACATGCGGTGCGAGAAGTTCAAACCGGGTTCGTTCTCGTGATCGAAGAACGGAGCCAGGTCTTGGGCCGGAAGGGGCGTTTCTTCCGGCTTTTGCAAAAAGTGGGTAAAGTCCGGGGGACTCATCAAAACGTATTCCAAATTCTGAAGCGACCGGGATTGGTTGCGAGCGAGGGCCCTGGAAAGTTTGCGCGAGATCTTTTCGTCTAAATTGTTCCCTCTGAAAGTACATTTGATGATTTTGGGGTTGGTCTTGAACAAAATCAAGAGCTTCTTGGCGCCGTTCAAGCCGAGCGAGTTGAAATTCAGGTCTAGGCTAAAAACCTGGGTGGTTCGGCGGGACAAAGCCTGCACAAAGTGGTGCAACCCGTGGAAGTCGGTCGAGTAAGTCGCGTGGTTGAAGCAGACCTCGTTTCGCGCGAGCTTTAGAATGTTTAAATTCGTGTTCTCCGCGAGGGCGTGCGCGAGCACGCTGAGGCCCTTGGAGCCCACAAAGTTCGAGGACAGGTCGAGACTCTGGAGCGGCGGGTTATGGCAGCGCAGCGCCGACGCGAGCGCCGCAATTCCAGCGTCGCCCACCTTGTTATTGGCCAGGTTGAGCGTGCGCAGCATGCAATTGGTCTGTAAGGCGCGCCCGAGAGAGATGTATTGGTTGGAAACTAGACCCGAGTTCTGGATTTGGAGGTCCAACAACGAGCAGTTCGTGGCAAGCGATTGGAAAAATCCAACACCACACATCTGGTTGCGACTCAGGTCGATTTTCCCCAACGAAGGGCACAAATTGTTGGCCAGAAGGTGGTCCAGCCCACTGGCAAGCCGCGAATCCACCTGATTACCTGCGAGCGATACGTGCTCCAGTTTGGCGCACTGCGGGAGCAAGCACTCGCAGAGCGCATGCACACCTTGGTTCTGCAATAGGTTGGTATGGAGTAGAACGGTTCTGAGCTTGAGAACCGCACGCGATTTGACCAGGCTTCTCGTGAGGGCCAGGATCGGCCCTTCCTTCTCAAGCCTGTTCCGACTGAGGTCAAAATAGCGCAGGGACGCGCACGTCTCGAGACCTTGAGCCAGGCTGAGCGCGCCCTTGTTCCCGAGCCCCACTCCGGACAGCACCAGCTTGTCCAGCCAGGCAGACCGTAAACTTACCGCTCGCTGCAGACGCATTGTTCTCGAGTCCGCGAGACGTGGGTGTTCGAAGGCGACCCCTTTTTTGAAGCGCGTCGTGGAGAAGACCACGAGCGCATTTACGTTGAGCAGCGTCTGTGCGCCACCCAGTTCTGCGAGCCACAGATCCAGCTCGCGGAAAGACTCGAACGGCGAAAAGCCCAGGTCAACTTGCGTGAGGTTCAGGCTTTTCTTCTCGAGTCCTTCGCACAACAGCTTGAGCGCTTTGGTTGTGACAAGATTCTGGCTGACGTCCACCTTTTCTAGGGTCTTGTTCAGCCCGAACAGCGCGGCTAGCGCGGCCACACCCTGGTAGTTCTTCCCATCCGGCTTCAAATTCAACCTAACAGAGTGTATCGGAAGATCCAGCCAGTTTAAATTCTTCAGAGTAAGTTCTTTCATGGTTTTGTTGTTGACCAGTGCGTGGCAGATCTGGGTGACCAGCAAACTCCCACCCTTGCAGTTCGCCACGCGCAGGCACTGGAGTTTCGTGCTAGACTTGATCAGCAAGCATAGGGCCTGCACGAAAGAGTCCACAGGCGTTTGTAACGAGTCCATCGTCCCATGCAGACATAGTTGGCACAGGTTGCGGAGGCTCCAGCCCCCCGCTTCCGATAAGCAGTCACGGGCGTTTAAGCCCAAAAGCCGCATCCCGCTTCCTTCAAACCGGAAAACGTCACACACCCTGAGGGTGAGAGATACAATCTCCGGGTTTGCATCAGAAATTAACCCGATGAAAGGCAGCAGCCGCTTGCAGCTCAGGTCGATGCTTCGCACGCGCGAGTTCCGACTCAACAGGGCTTCGCACAGCAGGAACCACAGCGGTGGCGACACAGCACCCTTGATGAACGTATGCTTCTCCCTATTCCAGCTACCTCCATCCCAGCTACCTCCATCCCAGCCCGCCTTTTCCACGTCCTCCACGCCGGGGCCGTCCAGCACAAACAGGTTTGGTGAGATTTTCAGGTGCTGCGGGAACCGGGCACCGGGTTTGCGTTGCACTAACGAGCGCAAAAGCATCTGGCCCCCAACCTCGAGCCGCTCGAGTTCTAAGCGCCGGGTCTTGTGGGCATCGCTCATGAAGAGGCGCAAGAAATAGAGCCAGATGAGGTTGAATTCCTTGAAGGTCTGGCGCTCAAACACGCCCAGTCGCGAAACCTCGCTCACTAGCTCCAGTTCGTCTAGTAGGTACCGCTTTTCCGCATCCAAAACCTCCAGCATGCGCTTCCATCCCCAATCCGTTCCGCCGTGCGCGAACCAGAACTCGGAAGATTCGGAGAGTCCCAGTCTACATTGGTCTTTGGCCTGTGCAAAGAACAAAAATGTGTGTTCGTTTGTGAATATCGACGTCCTTAACTCCTTTGTAGTCAGGGAATCCGCGAGCATCCCCGTTTTTTTCGAATTGATTTGCTGTTTCCCGGGATTCTGAACAACTAGCGGGTTCCTTTTTTCGCTAGAAATTTTATTAGTTTTAAATTCTAGCCCTTTATAGAATTTTAATACTCTTATTTACTCAATCCTTCGAGCTTACCCTCCAAACACAAAAGGCTTTCTGGCTCCTCCCCTACTCTTCTTTCCAAAAAAATTCTAAACACAACTCATCTCAACAATGGTATTAAATACTTCTACTTCTATCTTACACATTTACTATCCAACTCTCTGGGTTTTGAGCTTGGTCTCCCTCCCGCAGCTGGAAGGCCTTACGCTCGACTGCAGATTCAGCGAGACCAGCATATCATACAACTTGATCCACCCGGTCACGCCCGAAGTCGAAATCCAGATCCCGACAGGGACTTTCGAGATGGAGAGACTTCCCAGCCCAAGCAAGCTTGAAAACGCACAATCAAAGCTGTCAAAGCTACTTCCAAACAAAGGGATACGCCTGAAAATCGCGACCCCGGCGAAAGACACCCTTTCTTTCGACCAAACCTTCGACCTGAAAACCTCGCGCTTCATGCGGCTCAAGTCAAAGGTGTTTGGGAACCACGAATGGGCGGAGATTCAAAAGGGCAAGGTATTCGCACGTTTCATTGAGCTATCGTGGTCCGAGGAAACGCGAACGGCCCTGATCCTGGACATCGCACGCGCTATGCTGATCGAGCTGAGTTCCTCAAAGGCGAGCTGGCGGTACCTAGACTCCTGGGAGGTGGTTTTCAAACATGACTTGGAGATCGTACTGGACAGCGGCAAGCAGTGGCAGATCCTGGGCAAGGGCGTGTGGAATTATATATGATTTCCCTTTCATTGCATATTGCAGGTTTCATGGCGAAGCTACAGGAAAGCGTGTTCTGGATCCGAGTGAGCGAGGAAAGGAGGCACATTCGGGGGGAACACCACTTTTGGGTTGTGAATATACCCTTTTGCCACACTCTCCCCTCACTCTGATAAACCCACGGACTCGATGGGATTTGGTCCCAAGTTGCGGACCGACGGCGTCACCGTCGGCAGCGAGCCACTCATTCCGAGATCAAATTTCACTCAATCTGTGAAATCCGAGTTTTCTACAGTAAATAAAGCCCCAGCGACCTCGTTCACCGTCTCTGCTCACTTGGGTTTGAGAGCAGACCTACCTAGCCATACGAGTGGGGCTTCTATGTTTAAGGTCTAAAACTCTTTTGGGGAAAGGGGGCCCGGGCCCCCTCTCCCCGCAGCCAACCGACTTGACGAGCGCCTCGAGCTAGAATGAATCAATATGTTGGACGGAGGGGAACAAACGCAAAGGCTTTTCAAGGAGGGTGATCGCTGCAGTTGGGGTCACAATAATAGGTGCCTTCGGAAGATCTTGAAGTAAAACCCGTACTTGTCGATGCAAATGGAGCCCCTGATCGATCTCGGCTACCCGCAAGACCTTGTTGAATTTTCCCCATATCCAAGAGTTTTGGATTCTTAGTATGAAAGTCTTACTAGAGTAAAAAGTAATATGAGTACAACCGGAGGGAGTACACAGAGCGTTGGAGGATTTTCTGAGAGGTCTGCCACATTGGGAGGATTAATCGAATGTGTGGTAGGAAAACAACCAGGAGAGCGAATTCCCGCAATGAACAAGGCTAACCTCCCTGAAGTACGTTTGAAGAGTTTCATGCCTAGCTGCTTCTTACCTCTCTCAAAAGTCTAAGAAATCTATGAATTCATTATAATAATAGGTCATTCAAACGTAGGACTTATTCCATGGTCCTGAGGATCACTTAAACGTAGGACTTTGGCTCTTCAGGGGACGGGTGAGAGAGAGGCTTCGCGACCTCGAGGTCATTCCGGGAGGACTTGAGGAGATTGATCTTGCCAGAATTGACCGCAAAAGCGACACCGATGAAGAGCAAACCAGAAGAAAGTCCGAGCACCACTGGAAGAACTAAGCTGGTATCTCCTTCTCCGGTAGTCAAAATTGGTCCCGACGTTGGAGCCTGTGTGGCGTCGGACAAGGATCCACAAGCAGAGTAGGGAAAGCAATCCCTACACCAACCCATCCATTCGTCACCGTCCGGGATGCAAACTGGGTCGGGCACTGGGTTTTCGGAATCGCAAAGGCCGTTTTGGTCGGTGTGCAGGAAGCAGATGGAAATACGTGGTTGCGCTGCCCATGTCCCACATCGGGTATCAGTGCACATTTCAGACCTATACCAGCCACTGGACGGAGTAAACTCTTTCAAAGTCGCGTCTTGACATGGTATATTCTCTGGCACGGAATCACCTTGAGGAATCTCATCCAGGCTGCTCAGCTGAGCCGCAACAATCGCTCCTCTCTCCTCATACCACGAGGTCATTTCGCGCCCTTCATCAGAAGACCAGTACTCGTATTTGTACAGTGGGTCCGCCACGATCTTGGTGTCGAGGACAGACTGGTAGGTCCTTTGTTGTTGCAGGAAGGTGGGATCGATCATAATGGCGTTGAACTGGGCAACATAGTCGAGGTATTTTTCCATAAAAGCGGGCTGCAGCAAGACGCTTGTCCAGGAGGGCGCCCTTCTCATAGGCCCGCTGAGCGGCCCGCAAGTGGGCCTCGTGATGGCCCAGTTCAAGAAAGCCTCAGAATTACACTCCTCACTGCAGAGCGTTCCGGCAGTGCTCGAGCTGCCGGCGTTGTTGTGGTCGTATTGGACGATTCGGTAGCCCGTGCCGTCGCCCGCGTTGGCGATGAGGTAGTTGTTTCCATTGACCAAAATAGAGTCAACACCAAGAGTGACAGCATAGGAAGCCAAGGTTTTGAGGACCTGGTCCACATCGATCCATTCCTCCAAGGAGGTGGTGACAGGTGTTCCGTCTGCCTCGACCGCATCCGCGCGGTTGTACAAATGCTGGTCAAGAAAGGACTTGATGGGAGTTTCAGAGTCTTTTCCGCCCAATTTGCGGTCGACCGCCCCGCTCTCCACCAGGGCCTCCCCGCATTTCCCTCCGTAGAAGTTGAGAATCCTCTTCAAGTCAGGCCTGGAGTTCAGAGCTTGAAAGAAGTCCATCCAGCATGTGTTCCCGAAATCTGCGTCGCCTTTCACCTCGATGATCCCTCGGTGCTCTCCACGGTCCCACATAAAAGGGCCGGGTTCCTCGCCCGGTGGGGTTTCAAATTGAGCATTCTGGTACGACGCACTGACCGATCCGCACGAGTTCGCGACGGTGCGCACCTTGTACAAGGAGAAATGATCGCGGTTGTAGTCCGGAAACGAGCGTCGGAATACGTACTCCTGATCGGGTGCCTCCATCAAAAGGAAAACTCCGAGAAACTCCCCGTTGAGCCAGAACTCAACGTGTCGCGTGCGGAGATAGGGCAGGCCAAACGCCGCTAACATCCTGTGCATCGTCCATTCCCGCATGTACGAGTTGTCTGACAAGTGGTTTCGAAGGTAAAACTTCTCCATTCCAAACAGGGTCTGCGTGCTGTCTACCGAAGTCATGTCCACGCCCCACGGCACCCCTTTCAACCCAAGCCCAACGCAGATCGGCATGAAGTGGGTACTCTGCCCACGCGGCCGCAACCGCCCGCCAGACGCCGTTGAGCTCGTCTGGCCATCCATCGTTGTCACCGACAGGCTTTCGAACGGAGCGTACGTCTCGAAAGACGCATTTGCTTGCAAATACGCTAGTGCTTCTGCACTCACGGTGATGTCGAGCCGCGCCACGCTCTGTGGCCCTGAAATTAACCCGTTCGCGTCTACGCCGAAGAACTCGTTGCCCTCTAACGCCTGGTTCACAAGGACCGTCGAGTAATCCTCTACCGCTGTCATCACGTTCGCCAATCCGGGAGTTCCTGTGCTTGTGTAAGAGTAGGTGTTCCCGTCCCGAGCCAGTGTCACTCCTGGTCGCCCCACTCCGCTCAGACTTACACTCGACACTTCATTCCCCACAGAATCTCGCAAAGTTATCGTGTCTGTTCCTCCGATACCAAACGATGGCCCACCAGCTGCCTTACAGCAAATCACCAAGTAGGCACCTGCCACAATCGGCGCCGAGCCGGGACCAAAGGTAAAAGCCGATAGGTCAGCTACGCCTTTATCATCGTGGAGTATCATACCCTCTAGATTCACCGACACTCCTCCGCTGTTGTAAAGTTCAATCCAGTCCTGACCTATGTCAAACAAAAAGTTAGCCTTCAGCTGGTTCTTGAGCACGAAGGGGGTAGGTTTCCGGAAGTGTGGACGACTTTCA
>JACKZZ010004096.1_pt1 | contig 22426 bp, 20 predicted proteins | sample 8027871 | NCBI WGS metagenome assembly JACKZZ01 (sample SAMN15724774, study PRJNA655200) | protist metagenome | isolation source: fluorescence activated cell sorting (FACS) single amplified genomes of... | place: USA: West Boothbay Harbor, Gulf of Maine | collected 2000-07-19 | reverse complement strand
ACCTCAAGATTTAACGTATAAACGATGTGGTGATTTATTTAATGTCACTCAAGAAATCCCTCCCGGAATAACTATCATTTGTGCAGTCGAAGTTTTAGATTCAGAAAATTATACTTTTCAAAATCAGGGATGTTGCCCACCATCATATACGGCAACACCAACACCAACACCGACACCAACACCAACATGTGATTGTTTACTAATTAGATTTCAAAACTTTACCGTTAATGAAGGTCAAGTAACTTATAGAGACTGCCCTAGCGGATTTGTTGGTACTTCTCCTGTACCTCCGGGAGATACCCTTACTATCTGCACAAATGAATTAATAGATTATGATGTCTTTCTTGACGGTCCAAATATCGTAGGTACTTGCTGTGATGCGTGATGAAGACCCAACGTAAAATTATAAAAAAAATATTTTTATAGTTAATTACAGATGAGTTTAATAAGATTAATACTTCACGATACAAATATTATTTCTATATTTAAATTAAAAGTAATATGGAAATATTTGTTCAAATCGCGTCATATCGAGACCCTCAACTTATTCCAACAATCGATAACATGTTGGAAAATTCTAAAAACCCTGAAAACCTGAGGATAGGTATTTGTCATCAATACCACCCCGAAGATGAATTTTCTGACCTTTCTAAGTATGATGGAGATGATAGGTTTAGAATTATTGATGTTCTATACTCTGAATCTAAAGGAGCTTGTTGGGCAAGACATCAAATACAACAAGTTTATTCCGGTGAAACTTATACGTTACAAATTGATTCTCACATGAGATTTGAAAAAGATTGGGATACTACTCTAATAGAGATGATTAACCAACTACAAGAAAAAGGACATAAAAAACCTTTACTAACCGGATATGTTCCGTCATTTTCACCTAAAAACGACCCTGAGGGAAGAGTTAATGTTCCATGGAGAATGTCTTTTGATAGATTTATACCTGAAGGTGCGGTATTCTTTTTACCCGAATCAATACCTGATTGGGAACAATTAACCTTACCTGTACCGGCAAGATTTTATTCAGCTCATTTCTGTTTTACCTTAGGTCAATTTAGTGAGGAAGTACAACATGACCCGGAGTTTTATTTCCATGGTGAAGAAATATCAATAGGTGTTAGAGCATTTACTCACGGGTATGATTTATTTCATATTCATAAAGTGGTTATATGGCACGAGTACACAAGAGAAGGTAGGACAAAACAATGGGATGACGATAAGGATTGGGTAAATAAAAATAATTTGGCTCATAAAAAAAATCGACAACTGTTTGGAATGGACGGTGAGGTTGAATTGGATTTTGGTAAATATGGGTTTGGTACAGAAAGAACCCTTAAAGATTATGAAAAATATTCGGGATTACACTTTTCAAAAAGAGCCGTTCAACAATATACATTAGATAAAAAATATCCACCTAACCCATATAACTTTGAATCTGAAGAAGAATGGTTAGATAGTTTTACAACAATTTTTAAACATTGTATCGATTTAAATTTTGGACAAGTACCTGAAAAAGATTATGATTTTTGGGTTGTGGCCTTTCACGATGAAAATGATGAAACTTTAAATCGTAAAGATGCTGACGTTAACGAAATTAATAGAATGTTAAAAGACCCTTCAGGTTATTGCAAAATATGGAGAGAGTTTCAAACAACAAATAAGCCACACCACTGGGTTGTATGGCCTCATAGTAAATCTAAAGGGTGGTGTGATAGAATAACAGGAAATTTATGAGGTTAAAAATACATAACCCTTGTAATGAACATACAAGATATTACCGTAATTATAATTTATTTTGGGACGAATTAACCGATAAATTAAAAGAAAAATATGAAGTTATTGAGAATCGTTATTTTAAGGATGCTCATAAAAATAGGTTTAAAGTAAATTTTGAGTCTTTAACAAATCCTGATGAGGGGTTGTTATTAATGGAATGTGAATATGTTATTGAAAATATAGATAGTGGGGATTTTTATGTTTTATCTGTGGCGGATGATTTGTCTTACGGTACTTTATCTGAAAGAAATAACCCAAAATTAAAGAAAGTTTTAATTTCACAATTTATTGATTATAAAATAAAAGGTCATACTAAAGAAAATTTTCATAAATATTATCCTTGGATTTATTTCCCGTCTAATTTAACTGATTTAGAACAGTATTATAAAAAAAGATTAGATAAAACTGAGTTTATTGATAAACTTTGTTTTTGGGGAACAACATCTCAACGTCCAATATTAGAACATTTTGATGAGTCATTATTGGTAGGGCCAAATTATATTGGTGATTCGGATAAATATTTTGATAATTTAATCAACTACAGTGTTGCATTATCAATCGCGGGTGTTGGTGAATTATGTTACAGAGATATTGAATGTATGGCGTTAGGTGTACCTTTAATCCGGTTTGAATATCAAACAAAATTAAATGAACCGTTAATACCAAATTATCATTATATTTCAATACCTTATGATACAACAATACCAAAACATAATGGTGTACATACCGATAGATTGGGTACTATTAACCATAGTAAACAAATTGAAGATAGGTTTAGAGAAGTGATTTCGGATAAAAAATTTTTAGAATTTATTTCAAAGAATTCAAGGAAATATTATGAGGAAAATTTATCCCCATTATCCCGTATAAATAAAACTTTAAAAATTTTAGAATTATGAAAATATTGTTTACCATGTTGTCAATAGAGACAACTAACAAAAACTACTTATTGAGTGCTAAGAATCTAACAAATGAAATATTAAAAAACACGAAACACGATGTTCTAATTTCGACGAACAACACCGATTACTTTAACGAATTAAATACGGATAGATGTTTGGTTAGAAATAACATACAATCGTCATCAATTTTTAAATATGGTGGTGAATTTAATTATAATTTGAAACACCACTCCTTCATTAATATACCTGAAAAATATGATTATATAGTTTATCTTGATTGTGATATTAAATTAACCAAGTGGGACGAAAAATCCGATGAATTTTTTATAAATAAAATGGTGAATTACAATTATGCTGCTGACCGATTAAATTGTGTGTTAAAAAATGAGGTTCAGGAGTATATTGACGGTAAATCACCGTTGTTTACACATAAAATTAAATCATATAACATTATAGAAAAATATGAATTAGATAATGATATAATGGAGTCAAAACTACCTAGTGAACACATATTTATTTTGAAAAATGACCCTGAGAAAATAATTTTATTTCAAAAAAAATGGTCTGAAATGAATAATGAGTTACAAATCTGTGAAAATTTTAATGGGTCTTGGGGAGATGGGTTTGAAATTGGTATATCGGCGAATTATGCTGGATATAAACAACATTTTGATTTGGGACCTCAATATTGGAAAATAATAATGGGTTTTGAATTTAATGGTAATAAATTTTAACTCACACCTCTCTGTATGAGATATATTTAAATGAGATTTTAATAAGGGTAAGTAATAAAATAACTAACAACAAGACAAAAAAATATGAAAAAGATAGCCTTTCATTCAAACCAACTATCCTTAAGGGGAACGGAAATAGCTCTATTTGCATATGCAAAATATAATGAAGAAATATTAGGTAATAAAAGTTTAATCTTAACCTCACCTAATGGTGATTTATCATCACTACCTAAATTTCAAGAACGATTCGAAGTCCAATTAAAACATTTCTATGAATATGAAACTTATTTAAAAGAAAATGAATTTGATTATTTATATGTCATAAAAATGGGTAGTAATGATGGGTTAGTTTTAAATAGTATTCCGACATTAGTTCATTCTGTTTTTAGGTGTAACGAGCCTCACGGTTATAAATACTTTTATGTATCAGATTGGTTATGTAGAGACCAAGGGTATTCGACCGACACTCACTCTTTACCCCATATTTGCGAAAAATTACCCACACCCAAGTATAATTTAAAAGAAAAATTAAACATAGATAAAAACACCACAGTTTTTGGATGTTATGGTGGGTCCACAGAATTTAACATAGAATTTGTTAAAGACGCTATACGTAAAATTGTTAGTGAAAGAAATGATATAAAATTTATTTTTATGAATATTGATAAATTCACTAATCACCCATCAGTAATATTTTTAGAGGGGACATATGATTTACATGAAAAATCGTCATTCGTTAACGCTTGTGATGCGATGATACACGCAAGAAGTGGTGGGGAAACTTTTGGGTTAGCGGTTTCAGAATTTGCCTTATCTAATAAACCTATTATTACTTATGAATTATCAGGTGAAAGAAGTCATATTGAGATATTAGGAGATAGAGGAATTTATTATAAAGGTTATGAAGATGTTTATAATATTTTTAATGACTTAACGAATTATATTAAATATGATGATTACTATGAACCTTATAAGCAATTTTCTCCCAAAATAATAATGGAAAAATTTAATAAATTAATATCGTGATAGTAAAAGAAAAAAATGTTGACGGGTTATCCATTTTTATGATTGAAAATGATTGGTTAGGTAGAAGTGTTTTAAATGGTGAAGAATGGGAACCACATATAAGTAGATTTTTTGAAAGAAATTTAACCTCAAATGATATATTGGTTGACGCTGGTAGTAATTATGGGTGGCATTCAATCAAATCTTCTAAATTATGTGAAGAAATTTATAGTTTTGAACCACAAAAGTTAATATATGACTTACAGTTATCTAGTATAAATAAAAATAATTTAAATAATATCCTATTATTTAATTGTGGGGTTGGTAATTTGAATGAAAAAAAACAAATGAGACCAATAAATTATGAAGATAGTGTTAATATTGGTGATTTAAGTATTGGAGATGGTGGTGAAGAAATTGAAATTAAAACTCTTGATTCAATAATACCCAATGGATTTGATTTTATTAAAATTGATGTTCAGGGATATGAAAAATTTGTGTTAGAGGGTGCTATAGATAATATTAGGAAGTATAAACCGACAATTATTGTTGAATTTGAGGAACATCAGTTACGAAAATTTGGTTATGGGTGTACAGAACTATTTGATATGATTAGAGAATTAGGTTATGTTATTTATTTTTTAGATTATCATTATCCTTCTGACCACGTATGTGTACATAAGGATAAATTAAATGATTTTATTCTAAAAAATAATCAATGGATTCATCCGTTGACTGAAAGTAATTATTTGAATAGAAATTTGGAAAATGGTGTGACGGAAAAAATTATATATTAATTATGAAAAAAATAAAAGTATCCGCAAATTGGGACACCTCTGAAAACGTGGTTGAAAGATTGGTAAGACAATTCAAAACTCCTAACATTAATTTATCTGATATAGAATTCGTGTCCGACGACTCTTATGACATAATAGTCTTCTTCAACTATGTTAATCAACCAATAAAAATTAATTCTAAATCATATGTATTTCCCAACGAACCTAGTTGGTCAGGTTCACATCAAAAATCCTTCGACTCAAATACTACTGTTTTTGGGTTTAAACAAAACTTATATAATGGTAATTTTATTGAGTCTGTATCACACACATTTTACGGAGGAAGAGGTCCTTGGGTTGATTCGTTAGATTTTTGGAGTTATGAAAACTTAAAAGAGTTTAAATTTAATAAAAGTAAAAATATTTCGTCTTCGATTACAAGGTTAAAAACCGATAATGGATTAACTTGTTTATACCCACAAAGGTTTATAATCTCTAAACTAATAGATAAACTACCGTTCATAGATTTTTATGGTGGGGGTGATTGTAGTCCAAAAAGAAAAGATTCTCTAATCGATTATCGGTTTAATATTGCAATAGAAAATGAGTATTCCGATAATTGGATTACGGAAAAATTTTACGATAGTATATTAACCGACACAATACCAATATATTTTGGGTGTAAGAATATTAGAGAAATATATCCTGAAGATGGGTATATTTTAATTGACAATATCGATGATTTGACCTCGATAGAAAATTTACTAATTAATATAGAAAAAAATGCCGATAAAATTTATAATGAAAAAATAATCGGACTTAGAAAAATAAAAGAGAGATATTTTAAAGAGTTTAATTTATTAAAAAAAATAATAGATTTGTAGAATGAATAAAACAACACTAGTAACGGGATTATGGGATATTGGTAGAGGTGACCTTAAAGAAGGGTGGTCTAGGTCATTTCCACATTATTTAGAAAAATTTAAACAACTTTTAGAGGTTGACGTTAATATGATTATTTTTGGGGATGAAGAATTAAAAGATTTTGTATTCAGTATTCGAAATAATAATAATAACACTCAATTTATAGAGAGAGAATTAAGTTGGTTTAAAAATAGTGAGTTTTACCATAAAATACAAAATATTAGAAAAGATTCTCAATGGTTAAATCAATCAGGTTGGTTATCAAATTCTACACAAGCCAAACTACCACTTTATAACCCTTTAGTTATGGGTAAAGTTTTTCTTTTGAACGATGCTAATATATTAGATAAATTCGATTCTGACTATATGTTTTGGATTGATGCCGGACTAACCAATACCGTTCATCCGGGTTACTTTACTCACGATAATATTTTAGATAAATTACCTAATAAGATAAATAATTTTCACTTCATTTCGTTTCCCTACGATGGAAAAGTAGAAATTCACGGATTCGAATATCAATCAATGTGTAGATTATCAGGTCAGGAAGTTGATATGGTATGTAGAGGCGGTTTTTTTGGGGGTAAAAAAGAAATAATATCCGAAGTTAATGGATTATATTACTCATTAATGGATGAGACTTTAAGTAGAAATTTAATGGGTACTGAGGAAAGTTTATTCACAATACTAACATACAAATATCCTGAATTATTTACTTACTCTAAGATAGAGTCTAACGGGTTAGTGTCTAAATTTTTTGAAGACTTAAAAAATGATACTGTCGTTATTGAAAATAAAAATAACAATGTAATCATGGATTCTATAGACACTAATAAAGTAGGTTTATACGTTATTGGTTTTAATTCTCCTAAACAATTCGAAACTTTAATTACGTCTATGTTATCATACGATAGTGATTTTATTGATAAACCTGAAAAGTTTCTACTAAATAATTCTACAGATTTAACAACTACTCCCGAATATAAAAAACTATGTGAGAAATATGGTTTTACTCACATTAAGAAAGATAATTTGGGAATATGTGGTGGTAGACAATGGATTGCCGAACACTTCGATAATGAAGATTTGGAGTCAATGTTTTTCTTTGAAGATGATATGTTTTTTTATCCTAAAAAAGGTAAGGTTTGTAAAAATGGGTTTAATAGGTATATTTCTAAACTTTACACTAAATCTTTATCTATCGTTAAAAAAGAAAATTTTGATTTTTTAAAATTAAATTATACCGAATTTTTTGGTGATAATGGAACACAATGGAGTTGGTATAATGTTCCACAAAATTTTAGAGAAACTAATTGGCCGAATAAAAAAAGACTACCTGAGATAGGGTTAGACCCTAACTCACCTAGAACCAAATTTAATAGTATTAAAACACATGATGGGTTGCCCTATATAGATGGTGAAATTTATTATTGTAATTGGCCACAATTAGTTACTAAAAAAGGTAATGAAAAAATGTTTCTAACCGAAAAATGGGGACGCCCATTCGAACAGACGTGGATGAGTTACATTTATCAAGAAACAATTAAAAATAATGTAAAACCGGGATTATTATTATTAACGCCAACTGAACATGATAGATTTGACCATTACGATAAAAACTTACGAAAGGAAAGTTAATTTAATATTTCCATAAAACTAAGTATTTATTATAAAATCAATTAATGGAATTTTATATAAAAAAGAACGCAACATTACCTCTTCTTAAGATGGGTGTTGTTAAAGACGGTAGAAGTGATTATGATAAATTCATGTCTGAAATTGAAAAATCCTCATTATACTTTTCAATGGTTAATGTTGAAAACGGGATTCCTAAAATAACGACTCAACCAGCTGGTTTTGTTGAGATAACTAAAGATAATCCTGACGCACCTGACGAATTTTATGTATACTTTAAATTTTCTAAAAAAAATACCAATAAAGTTGGTAGATATGAAGGTCAATTTCTGATTAAAAATGATGATGGTAATTTAATTTTACCAATTAGAGAGCAGTTATTCATTAATGTACAGGAATCTTTTATTAATCAGACACCTTCAACTGGCTCTATTTCCGGAGTATACCCAAATTTCTAAAACAATTCTTTTAATTATATGAGTTATTAAGATTTGATTTAGTTCAGATTTTATCTTATATTTGTTGTGAACTAAGGTAAATGTCGCGTTAATGTGGCAGCTAATACACCAACTTAAAAAAACAACGATGGTATCAGAAGATGAAATTAAAGAATTCCTCGAGGGTAATGACCCCGAAAAATATATTGTTTCTGTAGAATATGATTACAGAACCGATTGTGTATATAAAGTTATAGAAGACCCTATAAAGGGTAAATCAATTCAAAGAGACACATTTATACCATTCGCTTGGGTGGGAAGTTTTAATGGGTTTAAGTTCTATGGATTATCAAAAGATAGACAGAAAGCTGCGATGACAAAACATAAGATTGTTATTGAAAACTTAAGAACAGACGGTAACGATAGACTCGAAAACGGAATGAGATATTTGGTCAAATCTTTAAATGGTTACCGTTCATTAGTACAATTTTTTAGAGAAGGTGGTTTAGACCCGTGGGGTGATAACACCAAACAATTAATCACTATATTATCTCCGGTAGAACAATACTTAATATCGAAAGAAAAAAGATTGTTTAAAGGGTTTGACGAATATGATGATATAACAAGACTTGTATTCGATTTAGAAACAACTTCTTTAGAACCTAAAGATGGTCGTATATTTATGATAGGTATTAAGACAAACAAAGGTTACCAAAAAGTTATTGAATGCGCAACTGAAGAACAAGAAAGGGAGGGCATTATACAATTCTTTAATATCATTTCAGAAATAAAACCTAGTATAATCGGTGGATACAATTCAGCAAACTTTGATTGGTTTTGGATTTTTGAAAGAGCTAAAAAACTTAATTTAGATTTAAAAAAGATAGTTAAAACTCTAAATCCTAATCAATCAATTAGAGAGAGGGAGAGTATGTTGAAACTTGCTAATGAGGTTGAAATATTTAACCAAGTAAGTATGTGGGGTTATAACGTAATTGATATATTACATTCAGTTAGACGAGCCCAAGCCATTAACTCGAGTATTAAATCTGCGGGTCTCAAGTATATAACTAAATTTATTGATGCGGAGGCTGATGACCGTATCTATATAGACCATACCGACATTGGTCCAATGTATGCGAAGAAAGAAGATTATATACTTAATATTAAAAATGGTAATTACAGAAAATTAGAACAATTCGACTTTGACGATTTAGATAGAAAATTTCCCAATTCTTATATTAAGACTACAGGCGATGATATTGTTGAAAGATATTTGGATGATGATTTAGAAGAAACATTAATCGTAGATGATGAATTTAATCAGGGTACGTTCCTATTGGCATCTTTAGTTCCGACAACATATCAGAGAGTATCTACTATGGGAACTGCGACTCTTTGGAAAATGATAATGTTGGCGTGGTCTTACAAAAATGGATTAGCTCTACCAATGAAGGAAGAAAAAACCGATTTCGTGGGTGGACTATCAAGACTGCTAACCGTGGGTTATTCTAAAGATGTTTTAAAATTGGATTATTCATCACTCTACCCATCAATACAATTAGTACATGACGTGTTCCCTGAATGTGATATTACAGGGGCAATGAAGGGAATGTTAAGTTACTTTAGAAACTCACGTATAAAGTATAAAAACTTAGCCGCGGAATACGCAACTATCGATAAAAAGAAATCGGTATCGTATGGTCGTAAACAACTACCTATTAAAATATTCATTAATAGTATGTTCGGAGCCTTATCCGCACCACACGTATTTGCTTGGGGGGATATGTTTATGGGTGAACAGATTACGACTACCGGTCGTCAATATTTACGACAATTAGTAATGTATTTCACGAAGAGAGGTTATAAGACTTTGGTATTAGATACTGATGGGGTAAACTTCTCATTACCTGAAGGTGGTGTGGAACATAAAACTTACGTGGGTAAAGGTAATAATTGGTTGGTTGAGAAAGATAAAATCTATACCGGTTATGATGCCGACGTTGCCGAATATAACGATATGTTTATGAAGGGTGAAATGGGATTAGACTGCGATGGTACTTGGGATTCTTGTATTAACTTGGCACGTAAGAACTACGCAACTATGGAACATGATGGTAAGATTAAACTAACCGGGAATACGATTAAATCCAAAAAACTACCACTATATATTGAGGCGTTCTTAGATAGAGCGATTCGTAATTTGTTGGAAGGTGATGGTCAGGACTTTGTTGAGTGGTATTACGAATACGTTGGAAAAATATTTAATAGACAGATTCCTCTTAAACAAATCGCATCGAGAGCTAAGGTAAAGTTGTCTATTCCTGACTACATTAAAAGGTCCAAACAGAAAACTAAATCGGGTGGTAGTATGTCGGCTATGGCACATATGGAGTTGGCAATGGCCAATGATTTAAAAGTCAATTTGGGGGATGTAATTTTCTATGTGAATAATGGTGAAAAAGCATCTCACGGAGACGTCCAAAGAAAAAATAAATGGAGTGCAAACGCCGCGGAAAAAAGACAATACAGAATCGACCACGGTAAACCAATGCCACCTGACTCTTCCGAACTAATACTTAATTGTTATATGTTAGATAGTGCAGAGTTAGAAAAAAATCCGGATATGTTGGGTGAATATAATATCGCAAGGGCAATCGCTACATTTAACAAGCGTATAAATCCTTTATTAGTTGTGTTTGATAAAGAGGTTAGAGAAAAATTATTAGTAACCGACCCAAATGACAGAGGTTTCTTTACTAAAACTCAGTGTGAACTTATAAGTGGTTTAGCATTTAAAGAAGGTGACCAAGATAGTTTAGAGAATTTACTAAAGATTGAAGAGAGAGAATTAGAATATTGGGATAAACGAGGTATCGACCCTAACTACATCTACGATTTAGCTGAAGAAGGGTGGGAAGAAATGGTTGACACAAATAAATTATATGAATATAAAATTTAAGTAATAAAAAAGACCACTATAAAGTGGTCTTTTTTATATTAACACATTTATTTTAATTTATTCCATCTTTAGTCCATCGCTTGATACGATGTAAAAATTACCCTCGATTAATATAAATTCAACACAAGCCCCTTTACCAATTCTAACCTCATCATATTCTTCATCGATTTTACCAATAAAGGCTGTGATAACTGAGTTGGTCATTGTTTTAATTATAATGTGTGAGGTGGTTGATGAATCTAATATTAGTCTACAGTTTTCCGTATCTTTTATTAATATCACATCTTCACCTTTGGTCCTATACTCAGAGGTATTAACTACCTTAATATTAGTTCCCGAAAACTCTTTATCGCTAAGATAATACTTATCCCCAATTCGTTTTCTCAATAGTTTACTTCCCATAACTTATATAACATATATTTGACGTGGCATCGCTCTGAACTTTAATGACTTATTTAAATTTTCGGCGATATTTGCTTCTCTTTCCATCATCTTATCCGGTCTTAATCGTTCTAAACGTAACTTAAGTTCTTCCTCAAGTTTTAGTTTCTCATCCTTACCTTCAGTTAATAAACTCTGGTAGTCTAATTGTAATTCACTGTCCGGAGTTTTAAGGTTTCCACTAAACTTACCTCGAACTCTACCTAAAGTTTCTTTAACATATCCTGTAAAGTAACGTCTAACCCACTGTTTAGCCGGGTCATTTAATTCACCCCATGATATTTCATCTAAAGGTACGTCAGAAGGTAATTTAATTATATCAGGGTTATCTTTTAAACAACCATCTCTATCGGCAGGTCCGGCATCATAGTACCAATACCATACTTTACCACCTCTTAAATTAGCATTGCCAAAGTCGAATTTACCCCCGGGAACATTCATTAAATGTATTGCCTTTTTACCTTCAGGTAATGCGGTAACTCTATATGTTAAATCACCACCTATGATACGTCTTTTTAAATTAATATCCTGCATTCTTAACAAAATATCAAATCCCGGCATCATAAAATTAGAACCCGTTGACCCCATTTGTGCGAATCCTCCGGGACCACCCATACCTGGACCACCCATACCTCCGAATCCCATTCCGTCACCGAAAAACATATTTGTTAATTCAGGTGGCGCAAACCATAATAATTCATTTAACTCCCTATTTGCAGGTATTTCATAAATTTGTTGTCCGGGAACAAGTTCTATATAATCTTTTTTAAGTTCCCAATCACCACCAGCTTGTAAACCAACAATTTTTGAGTAAGCATAAGTGTATCGAGTTTCCCAATCTAAACTTTTGGTGACAAACGCTCTTGAAAGTGATTCTGTGTCTAAGTTTAAATTATAAAGTGATGTCCATTGAGATTCTATCAACCAATCTTGAATATATTGAGAATAATCACCTATTGCAAATTCCAACAAACTATCCATCATTTCGTCCTCAATCTCTATAGCACGAATAGGTGCACCTAATAGATGTCTCACTCTTTTATATAACTTACTTCTTTGAGGTTCTGATATTATTATAGTTTGGTCTGTAGCTCCTGTTAAAATTCCCATAGTTATCTTTTTATTATAAATATCGTTATAAAGTATAAATTAAAGATTCTTCAGGAAAAATATAACGACCATCAACAATTTTAGTATTATCGTTATTAAAAATCAAAGTTTCTTTTTTATTAGTAAAAATCAACCAATCAGTATTGTAGGACTTAACATTACCCGTATTAAATAGTGTTATTCTACCATTAATATTTTTACTGTAACCTAATGGTTTTATTTGTGATGATATAGGTTTACCATTTAAAATTATTTCCGCATCAACACCTTTAACCATGTCGAGTTCACCACCTAACTTACCTAACTTAGTAACATTACTATCACCAAACTCTTTTTTGAGTCTAACTACAGTATCATCTTCTCTTTTTTCACCCCAACTATTAGTTTGTTCTAATATTCTCATAATATTTTGAAAAGTTGATGAGTCTAATTTAAAAATCCTGTCTTTATAAAAATTTAATTGATTAATGAACTCATACGTTTTATTAATTTGTTCTTTAGGTGGTAAACCACTTATCTTAATAGGTGGTTTACCACTTGCGATTAATACTTGATTAATGTCACTTAATAAAACACAGAACCCGCTATAATTTGTATTTAATTTGTTGATGACTGAACGTCCTTTAGTTTCTAAATCATATATACCTGACATCTCATCCTCAGAATACTCACCTTTTTTGTAATAATTATCCGGAAAAACGTCTTGCAATATTTTATCAATACCTTTTTTAAAGGTCCATTTAACTTTGGGGTTGTTGTTGAATATAAATCTAGTTATTTCATTCATTTTACGATTACATCTTTCAGATTTACCCTCGTTTAAAGTTTGTCTTAATTGTAATGTTTCGTTTAGGTCTCTACCTATTTTACCGTCATATAATTTATTAACAAATTCCCAATTAACAACTTTCCAAAAGTTTTTAATGTAATCCTCTCTTTTATTTTTATATTTTAAGTAATATGCGTGTTCCCACAAATCCAAACCTAATATAGGATACCCCCCATCTTTGACAATATTCATTAAAGGATTATCTTGGTTAGGTGTTGAAACTATCTTTAAATTATTTCGTTTATTTAAGACTAACCATACCCAACCTGAACCAAATCTTTCTTTAGCGATTGTTTCAAACTTAGTTTTAAATTCACCATAACTTTTAAATTCTTTTTTAATTTGTTTTAAAATATTACCGTGAGGTTTTTGTTCGTTTGGTGTTAAAAGTTTCCAAAATAAAGCGTGATTAAATGCTCCACCGGCGTTATCTCTAATTTTTTTATCGAATCTACCAATGGTTTTAACTATTTTTTCTAAATCAATATCACCATATTTTTTCTTAGATAATGCGTCGTTTAATTTTTTAACATAACCCTTATAATGTTTATTATAATGGTATTTCATTGTTTCAGGGTCGATAAATTGTTTTAAGGCTGAATAGGAGTAAGGAAGTTTCTCAATACCTATTTTCTTCATCTCATTAATAAATAACTTTTTATTTATGTTATTTTCAGATTTTTTAATCTTTTCGGTTATGAGATTTATTTTTTTTTCAATGTTTTTCATATTGGCTTTTTATTTAATTATAAATACTCAATTAAATTAATTTAGTTGCCATACATATACCTGATTCAGAATGTAATGAATATAAACCTATTTTTAACCATTCATAAATTTCATTTTTTTCGTCATCACTTAAATTATAGTCTTCAAAAATTATTAAATTTGGTAATTTACTATAATCTACAGAACGTATTAATTTAGAATCTAATCCTTCAACATCTAAATGTAACCAATCTATTTTTCTATCAAAATTTTCTTCTATTATTGTATTTAAACTTATAGAAGACCTTACTGTCGATGATATTTTTTCAGTTTCCCAATGTTCAATAACTCTTTTAACCACACTATTAGTGTAACCTCGTCCACCCTCAAAGAATTCAACTTCTTCACCGTCGGAGGTGATAAGAGAATTTAAAAAACTAATATCAAGTTTATCAGAAAAATTCTGTTTTAGTTTATTAAATTGTGGTAAACTGGCCTCAATTAAAAGAATTTCACTCATATAGTTTAAAACTAATGGGACCCATTCACCAAATTCACCATCATGAGTTCCAACCGCAAGACCTTTCGGTTTAATACCTTGGTTAATTAGATTCTTACAATATAACCACAACGATTTGTGGAAAATTGAACCATGTTCTAACACATCCCATCTGTATCTTTTTATAAAATTACCTTTAGAGTCCTCAACTAACACATCTTTTAATTCTGACTCAGGGTATTTTGCCCACATATTATCACTTAATTTGGTTTCCCATACTATTTCTTTTGAAACAGTGTTCTTGATTTTAAAAATTAAGGGTAACCTGTCCTTTTCAAAAATTTCACTAACTTTGCCAACGTTAATGTTAATGTTATTATCATATCTTATATTAATCATAAGTGTCTTTCTATAAATTCGTCAATTTTATCTGACCACATATTCATGGCTTCAGTTTTTATCCTATCCTCAGTCCAATCCCACCAACTAATTTTTAATAATTTTTCTATTTGATTTTCATCAAATCTATATTTAACTATTTTTCCGGGATTACCAACAACTATTGAATATGGTGGGACATCTTTAGTTACGGTTGTTCCCGCACCAATAATTGACCCATCACCTATTTTAACACCTGACATTATTGTGGATTTAGCTCCAACCCAAACATCATTACCAATGTTAATATCCCCTTTACAAGACGGGTGTCCTATTTTCATATGTAATTCCGCGATTTCATTAGTTACGGGACCCCATAGTTGCGAACTAGTTGTTACCCAATCAGGTCTATGGTTTGAATGTAGAAAAAAATTACAATCCCGACCTATAGATGTATACTTACCTACATTAATGTGGTACTCATCACTCCAAGTAATTATATTAATTGTTCTATCATAGTAGGTTCCCCTATCTAAGTGTAATAAATGTAAATTTTCCATTATTTGAATGTTATGTAATTTGTTTTTTTAAATTTATTTTTAAAATCTTCAGTAAATATTAATTTGTTTTTTAAATCACCGTTAACCATAGTCACAATACTTTTAACCTCATCTATTAAACCAACTTCTTTAATAGACCACTCAAACTTTGAAATATTTTTAAAGGAAATTACTTTTTCTGAGTTTATAATAAATGATGACGATAAATTATCTTCATATCTATCATTCCAAGAAATAACATAAACCTTATCATCTTCGGGGTTGTAATATGGGACCACCCACCCACTTAAACTCTCTTTCTGAGTTTGGTTGGATAATTTATATTGGTTACCATATGAATCCACATCCTCATAATCTATGAAGTGTATTTTACGACCATTTTCAGTTAAAATATCGTCAGTTATTTTTTCATTTGTTTTGGAATCTGAGTTTAATAATCTTTTCAATAAATTTTCTCGATTGAAAATTAGGAAATCCTCATTTAATTTATTTACGTTGAAGGACATAAAAAACCCTTGGCCCCAATAGCAATTATCTTCAAAGTCTTCTACTTTCTTTTTAACTAATATGCTATCGTGAATATCCAATAAATCTGAATTCAACTCTATAGGGGTTAAATCATTCCATATTGAATCATATTCGACATAATGAACTTTATTGTAATTATAGGTCTTAGCCAACCCTAAACCTGATACTAAAACTCTATAAACAGAAAGATACGTACTACCATTACCGATAAACGTTGATTTAATGAGATATCCGTTTTCAGGTGAAAACCAAGGTTGGTTTAAGTATTCCATATCCGTTAGAATATCATTGTTTTTATCATAAAAAACATAATCAACTTTTTCATGTATATATTCAGGTATGAATGTATGTGAACATATTAATATGTCATACTTATCTCTTCCTTTTTGAAGTGAGTCAATACAATTATTAAGTATTTTTTGTCTTTCCAAATCGGGACAGTAAGTACCAATCACTATTAAATCTTTTTTCATCATTTTATTTTAATTACAGGTACACCAACGTACACCCCACTCTCATTAATATCTTTAATAACAACACCGCCAGCACCAATTACTACATTATCGGTTACGTTTATTTTTTCTATAATTGTTGAGTTAGTACCTAAATAACCATATTTACCAAACGTAACGTTTCCTGACACTGTTGAGTTAGGCATTGCCGTAAAATAATCACCCAAGACACTATCATGACCTATCTGTACAGACCTATTTAAAAGTGAGTGAGACCCTAAATCTATATCCACTGTTAAAATACTATTTGCCCCAATAAATGAACCTTCACCAATATTAACATTTTCACCCATAATTTGTGCTGTCGGATGAATGAATGTAAAAAAAGTAGTATCCTTATGTAATTTATCAACAACATTCTTTCTTAACTCAGGGTTACTTATCGCAATCATAATAGAAAATTCCTCATGATTAAATTCACTAATAGGTTTCAATATACCATCACTAAATTCATCATCAACAAAAAAGGTGAATTGACCACCTATTTGTGCGGCCACTTCTCTAGCGTGACCACCGTAACCAAATAAAGCTAATTTCATTTTAATATTTTATTTAAAAATAGGTAAATTTGTTTAAATTTAAATAAAACAATTTATGAAAAACATTAAAGTTTACAGTCACGGACCATATATAGGAAATACAGGTTACAATAACCATACTCGTGATTTTTTTAGACATTTATCAAATTACTGTAAAATTAAAGTTAGAAATTTCACGGTTGGTAAGACATGGTCAACAATGTCTGAAGAACCACATAATTTGGAACCCTATTTAAACGATATTGATAAAAACATTTTACATGAACAAATTCTGTGGGGACCTAACGGTGAGAGAAATAATTTTAAAATGTATGAGAAACAAGGTAAAGATTTTAATCACGATGTTAACTTAGTATTATGTGAAACTAATCATCATTTATTTTATGATGAATATAATGGACCTAAAATAGCTTATAATGTTTGGGAATCAACTTTACAACCTGAAGGGTTTTTTGAAAAATTAAAAGAATTTGACCAATTGTGGGTACCATCTAAATGGCAAAAAGAATGTACTGTAAATCAAGGATATGATGAATCTAAAATTAGAGTTGTACCTGAGGGAGTTGATGTTAACACATTTAACCCAAATGTTAACAAATCTTCTCACCCAATATTATCTGAAGGTAGGTTTACATTTTTTTTAGCCGGAAGGTGGGACTATAGAAAATCAACAAAAGAAATAATTGAATCATTTATTAATACTTTTAGTGAGAGTGAACCTGTTGATTTGATAGTTTCTGTCGATAATCCGTTCTCTAACGATAATTTAAATTCAACCGAAGAAAGGTTAGAATACTATGGGTTAAGTGATGATAGAATTAAAATTTTACATTTTCCCCCAAGAGATGAATATATCAGTCTATTAAAAAATTGTAATGTATTTATTTCATGTTCAAGGTCAGAGGGTTGGAATTTACCTTTAATTGAGTCGATGTCTTGTGGTACCCCATCAATCTATTCAAACTGTTCGGGTCAATTAGAGTTTGCTGAAGGTAAAGGAATACCTATTAACATATTAGGTGAGAAACCGGTTAATGAAAGTGATTATAATCACTTTAACGAATCAGTTGGTAACTATTATGAACCTGATTTTAATCATTTGAGTAAACAAATGAGGGAAGTCTATAATAATTACCCACATTATAAATCTAAATCAATAATGGAATCTAAAGAAATTAGAGATAATTTTAGTTGGGAAAATGTCGCTAAAATAGGTATTGACACATTAGAAAATTTTATAGAAAACAAACCTAATAAAATCGATAACAACGAAATTAAAATATCATATATTGATGGACCAAGAGTAGAAATAATTGGTGATTTTTATAAAACATATTATATTGAATTTATTGATGGTGAAGGTAATGTTAGATTTTCAGATACAATAACTAATAATATGTGGTCGGCGTCTTCTATAAAATATTATGTCCCTTGGACTATAAAAGTTAATGGAGAAATTATTGAGAAGTTTACGTTAAAAGATAAAAGAGTTTTGGTATCCTTAGAGTCAAAATCGTTAGGTGATACTGTGGCTTGGGCACCTTATTCGGTAGATTTATCAATTCAAAGAGGTTGTAAAGTAATTTTATCAACTTTTCACAATGATTGGTTTAGAAATCTACCTGAATATAGTAATATTGAATTTATTTCTCCGGGTCAATCTACTGTTTGTGATGTTGTGTACCGAGTAGGTTGGTTTTATGATGAAAATAAGGAACCGGAACTTTCTAACACAATACCTCTACAACAAACTATAACAAATATAATTGGTTTAGAATTTAAAGAGATACAAAGTAAAATTGATTTCACACCAAAAGACAGACCTTTTAAAGGTAAGTATGTTACAATATGTAACGAATCTACCGCACACTTAAAATTATGGAATAATGAGAATGGGTGGAAAGAGTTAACAAAATACTTAATAAGTATGGGTTATGGTGTAGTTAATGTGTCAATGAAAGGTGAACATATTGACGGAACATTTAAAATAAGTGATACATCAATACCAAGCACATTAAACTATATACATCATAGCGAATTCTTCATAGGTTTATCGAGTGGATTATCTTGGTTATCATGGGGTATTGGAAAACACGTTGTGATGATATCTAATTTCACTGAAGAAGGTCATGAATTTACGTCAAACTGTACTCGTATTACTAACACTAAAGTATGTAATGGGTGTTGGAATAACCCTAACTTAAAGTTTGATAAAGGTGATTGGTTTTGGTGTCCACTAATGAAAGGGACTGAAAGAGAATTTGAATGTCATAAATCCATAACTTCGGATATGGTAATAAATAAAATAAAACATCTTATAAAATGAAAATAGAAGTATCAATAGGGGAGATTGTCGATAAATTATCAATCTTAGACCTTAAAAAAAATAACATTACCGATGAGGTAAAATTAATTAATATAAATAAAGAGTATCATTATCTACATGAAGTGGTTTTCTCCGATTTGGGTATTAATTATGACGATGATTATGTTAAATTATTAAATATAAATAGAAAACTTTGGGATATTGAAGACGATATCCGAGATAAGGAGAGGAATAAACAATTTGATGAGGAATTCGTGGAGTTAGCAAGGTCAGTTTATTTTACTAACGATGTTAGGTCATCAATTAAGAAAGATATTAATGTAAAGTACGGTTCAGGATTTGTGGAAGAAAAATCGTATAAAGATTATAAATAATAAAAGGACCTTAACGGTCCTTTTTTTTATTAACACCATATTTGGAGAATTTATACCATGCTCTTTCATGTAAATAATATAACACCATTTTAGTAACTACCTCAATACCCCCTATTGAAAACCCTAAAGTTAAACTTCCGGTTATAAACCAACTTAAGAGTATAGTATCAATAGTTCCTATAATTCTCCAAGTTATTGTTTTTAATATATGTCTATTTTTACTAACCATTAAACATATCCAAAATAATCGTAAAACCATTGATAATGGTCTTTTATTTTTTGACTTATTTCAACCCCTAAAATTTCGTTATAATCGTCTGGTAATTTCTTAAATTCTTTTCGTAATTTATGGTCACCAAAAATTCCATGAATAACATCGTTTTCTTGTGTTAACTGTTCTATATTTTCAAAATTATGTTTAACGTAAAATTCTAACCCGATATAATCATAAAACCTTTTAATTTCTTCAATCGGATTTGACATAAGGTCTTCGTACCTGATAAATAAAGTTTTCTTATCGATACCCTGTTGAATCATATCTTTTAACCTATCCATAGATATACCTATAGGTTGTGATACCCCCCAATTATCAATTCTTTTATCTAAAGTGGTTCCGATTAGTTCGTTAAAATCTTGTATTCCACTATTTTTATGAGGGTTTTTTCTAAAATTTTTTTCCATCGATGAATATATACTTCTAATATCTCTAACAACACAAACCACTTTAGGGTTAGGGAAAATTTTTTCCAATAAATTATATTCAATTCCCCAACCTCGACTTTTATCTAAAACATAAGGTTTTTCGGTTATTGATTTAAAAAACCCTTGTATACCATATCTACAAAAATTAATATATGCTTTACTCATTAGATTAGGGTCTTGAGCTTTAAATGATTGTGAATTACTAAACGTGTCTCTACTTACGGAGATTAAATCATTTAACCCAGATGTTGGGGTAACATAAATTTCGGGATTTTGACCTATAATATTTTGAAATAATGTTGAACCTGCTCTAGGTAATGATGAGTTATAATAAATTATTTTATCCATACTTTGACTTTATATGGTTAAATATAATATCAAAGTATGGTATAGTAAACTTATTATTTAATAAGGTTTATCATGTATTACGTCTGTTATAGTTTTCTCGTTGAGCTTCAGATTTTGCTTGGACAGGACCTTCCCAAGCTGATACCGCATCCGCATCAATTCTTGTCCCTATAACCAAAACGTTAAATGTTGCACCATCTGTATTTGAGAACATATCAATTACATTAGTCCCCGCATTGTATACCCCATAAGCTAAACCAAATCCATTAACGTCATTACACCAAACTTGTATACCTTCTACACCTTTCACTTCCCCAACATTATTTATTAGCGGAAACCAGTCTGGAAGTAATATCGGTATTGGTCTTCTTTCATTATAGGTCCATGTAAATCTATAAATGTTTTCACCGGCAGTTGGACTCTCAACAAATGAATGTACTAAATCTGTTGTAGGAGCCAATTCTTCTTTTGGATAATCTATTCGGAATGTTCCGGTAGCTTTACTTAAATTACCTATAACATATAAATTCTCTACGAAAGTGGCGTTATTAGCATATGCGTTAATATTTGAACCGACTACGAATGCATCATTGTAACCGGTGATATTATTATTACCCCCACCTAAAATAGAGGACTTAATCGAATTTCGTAGAACGTTTCCTTTTCCACCCACGATAGATGATTCGTATGCCGAAGTTATTGAGTTCCCTACCCCCCCACCTAAAAAAGATGACTGACTACCGCCTATACCATTTGAGTCCCCACCTCCTATAAATGATGTTTCGGTATTAAAAATAGTATTGGTGTTCCCACCGACTATTGAGGTCATTTCAGTATTTTTACCTATAGTATTTTTACCACCTCCAACAATATTCGAATAGTTCGACGTGTTGGCTATGGTATTACGAGTACCACCTACGATATTTGAGGCGGTAGTCGCATCGTCGATTAAATTCACCGCACCACCACCTATAAAATTATTACTTGAATCTTGGGTTATAAGGTTCTTTAAACCTCCCCCTATAACACTATATTGTGAAGTATCCCTTATCGCGTTGGATGCACCACCTCCTATAATACTATGATTTGATACACTATCTATAATATGACTTTGTCCCCCTACAATACTAGAGTAGTCACCTTTACTAACAAGGTTATCAAAACCTCCAAGAATACCTGAACCTACAGAACTATCGGCAATCGTGTTTTTATTACCACCAACTATGGACGAGTAAGGAGACGAACTATCCACGTTATTATTATTACCACCTAAAGAGGCCGAATAATCACCTGCCGACGTATTGGATACCACGTCTCTTACTGATGAGTTCTTACCACTCCCTAATATTATTACTGCTGATGACCCAACATTAGTACCACTTGTTCCTGAAGAACCACTCGTTCCACTT
>JACKZZ010010358.1_pt1 | contig 22439 bp, 10 predicted proteins | sample 8027871 | NCBI WGS metagenome assembly JACKZZ01 (sample SAMN15724774, study PRJNA655200) | protist metagenome | isolation source: fluorescence activated cell sorting (FACS) single amplified genomes of... | place: USA: West Boothbay Harbor, Gulf of Maine | collected 2000-07-19 | reverse complement strand
GGATTTTTAAGAATGGTTGGCGCTGAAATGCCAATGACTTCTGATCAAGTAATTTGGTCTGAACAAAATAGATTACACATCTCTTATGATGGAGTATCTCAAGCTAACGTTGGAGCTGGTACTGAATCTTTAATTACAATTAACCCCGCAGCTACTGCTGGTGTTTCTAACGTTATTTCTGTAAATGATACAGTTGTAGTTTTAGATCCTGTAACTGGTTTAGAAGCTAAAGGTATTGTAACAGCTTCAGTTGTTGGTGCAGCTGGAACTATTACAGTTCAGCCTTATTCTAACACAAGCTTAACTACTCAAGGATTCAGTGCTACTGGATTAAAAGTATTCGTTTATGGTTCTGATTATTCAAAAGGTTCTAACATTGCAACTGGAGACAGAGTAAGTGTTGAGCCATCTTTTACACAGTATTCTAATTCACCAATCATCATCCGTAACCAATACACTGTATCTGGATCTGACATGGCACAAATTGGATGGGTTGAAGTTGCGACTGAAGACGGAACATCTGGGTACTTATGGTATTTAAAAGCTGAATCTGAAACTCGTTTACGTTTTGAGGATTACTTAGAAATGTCAATGGTAGAAGGTGAGTTCAATCAAGTTGCTGCAACTGCTGGAACAAACCCTGGAACACAAGGTTTATTTGCTGCTATTCAAACTCGTGGTAATGTAGAAGTAGGATTTACTGCTGCTGCTGGACTTGACGAATTTGATGCTATCCTTAAGAATTTAGATACTCAAGGAGCAATTGAAGAAAACATGTTATTCTTGCAAAGACAAACATCTCTTGATTTTGATGATATGCTAGCTAGCATCTCTGGTGGATTCGCCGGTGGAACTGCTTTTGGTTTATTTGAAAATTCAGAAGAAATGGCTTTGAATTTAGGATTTAGCGGATTCCGTAGAGGATCTTACGATTTCTATAAGACTGACTGGAAATACTTGAACGATGCTTCTACTCGTGGTGGATTAAACGGTATTAGTTCTATTGAAGGTGTATTAGTACCAGCTGGAACTTCTACAGTTTACGATCAGATCTTAGGAACTAACATTCGTCGACCATTCTTACACGTACGATACAGAGCTTCACAAGCTGATGATCGTCGTATGAAGTCTTGGTTAACTGGTTCTGCTGGAGGCGCTTTTACTTCAACTCTTGATGCTATGGAAGTAAACTTCCTATCTGAAAGATGTTTAGTAACTCAAGCTGCTAACAACTTCGTACTTTTCAAAGGAATCTAATTGATTCAACATTAATAATAATCCCTGCCTTCGGGTGGGGGTTTTTTATATGACATTAGCCTATTACTATTTATATACTATGGCTATTGTCACAATTTTCAACTATTTAATTTTATTATATTATGGCTAAAAAAGCTACAAAAGCAGAAGAAACAATTGAGGTTGCACCTCAAGAGGTAGCAGTTAAAACTGCACCAATCAAACCCACAAAACCAACGTGGGAGATTAAAGATAGAGTTTACTACTTAAAAGGTAATAAAAATCCTTTAACTCTAACTATACCTAGTAAACATACAAGAAAACATTCGTTACTTTATTTTGATGAAAAATCTGGAAAACAGAGGGAAATAAGATATGCAACGAATCAAGATTCTCCACTTGTAGATGAACAAAAAGGGGAATGTACTATGGGTCATATAAGATTTATGGATGGAGACTTGAAAGTTCCAAAAGAACAACAAAATCTACAAAAACTACTATCTATATACCACCCTTTAAAAGGTAGGATATACGAAGAGTTTAGCGCAGTAGAGGTAGCAGAAGACGAACTAGATGTTTTAGATCTTCAAATCGACGCTTTAAATGCTGCTAGACACATGGACATAGATCAAGCTGAGGCTATCTTACGTGTTGAAAAAGGATCTCAAGTAAACACTATGAGTTCTAAAGAACTTAAAAGAGATTTGTTGTTATTCGCTCGAAACAATCCTGCATTGTTTATTAACTTAGCTAATGATGAAAATGTTATGCTACGTAATTTTGCAATTAGAGCATCTGAAGCAGGTATAATTAACTTATCTCAAGATCAAAGAACCTTTACATGGGGGTCAAACGATAGAAAATTAATGAACGTACCTTTTGACGAAAATCCTTTCTCAGCTTTCGCTGCTTTCTTAAAAACAGACGAAGGTGTAGAAATCTATAAGTCTATAGATAAAAAACTATAAAAACAAGTAATACTAATATAACGGAGGCTACGCAAGTGGTCTCCAATATATTATAATAAAAAATAAAAAATGGCGGTAAACATAAATACGGTATATCAAACAGTCTTATTTATATTAAATAAAGAACAAAGAGGTTATGTTCCACCTGGTGAATTTAATAGTTTAGCTGCTCAAGTTCAAAGAGAAATATTTGAGTCATATTTTCCTGATGGAAATCAAATAAATAGAGCTAACCAAAATAATACTCAAAATAATACTGAGTTTTTTAATATATCTGAAGATATACAAGATAAAATAACGCCTTTTGAGGAAGAAGTACAATTAAGTTTAGGTCCTAACTCTACATTTACTAGACCTCAAGTGTCAGACACTGGTTCTGCAAACAGAAGTATACGCAAATTTGGATCTGTAATTTCTACATACGTAGGTCAACCAACCTATAATTCTATAACTCAATTAACTACAAAAAGCGATTACGATAAAATAACTAGGTCAAAACTAACTGCACCTACTAAACAAAACCCAATATATTACTCATACAAAGGAACGTCTACAAGTCCTTATTTAAAAATAAACCCTCTTCCAGACTCTGTTTTAGCAAATTGCTTAGTGTATCCATCTAATCCATTTTGGAATTTTTCACCTGGTTCTTCTGGGCAATATTTATACAGCTCTTTTAACTCTGTGGATTTTGAGTTAGACAGTTCAGAACAGACTAATATAATAATGCACATATTGAAGTATTGTGGAGTAATAATAAATAACCCTACTGTTATACAGACAGCTGCTCAAGATATTCAACAAACTTCAATTAACGAAAAATCATAATAAATGAGCTTAATAACTGAAACAAACCAACAATATTATCAAGGCGCTGAAGGCTTTAGAGGTGATGGCACTACGCTAACTTTTCCAACTACGTTTGATACAGATTTGGTTTTAGGAAGTTTTGATCCTAACAATATTAATTACGCTTTAAATAATTTTAAACTATATACAAGTTCTACTGGATTACCTGGATCTTACTCAGAATATATTACAACGTTTACAGTTGTAGATAACGCAGTAACATTTCCTGAAGATGCAATTCCAATAGCTGGTCTATATATAGTCGTTCAGTTAAAAAAACTAGACGGTGGATTATATGGCAGTACAGAAGCTGAAAAAGCATACGGCCAAATAGTTGAAGATAATTATGGTAGTTACTCATATATTACCCTTAACGATGCTATAGATAACTTTATGGTTGGTTACGTTGGAGATGGAAAACTTATACAAACAGCTAAAAGATCAGATATATTATTTTTTGCTAAAAGAGGTTTACAAGAGTTTAGCTACGACACTTTAAAAAGTGTTAAATCAGCTGAATTAACGATACCAGCTAGTTTAACATTAGCGCTTCCTCAAGATTACGTAAATTATGTTAGAACATCGTGGATAGATCAATTAGGTGTTAAGCATATTATTTATCCTACAAACAATTTAACAATAAGTCCTTACTATACTCAAATACAAGACGAAAAAGGAATACCTACGCAAGATAATTTTGGATCAGATATTGAAGGTACATCAATAACTCAAGAGAGATGGCACAAGGGCAACGCCCAAGATTTTTTATTAGACAACGCAGGTTTATCTGGTATAAATGATTTCGCTTTTAACTGGAACCAAAACGGTGAGTGGATTGGTTATAGAAACTATGGTGAGCTATATGGACTAGACCCTCAATACTCACAAATGAACGGTTGGTTTAATTTAAACGAACGCGAAGGCAAAATGTCTTTTTCTAGTCACTTAGTAAACCGTTTAATTACACTAGAGTATATATCTGATGGCTTAGCATATGATACAGATACTAAGATACCAAAGATGGCAGAGGAAGCTTTATATGCACACATATTGCATGCTATAATATCTACACGTGCTAATCAACCTGAGTATGTAGTTCAAAGACTCAAGAAAGAAAGATCTGCTAAGTTAAGAAATGCTAAAATAAGATTATCTAATATCAAGACTGATGAAATTACTCAAGTAATGAGAGGTAAGTCTAAATGGATTAAACACTAAAATTAAATGGCTAAAGCTATAAATACTTTTTTAAAGTCTAAGATGAATAAAGACTTAGACGCCCGTTTAGTACCAAACGGAGAATATAGAGACGCTTATAACATACAAGTTAGTAGATCAGACGGAGATGGAGTTGGTACTGTTGAAAATATTTTAGGTAACTATCCTGTTTTTGACTTTGAAGCTATAACAGGTGTTAGTAACTTGTATTGTATTGGTCACTTAGAAGATGATAATTCTAATACTGTTTTTTTATTTTTAACAGATAATCCAGATCCAAGCAGACCAAAGCTAGATTATTACCCATCAGGTGTTGGTTCTAATCATTTTGTATTCGCGTGCAACCCAAGCTCAGATCAACCAGTTTGTTTGGTTAAAGGAGCTTTTTTAAATTTTTCTCAAAAAAATCCTATATATGGTGTTAATCTTTTAGAAAAGTTATTGTTTTGGACTGATAATAGAAATCAACCTAGAAAAATAAATATAGATTTAGCAAATCCAACAGGTGTTTTTGCAGCGGCTACATACTACACGACAGAAGATCAAATATCTGTTGCTAAGTATAATCCTTACGCATGTATGGAGCTTTATGAAGAAAGTTACTTATCTATCGTAGACGGTGAATATGAAAGTACGATGTATGACGTTAGCTCATTATACTATCCAAATGGAGGGGCAGGTAATGTTTTGAGTAGAGAAAGTGACACAGTTGTAAGGGTAACATCTTTTAAAGGCGATATACAGATAGACGGATCAACAGTATACGACTCTGGCGCTACAGTATCTGTTCTTGGTAACCCAGTTTCTGGAGATGGATTAACACCAGTTGCTGGAGCTAAAGTCCAGTCAGCTGAGTATATTGATGCAGATCCTAATAATCCATTCTGGGAGATAACAATAACAGGAGGAATACTACCACCAACGCTTAGTACTGACGAGAAAATAGTATTAAATCCAAATCCTTATTATGATATAAATTTTTCAGGAGATGATGATTTTTTAGAAGATAAATTTGTTAGATTTTCTTACAGATTCAGATTTGATGATAATGAATATTCTGTATTTGCTCCTTTTACTCAAATAGCATTTATACCAAAGCAAGATGGTTATTTCATGTATGTTAAAGAAAGTTCACCTACTTTAAACGTAAAAACATATGATGATCAAGCGGATGCTTATAGAAGTACAGTTGTTTATTTTGTTGAAAATAAAATTGATAAAATAAAACTTAGAATACCTTTACCTTTTTTAAATTATAATTTAGAAAATAGTTTAAAAATAAAAGAAGTAGATATATTATATAAAGAGTCTGATTCTTTAGCTGTTAAAGTTATTGATACGGTTACTATAAATGACGTTGGTAATTCAGCTGGAAGCTTTACAGTTAATGGAGCTGTTACAAACGACGATACTATTATTATAGACAACTTACAAGGAGGTATAAACGTTGGGGATATTATATCAGGTACTGGCATAGTTGGTCAACCAAAAGTTTCAACCTACACTCCAACTGATGTAAATAATCCTTCTCTTGGCGGCACTATAATTTTAGATACAAATCAAACCTTAGAAGACGACGCTAATTTACAAGCCGGTGAACCTAGCTATTATGTTTACAATTATTTATCTAAAAAACCTTTTAAAACTTTACCAGAAAAAGATTTAACTAGAGTTTATGATAAAATACCAGTAAGATCACTTTCTCAAGAAGTTACTGGTAATAGAGTTATATATGGAAACTATCAAGATAAGCACACTCCACCTAAAGCGTTAAACTACAATGTAGCTGTATCTAATAAATCTAGTTTTTTACTAAATGAAGATGAAGGAACTTACGACGATGGAGCTGCAACAATAACTCCTGGAGAGCCTATAAACATAGACATGGGTCCTAAAAGTACTCTTTTTCCTGGAAGAGTTATATCTTCTAACACTCCTGGAGTTACTATACCACCTAACACTTTAGTGTCTTCTACGAACAACAACGGCGAAGGGGTTTCTGTCTCTGGTAACTCTACATTCGCTTCAGGTGGAACAGCTACTATTTTGGTAAATAATCTAAATGGATTTATACCTGTTGGCGCTACTGTTTCTAGTGACACAGGTGTCCCAGTAGGCACTACTGTCGTGTCTATTCAATCGCAGACTCAATCTGAAGCCTCTTTAACTGTTAGCCAACTAATTTCTTTTACTACAGGCGAAGGTTTTACTTTCACTTCAACCTCACAAACTGAAACTATCATATCTCTTAGCAACGAAGTAACATTTCCTGCTGGAGTTGTTGATTTAGATTTTAAACCAGAGTCAAGTGTAGTTGATTATACTAGCATTATAGAATATCCAAATAGTTCTTTAAAACAAAATAGAAACTATCAAGCGGGAGTTGTTTTATCAGATAGATTTGGTAGAACCTCTACTGTTATTTTATCTAACAACAAAGATACAATAAGAACTACAGTTTCATCATTTTCCGGTTCTACTATATATTCTCCATATAATGATATTTCACAGACTCCCTCTGATTGGCCGGGTGACTCTATAAAGTTATTATTCAATGAAGCTATAACTTCTTTTAAAAACTTAAATACAGGTACTCCAGGTTTATATAACGGAGATCCTACTAGTGCTGATTACAATCCACTAGGATGGTATTCTTTTAAAATAGTTGTTAAACAAACAGAGCAAGAATATTATAACGTTTATTTACCAGGAATAATGGCTTCATATCCTGACGATGCTACTTTAGAGCTAGGTAATACATCTCACGCTGTATTAATAAATGATAATATAAATAAAATACCTAGAGACTTGTCTGAAGTAGGTCCTCAGCAAAAACAATTTAGAAGTTCGGTTCAACTTTACGGTAGAGTTGAAAATACAAACATAGAAATAACGCCTTCAATCTTAGGTAAATCAAATACGCAGTATTACCCTGGAAGATCTTCAGATACGGTTTCAACTATATCTACTCTTAATGATTTATTTGAATACGATCCTTCTGAGCCACCTAGACCTAACTATTTTCCCCAATTCTATTTAATTGAGTCAAATCCTTTAGTAGCTAGAATAAGTACTGAATCTAAAATAGGTCAAACATCTACAACAAACTTCAACACTGTAACAGCTAGCATAGCAGAAGCCGCTACAACTGACACTTTTAGGTTAGTAGATATAGCAGGTAACTTTTCTACAGTAATACCTGGTGATATAGTTTTAGGTAGAAATTTTCCAGAAGATCTTATTGTTGAGCAGAAATTCGAAAGCGTTGATGTAACTCCACTAGGTGGTGTTCAGGTTACAACTGGATCGCCGGCTTCTGGAGAAAAACAAATTAAAGTTGATAATATACCAACTAGTGGAGCTGGAAATGGAACTTTAGTCTCAAGCCCAGCTTCTGGCATACCAAACGGTACAGCTATAACTGATATAAGTGAAACTGCTGGTGTGTACACTATAGAGCTTAATAACACTGTTAATGTTAACGTTGGCCAATCTATAACATACGCTACAGCTCCTCAACTAAAAGTAAGTTCTGCTCAAACTGTTACCTTAGGTCAAGATATAACAATAATCCCTGATACGATACCTGGTATACAATATTTGGCTGTTTATGAAACCAAACCAGTTGAAAGTTTGTTAGATATATTTTGGGAAACATCATCATCTGGTTTAATATCTGATTTAAATAACGCTATTATAAATGACTCTTCTGCTGGAGCAGATTTATCTGAGTGGAATCAAACACCTTTCACTGAAGGTTTAGCTTTAAATGCAAATGTATTAAGCACTCCTTTTTTTATAGAAGACAACTTTGGTATTTTAATATCTATAAACGACATTAATGAACCTCTAGAGTTAACACGGGTTGTTAATCAGTCTGGTGATGACGTTACTGGCTTAGGGTATTTTACTTTAGTACAAACCACAGGTGAAAACCAGTTTCAAATTCAAGCAACAGCAGCTTATCATGAAGCTATATATTTCGGAGAAGAAGATAGTTCTAGTCCACAAGGCTCACGTAATTTTTCACTAAGACTTCAAGCTACTGTAAATAATCAACCGCTAGATGTTACTAGAGAGCTAATACTAGCTAATGAAAATCCAGAAATAACATTTCCTTCAGACGGAGATGAAATTAATACAACTAACAATGTAACTAATATAACTACTATTAATTGTGTAAATGGAGCAGATAACTTAAATTTGAGATCTATTTTTCATGACGGAAATTGTACTATAGTTTCTCAAGCCATTGCTGGTCAAGAAGAACAAGTAGATTATTTTGCAATACTACCAGAGCCTACGATAGTAGCTCACGAAGCTCAGTTTCAACTTGTAAACACTAATCCTGGTAAAGTTCCTGTAGAAAGATATAGATTAGAAATATGTGTTGAAGACGCTGGAGGCACAAATGACAAAGATTGTATAGAAATATTTATTGATTTTGGTGTAAAAATTCAAAACGTAAAACAATATTGCGTAAGAAGGTTCTTTAAAAGAATGAGGTTAAAACCTGAACCACCTAATGATCCAACGGCTACTGGGAGTCAATCTAGACCTGATTACTGGTATCAATTTTACACTGTATTTCAAGCTTATGATGGTGGTGATCCTACAGTTCATGGATGGTATTTATATAATGGACCGTGGTCAAGTCAAAGTAGAGAAGATGCTTTAAGCGGTGTAACCACATCATCAGAATATGGTATAGATAATTTTCCAAACGCTTTTCTTGACACGATGGAATATGATGTTACAACTTCAACTGAGAATTTTTTTTACCAAGGTATACCAAAACAAGTTATGAAAGGTACAGAGCAAGACCCTTTAGTAGAAGCTCTTGGCGGAGATGGCGTTATAACAATAGAGTTTGCAGATGTAAATCAACCGCCGCTTAATAATAGTTTTAGATGGGTTAACACACAAGAATCTGATGTTATACAGCTTTGGGAAAATGACAGCGAAATACGAGCTTGGTGTTTTACCCAATTTCCTAACAACGACGTCTACCAAAAAGGTAATTATTCTAAATTTACTATAGAGAACGCAACTAGTAATTACCAACCGAATTCTTTTAATCCAGCTCCAAATACTCCACCTCTTTATATAAATAGTGGTTGGCAATTAGGTCAATCCGGTACTGGACCTAGTAATCCTATAGTATTGTTTGATGAAAGAGATATAGATGAAAACAATTACAGTCTAGACGAAACAACGTGGCAAATTATTCCGTAATTTAATTAAAAAATAAGTAATATTATATAAATGGCAGCAATAATAGAAGTTAAATATTTTAATTCGTTTTTTTTAAACAAAACGAGCTCTTCTCAGGAACCTATTTGGAATGGATCTAGAGGTATACCTGAAGACTTAGGTGGTTATCCTGTTGTCGCTAGCACAAACGAACCTGAAGATTGGGTTATAGAAGAATCTAGAATTAGAGGTGGATTTAATAATACATCTACAGACTACGGTGCTAAGGCTTATTTAGTAGAAGATGAATCAGAAGCGTCTTTTAGAATTAACTCATTAATATATTCTGGAATATTTAATTCTAGAACTGGAATAAATAATTCAAATGTTTTTTCTGTAGCAGAAGATATAACAAAAAGTGCAGATCCTGCTAATGGTTCTATACAAAGACTTTATGCTGAAGACACTAATCTTGTTATTTTTCAAGAGCAAAAAGTATCAAGAGCGCTAATAGATAAAGACGCTATATATAACGCTGAAGGAGGAGGTGCTGTAACTTCATCTAACTTAGTTATTGGAACAATACAACCCTACGCTGGAGAATATGGTATAAGTAAAAACCCAGAAAGTTTTGCTGTTTATGGTTACCAAAAGTACTTTGCGGATAAAAATAATAACGCTATATTAAGGTTAAGCAGCAACGGTATAACTGAGATATCAGCTTATGGAATGAAAGATTTCTTTAGAGACAAGTTAAACGAAATAGATTCAGCTAGTTTTAGTGGTGTTATAAAAGGTGGTTACGATGTACACAACTCTCAGTATGTAGTTTCTATACAAACAAATCCTGTGTTTCAACAAACAGATAGAAGAGACTCTTGGAATACTCTGTCTTTTGATGAAACTGTTGGCGGGTGGCCTTCATTGTACAGCTATAAACCAGAGCAGATTTTTAGTATTCAAAATGACTTTTACACAGCTTATAAAGGCAAGATGTATAGACATTATGCTAATTTTCAGCCAGATGGAACAGTTGTAAAAAGAAGTAATTTTTACGGTGTTCAATATCCTAGCACAATGTCTTTTGTAGTAAATTCTAGCCCTGCTACGTCGAAAAGCTTTCAAACAATAGGTTATGAGGGAACTAGTGGCTGGCAAGTTTCTAGTTACATATCTGATTTGACTGGAGAGAAAGAATCAAACAACACGTGGAGCAATTCTTTTGATTTAGCTTCTGGTATTAAAAGTTACTATGAAGGTGAATACGTTATATCTGAATCAACAGGTATTTCAAATCAATCATCTACAACAACTACTATTAATTTAAATGACGTAACAGGGTTAATACCAGTCGGTGCTTTAGTTACTGGCACAGGAATTCCAGACAACACTACAGTTGTTAGTTTTTCACCTTCTTCATCTTCTGTAGTTGTTAATCAAAATGTGAACGTGGCTCAATTTGTTTTATTAAACTTTTATTTAGTTGTTGATAGAATTTCTTATAATACTGCTTTTAATACTACTGATCCTGCTTTACCTAGATATTATGCCGGATTTAATTTAAAAGAAAACAAGTATGTAGCTAATTTAATTAATACAAGCAATCCAACACAAGGTGAAATAATTTTTGGAAACCAAATAAGTGGAATAAAAGGATTTTACGCTAATGTTAAGCTTTCTACAGATAATACTACGAATCTTGGCGGCGAAAAACAATTGTTTAACGTTAGTACAACTTATACTCAAAACAATGGTTATTAAAAAACAAAAAATGAACAATAAAAATATAAAGATATGGTACCGGGAGTTATAGGAATGGGTGCTTCTCTACTAGGTGGAGTTATCGGAGCGTTTGGAGCTAAAAAAGCAGCTAGAAGAGCGGCTAGAGAAAAAGCTCGTTTACAGAAAAAACTAAACACTTTAGAAGAGAATAGACAAGAGGTTATAAATCCCTACGAAGACGTAAAGAGTTTGAGTAGCATGATTTCAAATCCTTTTGCTAACTTAAGTGTTGCAACGCAAGCTGCTGAGATGAAAATTGAAGAAGCTGATATATCTTTAGCTAATACTTTAGATGCTGTGAGAGCTACTGGAGGCGCTGGTAGTGCTACGGCTTTAGCTAACGCAGCTTTAAAATCTAAAAAAGGAGTTGCAGCTAGTATTGAGCAACAAGAAAAAGCCAACGAAGATAAAAGAGCAGCTGGAGAACAGCAAATGCAGCGAGCTAAAATGGCTGAAGAGCAAAGAATTCAATCAGCTGAAGCTGCTGGAAAGCAATTTGTATTTGGAGCTACTGAAAGTAGAGAACAAGGAGTTATAGATAGAACTTACTCTGAAATGATGGGTGCTGAGCAAAGTAGAGCGCAAGCTAAGGCAGATCAAACTGGAGCTATAACAGGTGCACTTGGATCTATAGCTTCAATTGGTGGTGGAATGTTAGGAGGAAACTAAAAAACAAAAAATGGAAAAAAACTTAAATCAAAACCTTTTTTTACAGCAGTTTAACGAAAGTGATGCTATAGCTTATAACGAAGGTTTCATTTCAAGCACTAGTGATTATAACTTTCAGCTACTAGACAATGCATATAGAAACACAGGTAGACTTTATGCTAAGTTAAAATTAGCTGTAGACTCTAACAATTGTCAAGATGAAACCTGTGCTTATGAATTATCTGAAATAAAGCATTTACAAGAAGCTCCACAGTTGTCTATAGACTTTTTATCTTCACTTCTAGCAGAATTAAGCGCAACTGATGAACCGAATTTTGATCCAAACAATAACTACAAATACACTGTAGCTAATAGCATAATGGCAGCTAGACCCGGTTTCTCTAAAAGCGACGGCTATAATGTTTATTTAGATTTACTACCAGGTGGTGCTCAACAAATTGTTTTTATAGGACCAGCTTTTGAAGAGCCATTAGTTATTAATAGCACGGCATTAAATGCTTTAATTGAATCTGACACATCTCTTGTAGCATCTACTCCAGATATCAATAAAGACATGTTAAGATTACTAACTGAGGTCGGTGTATTTTCTCCTGATATGATTGGTGAAAACGGACAGCTTACAGCTGGAGCTAAAATAACTGAAGAATATGTAATTATGAATCCTGATGGAACTCCTGATTATGAGATCATAGACATCGGGAATGGAAAAGGTAGAAACACACTTAAATACGATTTAGATAAAATTGAAAAGAAAGTAACTCCGTTTATAAACGCTGAGGTTGCTGGTTTAATGAGCTCTGAGCAAGACGCTGTTGCAGCTTGGAACGTTTATATATCTAAAGGTACAAGTGTTGAAGAGGACGATCAGATGGCTCAGAATGCTAATGCTGGTTCTAGCTCTTGGAGCTACACAGAAGACTTGCCACTTATGCAAGATAAAAAAGTTTTATTTGAAAAGAAATATAAAGAATACTTTATGAATAATTATCTGAAACAATTTACTACGAACCAATTACCTACGGTTCAGGCAGACGCTGCGGTGTTTGATTTAGCTGAAGCTAAGAAAGCTAAAGCTCAAAAGTTTATTGACGATAATAACCTATAAATTTAATTAAATGACATTACTAGAATACGTAACTTCTTTACAAGACACTGGGTTATCTCAAGAAGAGATATTCGCTAAGGCTCAAGAATTTAAAGGTAGAACAAAACCTGCTGAGGTAGATGTTGATGAAACACCTGTTGAAGAAGTAAAGACAGAAGTTGTTGTGGAAAAGGATGCGACTGCAGCAACAACCCCGGTAGCATCCGAGACGCCATTTTCAGACGCAATATATGGAAATGGAAAGTCTCAATATCAAGAAGGTGATTTTTCTAAAACGTTTAAAGATACGTTTGGCATATCAATAGACGATTCTAGAGAAAGAGACAAACAAAGAGCAGATTATAACGCTCAAATGGCTGAGTTAAATAAAGTTTCTAAAATAGACGAGGTTTACTCTCCAGGAGATGGCTACGATTATAAGTTTAGCATTGATCCTGAATCCAATACTTTAAAGTACGAAGCTAAAGTAGTTGAAGGCGAAAAGTTTAAAGAAAAATCTGGTATAGCAGCTTTTAGCATAGCTAACATGTTTGGTCACTTAAACGAAGAACAAAGCAAGCAACTAGCTGAAATAAACGCTCAAAACAAAGCTGAATCTGAAAAGCAGAAAAAAAGAGAGCAAGAACTGTTACAAGCTAAAGAAAACCAGCTAACAGCTATGCCGTTGGTTCAAGAAGGTGTTGTAGAAAGTGTTGACACCGGAACTAGCTTTACTGATCAAACTAACTACCTTGTAAATCAATTAATTTTAAATAGTGAAGAATCAACTTTAAAACTTAAAGGTCGTAATACTAGATTGTACAGAAGCAAAGTAGAAGAATACATAAATAGCGGCATGTCTAAACAAGATGCTGAAGCTAAAGCTACAAGCGAGTCTAGTGTTGTAGAAGCTTCTTACGATGTAACTAGAGATAGTGCAGATGACATAATTAACAATTTAAAAGGATATACCGATCAAGAAAAAGAAGACGTTAGACTAGCTATCAATTTAAGTAAAAAACTCAATAAAGCTCAATCTAAAATACAAACAGATGCTAGAATGAGAGTCGCTGCTCCGTTTTCAGATATAAGAACTAGTGATGAATCAATAAAAGAACAGAAATCTGTACTTGATAAAATAGATAAATTAAACAAAAAATATTTAGGTAAAACAACAAGACAGATTGCAACACCAGAGGCTTTAGCAGATTTCACAGAACAGTTCAACACTCTTCAAGGAAACTACGGAAGAGGTAGCGCTAAAACTAATGAAGTTATTTTTAATCAAACCATAAATAGTATGGTTAAAAATGATCCTTTTATAAAAGCTGAACTATTAAAGCTTCAAATAAATGCAGATCAAGAAATTAAAGATTTCTCTGCAGAACTACAAAAAAAATACGATACATCTACTGTAGAAGGTAATAAAAAAGCTACTGAAGAGCTGCAGCAATTTGCTAAGTCTTTAACTCAAGATAAGCTATTAGAAGGCGATGTGTTTAAAGAAAGGTTTTCTCAAATACAAACAGTAGGCGTAGAAGCTTTACAAAAAATAAACCTTGAAGACAAAGAAAGAGAACTACTTAAAGCTAGAATGCAAGATCCTATTTTTAAATATCTTGAGATAGGTAGAAAATTACCTGGTTTCAAGTTTGCAGCATTAGGTATTGAGGGAATAATGAAAGGTGGTAAGCGATTTCAAGACGCTGTAAACGTAATTCAAAAAGACTTTGCGGCTGATGGAGCTAAAGAATCTATAAACATGATTTCTTCTTTAGAAAAAGCTTTAAAATCTGGAGAAGTAGATTTAACAACTAAACTCTCTTTCGATAAAGGCGGTTTTATGACTGTTGAAAAAGCTTTAGACTATTTTAACAAAGCTAAAAACTACGATGAAAAAAACATTATAGAACAACTAGATGATTTATCTGAAATTAGGAAAGATTTAAGTTTATACAGAGAAATAGATCCAGAAGATAGCTGGTTGACAAGAACTTTTCAAACCGTAGCTGAATCAGCTCCAATGATGACAGCTGCTTTAGGTGGAAGTGTGGTTACTTATTTAACGGGTGGTACAGCTAGTGCTGTTATAGCGCCTGTAGTTTCTACTTTAGGTACAGCTGCTTTATTCACGCAATTTTACGGCGATGCATGGGAAGATACTTTTATGGAAGGAGCTAGAAGCGAGGCTAAAAGCAAAGGTATTGACTTAGATAACATAAGTGAAGAAGAAAGAAGAGATTTCTTACTACAAGCTTTGCAAAGTGGTAAATACGATAAATCAGCAAACGCAACTGCAACAGCTGCTCTTCAAACCGCTACAGAAAAATTTGGTTTTTCAAAACAAATGTCAGCTGCTTCAAAAGCTTTAGGTTTAGGTAAAGAGGGTATTACCTCTTTAATACAAGGTCAATGGAGACAAACAGGAAAAGCTTTTCTTCAAGGCTCACTAGCTAAAGCTGAATCTGCTCTAAGCGAAGGTGTAACAGAATGGAGTCAGACTGTTATTGGAGACTTGAATAGAGGTTTTGCTTACGATAAAGGAACTAGTCTTGTTGACTTTAGCAGCGCTTGGGAAGCTGGTAAAGCTGGTGCTAGCGCTGGACTTTTAATGCCTGGTGGTGCCGCTATAATATCTCAGACTAGAGTTGAAATTCAAAACTTGTCTAGAAAAATAGCTATACAGTTTGCTCCAGACTCAAGCTTTGGCCAAGCAAGCTTAGTTGCTGACAACTACTTTAAAGCAGCTCAAACAGAGTTAAATCAAAGGTTAGAATTAGGAGTCAACCCAGATGGCACCGAGTATACTGTTCAGCAGCATCAAGAAGACACTAATGCTTTGGCTAGTACATCTAATGCTTACAGAAGAATACCAAACACAGCTAGTACAGAGGTAAGAACAGAGCTTCTAGACTTAATGGTTAGAAGAGATAAATTACAATTAGAAATAAATAAAGTTAACGACTCTGATTTAACAGTGCTACAGCAACTAGAATTAAACTCTGTTAAAGATGAAATAAAAGAATTAGCAAAAGAAGCTTCTGCTCCAGTTGGAGTTAAAACAGATTCTGAAAAGCTTAAAAAAGGAGCTGGTGTAGCTATTAGTCAACTAGGTGCTGGTGTAGAGAGGGTTGATAACACAGAAGATTTTATTAGTAGCGTTTCATCTCTAGAAGCCCAAGGTGTTGAAGCTAATATCAATAGAAATGAAGCAGGGGAAATACTTCCAGCAGAAGAGCAAGATTATGGTATATTTGCAAAGGTTCCTGATGGAAAAGGTGGTTTTGATGTACAGTTAATAATAAACGATGCTTCAGCTAAAGCTGATGGTCTTTTACCAGCTGACAAACACGAGCTACTGCATGTAGCGGCTATGAAGATGGACGACGCTTCAAAAGTAAAAATGGGTGGTGATATATTAAACTCCTTGCTCAATGACTCAAATATAGAGATAAATAGAAAGACAAGAAGACTTTTAAATGCTTACAAGTTAGACTTAGATAAAGGGGATATTACAGTGGCTGAATTTTTTGAAGAAGTTATGGCTGTAACTAGTGATGGTTTAACACCTAGTTCAAAAACAGGTGTAGCGGACATAAGAGTAAAAGACATAAGTAAGTTTAAAGCTATTGGTCAAAAAATACTACAAGCAATAGGATGGAGACAGAATTTTGCTGACGGACAACAAGCTATTGACTTCTTAAAAGAATTTAACGCAGACGTGTTAAAAGGCGAAGGTTTGTCAGAAAGTGTATTAAGTAGATTTGATACTAAAACCGACACAGACGTTGAAGCAAAAGTTGAACCAGGCAAAGCTAGACCTAGTAAAAAAGATACAGGTGCTGTAGCATCTACTAAAGTACAAGAGATATATGACACTCAAGGTGAAGCTGGAGCTTTTGATATTATAAATCAATTTAAACCTATAGTAAATAGAATAGTAGAAAAAAGAAGAGACGCGCCTAACTTTGATCGTCAGTTATTAACTGATGAAATAGAAACAGGTAAGCGTGGAATATTTGATTTAATTAGAGAATATAATCCAGAATCAGGTGTGCCACTAGCCGCTTATATAAATAAGTTTCTACCAGCTAGAGCAATCGAAGCTTCTCAAAGAGTTTTAGGTGAAGAGTTTACTAGCGATGTTACAGAAGCTAAAGGCGTTATGGCAGAAGAAGTAACAACTGAAGTTGCTGAAAAACCTATTACTAGAAAAATAAAACCAAGCTCGTTAATTTCTAACGATGCAGTAACTAAAATTAAAGAGCAAGTACAAGAGAAGATTAAAGGTATCGATCCTAAAAATCTAACGTTTAAAAAACTTGGTGATTTAGCTCCTGAAATTATTGCAGCTGAAATTGGTATACCAGTTAAAAAATTAACAGATCCAAAAGCAAACCTATCAAAAGGTGATGCTACAGCTATTCAGCAATTTGTCAATAAGAATGCAGATAAATTATTAAAGATATTACCAGAAGGTGCGGTTATAGAAGCTGCAACAGAGAAGCTCTTAGGCACATCTACTGGCGTGCCAAAAGGATTACTTAATGCTTTTTATACTAAACAAGATAGATTAGGCAAAGGAGCTGGACTTGCTCCATTTAAATTAAACAAAGGAATTAGTAAAGCTGATTTCTTAAAAACATTTGGTATTGTTGAAGGTAAGAAAGCTGAAGGTTTTGACGCTAGATCACCACAAGCTCAATCTTTAAAAGGTATTGCTAGCTTATACGGTAAGTTAGTTACAAATGAAATTGTAAGATCTGATACTGATCTAAGCTTAGAAGCTAAGCAAGATGTCGCGGCTGGTAAGAACAAGGCTATGGCTAGTAAAAGATTTGATCTTGCTAAAGCTAAAGACATAAGTTCTACTCCATTTGTCGTTGAGCTTGTAAAAAAAATAACTACTAGAACAACCTCTAGGGGAAAAGAAGTTAAAATAAAAGTAACAGATCTAGACTCTAAAGAAATGCAAGAGTTTACATCTATTGTTAATAGTTTTTTATCTAAATACCCACAACACGGTCCTTATTTTAGGCAAGGTTATACTGGAACGAAGCAAACGCATACTTATGGTGAGGTTTCTATTTTTGACGAGTACGTACCAGGTTTTAAAGGTGTTAAAAAACCTATAACTAGGCTAGGTTATTCTAAGTCTAGATTTCAATCAGCAAAAACAATAAACAACGCTATACCTACTTTAAAAGCAGATAATAAAGCTAGAATAGGTTTACTTAAGGATATAGCTTTAGATATTGAGGCTTTTTTAAGTATAAAAGGTAATGAAAACAAAGGTTACGTTTTCGATCAATTTTTTAAAGATGGATCAAGAGATCAAAACCATCCATTGAGATATTTAATACCTTTAAAGTTTGCTACAGTAGATCCTATTTCTCTCAAAATAATAACAAATGAAGAGGTAACTGAAGAGCATACTAGCCCGGTTGTAGGTATTGGTAGGTTGATAATGGACGCGGCAAAAAACGGAAATGTAGAGCAGGTTTTTACAGAGGTAATTGAACCTTCCGCGGCTCAAGGAGGATTACTGAGAAGTATAGACGAAAACATGTCTTCAAGCTTAAAGCAAGATCAAGCTAATGAGTTTTACGAAAAAGTACTTCAATTATACAAAGAAGGTAAATTAGATTCTGTAAAAGACGCGCTATGGTATATTAGATATTCAATAGAAAACGACGTTAATCCTTTTTCTATAATGCTTTTAGAAAATGGAATTACAGTTGGAGAATACTTTTTAGGTAAAACTGATATTTCAAAAGTAGGCTTAGTTGAAACTCAATCTATAGCTAATAATCTTATAAATGACATTTTAACAGGTAAGATTACTCAAAAACAAGCTAAGCAGGAATTTAAAATACAACAAGAAAACTTGTTACCAGGTAAAGTAATGGCTTCAAAACGTGATAGCGATTTAATACCTAACGCTATAAAGTATGACAGACCTATAACTGTACAAACAGCTATAAATGCTTTAGCTAAAACTGACAAGTCTTTAGAGCTTGCTAGAAAACTAGATCAACCTGTTAAGAAAATTAGAGTATTTGATTTTGATGATACATTAGCTAGAACTAAAAGCAATGTGTTATATACAATGCCTGATGGAACTACTGGAGCTATAGACGCTGCTACATTTGCTAAAGAAGCAGGGAGAATGGAAGCTGAAGGAGCTCAGTGGGATTTCTCTGAGTTTAGCAAAGTAATGCAAGGAAGTAAAGGACCACTATTAGATGTAGCTAAAATCATAGCAGACAAACGTGGAACTAAAGATGTGTTTGTTTTAACGGCAAGACCCGCAAATGCGGCTGGACCAATTAAAGAATTCTTAGCTAGCATGGGACTTGATATTCCACTTGCTAATATTACTGGTTTAGGTGATGGCACTCCACAGGCTAAAGCTGGGTGGATTATGGGTAAAGCAGCTGAGGGTTATAACGACTTTTATTTTGCAGACGATCACACAGGAAACGTTAAAGCAGTTAAAGACGTATTAAGTCAAATAGATGTTAAGTCTAAAGTTCAATTAGCAAAAGCTAGTAAGAGACAAACCTTTGATACTGTTGTAAACGATATGATCGAAGATTCATCTGGTATTGAAGCTTATAAAAAGTATTCTGCAGCTAGAGCTAAAACAGTTGGTGCTAGCAAAGGTAAATATGCTTTCCTTATTCCACCTTCTGCTGAAGACTTTACAGGCTTACTATATAAGATGATAGGTAAAGGTAAGAAAGGAGATGCTCAAATGGCTTTCTTGAAAACAAATCTACTTGATACCTACAATAGAGCTGAGTCCGCTGTTACACAAGCTAAGATATCTGCTGCAAATGATTTCAAAGCTTTAAAAACAAAACTAAAAACATTACCTAAAACCTTAAGCAAACAAACTGGTATTGGTAAATTCACTTATTCTCACGCAGTGCGTGTCGCTGCTTGGACTAAGCAAGGTATGGATATACCTGGTTTATCTAAAAGAGATATTAAAGAGTTAAATGATTTTGTAAACAAAGACGCTAAACTTAGAGTGTTTACTGACGAGCTTATTAAAATACAAAAAGGTAAAGAATATCCAAAACCTGACAAAGAGTGGTTAGGTGGTAATATCACTACAGATATTATTGGTGGTATTAATAAAGTTAATAGAGCTGAATACCAGCAAGAGTGGAGAGAAAACATTGATATTATATTCTCTGAAGATAATATGAATAAAATGGAAGCTGCATATGGAACTAGATGGCGTGAAGCTATGGAAGATTCTATACGTAGAATGAAAGCTGGTACTAATAGACCAATAGGTGGTAATAGAGTCACAGAAGGATTACTTAACTGGTTAAACAACTCTGTTGGTGCTGTAATGTTCTTAAATACAAGATCTGCATTGCTACAAACTATATCTGCGGTAAACTTTATAAACTTAGGTGATAATAATATAATAAAGGCAGGAAGAGCGTTTGCAAACCAAAAACAGTTTTGGAAAGACTTTATGACGCTTATGAATTCTGATTACTTAGTAGAACGTAGAAACGGTCTTAAAATTAACGTAAGTGAATCTGAAATAGCTGATGCTGTAAGAGAATCTAAGAACAAACCTAGAGCAGCTATCGCTTTCTTGCTTAGCAAAGGTTTTGTTATGACTAGATTTGCTGATAGTTTTGCTATTGCATCTGGTGGTTCCACTTTTTATAGAAATAGATTAGAAGCTTTAAAGAAACAAGGTTTAAGTGACGCCGATGCTGCACAGCAAGCTTTTGAAGATTTTAAAGCTATTGCAGAAGAAAACCAACAGTCTAGTTCACCTAGTAAAATTAGCCAACAACAAGCTTCTGCTGCTGGTCGTGTGATACTTGCTTGGGCAAACACCCCAATGCAATATGCTCGTATACAAAAACGCGCTGCTCAAGATCTTATAAATGGTCGTGGTGACTGGAGAAGCAATGTATCTAAGATAGTTTACTATGGTGTTATTCAGAATTTAATATTTAACTCACTGCAACAAGCAGTATTTGCTTTAGGTTTTGGAGATGACGAAGAAGAAACTGACGAGGCAAAAGCTAAAAAGAGAAACGATAAAGCTTATAAAATAGCTAATGGAATGATCGATTCTCAATTAAAAGGTTTAGGTATATTTGGAGCTGCAAGTGCAGCTATTAAAAATACGTTAATGACTCTTTATGAAGAGTATGGTAAGAAAGGTTCTAAATATGAAAACGCAGTAGATGACTTGCTAAGTTTTTCACCACCGCTTGGATCTAAGATAGGTAAAATAAAAGGTGGATTAAGAAGTTTTAGCTGGAATATGGAGGATATGAAAGAAAAAGGCTTTAGCTTAGATAACCCAGCTTATATGGCAGGTGCTCAAATTGTAACTGGTTTTACCAATATTCCACTTGATAGAGTTGCTAAAAAAATAAACAACTTAAGAGGTTTAGTAAATGAAAGATCTTCACTTTGGCAAAAAGTAGCTTTAGGTCTTGGATGGGGAACTTGGGAACTAGGTCTTGGTTATTATGGTGGTTGGGATAAGAAAGAACCATTAACACCTAAGCAAGAATTGCAACTTGAAGTTGATAAAATGAAGAAAGACACTAACAAAACTGATCAAGTTAAAACATTACTAGATTTTGGATTAACTAAAAAGCAAATTAGAGAGCTTAAAAACGAAAACAATAGGGTTAAAAAAATATTAGAACTACAAAAAAAAGATAAGAAATAATGGCAAAAATAAATCCTAAAACAGCTAAAGCTATGTATAAAGCTACTAGCGAAGCTAGTAAAGAAAAAATAGCTCAAGAACGCTACGGTGAGTTTGGCTTTGATACTTTAACATACGATCAGCAGCAAGAAGTTTACAAAAACCATCCTAAGCTTCAAAAAAGCTCGAAAGATATAGGATCTGATTTTGAAGGTCCTTTAAATATGTTAAAACCTACTTCTCCTTTTAGCAAAGGCCGTTGTTGGAAAGGTTATCAACCTGTTCCAGGAAAAAAAGCTTATAGTAAAGGTAGTTGTGAAAAAATTTAAAATGAGTATATCAGATATCAAAATATACGCAATGAATGCTGGAGCATTAGGCGTAACAACATTTACACAAATAGAAGACGGTTTGAAAATATTTCTATTACTAGTAACTATAGGTTATACTATATCTAAATGGGTGGAATTAAAAAAAGATAAATAATGGCGTATAAACAATCACCACTTCCTATAAAAGAAAAAGCTTATGAAAAGCAAAATAGAGAAATGCGATCAGAGTATAAATCTGAAACCGGTAAGTCACTAGGTAAAAGATTAACTTCTGGAACTAATAAACGCCGAGTTTCGTTTGCATGTAGATTCGCAGGTATGGCTGGAGCAATGAAAGACGCTAAAGGTGAACCAACTAAAAAAGCAATGGCTTTAAAAAAATGGGGTTTTGGTAGTGTAGAAGC
>JACKZZ010013042.1_pt1 | contig 22466 bp, 13 predicted proteins | sample 8027871 | NCBI WGS metagenome assembly JACKZZ01 (sample SAMN15724774, study PRJNA655200) | protist metagenome | isolation source: fluorescence activated cell sorting (FACS) single amplified genomes of... | place: USA: West Boothbay Harbor, Gulf of Maine | collected 2000-07-19 | reverse complement strand
CGTACTGCTGGCGTGGAGGGCACGCCGCCCGGCTTGTTTACCACCACGTACTCCTCTGCAGTAGATATGATACGGCTCTCCCAGTCCACGCTTTTCAGGCGATTTGTATACATCTTAGGGTTGGTATGTACGCGGATGTAGGAGCCAGGACTTAGTGTATCCTTCCCGTCGATGGTAGCGCCGTCTGCAGCAGCGAATACACGGCGCGGTCGCGAGTCTGCAGGGGCCTCAGCCTGCCGCACATATACTGCCCCTATGCTAATCAAGTCACTGACACGGCATGACGTCAGTCCTGTTTCTCGCATGATGGTGGACCTGAGGGAAAGGGCATGTTTCACGAGGATGTGCACAGTTCCCGTAGCCATTGCTCGCCGTTCTTCAGTCACTTTGCATCAATTAGAACTTCTGTGGTTTGTTCTTTCTTGTTCTACTGGTTAGAGACCTGGAAAAGGATCAATTGATGGAGATGTACCTTGTTTTTGCAACTCGTCTCACTTTTACGGAGTTTTTTTTCCACAAAATGTATGTAGGTGTTGGAAGTACTTGGCTTCTGTGTTTAGAGAATTCGACAAAGCAACTCAAGGTTGTTGTTAGAAGCACCATAAATCCCCAAAAGCTTGTATTTTTTCGTATCAAGCCTCAAGAAGCACTACCTCGCCTCTCTCATAGCAGTAGGTAGCAGTCAGTAGTGCAGTGCAACACTCTACACACCCCAACGAAGAACAATGAGCGGCCTGACCAAGATGAGTCCAAGTGACAGCGGTGGTAGCAAGAGCAGCAGCGGCAGCAAAAGTAACGGCAGCATAGGCAGTGGCAGTGGCAGTGGTAGTGGAGAGGTGAGCGGAGCGGGGGAGGGCGAAGAGAACTGGGATTCTAACCCGGGCAACCCGCTTCCTCTAGAAAGGTCCCCAAGCTTTGGGGCCTCTGCTTACGCGTACAATCCCAACAGCAAGTTCATGATGGCACCAGTCGGCACTGCACACGACAGGGTAATTGTGGGTATGGCACCTGGGTCCCACGAGTGCTTCAAGGTTGCAAAGGAAAGAACTGCACTATGCGTTTCACTCATTGACCAGATCTCGCGGTCAGTACAAATATTCCGCCCTTCAGAGTCACTCTATAACTTACAGAGACTCACAAATGACTACAACGATGGGGTAGCAGGAGGGGATCTCGGATCTGACTCTGACTATGGTGTGCCTTGCGACGAGAAGGAATATGTAGTTGCTGCCCCTTCTGACGAAGACATAGAAATTGATGTGGTGTTGAGTGGTGGCGGGTTGAAAGGATACTTCATGGCCGGAGCTGCTTCAGTGCTACTTACTGAGCTTGACAAGAGGAGTATTAAAATCCGTAGGATTTCCGGCGCCTCCGCGGGGAGTTGGGTAGGTATGTTTATCTTGTGTGGTGTTACAACCGAGAGCTGGATCGAAACGTATTTTGCGAACATGATTCGTCCAGGATCGACGTTATTAGAAGCATACGAAGAAATGTGGCCAGAGTTGCAGAGACTGCTTTCACCGGATGCTTATAAGAAATGCAACGGACGCTTGTTCATTAGTATCACAACACTCAGCTGGAATGGATTTACAAACAGAATGGTATCGGAGTTCACATCAAATGAGGATTTGTTCAATTGCTGCTGTGCTTCGTCTCTTATCCCGTTCATGTCCTATCCTACTTGGTATTGGAATTACAGAGGCAGAATTACACTTGATGGAGGCCTCACAAACAACACTCCAGTATTCCCTGACGGCTTAAGAAGGCAGCTTGTGTTTCGTCTGTATGAAGTAGAATACCCCTGGAGGCAAATGCTGAACCCTATTGACACTTGCATTGAGACCTTGGTACTGCGTGGTGCAATTCTGATGAGTCGGTTCTTGCAAGGTGAACCTCAAGGGAGTATCACTTGGTTGGAGAAAGAGGACAAGAAGGAAGACCTGCCTACACGATCGAATTACCTCGTAAGGGCTGCTTTGCTACCTGTTGTTCTTGGCGGATACATGATTTCTCGCGGTACTGGCCTGTCTGCATTTATTGATTTATTCAGTTCAACAGCAACGACCTTGCTTGTACCATTCAGTGAAGCTGGTGCGGCTTTTGGCACCAACACTTTTACTTACGTCGGTACGATTTTCTTCGCGCGAATTGTCGATGTGTTGCGTGGCTTCCAGTTCCTGCTGTAGTCTGGTATTTGAAACAACAATAGACGCTATGAAGGACAGAGCAGAAGTTATATATATAATATTTTATAAAAGGAAGAAAATAGAGAGAGTTGACAGTAGCGATATTCAAATATACAATTAATCTACATTTTCACAATTAATCATAAACCACCCACTGAGACTCCTGATCATCAGTGTTGTTGTTGCCTCTCGCCATTTTCCTAGGGCGAGTACCAGTCCCACTAATGTTTCCTGCCCCCAAGGCTGCAGTAAGCATAGTCTGTGGGTCTTGGTCTTCATTGGTTCCAACACATCCTCCAACTCCGTCTCTCTTGTCTGCATTGCCGTCTCGAGGCTCGCTGGAGTAGGCTGGCCAGTCCACGGCAGGCAGAGACGGCCGCTTGGCACCGACAACACTGCCGACACGTGAGCTGTCTCTTCTTTTCAAAGACCGACCTTGCCTTACACCTGCACCGCTTCCTGTCACATCACCGCTCAAATCGTCAAATCCAACTCCACCTATACCTGATTCCACACCTGTCACGTTAAGATTATTACTCGCGACATTCACCGCATTGACCGCAGACAAGGAAGTGCGCCGGGACAGCCCTGAGGACAGTCTACGTCTAGGCCTCGGCTTGTCGGTGAGCAGCTGCCGAGTGAGGGTCGCCACTCCCTGTGAGTCTTCCGTGCCAGCGCTCTCTCGCGACGACCCCTTATGCTGCTGCTGCTGCTGCTGTATCTCCTTTGAAAGTAAAGCTAAGGCTTCCTCCTGTGCGGCAACTGCCAGTCGCTCTCGGTGCTCCTTCTGCACAGTGTGCAATCGCTTGAAGAATCCTGGTGCCACGGCCTCTACCAGCCACTCTACTTTGACACACGTGGCACAAGCAGCAGGTCCATTGGCCGCAACAAGTTGCAAAAGCACTGCATTATCAATAACATAATCATCCCCAACAATGATCTTAGTCACGCCATAAGAGAGAAATGGAGATCGAACTGCTCCGGCAAGTACACACAAGGTGGTGAGGTAATCGAGGTGACATTTCGAAAATCCAATGCAATATACAGTCTCGTTTGATAGTGATAAGACAGGAATTTCTGATGGATGTGGGAGGTCGCACCAATGCCAGGTATCTGGTGAACTATTGCTGTCACCTTCAATTTCACCTTCCACTACCACTTTCGAGTCATTCTTGCTCTCTGCCATATCGCCATCAGCATGTGCTTCGCCGCCGATATCCGAGGCAGGTGGAACTGCAGACTCTCTCGTGAGAACAGCAGCAGCAGCAGTACTGCTTTTGCTACTTTGATTACCAGCAGCAGTGATGGGTATGGTGCTGGTGCTGGTGCTGGTGCTGGTGATGACGCCAGCAGGATTGGGTATGCTCGCATATAAGAGCAGAGCCTTTTCCATCGCAGCCTTCTTGGCGTCTTGCACAGTCTTGGGCATGTCGCTGCCTGCACCAACACCAGCGCCAGTGGTTTTGTGCTTAGTTGGCTTGACTAACATGTATGGTTGTTCAGCCACCCACTTGTCGGCAACAAGGCACTTATCAAGCCACTCAAGGGATACTGCGTTAATGTTCCATAGTTTGGCAGCTTTGAACTTCTCTCCCTCTGGCGTGAGGGCCAGTAGGTGCGTGACCTCGTCTTGCTGCAGGTCTTTGCGGAAGGTTCCTTTCATGCTCTCCACCATGCACTGGACACTCGCCCGCTGCTCTTGAGTGATCTGTGTAGTACATATAGTCAGCCCAGTCAGAGGGCCTGACAGATATTCATCGCATGGCACGAGGTCGCTTTGGTCGAAGCAGGCCTTGAGCCAACCGAGTGTTACTGTTGGTATGCCTTTTTTCTTTGCAGTGCTGTATTTAAGAGAGCCGACGCGTTTGATTATCAAGTGTGTGGTGTTGTTTGTGAGTTGATCAGATTTCAAGTTGGCATCAAATGCTGCGCCAAGCACCGCGCAATAGCCACGTATATCTCGCTCTTCCGCGCCGGAAACACCTGTGACACAGATACACAGCCCCTGCAGAGGTAGCTGCGGGTTGTGGTCAGGCACACACATCTCACTGCTCGAGGTATTGTACGTGTCCATCGTGTACTATGAAATGGAGACAAGTGTACAGTTTCTCAGCCGAGGCGCCCTCTACCAACTAGAGACAACGAAGGATGCGAGCTGTCGGTGCAGTACTAGTCAACTACTTCAGTAGATCCGCGTGGAGATGCCAGATCTTGTCCTTTCAAACTTGAGCCTGTCTAAATGCCCAGTTAAAGCAAATATGACGCTTCTATGACCAACTGAAAGAAAAGCTGCGTGCGTTTGTTTCGTCCTTACCGATAAAGAGGCTCTACAACGAGCCCACACTCACACTGAAAAGGTTTGCTATCACTATAATACAACGCACGCACGTCTGACGATGGACGGACGCGACGGTCGACGGTCATAAGTCATAAATCTATGAGGCTGTAGACACAGAGAAGACAGTTTCCAGTCGACCAGCTAGACAAAATGGACAATGGGGCTCCACAGAACGGTGCGGTTCATAAAGATGGCATGGAAAATCAGCGAGGGTACCACTTGGCAGTGGTCTTGATGCTGAGTCTCATCGCCTTGGCGTCGGTGGACCTGTGGAACCAATACAATGAGTACACCAAGGGAACGTGGTTCAATGCCTACCGCCGGGCTGCGCTAGCCGACGACCAGTTCTGGCAGACTGCTTACAGGACGGAAAACCTAGAAATCAAGTTGGAAACACAGATGTCGCGCCTCACTGAAGTAAGGAAAGGCTTGCACAGTTTGTTGCCAAAGATGAAGATAGACATGGAGAATCTTCGTGGCAATACACACGATTTCAAGCATACACGCAGTGCGCGCATCACTATGCACAATTTACAAAATAATGATACAGAGATTTACCGCATTTCATGTGGCACTGGAGACGATGCTCCTTTACTACGTGTAGGTCTCAACGATTTCAGGACTGACGCAAGGGACAGTTGCGACGTATTCACAGACTGGAATGCTGCACCAGCTCTGCCGAAAGAAGAAGCAGACACAGACTCCAGTACAGAGCGCAAGAGTAAGACTAGCAAGTACAACCCTGAACGCATCGTCCCACATGCATTCTTTGAGAAGGTTCCCCTGGGGGAGGGAGCCTTCGGATTGCGCCCACTTTCAGGCAGGGGGAATTTCCTCTCTATGGTCCCTCCAAATAGTCACGCCAATTCCTTGTACGATTGGCAGGGCTCAGGCCCCTGGAGGGTGGTAATGGGAGGGCCCATAGCAGGACAGCAAGAACGTTTTCGTATGAATGGGGACTTTTTATACTCTGCCGCCTTGGAGGGCTACCTACAGTGCAACGCAAATCAGCAAGTACATGGAGAGCCATCTTTGTCTGCATGGAGTGCCAGCAAGTTCCGCATGCAGCGCATAAGCGACAAGGACGTGCGCTATGCACAGGAGGTGGTGTCCCTGAGTGAGCAGATATTAGACACACAGCGATCGTATATCAGTGAGCACCAGGCACCCTTGCAGGCTCAGAAGGCCGCAGTACACAGTGCAACCAGTGGCAGTAGCAGTGGTTTAGATAGTGGTTCTGCAGCTGCATCAGACAGTTCACAGGCACAGGCACAGACACAGACACCGATTCACATTTGCATTGGAGTACCCATGACTAGCAAGGGCACTGAGATGGATGGTGTAAGAGACAGCCCGCTATGGTCCAACCTTTTCGACTCTTTTATGAAGAGTATCGATTGGCGAAGCAATAAGTATGTTTTCAAGTTTTTCTTAGGGTTTGATTTAGGTGATGAAATATATGATACTGGAGATGCGTGGAATGAAATACGTACCATCTTCGCCAACAGAGCCAGGTATAGACTAGAGGAGACTCTCTTAGAAGCTTCACTTGTCACTTCTATTCTTGAGAACAATTTGCACATTGAAATAAAGCATTATCAGCATTTGCAAGGAGCTCCCACGCAAGTTGTTTCGCAACTAATGATGGCTGGCTACAGCGAGAATTACGACTATTTTTACCAAGTGAATGATGATACTATCATAGAGACCCCGAATTGGCCAGCAAGGTTTATTACTGCGTTGGCTGGCAATCCTTCCATACCCAATTTTGGGGTTACAGGCCCATTAGACACCAACAATGACAAGATATTCACTCATTCCTTTGTACATAGAACACATATGGATGTTTTTAACTTCTATTTCCCTGTGAGTTTCAAGAATTGGTGGAGCGATGATTGGATTAGCAGCATATATGGAGCTGAGCATACATTCCGTCTCGATGATGTGAAGATCAAGCACAATGTAGGTGCTCAAAAGACAAGTGGAGCAACCCAGCGATACGAGGTAGACCATGGCGCACAGCTACGTCTTGATGGGGAATTAAGGAAAAGCTTCACATTAATCGACGCTTGGCTGAAAAAGAATAGCTACCCAAGGCTGCCATTACCCGCAGTGTGTGGATTCATCCCTGCAAGTCGCTATCTGTACAAGTACATCAAACACGAGTCTTACAACGAGGCACATAGCAAACAGCATCACGTCGAGGAATTGTGAGCTTATACATCAATAGGACGAGAAAAAAAATAATTGTATATTTGGCTATAATGTTGTCATCCGCACTCTCTCTCTCTCTCTCTCTACTTCACACATTACCACCGCATCACACCGTACTCACACTCAAACATCACAAGTCCCCCAATGAACACCACACGCCGTCTTACGATAGATCTACAGCGCCCCTGCACACGTCCGACAGCTCCCCCAAACCTGCAGCCGTCAGCCCATAAAAGAAGCAAAGAAGCTTTTCCTTAGCGTTTTTCCCGCCTGCTCTGCTTATTGTCCGCACTCTGTTGCCAAGCGCTTTCTCAGACATGGAGGTGAGTCTGTGGACGCAATGCACTACGGCCTCGTTGCTGATAAGATTGCTGTGCTTCGGATTCGCTCTTTCTATATGACTACGCAAGTACGCAGCCGTCACTTTGCGTCGCGTGGGAAATTGGTCTACTTGTGCTTCGCTAGCTCTAGCTCTAGCTCTAGCTCCTATGCCGGTACCGTCATGTCCATGCCGTAAAAGCACTTCCGGGGATTCATCTTCTCCCTCCCTGTGTGCTGTCTGTGCTGCTAGACGAGAGGAGTGGCGAGTGGGTGCGGGTGCAGTTAATAGCCGCGCCTGCGCCTGCACCTCGCTCTCTCCCCGCCTTCGCTTGCTACCACGACGAGCACTATCCCTGTTACTGTTACTGTTACTGTCGCTGCTACTGGCAGCATCGAAGCTTGACAATCCGTACTCCTCGTCGGAGCTCTGCCGCATGTGCGCATACACGTGCGTGCGACGAGGCGCGCGAGAAGAAGAGCCATTGCTGGTGGAGGATCTCATCTTTTTTGGCTTGGCCTCATCTAAGCCAAGAGAGCCGAGGAAGGCTGCGTTTCTCTTGATGTTCTCTTCACGGAGCAGCTCATACTCCGACTTCTTCGGCAGGGCTATAGATTTTGCACATTTCGGAGGCATTTCAAACGTCTGGTGCGTACGGAGTCTGCGTCTCTGATGCATTACCGACCAGCGGCAGCATCATCATCGTGTACGGATACTCGTCGTGAAGCCCAGTGAAAAGGCCCACGAAGTCCTTATTTGGACCCGGTACCTAAGAAACTGGACACGGGACCCCGCCCCCGCCCCACCCCACCGACTCAATAAGCCCAATTCACCGAATGCCCATTCACGGCAATATGCAACTAGAAGCAAACAACGCTACGCTCCCTGACCAAACCTGGATGGTATCCTGCTTGGGCAGGAGCCTCCTAGCCCTTTATTGGGCTCCTTAGCCCTATTTCCTATTTCCTGTATTGCTGTATTGGGAATTGGGAATACCTCTTATACCCTCTTAAAGTATCTACAGCTACATAACACTATAACTAAACTAACAAATACATTTTGAGTTTTGAGTTACTTGAATAAGTTCTAGCTGCCTCCACGTTTAACTGCGGCTTTTCTCATCACAATCGATGGATTCATCACCAAGTTCACCCGAGGTGTTTGTTCCGGCACACTAGCACCCTTCTGAATAGCTCTTGCTTTTTCAAAGTAATCCATTGCCTGGCGGTAGTCGGCTTGCTTGTCATATATGAGAGCGATGGCATTGAAACTCTGTGCGATGTCTGGGTGATCTGCTGGAAGCACCTGCTCCCGCACCACCAGTGCACGACGGTAGTAGTCCATGCCATCACTGTTATTGCTGAGAGAAAAATGGCAGTTGCCGCATTGATGCAGAGAATTTGCAACGCTGGGATGAATCTTGCCCAGGCTCTTTTGCTTGATCGGCAAAGCTAGCATATGCGTTTCCAAAGCTTTTTTGTGATTGCTACTTTGGTAGTGAATGGTGGCGATGTTGTAGAGAGTATTTCCTACAGCAATGTGCTCCTTGCCTTGACAACGCTTTTCAATCACTAGAGCCAGTTCAAAGTTTTCTAAACTTAAATTGAAGTTATTCAACATGTAGTGGACGGCTGCTGCTGAGTTGTATGTCTCTGCTACTTGGGCATGGTCGTCACCGATCGACTCTCGCTGCTTCTGCAGCAGCACTCTATACGTCTCCAACGACTGGATGCAATTTCCCTGTGCAGTATATGTGGCAGCGAGTCCACGATAACAGTCCAACACACTATGATGATCTTCACCATACACATTGGCACGAATAGCGCGAGAGGTCTCATATTTTTCTAACGCTTCTTGATAGTTCGCAGTGCAATAATGAATGTTTGCTATGTTGAACAAAGTTGTAGCGATATCTGCAGAATCGGCGTCTTTTCCCAGTACCTCGTATTGAACTGATATTGCTTTCATGAGAAATTTCAATGATTGTGAATATTCTTTTTGAGCGAAATAAGTAGCAGCAATACCGCTGTAGGATTCTGCTACTGAATCATAATCACCTAACAGAGGCCTGACTCCCAATTTCAATGCTCTTCCGAAGTACTTCATAGCATCGCTGTAATGCGACATTGCGATGTGCACTGTGCCAATTATATTGTACATTTCTGTAATTTTGGGATGGTCTTCAGCACCTAGTACCCTGTTTTGGATCACCAAATCCTTCTCTAGGTAAGACAAAGCCTTCTCATAATCCTGCTGCTCGCGGTAAACACATGCCATTTTTTCATATAGTGAACCAATGGCACAACTTGCAGGACCTGTACCAGTGTCAACTCCACCATTTTTAGCCATTAATATATCCAGGGATTTTTCATAGTATTCCAGAGCATCATCTAAATAGGCAGTTTGCTCAGCATCATCACCGCCACCACCTCCACTCTCTATGTGTAGCTTGAAGTAGACCTCAGCTATGCACATGAATGTTCTGTACCACCGATTCTCGTCACCAAGCTTCATTCGTATTTTTGCTTTGGCTGCACCATCTTTAGTATTACTCTTTTGATCTTCGTTATTTTGATCGATGATTTTCAAGCATAATTTGAGAGCTTCATCGGTTCGTAAGTGCCCTTTCTCGTTTCGTATATGACAGAGAATACACGCCTTTGCCAAATTTGAATCCCAAATTAATTCTTTCAAAGGCACCTGAGCTAATAGTCCAATTTTCCCACTACTGATCTTTGCAACATCAGCGTTGATTTTCTTGTCTAGAAAACCAAGCACCAATCGTTTCAATACTTCGTTTGTCAAGGTCTTATTAAATTTCGTCAAGCCTACTAGTGGCTGCACAATATCTGATACTATTCGCACTTTGTCTTCTTTTTTAAAGGATTCACTTTTTTCTATGCGTAGGTATTCTTTCAACTTCCTAACATAAGGTTCAGGATCAGTTATGAGCTCCCTCAAGAGACTTTCTATGTTTTCATTACTGTTGCTATCGGCATCAGCGTTAATTGCTGCAACTTCTGTATCTGCTGCTGACACCATAGGTGGCGCCACACACACTTCAAGATTTTTCTCATTCACAATTGTGCAAAACATCTCATATTGACACCAGGTTCTTTTGAGTACTTGCGGATTGTCCCAATGATTCATAATAATTACAGCTGAAGTACTTGCAATTTTCTTCAATGTTCTGGCAAAGGAAATGTGATAAGCTTCTGGCAGCGACTTTTCTGGCAGAGTGTGCTGATTGTTGCAAAACAGATCAAACCAGATGAACGTGTCTGGCTTGTCATTGAAGTGATGACGTAGTGAGTGTACTGTCTCTAGAAATAGGTCAGACCACGCGTGGCAGACATACACCTGCGCTTCGCCCACGTGAGGCGATCCCCGCGCGCTTTCTGTGAAGTACTCCAAGTAAGTGCATTCTGCGTGGAGCGTTTGTGGCTTGATGAATTTGTGACATACATCATAGCACGTGAGGGGTTCTTTGACCAACGGCCGCTTCATGAAGGCATCCTCTCCACCACAGTCGTTTATAAAGTTTGTGAATACTTGCAGCTTGAAGCCGAAGGTGCCAAAGGGCGGAGGGGCCTTAGTTTCCATACGAGCAGCAGCTTCCACTAGACCTCAACCTCTCCTTCTCTGCCTTCACAGAACTCTGGCTCTTGCACCCCGCAAAGACAACCCACAATTTCCGAAATGCAATGCAGGAATGCAATTCTGAGATTGGTATTCAATCTCGGGAGAACCAATCTTTAAGAAACTTCAGAACTACAAACTTTATAGACTACATTTGTGTGCGCGGATAAGCGTTTTGTCATAGCACTGGGAGGACCATGTAGAGAAAAGAGTATTTCGAGGTTTCCGAGTTCCAGCAGTACGGGTATGTTTTGTAAATTAGGTTGATTATCATGACTATATATTGCATGTAATTTCTAAGCAATAGTACATATATACTGGGTGCGATGGTAGCGCTCATGCCTTATTACACAATGTTACATATGAATTGTAAATCCTTCAATCCCTCCCCCTTCCCTCCCTTCTCCCTTTGAGCAGCATTCTCGCGGAGCGCTGGTGCACTCCGCGCCACAGATTATTGAGAACAGCTGCCTGGATTGTGGTGTACCTGAAGGATCGATCGTTGTTCTGAATAATGATGTGCAGTGTTGAGTGCGCAGCAAAAGCCGCCTTACGGGGTTCTGGCTTGCTGAGCCCGCTGCATCTTCAATAACCGCCTGTCCTTGACCAAGAACTTGGAAAGCTTGGCAATTTGTTCGTCAAGCTCTTCTTCTGGCATGTCTTCCAATGGAGACGCTTCAATGTCGTCGTCCGTGGCGGCGATAGCCTGAGCGGAAGCATCGCCTTCCTCACTATTGTTGAAAGGACGCGTCACTTTCGGTGTATTGTCGTTGCTACCACTGCCACTACTACGAGTTGGGGAAAACTTGCTAGCAGTGCTAAACGTATACACATCAGGGCTTTCCGGAGGCCCCTCCGCAATGCGGTAAGTGAATGCGTCTGGGCGACTACTATTATTCTTGTTCTTGCTGCCGCTGTGTTTCTCATCACTGCTATTAGCAGTGCCAGTGCCAGTGTCAGTGTCAGTGTCAGTGCCAGTGCCAGCGCCAGCGCGGGGAGGGCTGGCGTATGCTGGACTGCGAACTCTTGGCGATTTCGACTGGCTGCGTGGCGCCTCCATTCTAGATACAGCCTCCTCAGCGGCTTCTACAAGTGCAATATCCATCATATGCAGCTCCGCTTCCAACTCTCCTTGTTTGATCCGTGCTTTCTTCAACTTGTCGTTCAAGGTACCCCGCTCGATGACAATGTCGTTAATAGCCTGTTCTTTCTGTTTATCAAGTTTATTCAGTTCTTGCACTGCTGTCCACAGTGACTGCAACTGTGCCTGTGCATCCAATTGGAAGGCGGCCAATGCTTCATGTGCGGCGATGACGTCTGCTCTCGCCACTTGCACCTCCTCCTCATTGGAAGTAATTTCACCATTGTTGTTGTTGTTACTACTGTTAGCACGCGATCTCCATGCATCAGCACGCTCCAGACATGCCAGAGAAAAGTCCGCAGCGGTTGTACCACTGCTAATCCTTGCACGGAGTGCATCATTCTCAGCTTTCAGTACATTTTTCTCATGAATACTACCTTCTAAAGCCTGCTGAAGTGCCAACACAGTAGTTTTTAACATAGTTACTTGTTGCGTATCTGCTGCAGAGGCCGTGACCAAGGCCGGAGCTGCTACATCTTCAGTACTACTGCCAGTAGGTGGAGAAGGCAAGGTGTTTAATAAAGCATCACGGTCAGCACGGGCAAGTGTCAGCTCCTCATCAGCGGAGAGGCGATGAGGCTGCTGGCTTATGGTCGCGCTACCAGAGCCAACCTTTGCGGGGTTATAGTTGTTGCTGTTAGTAGTTGGCGACTGACGCTGGTAGACTGAGTTTTGTGCTGCAGACTTCTCATTCGTAGGGGCGCTTTGCCGGGGGGCTTTGCTACTTGTACTGAAGGCTTTCGCGTGACTGATAGCTTTAGCTCTGGGGGTGGCACCAGTAATTGCAGTGGCATTCGTGCGGCTTCCAGCGGTAGGTGCTAGCGACGCTCCATTGACCCATTTTGCATCTTCTTGGCGGAAGCGATGCACCCGGTGGTGGTTATCTCTAGCCAAGCACAGCCTTTCAGCGTACTTCAATGTCTTACTTGTTTCATCAAAAGACCGGTCTCCCGGTGATGCATGTGCCAGCAGGGTGATTCTACTTGATGGTAGAGTCAGCGTTGAGCGCAGTAACCACGTCAAACAGGAGTCACGAAATGGCAAGGCATGCATTTGTGCACCCCTTTCCATGCTGTGCAAGACATAGTTTAAATGAGAGAGAGATTTCCTCACAACTTTTACTTCATCTGCTGCTTTTGGAATATTCACAGAACTGTTGCCATTCATCGTAATATTGATGACACGTGCTTTTTCTTGCAAATGAGAGGCTTTCGATGCAGTTTTTACAGAAGTACGCCAGTTACTGAGTGACTCACTCGGTGCAGCAGCTAGATCCACCATGTGCACACGTACAGCCTTTTGTCCATGCTGCAGTCCTCCTTTGCTCTTAGCGTGGCAACCAACGTCGTGTAGTGGGGTCAACTCCAATGTACATAGCACAGTGCCGTTATTGGCTTTGCTACCGTTAGCTTTGTGCAAATAGGATTTTTCCTGCTGCGCTTCTTGAATAATTGCATACATGTCGTCTTCAGTACGAACCCGCACCTTACGCATGCCATCTACGTAAGGGCCTAGCAAAGGGTGCTCACGCACTTTCAGCTCAACGCGCACACTGTGCTTGCGATGGTGTGTTGAACGGTAGAAAAGACTGTTTACGTTTTTTTCTGTGGCATGTATGGGGACACCAGCACCAGTGCTCCGTGCACCACCAGGTCCACGCCGAACAGCGTCAGCTACACCTCCACGCGTGGCAGCAGGTACACCTTTAAACTGCTGAGCTGTACTAGCGGAACCATTGCCAGCCCCACCTAGCAAATCATGAATCTTTTCATTGTAGATTTCTACGAATGCTAATGTGCACTTTGTGTCCTGAAAATTGATGCCTTTGAGGATGTCGGAGAACACGCGAGGTATCAGTCCTCTGTCCGCTTCTTGTAGGGTTGCTAAGGAGGGAAAAGACATACTACTCGTCAACCCTCCCCCTAATCCTCCGGACACTGCTGCTGCTGCTGGTGCTCTTGCAGAAACGGGACTAGGCCCAAACAACGAGTGACTTTTCCCACTTCTTTCCTCGCCGTAAGCAAAACAAACACTACTCAGACCATTCAATGCACCATTTACAATCCCTTTACCAATGACGGCGTGTACCTCCGCTTGATCAGCATGCTTAGAAGGCCGGCCGACTATACCATCACCAGCCGACCAAATACACGAGTCGAAATTAAATACCGTTGCTATATCCTTGCTGAATGTAGCGTCAGCATCCACAGCCTGTGCGAGCTGATCCACTTCAAACACTGGTACAGATGGATTCACTAGCACAATGTTTGCATTTCTTGTACCATTTACATCAGATGTATCTGCACTCATACCAGAAACAGGACTAGCATTAGAACCACGACCGCTATAGTTTGCCCTATTCAATGCAGACTGCTCGTCCAGTCCACAGAGAGACATGCACCTGCGAGTGCCAGTGGCCACCTCATCTTTGAACAGAGGTCTGACGCGCATTACCACTTGAATATTATCAGTCTTATGCACACTGTGTCTGTGATCCGGTACGTACGAGTCTCTCGCAGTGGAGGGTGGGGCATCTGCTCTGTCCAGGCTCCAAGGTTTCGCCTTGGGGAGAGCACCCATTTGCTGCAGTAACTGCTGCGTCAATGCATCACCTATTCTTCTTTTATAAGCATTTTCACTGATGATCTCTGCCGCCTCACCAGCAGTCAGGTGATTGCCTTGCACATCCACTATTCCAGCTGCTTCTCCCGTGCCTACGGCTCGGCCCAGGTCATAGACTGCGTGGATATGGTCTCTGTCAACCTCGTTCGTGCCCACGTAATGGTTATGCTGTGTGAGCGAGATTGGCTCGTCATCGAAAGTGGGAGGCCCGTTTGTCACATCATCATCAGCAGCAGCCGTCGACGAGGAGGTGTGGAGGGGCGACACACCCAGGCCGCTGCAAGTGCCAGCACCAAGGAGGCTAGTGCCAGTATCTACAGAAGACGAGCGCGAGCGTGACCGCTCTCGAGCTAACCTCAAGTTAGGCGAGGGGGAGATATGTCTTGACTCGTAAGTAGACGTGAAGTCCACCGTCTCTGAATCGAGGTTGTCAATGAGAGAAGTTCTGCGGGCCACAGTGTTAGTGTTAGGACTGGCCACGGTTGCGGGGATGTGTTTACCCATGATCTTGGGGTTCAGGTCTTGGCTTTGTGTACGTAGACGTATCAAGGATCCAGCACCAGCATGTGTGCTGTGAGCACTTGCGTGCTCCTTGTTGTGCTGTTCTTTCACATGCCCCTTTGTACTCGCGCTTGCGTCGTGTTTGTGAGAGATCTCGTCGTCGTGCTGCAAAGCCAGCGGGGTCACACCACCAGTGTCAGTGTCGGACGAGGTTATGTCTGCGGGTGGTGATACATCGGCTGCTGCTGCGACTGGCACTTGTGCTGCTGCAGGCGCTGGCGCTGCCTTTGCTGTGCTGCCCTTCGCTTTCCCCTTAGACGGAACAGGCACGGGTGCTTGGTTCTTGATGGCCTCGAGGGCATTAGCAAGCTTGTTGTCTAAATCTTCCATCGTGCAAGCTGATAGACCTCTGAAAAGCTAGGTTTGTTCAGTCGGTTTCGATAATCCGAACCACTCTCTAAGAAATACTAGTTCAGATTTATGTCTGAGTACAAACTATGAACTATGGCGTGGGGTCTAGCCAACAAAAAGCAACCCCACGGCGTGGAAACCATGGAATTCCATCCGGAATTCCATGGATGTGGGAATCATTCGTCTCCCACTTCCGATTACCCTTGTAGAGAGTAGACCACATCCTCAGCACAGGTTCCACGACTCACGACTCGCGTGCTCGTTGTTATTATTATCGCCTGCCTCTCGTTTAGATTGCTTTTTTGTGTTCATAGACTACGAATCAGCCATGTCGCTGCCACAAAAGCTTGGAGCACCGATTCAGCTGTTGTTTGAAGGGGAGGGACATGTAGTGACCGTGGAGCTGAAGAATGGAGACACATACAGAGGCATTCTCCAGGAAGCCGAAGAGACGATGAATTGCCAATTGAAAGATGTCACATTGACAGCTAAAGAGGGAAGAGTACAAAGACTGGAGAATGTGTTTTTAAGGGGTGGCACCATCAAGTTCATTGTGATGCCTGACATATTGAAAAATGCTCCTATCTTCAAAAAGGTCAACCAAATGCGCTCAAGTAAAGTCAGAGATGACGGGGCATCTGCACGAAAAGTTGGTAGTAAAAGTAAAAGAGCATGAGCAATGAAAAGCATTAAAGCATCTTAATACGGGGATAGAGGAATGATGGAGCAGGGAAACAAACCCTTTCATGTATTGGGTTTGCAGTTAGTTGTGATAAGCCGATGTAAAAGATGTAAAGAATTGTTAGTTGGGGGTGAATGTAAGTAGTGGTAGTAGGTGAGGAGTTGAGAGTGAACTTCATCGCATCATTTCTTATCGTATTAATACCTTCCCTTTACCTCACCTCCTCTCCTCCACAGCTTAACTTACCAACTCCATACCTGCTGTGCTTTGAGCGGGATCCTTTACAATTTTTCAATTTGTTCTTTTTCTGGTCATGATGCGCCGCGCCCGCGCCTGTGTGTGCGCGCACGCGTTTAGCCTTCCAGTGATTCGCGATCGGGATTACTTCCGACCACTGTGACGGTCCCTTGAGCAGAGCTGGTCGGAGAACTGGAACGTCTTCTCTTCTTGCTGCTGTTTGATCCAGCACCATTGATGCCATCACCTGTAGATGGAAGAGTGTCGAGTAACAACAAGCCTATACGTCCAATGTAAGGTTCAAGCTCCTTTGGAATGACCTCCTTCAGTTCATCACGGTGGTCTCTTATATATGCTTGACACTCCCTCAGCAGCGTTTCCGCGTTATGCTTCTCACTCAGCAAAAAGAAGGTACAAATGTTTTCGTTATTCAATTTCATTTTAGCAGCATGTTCACAGAACCCCTTCATGTCAGTTAAGACGTATTCATTTGCTAAACACAACAATTCCATAACTTCCTTAGATGTAACTTTCTCAATATCACGGATTGTATTCGTATAGATATACTCAATCATTCTGCTGAAGCTCTCATAAGAATAATCTTTGACGTGAAAAACACTTTCCTCGCTTTCACGCATACCACCACTACGAAACATGGCACGAAAATATTCACTACGTACAAGTAAGATAGCTTTATGCGCTTTCACTTCTTTACCATCATCAGTTAACATGAACTTCACATCAGAGTGCTCACCAGCTAATTCCCCATCAGGCAAAAGAGAGCGGAACTGGTCATATACAACAACAGAATCAAATGGGTCAATATCAATTTCTTCAATGTCATGTTTACGTCTTTCCACCCATATTTCATCACCTGGCATGAGATGCACAGTTTCTGGCGTTTCATCAGCTTTCAATTCATCTGTAAAGAAAAACACAAGATCCTCTTTCTTTAAACCATTATGCTTCGCATAATGACGGAATAAACAATTGAATGCCTGTGTTTTGCCCATTTGACAGGAATAGGGCTCTCCACTTGTCACACGCGGTAATTTACGAATAGGCCCCTCTAAAAACAAGTTCTCACGAGGCTTCACTACAAACTCCACATTATTGCTCCTGTTAATTTGTTAGAAGTTAGAAGAAGAGGTGACGCAGTGACGGAAGGGGCAGGAGGAGGTAGAGAAATGGAAGTGGTTAGTGCCAGAGAAGATGAAGGTAGAGGAGGATATTTCAGATATTTTCAAGCTGCGAGGCGAACCCACCTTGGCGCAGCAGGAGCTGGTGGTGGAGGAGCGCCTGCGGCAGTAGTGGCTGTCTGAGCCGCCATCTTGGAGTCCTTGTGAGGTCAGAAAAAGGGAGATTTCCAGGAAATGACTAGCACTGTGTAAGCTCAAGCACCTGCAATGTTCGTACGAAGGAGTTAGTCACTTCGTAGACTCTACGTGGCGAATGGTCAAACGAAAACCCAATTTCGCATTCTCCGGTTTTGAAAAGAGGGACCGGCCAGACTTTTTTGGCTCTTTGGTTGTGAAGAGAAAGATATATATATAATAGAAGAGAAATCTTTCTTAAACTTTCTGATTACATTCTCACAATATTACGAGTGCAACAATAAAATCTCACTCCACAATCTACCAACCACAGCACTCTATAAAACAAGATTAGCACCATTTATGCAGGGTTCATCAGTCATTGGTTACAATGATATTCGGGTGCTCTTTTAACCTGTCTAATAGGTCCTGCTTCTCCACACAGTTATTTGCGCTAACACCGTAGGCAGTCATAATACTCTTTATCTCTCTGACGCTCATTTCCATAAGCAGTGAGGTGCTTAACTCGAATTTATTTGGGTCGTGATCATCATGGTTGCTCCTGTTTGTTGCGTCAATATTACTTTTTTCTTCCCTTGCTGCGTCACTCGTGTCTCCAGTTGCAGGTGCAGTTGGTGCAGTCGATTCAAGTAATGGCTCTGGCTCCGGCTCCGGCTCCGGCTCTGGCTCTGGTTCTGGTTCTGGCTCTTCGATATTCACATCGCCGTGAGACTCCTGAGTAGGTGGGTCCAGAGTCTGCGCCAGAGACCCCATGTCATCATAGGGAGAAGTGCCCGCATTGGTGTAGTCTGCGGCGGGGATATTTTCATACTTGGGACTAAGAAGAGGAGGAGTACTACTACTAGAGCAAGAGCCAGAGTTCTCACCATTGCTGCTGCTGAACTCGTCATCAGCACGAGGGGACTCAGAAGCTGAATATCCTTCGCCTCCTTCTTTCAATGATGACGAGGGCTCCTTCTGATCATGTTCATTTTCACTTACACCTTCATCAGATGGTTCACATGCAGTGGTGGTCGGAATACTAATGTCACTGTCAGCGACAGGAACTATTGCAATGCGACCAGACTCCAACAGCGCATTGCGTAGCTCGCTTTTCATGATGGCCCCAGACTCGCTTATACCATAGTTTTTCAGCATGCTTTTCAAGTCTTTCACACCCAAGGACTCCCACTCGGCTAATGGTATCTTCAGCAGGGCAACCCCTTCCAACACCTCCACCTTGCCACTCCTTATAATATTTTCAATGATTTCGTTCTTGTCAATACAATGCGTGATTTTGACCTCTAGTTGCGTGCATATAGTCTTTAGTTCAGAGACTTTCATGCTCTTCAATTCATCATACCGAACGCGCATTTTCCGCTCTGCTCGCATGCGCTTTTTGCGGCTGATCTCATAGCTGGCATCGTTACTCTCCACTTCATAGCGACACACAGGGCATGTGCAATGCTTCTCAAGCCATTCTTGTACACAAGGTTTGTGGTATAGATGTCCACAGGGAAGCTTTACCGCCAAGGACCCGATCTCGTGGTCATCAAGGCAAATGAGACACTCCTTGTTGTTGGCTTCTTGTACATCATCTCCCGTCACTGGCTGTGGACGTAAAGCTTTAATAAAACGTTTCGATGCTGGAGGAGGCTTGTCACTCTGTTGTGGCACTCCGCGCTGCTGTTGCTGTTGCTGGGTCAGGCCTGCGCCCATTTGTCCCATGAATTCCTGAACAGCATGGGCCTGCTGTTGCACTATATCACCGATACCAAGCTCTCCAAGCATTCCAGATAGAAACTGGTCCATGCTCCTGTGTTGCGTGCGCTGCTGGTCCTTCGGAACTACTTGTTTTGGACTGCCTAAAACCTCTCTTTAAATGAGTATAAAGTCTGAACTTCTAACCAGGCTAAATTAAACAAACTAAGTCGAGTCCTTGTCTATAAAACAACACGACTATATCTTCTATGTATCTCTACTTCTCGTCATTTGATCCTGGTATTCGATTTTGATGTTCGATCCTGTCGAAATTCCGTGCCACGCGTGAAAAGAATCTAGATTCTCGAGTTTTCCAAAGCAGGGCAAAAAACGCATTTAAATAAATTAAAACTAAAGAATACTACTACTTACCGCCACTGGGGTCTCACTGGCTCTAATGGGCAGAAATCATCTCGCACACAGGTGTCTCTTTCTCCACCTCATTGTACCAAGTGCGAAGCTTTGGATTGTTATACATGATTTCCTTCCATGTACTGAGTCCTTCGATGCTGCGCAGAACGCCGTACACCATGAGATCAGGCAGAGTGACCTGCGCACCGTGCAAGAAGGGCCCCTGGCTGCTACTGCTCTCTACAGCAGAAATCCACTCTTGTAGAGTGTTATCAAGCTCTGCACGCTCGTCCACAATATCATACTTCTTCTTAATTTTACCATTCGCCAAGGTCATGGCGGCTGCCCCTGCTACCCTCGTGCCAATGCGGGTCAAAGGGTTCCATTCCAGGACATCGCTAGTGTATCTGAAGCACTCCCATGACTCACCCAAGCTTCTCGTGATGTTTGGATAAAGCATAACAGCAAGCCTCTTCTCGCTCCAATCACTCCATTTCTGGGTATCTTCTGGGAAGAATCCTACTTTATCAGCGTTTTCTGTAGCTACTAAATTGATAGTAATATGCTCTAATATCGGCGAAGAGTCATTGACTTGTGTGTTACCTATGGTCACTAGTGGCACCTTCTTGTAGTCTTTGCTAAACTTGATTTCGCCCTTGGTGAGAGGATTAACTTCAACTACCGTGTAGGGAATGTTGAGAAAATCCAAGTATGCTTTGACTCTGTTGCAGAAGGGGCAGATCTTGTATTGATACACTGTGATCTCAGGGATGCTCTTCTTACCAAAGTCTTTCTTCAGAGGCAATTTACCGACAGAACCACTACTGCTGCTGCTTGCGGGACTACTGCTGTACCAAGCGCACTTCGAGACGCGGGTTTCGCCAGTCTGAGAGATGATGGAAGCAAACACTGCTGGACCTGTGACCAGGAAGCGGCCACGGCTGGAGAGAAGACGGAAAGAGGACATCATCGACGTGGCAGGCTTGATAAGTTTCTTATGACTTCTAAACAGCCAGTTTTGAGTCTATTTGGATGGAAACAAATTCAAAACGCACGAATATTGGTGAGCTTCAGGCCTGGTGTAACTATGATGTACCCTGATGTTGGTAGGATCACGTTCGACTTCATTTTAATCTAGTTATCCATCTATGCAGTCCCATGCATGGGTGGAAAAAGCCAAGAACCGCATGGCACCAGAAGTTTGTTTTCCAAAGGCGAATTGTCTTTGCCAGAGCTATACAATATGCCGCTTGAAAGCACAATGATATGGTAAGTCGCATCTTCACCTTGATTACAAATTGCAACTCATGAAATGCCTTCAGTAGAAATATATACGGCCCACTAACAACCCCTTCTCTGTTGACTTGACCACTCATCCTCTTTCTCCTCCATCCCACCATTCTCTCAACGCAATTTACAGTGTGGACAACTCGGAGTTCATGAGGAACTCCGACTACGCACCCACGCGAGCCGAGGCGCAGCAGGATTGCGGTACGTGAATCCTTAGAAACTTCACCCTCTTTGTAATAGACTACGCAGTGCCCTCTTCTGTCAATCTAACAGTTTTGAAAACAAAGAACTACTCTAACCCTTGTTTTCTTTTTACATCACTGCCATTTTCCCCATCCTCCCCCATATAGCCTCATACATCGCCAACCAAAAGATCAACGCCAATCCCGAGAGCACCGTCGGAGTGCTGGCCATGGCAGGAAAAGGCGTGGAACTGCTCGTCTCGCCTACCGATGACAATGGCAAGATCCTGGCGGCCATTAGCGCGGTCAAAGTTGGAGGCAGTTGTGCTGACCTCGTTGTATCCCTGCAAATCGCGAGTCTGGCATTGCAACACAGAAGGAATACCAATGGCGGCAAGCGCATCATTGTCTTTGTGGGATCACCCGTAGATTGCGACGAGCAAGCACTCAAAAAGATTGCGAACCAATTAAAGAAGAACAACGTTGCAATTGATGTGGTGAGCATGGGAGAGACAGATCAAAACACGGAAGTTCTGACAAATTTCGTCAATAATGTATCCACCAATGAAAACTCCAGCCTCGTTGTTATCGGTGCGGGTTGTGAGAGACCTCTGCAAGAAATCATGCAGTCCGCTTCACTCGGCAGGGGCTCTGCCAGCGGCAGCGGTACGAGTGGTGGAGGCGATGGTGGGGGCTTCGGTGGAGAGGGAGATATGGGCTTTGACGAGTCCATGGATCCAGAACTGGCCATGGCGATTCGCATATCCCAAGAAGAGAGCAGAGCAGCGGCAGAAGCGCAAGCTGCACAAGGAGGGGAACCATCCGCCGCAGATGCAGGTGCTGATGCTGCTGCAAGTGTGGCCGACGACATGGATGAAGAGGAAAGGCTCATGCAGCAGGCTCTTGCCATGTCCATGCAGACGGACGATGGCAGCAGCGGGGTCTCCTCTGAAACAGCAGCCGAGGCAGCTGAGGTGGCACAGATGGAAACTGCTTTCGGCGGGGGGGACAATGATGATGATGAGGATGACGAAGATGCAGACATGGCAGCAGCACTCGCATTATCAATGCAATCCGCCATACCACCACAACCGCCAGCTGAAGCTGGTGCCAGTGCCAGCGCAAGTGCTGACAGTGGCTTCGTAGACCCCGATTTCCTACGTGAGATGCTTGGACAAGTTGCTGGTGATTTGGACCCTGAAGACCCCCTCATCGCTGCTGCTCTCGCGCAAATCAATGCACAAAACAATGAAAGCAAAGGCGGGGACTCGAATGGGAA
>JACKZZ010019525.1_pt1 | contig 22469 bp, 15 predicted proteins | sample 8027871 | NCBI WGS metagenome assembly JACKZZ01 (sample SAMN15724774, study PRJNA655200) | protist metagenome | isolation source: fluorescence activated cell sorting (FACS) single amplified genomes of... | place: USA: West Boothbay Harbor, Gulf of Maine | collected 2000-07-19 | reverse complement strand
TCAAACAACAATATAAATAATAAATAATAAAAAAACGCTGACCAGCAGAGGTTAAAATCATCATCTTCCCCTGTTTTTTTTAGAAGCACTTGCAGCTCTTTGCATTTTTTTTTTTGATTTAGATTTTTGTGCTGTGGTTTTTAAGGTTTTGAAGGCATTAGAAAATAGAAAATAATATATGAAAATACGCACCTGCACTGAGCTGCAGCTGCGAACAGCATAATAAGCACGCAGCAGCATTGAATAGAATAATTCTCTTTTCATCACACACACATTATACATTGTTTTTGTCATTTATTATTTCAATTATGGTTATTTTAGTTATAATACATACAAAGATATAAGATATAGTAAATATTGTATATTTATATTTTAGAATATCTTATTGTGAATATTTCTACTATTTTAAAGCAGAATTTTTGATTGGCGGCTGTGATTTTTTGTTTTTTGTGCCGGCATTTTTATTTATTATTTATGTATATTTATTTATTTTTTGGTGTTAAATAATTGTAATATATAATGTCAAGACAACATTATATTGATGTATCTGTTCGTATAAAACCAACTGGAACAGATCGAAGTGCTGTAAATGTCAATAACAATAAAGTGCAAGTTGGTGGTAAACAATTTTCATATCCTAAAGCGGTAATATGTGGCTCTAATCAAACAATAGCATATAATGCAATAGCAAAAAGATTATTAAATAAATTGGATGAAGGATATTCCGTAACGTTATTAGCTTATGGTCAAACGGGTTCGGGTAAGACACATACAATGTTTGGACCACCTGGTAGTTTAACTGAAAGATCCTTAACAACTGTTGGTGCAGGACAAGCGCCTGAACAATGGGGTATATTTCCACGAACAATGTTAACATTATTACAACAACCTGGTCTTGGAAGTATGTTTGCAAGCGTAATTGAAATCTATCAAGACCATGCTTATGATCTTTTAAACGATAGAAAAAATTTGAAAGTTGGTAAATCACGTGTTGCAATGGCAATGCGGGTAGACAAAGGATCTAAAGGGATTGCAAAGAATTCAGGTGGAAGAGGATATCCAGGAATGGATAGGTATAAAGAACAACAACGACAAAGGGAAGAATTCAAAAAGAAATTAGAAGAGCGTAGAAATGCAGCAAAATCATCATCAAAAAGAATAAGTTCTTCTCGTAATGCATTACCAACAACAACAAGAAATAAAAGACAACAACAAAATGATAATGATTCTTCTTTTGCAACAGTTGGTGAAAAATTAATTGAATTGAAAACACCAAATGATGTTGCTGCGTTGTCTAGAAAAGTGGAAGCATATCGTATAGCAAAAGGACATGCATTAAATGATCGATCATCACGTGGTCATTGTTTGGTACATGTGCATGTAGTTCAAAAAAGTTACGGCCAATCTACAAAACGTCAAATATTATTTGTTGATTTAGCTGGTAGTGAACGTATAGCAAAATCAAAAGTAGATGGTATGAGACAAAAGGAAGCGTTAAATATTAATGGCGCTTTGTCCACATTAGGTCGTGTTATTAAAGCATTGGGTGGAAATTCAAAACATGTACCATATCGCGATAGTACATTGACAATGTTATTAAAATCAAGTTTTGGAGGGAAATCATGTACCTCGGTTGTTATTAATGTTGCTGGTGATGAATCTCATGTAGAGGAATCATTATGTTCTTTACGCTTTGGCTCACGAATGACATATGTGCAAAATAATTCAACAATAGTAGTTGGTGAAGATACAGGTGGTTGGAAATCAAGTGAAAATATTGAAGAAGCAATACATAACATAAAATTAACGTTGGAATCCATGAAAGATCGTGGATTAGGACCTAAATTTAGTCGTACTGCAAACTCTTCTGAAATTAAATCGTTTTTGGACAATTTACAAAAAGAAAAAATGTATAAAAGAAAATTAGGAATTGCCAGGCAACAAAACCTTGAAAATCCATCAGAAATGAATAGGCAAGCCATTCAAGACTTGCAATTTCAAGTTGAAAATATGAAAATGATTATTTTAAGACAAAAAAGTATTAAAGGATTCTATATTGAACCATCTACTGCATATGTAAACAAAGAAGCAGAATTACAAGTGTTATTAAGTGAATTAAAATTAGCTGGTGGTGGTAGTAGTACAGGTAGTTTTGATGACGACAATAATAATAACAATTTGAAGAGAAAAAGTAGTCGAAGAAGAAAATGATGGGGAAAAAATGAAGTTGTATACTCTGTATTATATTTATACTATAATATTTACCACCAAAACAACATGGCACATATCTAAATTTGTATGTAAAAAATTAATAAATTATAATACTGATTTTGTAAACTAAAATATAAATATATATATATCTCGTAGAAATGTAAATACATATTTACTGACACTATTCAATTCACAACAAATATTAGAAATCTAAAATAGAATATATCATGCTATTTCAAACCACTAAATCAATCATATCGAAAATTGGTGCAACAAAAGAGTTAGGCTCATTGTTTAAGAAATTATCTTTGAAAAATGTACTGATAGTAACAGATGAAGGTGTAATTAAATTTAATTTGATGAAAGATGCACTTGAGTCGTTACAGAATGACGGTGTAAATGTAACAATATATGACGGTGTAAAACCAGATCCTCCTGAATATTTAATACAAGAAGTAGCACAAATGGCAAAGGACAATGAAGTAGATTCTATAATAGGTTTTGGTGGTGGAAGCCCAATGGATATAGCAAAATTAGTAGCATATCTTTCATCAGAGCAAAACCATAACATTGATATTTCAGAAATATATGGTGTAGATAATTGTAAAGGTACTAGTCGTTTACCACTTATACAAATACCTACTACTGCTGGAACTGGTAGTGAAGTTACGCCAATATCAATTATAACAACAGGTGAAAATGAAAAGAAAGGTGTTGTATCCGATTTATTATATCCTGACTATGCTATTTTAGATGCATCTTTAACAACTAGTTTACCAACATTTATAAGTGCCTCCACTGGAATTGATGCTATGGTGCATGCTATTGAGGCACAAACATCTGTACACAAAAAAAATTCATTGTCGGATATGTTAAGTCGTGAAGCATTAAATTTGTTAGGAAAGAATATTTATCGTGTATGTGAAAATGGTGATGATTTAGAAGCACGCCAAAATATGTTATTAGGATCTATGTTAGCAGGACAAGCATTTGCAAATGCGCCGGTGGCAGCATGTCATGCATTGGCCTACCCGATTGGTACCCATTTTAAAGTAAGTCATGGAGTTTCAAATGTTTTAATGTTACCGCATGTATTACGTTTCAATGCTAGAAATGCATGGGCTAGTGATATTTATGATTCTATCGTACCACTTTGTTTTCCTGATTTACAAGATACAAATGCTAATTTCCATGATGAAGGTGCAGATATTATGTCTACGAGATTTTTGCAAATGACAAAAGATTTTGAAATACCAGGTCGATTGAAAGATGTTAATATTGAATATAGTGATTGTGAAATGTTAGCAACAGAGGCAATGAAACAGACTAGATTATTGCCAAATAATCCTAGGTTGGTTGAATTTGATGATGCGTTTAATTTATATGTTGATGCATTGTAATTAGTCCTGTCTTATGTAAATATTTTATTCTCGTTTCGCTTGTATTTTAAATGTAAAACATATGTATGGTACGTATATTACGAGTACGAAAACGTATTTTTTTTGATAATGTGAAACATTTTATCTAATATGAAATGTTATTTTGCAAGTTTCGTATTCGTGAGTGAAGACAGGTTTTTTTTACACGAAAGTAAAAGAAGGCGCACAACATAAATTTTTTTTAAATATTTTAAAATATTATATTTACACACACTGATTTAATATTTTATACTATGATACCACGAAATAAATAAATACACGAGATATTAACTGGCACACACACAATTTATTCATTCGGTGTGTGTAATAAAAAGACACGAACACAAACACACACACACACACTGGTGATCTTTGTTATATATATATCAATATTAAATTCTCAATCATTTATCGCTGCCCCTTCAATTGTGCCATAACTACTTTTTTAATTTCATCATACTCAGCTTGCTCAATTAATCCTTCGTTTAATAATCCTTTCGCTTTACGCAATCTATCCAATGGCTTTTCTGCTGCGACAGATGGTTGTTGTTGTTGTGCTTTCTGTTGTTGTTGCTGTTGTTGCTGTTGCATTGTTTTAAAAGGATTTTCATCCCCAAGTGTACTATTATTGCCAACGATATTTTGTATTGGATTTTGTTGAAATGGTTGCTGCGGTGGAAGGTTTGGTGGTAATGTTAATTGAGGTGCAGGCGGATTGGCGGTTTCTTTTCCATTTCCAGTATTGCTATTATTTGTATTATTCATGAAGCTAAAACCAGTTTGGTTGCTATTATTCATATTCTTATTATTTGTACTATTAGTGTTTGTAACATCATCAAAATCTAATAATGGCCCGTCGTCATGCACAGTAGCTGCAGGCTTTTCTGTATCTTTTTCCTCGTCATTATTAAATCCTAAACTAAGATCACCCTCATTAGTTTCTTGTGCTGGTGGTTTTTTCATATTTGGTTGTTCCTCCGTTAAAGCCAATTCAGCCATTTCAGCCGTGTTCTTATCATTCGGTGCATCATTTACAACAACAATAGGTGATGACTCTACAACTTTTGTAACTGCATTAGATTCATTCTTTGGTTTTTTCTTTGTCATTGCTTTTTGTTGCATATGTTCCTGTGCCATAACCTCTTGACGTATTTCTGGTGGCAATGAATCATAAAATGCTTGTTTCTCTTGCGCTGACATTTTATCTTCCACATGTTCTTCTTCTCTTGGTGGTGGAACACCTGTTAAACGTTGTCGCTCTGCTCTTTCTTGTGCTAAAATTTCATTGCGTATATCTTCAGGCAACGATTCTAAAAATTGTTGCCTTTCTTTTTGATCCATTTGCGGTGCAACATTTTCTGCAACTGAATTTGCTGGCACTTGTACCATGAATTCCACTGTATTCCCTGGCATTGCACCTAAAGGAACTTGTACTGTTACGTGTGTTCCAACGCCGGGGACTTTTACTGTAATATTTTGTCCAGGGACGGCATTTGGTGGTAATACCACTCTGACTTTCTTTGTTTCCAAATTTTGTGGTGGTGCTACGTAAAATTCTAATGCTTGACCTGGTGTTGCTCCGTGTGGGACTTGTACAGATAATAATCCATGGCCCGGAACTTGCACACGTAATATTTGCCCAGGTCGTACATTCGGTGGCAAGGGAACAACAACACGTTTACGATGCACATTATTTTGCTGCTGCTGCTGCTGCTGCTGTCGTCCTCGAGCTGGAGGCCCTCGTTGCGCGTATTGTTGTTGCTGTTGCATAGCTAATTGTTCTTCTTGTGCTTGTAGTTGCATTGCCAATCTTAAACTTTCCTCTTCTTGTGATTTCCTCCTTGCATAGCTTGCAATAGCTTTGTCTTCCTCTGCTTTCATTTGTTGCATAAATTGTTCATTATTACGTCTTTGACGTTCTAAGGCATCATTATTAATAGCACGTTTCTCTGCAACTGATCTAGTGGACGTCATTTCGACGGAATTCATTGAAGGCATGTAATTACTACCGCCATTATTTACATTATTGCTATTTCTTAAAAAGTTTTGTGACTCATCCTCGTCGTCTTCGTCACCAAATTCACCACTTGGAAGTCTTGAGTACATATCATGTGCTTCCTTTGGACTATTTAATGTTCGAACAGGTGACATTGATGAGCCAATTATACCCAAGCTAAATGTTGGTTTACTAGTCTTACCTTGACCAGGTTGAACCATCTCTGCTTCGTAAACTTGATTTTGTTGTTCATCTTGATCCAATAGTGGAGATACAATAGCACCGTCAGAGTTATTGTTTTTCTTTGAAAACCAACTGGTAAATAAGTCTTTTGATTTTGAACGGCCACGTGAGCCACCTTGATTATTACTATTCATTGTTTATTTTAAAAGAGAAAATATATATATATATATATCGATAATGTACAAAGTTGTAATCTTTGGTAATTATATATGTATATTTTCAATGAAATGATGGTTTTGGTTTTTCTGTTGTTTTGTTTTCTATGTTGTTCTATTTTGTATATCGTGTGTGTCTGACTTCTTATTGTCGTTCTATTTTATTTGTTTTTTTTAGTTCTCATTCAAGATATTTTTTTTTTGATTGATCGTCTATGCACCTATCTTCTTTTCTTTTCTCGCTTCTCGATGAAAGAAAAGATACCAGGTAGTGCATAATTCTATTGATTTAGAATGGAATAGCATTGGGAATTATAATCCATGCTGTGTTCACAGTAATATTACCCTAATATGGACATGAAAAATATTTGTCATAGTGCCATACTGTATTTCCAATCTTCAACGGCTGCCTCGCCTCCCATCGTGTAAACAAAACGTTTTCGTAATTCAGCTGCATACTTTCCATCGTTACATGTTGTAACATCGATTTCTTCAATAAATAATTTTGCTTTTTCTGCCGCTTCTTTATTTTTTCTAATACGTCCAGTTATTTTGTCGCGAAAAATTTCTGGGTAAACGTTTTGTTCTAAATATGTCTGCCTGTGTAGGAAATTTTTCATAGATAAAATCAAATAATATCACCAATCTGATCTTTAAATGAAAGCATTGTCTGTTTGATAGAAAATGATGTACAGAGGAAATATTAAACATTACATTATTATTAAACAATTGCACACAATTATGGAACATTAACAGGGACATGGTCCAGTTAAATAAAAGCAACCATGCACTAATTGAAAAGTATTATATACATACTTACTTTATCAATTGGTGAAAAAACATTTAAATATTTAGGATTAGTTCAACAGGATGAAGGATTTGGATCACAATTAACACATCTTGCTAAACAAATTAAAAGTCCAATGATGCATGATGCTGGTTTAACTGTGCAAACAGTGAAAACCAGCATCAGAGGTGTAACAAATTTCCACACAACGGAAATTAGTTACACCTCCAAACAGCATTACAATAGTAGATTATGTGAAGCTGTAAGTTTGCAATTGAAAAAAGATCATTTTAAACAAAACCAAAAACTAATTTCATCAAAACTTTGATTTGATCCATGACATAATAAAAAATATCGCTCTATCCAAAATGCACATGTGTATGCAATGAAAGTTATGAGAAGGCAAATTGAAAGGATGCATCACATGAATTATGAATTACAGCAAGAGAATTTACAATTGAACTGTATGGTATGTAGGCTCCATCAAAGAAAATAGCATATAAATAGCACCATATTACATTATGTGCTGTGTTATTATTCAAAAAAACGGTTGTGACGACGTGAGCACGTGACGACAACAAAAACACAAATCAAAAACATATATCAAAATAAAAAGTATATAGATCACACAACTGTGGTGAGTTATACACAATTTCTACATCACATTCCTCATACAAATACTATATATATATATATATCATCATCATATATTTATAATCATTAACTACAATCCATTGAATATTCAAAATCACAAGATATAAGTATTCCAATACATATATATATAATTTATAAAAATAATAATGTATTCATATTATAATTTAATACCAAAACAAACTCGTAAACTTATATGTAACGAACAGTGTTATGATGAAGAGAATCAACCAACAAATATCACAAATCATATGTATGTGCGTAGATGCTACATGTGTGGACAATTAGGCCATAAAGCATATGAATGTGAATTTTTTTGCGGGGTTACTGTTGAAGCATATAAGAAAGGAGAATATATATATGGTGCAGAACAAATGGAAGAAACTGAAAATGGTATTAATTATAAAGTTACGAAAAAAACTACAATACCGAAAGCACCATCAACAACAACTGTTGGTGGTCCTCCGCCACCACCATTACTTGGCGGGATGGGACGTGGGCCAACAAAAGGTGGAGGTGGACCTCCGCCACCACCACCGCCGCCAATGATGATGCCAACGTTAAAAATTCCAAAGAAAAAAGCATTAACTGAAAAACAAAAGAAAAAAATTGAACAAGAGAAGAAAGATATGGAACGTCGTGCATCTGTAGCAGCAGCAAATAGTGTAGTAGATGAAGCAGCGATTAAAGCATCCATGAATAGTGATAGTGGTAAAAATGTTGAATATAAAAAATGTGAACGTACGGGTAAGAAAGTACGATTGGATCAATGGGAGTCTTATAGCAATTCATTATCAAGTGAAATTCGACCATATTTATATTTAGGAGGTGAGCGAAATGCACACAATCATAAAGAATTGTCTTATCGAACGCAATGTTCTTTTGTATTGAATTTAGCATGGGAAGTTGCTAATTTTTTCCCAGAGGAATTGGAATATTTTAAATTATTTCTATCTGATTACAGTTCAAGTGCGGATGAATTAAATAGTCAAATTGATAATGGTGTAGCATTTATTGACAGAGCACGTGCTGCAAATTCCTCTGTATTAGTACATTGTGTTGCTGGTATATCTAGATCTTCTACGATTGTCATAGCATATTTAATGAAACGTGAAAAAATGACATTAAAAGATGCATATGCATATGTCAAATCAAAAAGAACTATTATACGACCAAATCAAGGTTTTTTGAAATGTTTAATGAAATTAGATGTAGAAATACATGGTACATGTTCGATTGTGTATGAAGATTATTATCCTCCAAATGAAAAATTTGTTGGTGGCAGCCATTAAGATAATTGATACGTATATATATTAATATGTCGTAGTATCGTGTAGAGAGAGTGATTCTCAGAAGACAGCCCTTCATCAGATATGCATATATGCATAATACGATATGTAGTGTATAGTGAGCTTAATAAAAATACGAAATGCGTCGAACAGTTGTATTTTAAACATTTTTTTTATAACACAACATTATTACACACACGGAAAATTAATGTGTATAGTCACAATAAAATTTTTATTTACACACATGATATTAGTAAAAACTAACTTAAAATACATCTTCAGTTTTTTAATTATATTTGTTGGAGAGAATAAATTGTATATCCATCTTTCTCATCCACACTTATAGTTTTTTTACTTTTACTAATATCACCAAAATTCCATTTGAAACAAATTATGCATAATGCAAGATTTTCAATTGATGTTAACATGTTTATAAATGTTGGTTTCAATTTTTTCAATAGCTGTGGCAATAAATATGCAGTAATGATTACTGTTGATATTTCCATACAATGCAATTGCTGAACTTTTGTTTTGACATAATTTAACAAGTCAATATTCATAAAATTAATTTTTTCGATGGTAATCAAAGATTCTAAGTTTTCTTCTTTAATTAAATTTTGTGAATCTTGTACTGCATGATCATCAATATCTACTCCAAGACCATAACAACGATATAACTTTGCTGCAGTACGTAAAATGATAGCATCACCACAGCCTAAATCAATTACCAATGTTTTATTATTGATACGAACATTATCGAAAGCCATTGTGGCTAAATCTTTAGAAGTGGTATACGCAACGCTACCATCATTCGTTTTATACGGGGCACCAAATCCATTGCCCCAATCATATCCAAACATTGTTTTTTTTACATTATTATGAATTTCAATTGAAAGATCCATTCCTTCAAGTGAACCACAAAATTGACATACATCCACCTCAACCATAGCATTTTCCGTTTTACAAATTGGACATTTTAATTTATTAGACATGTTATACTTGAATATATGTATTATATGTCCTGGATATTTTGTTTTGTATTAATATGGATTTTGGTATAATATATTTAATAATATCAAGTCATTTTATAATTTAAAATAAAATAATATCATATGAAAATATAATAATATGAAAATACATATATAATATTATTATACTGGTATAATGATAATAAATATTAAATAAAAATCTCAAATAATTTTTTAAAATAAATAAAGCTCTTACAGCCTGGACAACAGAGTGAATTATTTTGCCTCTCGACAGTATTGTCGTCGTCGCATGCCTGCACCCATCGTTTCGTATCATGGAAAGGTTGGTCTATGTCCACCTAAAACAGTCTCACCAATTAATACTTCTTCAATTGGCCTACGTTGTTGGTTTGGTTCAATGCTTTCAATAGTAATCTCTTCCACATCAAACTTCCATCGTTTATAAATTTTAAATATAGCTAATAATGTCATCAATCCAGTCATACTAAATAAAATCATCAATAATACTTTCTCGGATTCTTCTGCATCATTGACATCGGTTCCTACACTGACAATTAACGATAACATAGCAACTAAGGACATTAACAAGATAACTGCTTCGGAAATGTGAAAACAAGTATGCCAGGTACGAATAATTTTACAACTACATGTAAACTTTCGTGTGAGTTGAACATTATATTCATCATGACATATCTCACATTTAAGATTTGGAATAACAAGATTCTCTGTTGGATGTCGGACGCCTGGCCGTGTTCTTATCCATTTACTTAAACAGTCTAAATGGACATATTTCGTAGTGCCTTTGCATTTACATGGGGCAATAAATTTTCCTTCCGTTCCTGTACATATTCGACATTCTTTAACTATATTATCATCATCCTCCTCCTCACCCTCTTCTACTTCGTTGTTAATAATAGTGATGGTGTCTTTTTTGTTATTATTATTATCCTTATTTATATTATTGACTATACTATTATTATTATTATTATCACTACCATTATGCACATTATCAAGACAATTATCATTCTCATTATCTATATTTACGTCAAGAAATATATCCGTATTATTCTTCTCGCTATCATTGGTTGTATTATTATTATTATTATCATCATCCTCAATCTCATCCTGTATTTTTTTTCCTACGTCCTTTTGCAAAGGGTGTGAGGATGAAGAATCAATTACTTGGCTCATTGTAATATATACACAACAATCGTATATATATATATATAATCTATTATTACAACAAGGTTATATAATCTATTACAAGATACACAATGATGCAAACTAGATATACTTGTATCTATATAATTGTCTTACTCTATCTATCTATCTATCTATCTATCTATCTAATATACAGGTGTGTATGTATGCAAATATATATATTTCACTCAAAATCGTAAAACATCTAGAATAATGCCTCACCCGCCCCTTTTCTTCTATTATTACTATGGAAATACCATTGGCACAGGCTAGTTATTTTGGGTTGGTAGAGCTACGTGCATCCTACCGTGCTAGCGGTGTGGTATTAATACAGTAGTACCACATATCATCACAGGAGGTAAATTTATATAAATTAAAATTGTGTGTGTATACATTTTTTTATTCGTGTCTTGCACTCTTCGTGTCGTCGCGAAGACGGGAGTACTAAAATGTGATCGTCGTGCAGAATTAGGAATTCTTCGCTTGCCGGGCTTGCCAGCTTGCGCTCAAATTTAAAACATAAATTATGTTGCGTATATTAAATAGATACCGTAAATAATTATTTATATTATTTATATGAAATTCGTAATAAAATGTATTTTATAAATAAAAATTTACAAAATTCAATTCTCGACGTCTACTACTATTTCTCTGTTCTGGTGTTCTTGAATCTTGCATATGCTGCATACCACGGCCATATTACATTCATCAAATGATGATTGAATCTATTTACAATTGGCATTTCACGCCTTTCTTGACCAGGTGGTAGCAATTCTAATTTAACTTCACTAGCATCAAATCTCCATCGATGAAATATCTTCACAACTGCTATATATGATATATTTATTATAAATACCACATTAACATCATACACAAATTTCATTCTTTAAAACATGGTGGTTTTGGATCTGTTCCATTCAATACAATTGCATCTCCCATACCTTCACAATAATAATATTTTTGTCCCCATGGTTTTTTACTTGATATCTGTCCTCCTCCTTTCACAACCACATTATCAAATATTACACCACGCATTGGATTCGATTTATTACCATAAACAACTCCAGGACTTTCTTTCGGATTATGAATATGAATATTCCGTAATGTAATATTTGTCCATGTCAATGTTATTGGTGGTGCAGGGCATTTTGAAGACAAACCAGGCCATAGCAATGAACATGCTCCTTTTGAATCTGCTTCTTGTGCCGGTCCAATCCAGATAGGTACCTGCTCTGGCTCATCCATTACAACATTTTCAAATAAAATATTTGTAATTTCCCCAGAAGCACTAGGGTCAAAACTATTTCCACTTTTAATATAAATTCCTTTGTAAGTATGATGCATATATGCATTTCGAAAAGTTACATTTTTAATGCAATTATGACCTTTGGAAGGATGAATTGCACCAACTGTTAATCCTAGTCCACTAGCATTCACATTTTCAACTAATATATTTTCTGTACATTTCGAATTGTATCCCTTTGCATCTAAAGGTTGTATAGTAAAACAATCATCTTGATTCCATACGGTACAATCATGAATATAAATATTTTTGCCAGCAACATCAAATCCATCTGTATTAAATGCTGCTAAATTAGCAATGTCATGGCTATCTGCTGAATTCACACGGTTTGAAATATGCGAATTAGAAATTTCAAGATTTAAAACATCATAAGCTGTGAAAGTCCAATAGGGTGAGTTTACAAATGTAATTTTTTCAATTAAAACATCAGTTGCATTTAAAAGACTAAAAAGACGAGGCCGATTTTCACCATGCAAAAGATAATTAACATAACCCCACCAACTATCACCTGATCCATCTAATGTTCCTGAAGATGATGACGTAAGTGTAAGATGAGTACAATTGGCAAAAAATATGGCTTCCTTTACACACTTTGTTCCATTTTTAGCGACAGGTTGTAATGGATTTTTTTTATTTATACAAGATTCAGTTGGCCAACCTTTACGACCAGGAATAAATTTTAATGTTCCATCAAGTTGAATAGTAACATGAAATAACGAAACGGCTTCAACACCACCTCCAAGCCAATATGTTTTATTTTCTACAACAAGGGTATCGCCAGGACGTAAATTAGAAAGTTGTTTATTTAATAATTTTGTATTATTTATCGCAGCTGTTTTCATTTCTGCAATGCCGTTATATGTAAAAATGTTATTATTTTCAGCAGCGTTATTAGTAGTAGCAATATTAAAAAATGTAATAACAATAATAATAATATTATAAAATAACGACATGAACGACAATGAATTGTTGCAAAATATCATGATGGATATATGTATTGTTTTGATTCACTATTTCTCGTTTTCCCCAATGATCTTTATATGTATATATATTGAATTCCATGGATGACATTAGTTGTTTTCTTTCTACTTCAAGATATATTTAAATTTTTATATAAACTCAAATAAATATTAATAATTATTAAAAAAAAAATAATAAATAGATCCACGTGCATCTTATTACGTACTGTATTCTACCTATTATATAAATAATAATAATAATAGACGACTATTATTATTAGAATTTATAATTCTATTGCTTAAGGATGATGATGATTTTGAGGATGATGGAACTTTTGAAATCGCGTGGATTTTTATCATAAAATGCAATGCTCCTCTGTTATATTAATTTCAAAACCTTAAACATATATAATACTTATAGCAACAAAGCAACAAAGAGAAATCTTCTTATTTATAGACTCCTTAAATTTTCTATCTTGCTCGGCCATTCATTTTATTGCTTTTTCCTATATAATATTATCAATGAGTAATGTGTATTCCAGTATAATTAGTAATGTTTTATATTTTAATAAAAAAAAATATTTTTAAAAAATATTTAATAAATTAAAAGTAATTATTAAAAATATCTGTAGCTATCATATGATATATTGTTACTAATACCTTTTATACCGTTTAAATCATTTAGTTTTAGGATGGTGATGGAAACATATATAAACAGCCTTCTTTTATATATGTTGCATATATATTAACCAGTATTAATAATTAATAGTAGCACAATATGGAGTATTTAAAACAAAGCTGGAAAAGGTGCTGGCTGGCTGGCAGTAGTGCCTTAGAGTGGTCTGCTGAAAAGGTAGAAATGTATGTGTACATAGATGTAGCCCTGCCCTGGCCCTGCCTTAGGGCCTGCTAAATTAAAATTTTCTGAATTGACAGCCATACATTTTTTGGTATATGTGCATATCCTAAATCTATATTATTCTTAAAATATGAAAAATCTCATTAAAATTCATCACACAGTGTGTCGTGCTGTCGTCATCATCTGTGATGATTTTATAAATATAATATTTTAAGGTAATAATATAGACGACTATAAAAATCTAAATCTCGAAATCTCAAATCTCTGATCTCCCAGATCTCTCTGAATCTACCAACACCCTTTTACTTTTTATATATAAATTATGTAATTCACGTATCTTCTTTAATTTTTTTATGTGTGATAGTCGTGGTGGTGGTGGTGGCGGGGGCGGCGCTGAAATATTTTTCTTGCTTTTACTATGATGAGGTATGTTTACAACAGTTTTACTCTTTGCCAGGCTTGCATTATTATTTTTGTAATACCAATGTTTTTCAAAATATTTTTTTGTCAGATGTAAATTCGGTTTGAAACTTGGTAAGGATCTGCTTTTATGATTTTCCATCCGCCGTTTAAGAAGTACTTTTCCAGATTCATATAATTTTTGATGACGCGATATTTTATCTTGATTTTCTTTGTCACCTTGGTGGTTCCTTTTTCTTCTTTTACGATTTCGTCTCCGTTTTATATTCGGTTGAAATGTACAGTCTACCAGCAACAAAACAAAACCGTTTATTTGTATTTCAAAAGTACATATTATGGTTATGGTAGCTTGGTAGCTGGCTATTGTGGAGCTGCTCCTCTAACGTGGACGGGTAGAGCTATAACGCAAATTTGAGAAAAATTAGCACCGAATATCATTAATACAAAAGTACATCAATTTAATGCGAATGTAAATCCGGTTTATGTGATTTGGACACATTTATTATTAAAACATTACAAATATTTATCCTCGTAGTGCACTACGCGTCTACGCTCGTACGCGTGCTTTACCGTCTATCTATTCCGCCCAAGTAACATGTTTCCTAGAGTCAAGAGACCCGCAGCCTATGTACGCGTGCGATGCTACCCGCCTGCTAGGTTTTCTAATTTTGTGAAGGATTTTTTAGCAGGGGCATATATGATTAGCGAGCAAAAGTCTAATAAGCAAGTTTTGGTTTTTGTTGGAGGAGAGGCGAGACTATAGGCACGGGAAGGCCAGAAGGCTGTAGAGACTAGTAGATCTGCATACTGGCATACCATTAAAACGAGGAAAGTGGCTGGAAGAAAAAAGATTATTTAGCTTGTTGGCTAAGCTGGCTAGCCAGCTAGCCAGGCAGTGCTGCACCCCAAAAAGTGGGGCGGCCCAGGAGTAGAGAGGATCCGAGCCAGCTGGCCAGCCAGGCCAGCCAGCCAAAAAAAAGATTTTTTTCTAAACTTTATTAAATTTATTCAAATATATATTATTAGTCTACCATAGATATTTACTACACGATTTAAAGTTAAAATAAAATTTTACACCATAAATGCAATAAATATAATATTATATGCTGTGAAAAATAATAAAAGAATTAGATAAAATAATAGTATAAATACAAATTATGTGTTGTTGTGATAAACGCCACGTAAATGATCCAGCATACAAATCATCTACATGCTGTGCTTGCCCAAATTTCTTGTTCAGCTTCCTAGCTTACTGCTCGATACTTGCAATGGCACTACTGATGATAGCACTTACGGGAGAAATGACATCTACGTGTATAATTGCTACAGCCTTGAAAGCGGGAACCATGCCATTTTGGGGAAGCGGGAATGAACAGGAAGACGTGTACGTGTTGGCTGGAGGTAATATGGCTTGCTCAAAAGATGATGATTGCGGTGAGGACTTGTATTGTAGAGGGCAGTGTGCAATGGCAGGACCTCAAAACGATGATTACCAAAACTGGGTAGATGATATGAATGATAAAAAGCATGAGCCACAAAAGTATACCACAATCAGCATGAAAAATGGCGCAAACGCGATAAATCGTTTATGTAGCTTGACATATTCTGGTGATGGTGATTTACAAGATTGTCAACCAAAGCGAGAATTTAATGAATATACAACAGATTTCAGCAAATGCGAGGCCAGTGCTTGTAAAAAAATTCAGTACTCGTACTCACGTGACGACACTGAATGTTGTGTAGAAGATCAAGAACGAGATTGTGCACCAGGCTATGTAGTTACCAAAATTGCTACCTCGCAGTCTGCACCAGATGGATTCTCAAACACGTGTCATGCGCAAAAGAACACTTGTTGTGTTAAAAAGGCAGACTATGATGGACCAAAGCCAAGAATCGCACCACATAGATATGATAACATTACATGTGGAAATTCAAAATGTTACCGAAGGGAGCGACAAGACAAACGAAGAATGTTGTTAAGCTCCAGTGCACCAAGAAAAAATCCTGTGGACGATATCAAATTTAATGCCCTACCAAGCTTCATCCAACAATCTCTTTTGAGTATGAAGAAACGATATGGAGATTACAGTGGAAGAAAATTATACCATGATGGAGAAATGGATCAAGAAGCGGTAATGAAAGATATGGGACGAATTTATGGAGGGTTATGTGACATGTATACAAGTTCAATGCCAATTATGATTCTACAACTGTTTATAACAGTATTCGTAATATTAAATTCCTTAATGATATGTTGTTCATGTTGTAAATGTTGCTGGATGTGTGGAAATTCCAAATTTAAAGCACAACATAAATGCTGGGGAACCTCAATGATCGTTATGTCAGTATTGCAATTAATCGTATTCATTATTGCGTTTGGTTGGTACAATACTGTCAGTGGAATATGCGTTTGGATGGAAAAGGCGATGCATCTTGATGAAGCAGCTTGTAGACAATCAAGTTATGTGACTGCGTGGTTGTTATTTACAGGACTGTGTGCTATATTTACGTTCATAGCTCTTATCTTTACCATTGCTTCTTGTATATGTGGATGCAAAGCTAGTAGGGTTGACCATTCAGAGGAAGGGGGAGTTCCACAAGCAAACGTCGTACAAGCAAACATTGTAGAAATGAGTGTAGTGCAAACAGGAAAAGGAGGAAATAATTATATTTAAAAACAATGCGTTTTATCCAAGAAAAGTATTCTAAACCAAAATTATTTTGTTTTTTAATACAAAAACAAACAAAAAAACTGGAATATCATCACCATCATTAAAATAAATTCATCCGATTCGCTTGAATTGTAACGCCTCTTAAAGATACAAGCGAACGTTTTGTTGTGATAGGTATACTTCGATTGTCTCACCAAAACTTGGTGGCCGATCATACATATATCTATTTCAATACAGAGAAGGTAAATCTTTTCCGTGTCAGCCAACAATAAAAACTATCACGCTGTATAAAACATACGGTGTGAATGGACTAACTAGATGTTAGCTATCATTATTAATCATACGAGTAGATAGATATAATCGTGTGGAAAGAGTGTATTAAAGGTGCATACGATTATTGATTTTCATTTATTATATATATAATATATATATATATTATAAAGAATATTTTTTCATATTTTCATTTAAATTTAATTTTTACAAATTCAATTATTATATGTATTTCAATATAGTATCATATTAATATATCATATATATACTTGTGCCATTTTCTCGTTTGATATGCACGATTCCAATTAATTTTTGCCTTTTTTTATTCCAATGATGATGATAGCGGGGCAACATTTCCAGGTTTTAAGGTGGAAACTGAGTGATAGATTCTTTGTCCAACTTCGGTTTTTTTTATAAAAAAATTATTATTAAAACTTCTTTTTTAGTCGTTATAATATTAAATGCATCGTCATCGAATAAAAAGGAACAATTTAGATATACAATGTGTTACATACTATGTATATACACACGAAGGAAATCATACATATCACATCAACTCGACATGAGTGAAAAGAAGATGGAAGATGATGATCCAGATGATCCATTTAAAAAGAAACCAGAGCCTAGGGTTTATGAAGAGGATACCATATGGACAGCACCGAAAATATTACCACCAAGACATTTACAAAAAAGGCCAGAAATTTGGTATTGTGGCTTAGGGAGTATGATGAACCAAACCGCTTTAGCATTAAGGCAAGTCTATCCATCTCAAAGTTTAGCATGTCGTATCGATGGTTGTCGCAGGCGATTTACCAGTGTCGGTGGACCAGCGACGTTGCGCCGTGATCCTTCCACTTTTGCATATGTTGTTGCACATTTAATAACGCCAGACGAACTAGAAGCATTGGAAGGACGAGAACCACCTTCCTCCTATGTTGACGGTGTTATTGATACGACGTTGGACTCGGAATGGAATGGTAAAACAATACGTGCTGCTGTTTCCGTTTCTTTTGAAAACGCGTTAACGATACATGGAGGAATGCCTACGGCAAGGTACCATGCTATGATGATTGATGGTGCAAACATGGCTGGTATGCCCGCAATCGGTATGCGCCAAATCAGAGGTTATCCAAGTTTAAGACGTGTAAGAAAAGAAGAATTTAATAAATTGAAAATTGTACAAAATAGTCCGTTGAAATACTATCGACGTGATGAAATTGCTGGTAAATCACATCATGTAATAGTTAATGATAAAGTTTTTCGATTAAATAAAAGTTTGATCCCAGATGATTCAACAGATTTTTACCGTATGATCGCCACGCTAGATTATTTAGGACAAGATTATTCCTACTACTGTGTAACTCAATTTTATAATCCATATTACGGCATACAAGGTATTTTTGATCGTCGAGGGGAATATTGGGATTGGATGGAGCATTTTTTAACACGCTTCATGTTGTCTTGCTATGAGCAAGTAGGTTGGTTAACCAATGAAGATAATATGGAAGACTCTGAATTTTTAAAACGAATAGATGAATTAGTACCTCGTGAAAAGCGTATGTGGCCAATTTTATGGGGTAATATACGAGAATTACCCCCACGGGAGATGCAAAATACGAAGGATGAAGTGTGGTATGTAGGAATTGGAAGCATGATGAATTTAACAGCATTAGCGCTACGACAAATCTATCCTTCGAAAACGTTGGCATGTCGATTGCCAGGTGTTCGACGTGAATTTTATGGTTCGTCTGGAATGGCTACATTGGTATACGATTCAAATAGCGAAACGCATGCGATTGCGCATAGATTAACCCCTGATGAACTAGCTGTTTTAGAAAGGCGAGAGCCGATGAGTAGTTACATCGATTGCATAATTGACTCGACGATAGAAAATGAATTTAATGGCATCAAGTTTCGTGTAGCCGTTTCTGTTGATTTTGGTGAAAATAGTTCGCCATGGAATAATGTTGGTAAAATCTTGCCAGCAGCACGATATAAACAAATGATGTTAGAAGGCGCAATTGAATCTGGGATGAAGCGAGCTGGAATACAACAAATACAAAGCTATCCTTGTACACCACGTTTAACTGTTGATGAATTTAGAAAAGTTCGACTAAAAGAAGGAGTTACTGCTGCTACGTTGCCTATATATTCGCGAGCGGATGTTGGGGAGGATAAATTTACCTGTATTTTTAACAATAAAATTATTAAAATGAATCCAAATATTGAAGTTGAAAATTCTGAGACGGAATTGTTTGCAAGGAGACGACAATATGAAGGTAAAGATATAACTGGCACAAGCGTTACAGGCTTTTACAATGTATTTTATGGTATAGATGGAATCAAAGATCCAGATAGTGAATATTATAAATGGGCTGAACATTTGATGTGTGGCTTTTTCTTTTTAAGTCATGAACAAATTGGATGGTTAAAGAAAGATGAAATAAAGGATAATGGTGTATTGGAGAAAGTAAATGAATTAATTAAGTATCGTCCATATCCACAGAAAGATAAGATGCCATTAATATATGGTCAAGCAAAATTGTAATAGAAGTAAGATGGTGATGTATGCATACACACATATATATATAAAATATCATATCATATGATATAATGATTTATTATGATGGTATGATAAATATGCATATATTACTCGTAATATTTAATTATTATGTACGCGGGGTACATAAAAAATAGTTTTTGAGCGCACTATTTTGTTTTTATTTAAAAACCCTGTTGGTAAAAAGCATTTTTTTTTTATTTTTTATACTTCGTATATATGGTGCGCATATTTTTAAATACGTAGTACTTCTCGTATTTTTTTTAAAATATATATACGAATCGTACTGACTCGTATTAAAATATAATGAGTTGGTTAAAATCTTAAGTTATTTAATAATTTTATGCATACTTCCCGTGCTAAGTATTGATATGATCTATCCTTACTATTTTTAGTAAAGCTCTAATGCACCTCTGCAAACTAATACTCTACAAGCATGAGTAGGTTTCTATCCTTCCGTGTGCACTCGTTGAACGCTCAAAATATAATATATTTTTTTTAAAATATTTTATAAAAAAATATTCGTGTTTTTTCATATTCAAAAGTTCGTAAAACAATTTTATACGAAGTCGTGTACACACATCATTTTTATTCTTCTGTGTCTGTCTCTCTCTCTCTCTCTCTCTTTCTCCTCTCTCAACACAAGTTATTATGTTTGAACAAACATTACACACACATATAAATATACATAATAAACACAGTGTCCCCCTATTAATGTATCTCCCTTGATTCACTATCAATCCATGAAGGATCTTCATTCATAAAATCATTTCCATTATTATTTAAAAGACCTGCCCTTTCTTCAATACCACCTCCGCCACCACTAAGATGGTTCCTATTATTTATTCTGTTATCTATATTTCCACCTCCTGGCCGTACATTTCCTTGTATGGAACCATTATTAATACTGCCACGATTTCCTTTTCCACTATCATGTAACAAATTTGCCTTTCGACGTAAAATGTAAGATGTGCCTGCACCTAGAAGTTGTAACAACGAGCAAATTATTACTAAGCTAGTCATATGTAATTCCCATATAAAAACTAGCGTAATTAAAATAAATGCCATTGAACGATACAAATTGTAAATAGTGACGCGTGAACTATCCGGTATCATTGTACATTTGTAAATAGAAACGGATGGTAACAAGACTCCAGCACAAAATGAGAATAGCATGAAACCGAAAATAATTAATAGCGTATATTCCTGTAAAAACATTGCTGGAAACAAACTAAATGTACCAATAATGAAATAAGGATGCAAGTTGACTTTTTCTGGCACGATGACTTCACTATTTGTCATAGTTGTCGCCATGTTTAACGTCGGCCATGATACTAATGGACATACACTTGCACCAAACATATAACACAAAATTAATATAGCAAAAACAAGATCTAATTGTATCTGCGGTGCAAATGTCTTTACGTAATTAGACCAAGTAAAAAAAAAGATATAAAACGATGCGTCAATCGATAATGATACTACGCCAAGTAGGAAAATATGCTTGTCTTTGTAAATATTTTGCACACCGTCAAACAATGTACTTTCACATTTCACAACACGTAAACCATCATCTGATGATAACAAACCACTACCCGTGCTACCAACATTAACAACACGTCCCCATTGATCATTTTCATTATCTTCTAGACCATAATTTTCATTCCATAAACATCTTAAAATAAAAATGTTGAAAAATGTAATCAAAACGGAAATATCATACGACAACAATGGTCCCCCCCACCGCATGTTTCCAATTATACCTTTTCCCATTATTAAAAATGTTTCTAAATCAACAAATTGGTCAATGATCCCACCAAGTAAACCAAATATACCTGTACAAAAATGCGTAAAAGCAAGAATGTGCAGCACTTCAGGAACATACATTTCTCTTTTTTTATATTCGGTAAACAACCAACATTCAAAACACGAGAATAAAATAGACATTTGTATACCTAATATAATACGTGAAAATAATAAACAAATGAACGAATCGAAATGGACTAAAATACAAGTGAATATATTTAATAGACAAAAAATCAATACAAAACGACGCCGACCAAAACGATCTGCAAAGGTACAAGCTAATGTGCCAAAAATAGCAGATGCAAAGTAACTTGATGCATTTAACATTGGGATATTATCTGAGGCAATTCCATCTAACGATTTGTACACATCGTAAATTTTATCATATTGTAATTTTACTAAATATTCCGATGCAAATACTGCTGGTAAATAACCTACAAGATAAATAGATAATAATTTGTCTAAATTAGCATGGCGTCCCATATCATTTGTTCGTTGTCGAAAGATTGATTGTCCAAATCCTAACAAGGCACCAATAATCATCAATGCAAAGCATAATCCAAACAATAATGACAATGGTAAATCCATTGTATATATATATATTTGTGGATATATATATATATATATATATATGATATTACTAGTGTATTTATAATACGTATTATATTTTTTTATTTTATT
>JACKZZ010002400.1_pt1 | contig 22474 bp, 19 predicted proteins | sample 8027871 | NCBI WGS metagenome assembly JACKZZ01 (sample SAMN15724774, study PRJNA655200) | protist metagenome | isolation source: fluorescence activated cell sorting (FACS) single amplified genomes of... | place: USA: West Boothbay Harbor, Gulf of Maine | collected 2000-07-19 | reverse complement strand
AAACTTAAATAACAGCCAATTTTCTTGTTTTTAAACTAGTACAAACACAAGAACGATGATTTTCGAAAGAAATAAAAAATTGACCTGAATGGTTTAACATCAAATTAACCTTTAATTGGTTTAACATCAAATTGAAACATTTACTCTTGTAATTTAGATAAACTGAATTAAGTTTTTTTTTAGAAAAAAAAGTTCATGCAAGCATACGGGGGCAGGAGGGGCGTGACGACCTCCCTCTATCTCCTCGCGCGCTGTTCTAGGTTTTTCCTGGAAGTCTAATTTCGTCGCCTTTTTCAGGGAGCTGAGGGACGTTCAAATTTAGTTCCTTCTCCACCGAAAGCAAAAAATGAACCATGTGGGCGTTGATGGCGTTCTTTTTTTTGTACTTTTCGCGCGACCGTTCGGTCATTTTCCGACCTTTCTCGATCCAATCCATAAACTCTTTTTCTTCTAAGACTCCGTTCTTGTTCAAGTCCAGCATTCCCAAGACTTTTTCTGCGGTTTTGACGGACATGTTGTGGTCTGTGATAGCTTGCCCTGGCATATGGATCATCAGCAGCTCCGTCATCATGGCCGCTAACTCGTCAACATCTATGTGCTTGTCATCGTCAACGTCGTACTTTTGAAAGATGTTGCGGATTCCGAGCTTGATCGGGTCAAGGTCCTGCGTCTCCGCCAGGCTCTCAATTTTTTCCAGCAGCCGGACCAAACGGGCCTTTTCAGGGGACTTTCCCCGGAACTCTTCCCTTTGCTCTTTGGTAAGTTCGCCGCCCTTGCGAACCCAGGCGTAGAACTCGTCCTCCTCCAACAGCCCGTTGCCGTCCAAGTCGAATATTGCCATGATCTTTTTCGAGGCTGCCACGGAGGTGTTGTGGTCGCCCAGCTCCCCAGTCATTTCTGTTATCAGCGCTTGAAGCTCCGCCTCGGTGATGTGCCCGTCCTCGTCAATGTCGTAGTCCATAAAGGTCTTGTGCACTGCCGATTCAACGGGCTTCAACTGGTTCATCCACACTTCTGTAGCTTCCAAATACTTTACCAGCAGCGCCCGGGCCGTCGACTTTTTCCCAAAGGCGATTCTTTTTTCCGAGGACATCGTCAACCCCTCGTTCACCCACGTCACAAACTCCGCCTCATCCAACTTGCCGTTTTGATCGTTGTCGAGGATTTTCATGACTTGCTTTGCGGGTTCCACCAACTGCTCTTTGGTGACTTTCATGGCCCCGTACTTGTTTATCGTCTCCATCATCATGGCGACGAGCTCCTTGTCGTCTATGAACAGGTCCCCGTCGTTGTCGTAGTTCATGAAGATGCTGTGCAGAAGCCTTTGGTACTGCTCTCTTCGTCCAGCCTTTTGCCCAACCGCAGGGGTCGCCAGCTTCACAATGGTGCCTTCGTCCTTCAAGGTCTTGTTCATTTCTAGCTCGCAGGCCTCGAGAAAGTACACCAGGCCCTTGCGGTCGTCTCCTTTCTTTGAGAATACGTTGCGCTGCTCCACGGTCATCGTGAGGCCTTTTCGAATCCAATCTACGAATTCGTTCTTTTCGACGGTGCCATTCTTGTTTTCGTCCAAAGCATCCATCGCAAGCTTGGCCGCAGAGCGGGTCGCGTCTATGCTCGGGAGACCGCGGTTGTGTATGGTCCCGAGCTCAACGATCATCGCAGTGAGCTCATCCAGGTCGATGTGCCCGTTGTGGTCGATGTCGTACTCCTCGAAGACACGGTTCACTGCGGACTCGACGGCAGCGGACGGTATAGTCTTCTCCAGCGCGCTGATGAACATGACAAGGTCCGCCCGCTCTGGGGCAGATTTCGCAAACTTTTCGCGCTTTTCCATCGTCAGGCTGACGCCTTTTTTGGTCCACGCAACGAACTCGTGCAGCTCGATCATCCCGTTGGTGTTCGTGTCCAACGCGTTTAGGACCAGCTTGGCCGCTTTCTTCGGAGCGTTCAACGCCTTTGCGTTGGTCTCTTTTCGCAAAGTCTCCATCATTTTCACGAGCTCTGCAATGGTAATGTGCCCGTCACCGTCGACGTCAAACTTATTGAAAAAAGCTGTGATGGCATCTGAAAAAGTAGCAGCGGTGGCGGACATGTTTCAGAAAGAAGGGTAGAGACGACGTACGTATTGACTGGGGTATCGTTCGTTCGTCCGTTCGTCCGTTTGGTTCGGTCCGGTCGGGGGAGGGAGGGTTGGTGTATATATATACACTACACTTAATACTCCGGCAAGGAATGAAGAGTGAAAGGAAATATGGTTATCCAATTAAATTCTATCTCTCTCTTACACACATACACAATCGAACATACACACACACACACTTTTTACCATTTGATTAAATGAAAACAAAAAAAGTCAATTCCTTTGAGTGAGTCTATAAATTTATTTGTCTTCTTAGAAAATTCAATACTATGTCTATGTTAAATTGATAACGAATTTCTGAAACGAAATAATACTTGTATTATTTATACTTATAAATAATATACTCTTAGAATACAATAATGTTTTCTATTAAATCCAAATGATCTCTTCTATAAATAGCAAAAGGAGTTACAAAAATTATTAAAATTTTGGATTTGATTTTAAATTTAAGATTTTTAGTTTGTATTTGAAAGAGACCACCACCGGCGGCGGCGAAAAAAAAAAAAAAATAAGAATAACAAAAAGAAATCAATAAGGATGATGCTGTGTGGTGTATTTTACATAGGACGTATTTTTGTTAAAAAAAAAAAGAAGAAGAAATACCAAGGTACCACAATTATTTCTTGGTATAAAATATATTATAAATAAAGATGGTGGTGTGCCCCTTTTGTACTATATTAATTTTTTTAATTTTTATTATAAAAATTATATCGGGATCGTGAACTGTACGAACGATTAGAGAAAGAGAGAGAGAGAGAGAGAGAGAGAGTGAGTGAGTGAGTGTATTTGTTTTAAATTAAAGAATGTTATTTAAACAAAGCAAAAACAAGGAAAACAAACGAAACGAAACATCGACAATACATAATATTTTATGTTGAAACAACGAAACATTGCAAACGAAGAAAACCACCCGAAGAAGAAAACCGCAATGGCCACATGCGCAGCGAAACATGTACCCCACCTGGGTGAAAAGGAGGGGAAACAATTGACTAGGTTGGAAAAGTTAAAAGAAAACAGTGGGGATGCTGCTACCCAAGCTACTCTTGACGAGGCCATGGCGCAAATCCAAGCGACGAGGGCTTCCTTAGCCAAGACTCAAAAGACTATTGACAACGCTCGTGAGCAGAGTGCTAAGATCCTAGAGCAGTCCGCGAGCATTGAGGAAAGATGGGCGGAATTCCAAAGAGCCTTCGACGAGATGAACAAAAAAATGGTTGAAAACATCGCTGCATCACTTGGGGGGACTCACATAAGCCGCACGGGGATAAAGCATGAGCGTATTCCAGCAAAAGATTGCGTATCAATGATCAAGAACGCAAAGTCCATTGTTGTTATGACAGGAGCAGGGATAAGCGTCGACAGTGGCATACCAACGTACCGTGGATCAGATGGGTATTGGACGAAGGGAAGCAACAACTACCGTGCACAGGAAGTGGCAACACGGCGTTTTTTTCGCGAAAAGCCAGAGGAGCAGTGGGAGTACATGTTTGAGCGCTACCAAAACATGAGTACGGCAAAGCCGAACCCGGGGCACCACTCGCTCGTAGCATTGGAGCAGTACTGCAAACAAAACAAGAAAAGTTTTTGTTTAATTTCACAAAATATCGATAATTTGCACAGAAGATCCGGTTCTCAAAATATTTGCGAAATCCACGGGAATATGAGCTTTGCACGTTGCTCCAACAGCGATTGCCACGAGTGGGAAAAGTGCGTCAAATTTCCTACCCCACCCAAGAAAGGGAATGATAAGTACGTCCCGAAATGCAAGGCGTGCAGTGCAAACTTACGACCGAACGTTCTTTTTTTTGACGAGAGCTACAGCGAGAAACTGTACAAATTGAAATCTGCAATCGCGGCTGTTGAGAAAGCGGACGTGTTCCTGGTGATAGGCACAACGTACCAGACCAACCTTCCATTACGATTGCTGAACATTGCAAACACGAGCGGGGCCAAAATTATTGACATCAACCCAAACTTAAACGACGACGTGGCAGTGTGCAAGCTGAAGCAGGTGAAAGAAACATCGACAGAGTTTTTGGAGAAAACAATGGACGCTTTGTTGAAAAAAAGTGGGGTGAACGGGAGAAGAAGAAGAAAAAAATAAAAGAGAGAAGGTAAATAAACACACCACGCAGGAGGAACACCCCGTAGTTTTGTGGGTACACCGGCGGGCGGGAGGGGGGTTGCAATTCATTGTACAGTGTAATATAATTAAAAAGGCCAGTGTATTTATTTGTTTTTTAGTTTAATTTTAATTAAAATTCCACATTTTTTGTACAAAACAAAAGTTTTTAAAAACAACCAATTTTTTGTCAATTAAAAATTTACACGACGCGCCGAATTATATTTGGCTGCGGACAGCGTGAAATGTCCTCCTTTCTTTTACTAAATTCTCCAACTCCGCTCGTTCTGCGGCAGTTGTTGTTGTAAAGCGAGCGTTTTCTTCGCCACGCTCCCACGCTCTGATCGCACACTGATGCCACTTTGAGATCGAGGCTTCGTTTGTGTTGATCCAACGTCCTTTTCTACCCTTTTCAAACGCCAGGCCGGCTTCCTCCTGTACCGTCGGCCCGTTCCCCACAAAGAACGTGGCAATAAAAAATTCGTCTACGAAAAAATTGCACGCTACGTTCAATTCGCTCCGAACTGGCTCCCACCCCCCTAGCTCTTCTTTGCACTCTCGAACAATGCAGTCCATTGGGGTCTCTTTGAACTCCCGTTTCCCGCCAAAACATGTCATAGTGTTCGCAGCCACTGTTGCGGACACGTCCCTGCACTCAACGTAAACCCTGTTGTCGGCCTCCGACGGGCTGGTCAAGATAATGCAGGAAAATGGCGGCGCTCGGGCCAGCGGCCTGGCGGACAGAAACGCCCCGACCCTTTTGCGCACGTTTCGACGGATGTTAAAGTAGAACAATTCGTAGTCAATCGGGTGGTACCAGCCGAAAAGGCAAATGTTTTGCATTAACCCTAACTTTGACGTCGGAAGGGACGGGACGGCAATGGTGCCATTGTCTGTCCCTCGCGTGTAGAACTTGGACGTTTCTGTGGGAAACGTTCGTCGTACACGGGTCGTCTCAAAATTGAGCGGTCGGTTGGAGATTACCTCGAAGAGACCGTAGGGCCTTTCGAGCGTTGTCTCTGCGGCGGCTAGGCCCAACCATTCGTCTTTCTCTACGCTATATTTCACGCTCGAAGGCCCGGACGCATAAGTTTTCGCCGCTGGGCAAAACGTTAGTGGGTCCGTATTGATGGTTTTTCCGAACTGGTCTCCCGGCTCCGAGGCAAAGTGGCCCGGCCACTCCTCAAAGGCGTGGTGAAAGGGAGGAAGAAAAGAACTGTACCACTCGCTGCCAATGTCCCACCCTACGACACAGTGGCAGTCGGTCGGCGTTTCGCTTATTTTAAAAAACTTGTACACGTTGCGTTTCCTGCGGCAGTCACCGTTGGAAAACAGGCTCTGCGGCAGGCAGGAGCCTATTATATACGCTGCAACAATTCGCTCCCGAAGCTTTTCGTCGTTTTCTATGACTTCCAACAACAGCCGGTTCAAATGAAACCCGCCCTGAGAGTGGGAGGCAAGCACGATGGGACCATCGCTGTCAATTTTCGACAGAAAATGTACGAACGCCGAGCGTACGTCCTCGTACGCCAACCCCAGGGCTTTCCGTCCCGCAACCCCGTCCACCGCAAAACTATCGATGTTTCCCTGCCTGTAGTACGGTGCATAGATACGACAGGTACTGTTCAAGACGCTTGCTTGGGTCGACAGCATCCAGTTTCGAGTCTGTTCGCTGGCAGCTGGGCCTTCTTTGGCTCGGGCGTTCCATCGCCTACCGTAGTAGCCCGTTGGGTGGACAAAGAAAGCATCGCACAGCCGCTCACTTTCAGGAACGTACGTTTCCGTTTCTGGGACAAGCTCTGCCAGGCTTTTTCTCCCAGGGTACGCTGCCCAGCTCGCGGGGTCGTTGTCGTAGTCCGGTGCCTTCGTCTCCACCGCAAATTTTTTCGGAGCTATTCTCCGCAGCCTACACACCAAACCGGTCACTTTCCACAGTAGCCAATACTTGGAACAGTAGTTCCTCACATAATACAGGAAAGCAACCAGCAGGCTCGTTGCCAACGAGGTTTTCGGCCACCGGGCAAGAAATTTAGTGAAAACTTGCCCCATGAAGATCAACACTGAAGCAGGTCAAAACGCAAGTTCACTTTATACACAGCCGAACATGTCAACGGAATAGGGCCAAAAGAAAACACGATGTTCTTCTTATCACACAAGTTTCAGTAATTCTATAAACAATTTTTGTATGCCTTGTAACAATTGGTTCAGGATAAAGTCTAAGTTTTATATGATATTAGACGACTAGTATATTCAAATTTCAAAAGGACGCTTCTTCTGTCCTCTCCCCTCCAGCCTCCAGCGCAGACGACACATCTCAAACCATATTTTTTTAATAATAAAATTTAGTCAACAAAAATAGCGCAGCAGTTTGGTCATTACCGGTTCGGTGGGTATGGGTAAGTACCTTGGTATTACAATAATCCGTACAACTTTTGACAATATATAATAAAAAACAAGAGTGTTTCTTCTTCAGTTATTGCAAATGAAGAAGAAGAACAAAATCAAATCCATCCCAAGTTTCTATTAATACCGAGATGACCCATAGATGGAAAACGTTTTATTAAGACACACTTAAAAAATGAATTTAAGAGACAAGAGATTACGTTTCAAGTTATATACTAAAAATACAATTTTATTGTTTTACCTTCGCTTGACTGATAGCAAGGCCCCATAACCCGAAAACAATCGGGCAAAGGTATCGCCGAAACCTGCTCCCGTCCATTTGCATGGCTTCGGCAATTAGCTGGCGGAACGAGTACGACCTCAGCTGCGATGCCATCGGCACGGTAAGCATCAACCCTAATGTCGCGACGAGCTTTGCGATCAAGGTCCGGTCGCGCACTTTCGAAGACGTCAAAAGGGCAATGCCTAAAAACAGTTCGAGTCCCCCAAAGCACCTGGCGACGAGATTTCGCTGCGGAGTCCACGTGGGGAAAAGAGCCTCCGTGTTCATCACGTTCTTCAAATGGATGGATCCGCTCGAGACCAGCCCGCTCGCTAGCAAGGCGGACGAGACCCAACTCGTGCTGCCCAAGAGCCCCGTCGTGTGCCCTAAGCAGCACCCAATTCCAAAGAGGACAAAGGCCCTGTCCCAATATTTTTCAAGGTAGTACATCACCGTTCCAAAAGTGTCCAAAGATTTCCGACCGTCTGAAAAGGAGCCGTCCAGCGCTTGGTTGAACATTTTCTTGTAAATCCTGGCCTGTTTCTTTTTCTGCCGGGTCTTCAACAGTTCTAACTTGTCTAACTCCTTTATTGTTTTCTTGTTCCCGGGATCAACGACCAAGAGCTGCTTGAAGTCTTTCCTCGCCAAATCGTACTCTCCAAGCTTCGTGTTGGCCACCCCCCGTCGAAACAGCGCTTTGATAGACTCCTCGTTCAGCTCCAGGGCTTTGTCACACTGCCGCCTCGCCTCGTAAAACTCTTTTTGCTTCAAGTGACACGCGGCCAAGTTCGTGTAGCACGGCTCCCTCTGCTGCTTGGCCCTCCGGGCATCGCCCGAACCGAACGCGAAGTCGGAACTGATGTAGCTTAGCGCGCGATTATACTCTTTTATCGCTCCCGCATAATCTTTTTTTTTGAAGAACCCATTACCCTTCTCTTGCGCACTCTTTGCAGCCTCTAACTTTTCTCCCGGAGTCATATCCGAATCGTCCTTAGAACTTTTCGCGCTGCCTCCTAGATCAGGCTCCATCTTCTTAAAAGAAGCGTGTTGAATTCAAAGCAGTAAAAAGCTGAACGAGGGAGAGGGAAGGGAAGGACAACAGCAATATTTCTCTTCGTTATGGATAAATAATCAAAGCGGTCGCAATTATCAAACAAAACTCTTTTAAATAAGCACAGATATCCTTTGTACTTACGAGTACTTGCCTTACTTCTCAAAGGGACGATGTGTATAAAAAATTTGATCATTATTATTTTTTGCCTCTTCTTCTTCTTCTTCTTCTTCTTCTTTCTTCTTCTTCTTCTTCTTCTCCTTCTTCTCCTCGTTCATCACTTTAAAAAATATTTTCCATATTAAGGAAAATATATACACATATCTTATTTTATCGCTTCATGAATATTTATTTTCTTTTTATATATTTGTTTATGACGAAGTGATAAAAAGGCAATCTCGACGATGATATACAGATACCTTAATTGTGATTTGAAGATCCGGTTTGTTGTTCCTCCGTTCTTCCCTTTCGTCGTCCGTTCTTTCTTCTTTCTTCTTCTTCTTCGTCCGTCGCACCAATCAACCACTCAATTGTGAAGAAACGGTTTGTGTTATAAAATTTAATTCGTTATCAAACAATAAGATAAATAAAACAAAACACAAGAAAACCAATTCGTCGTGTCGTTTGTTTCTCGTTGTTGAAACAGTAGTGTGGGAGGAAGAAAAAGCATCGTCGAGAAGTGGTAAGCAGTTTGTGCGTAGCGATAGGCATGAGTTCGTGGTTTGAACAACTTGGTGAATTCGTGGCACCCTCGCCCGAAAAGGGCAAACAGGGAAAGAGCGTGAATGCACCGAATCAGTTTGCAGCGGAGAGTTTAGTGGACTGCAGCCGTGTCTTTGTAAAGAACGACTCTTATGGAGGGGCAGGGGCGTTCGCCACGTGCAATATTCGGAATGGCGAATTAGTTGAAAAGGGCATCGTTCGCCGTCTGACTAATGTGGACGGGAACGAGAACCCGTACGTTTTCACGTGGAGCGACGTCGTCCCGTCCCCTACGTGGGCCGTAGGAAGCGGGTGCTCAACGTTTTACAACACTGCGGCAGAGGACAAAGCAAACACGCACATGAAGCGAATTTACGACGAAGACAGGTTCGAGATATACGCCACCAAAGAGATAGCGGCAGGAGAAGAACTGCTGCACGTTTACAAGTCGAAGAAGTGGCGCCAGTGCTTCAAGCCACTGAACGACGACGCAGCAACTTCAAGTTCGTCTGAAGCGGTCAACGTATCAGAGAAGAAGGAGGAAACGGCGCCGCTGGTGACTGGCGAACCAATGGAGGAGTCGTCGGCACTGGCCGAACCGGCCGAAGCGTCGACACCGGCCGCACCGTCAGCGGGCCAAAAGGACACGTTATTAAATGCTTTTTTTGACGCTCCGGTTAAGGTTGCTAAAGCCGACTAACGGCGGGCCAGCGATCGACCTGCGAAAAATCCAGTTTGATAAAATGTTTTATACTGGTTGAGATAAAAATAATTTAGGAGAAGAAACAAAAGAGGCACACGTATCTAGTAAATTCGTAAAGCATACTCTTAGTATCCTTTTTTTAAATGTATAATATATTTTTTTAATTGTTTTAAATCCCGGGTAGTAGTATATGGGGGTGGCCCGTTCGCCCGTTTAAAAAACGATTCTCTCTTCTTTCTTCTTTTAAAACGTTGTGAATGGATCCGCCCCTTCGTACGTTGGCTCTTCTGGTTCTTCCAAAGAGTCTGGGTATGGGTCGAAGTTACTGGTATCCGCCGCGCCGGAGACGTTTGGAATAATGGGGGCGGTCAGCTTCAAGGCCATCAATTCTGCAAAGTCAAACCCGTTGTACCATTTATGCCCCTTCACGTCCTTCGCGCCGTTCTTCAAGCACCCGTAGCGCTTCGTCAGGTCGGTGGCCAGCAACTTTTTAATTAAACTCTTTGCCTGGCGGTCGAAAAATCTCGGGAAGCTCACCTTTCCGGCTAATATCTGCTGGTAAATTCCCATGGGATCGTCGTCCACGAACGGGGGCTGGCCGGCCAACATTTCGTACGACAGGATGCCGAGCGTCCACCAATCCACGCCTTTCCCGTGGCCCTTGTTCAAGAGCACCTCGGGCGCAATGTATTCCGGGGTACCGCACAGGGTGTACGTTTTGAAGGCAACGACTTTTGCAAAGCCAAAGTCGGTTAGCTTCAAGTAACCCTTGGTGTCCAGGAGCAGGTTCTCCGGCTTTAAATCACGGTAGATCGTGTCCGACGTGTGCAAGTACTCGAAAATTTCGGATATCTGGGCCGCGTAGAACCGCGCGGCGTTGTTGTCCAGGCGCCCCGCTTTTCTCAAATGGGTAAAGAACTCGCCCCCACAGATGTACTCCAACGCCATGTACAGGTACCGGGAGTCCTGAAAGGTCGCGCTCAAGTTGACTACGAAAGGGTGCGCAATCCGTTTTAATATGGTCTTTTCGGAGATCATGTGGTCGACCTGTTGGAGGCGAACAACTTCGACCTTCTTTAACATCTTTATTGCCCATACGGATTGGTTCGCTTTGTGCGTCGCCAGGCGAACCCTCCCAAAGGACCCGGTCCCCAAGGTAACGCCTACTTCAAAGTCTGCTAGGGTAGTGTTTTCATCAAGCTTTGCAACGGGGGTGGCCATTCTTTCTGTATCTCGTTTTCTCTCTCTCTTTCGAAGGACACGATATGTATTTATATATATGTATATATCAAACGAAAAAAAACAAACAAAAAAAGGTTCTTGGTAAGGTCTCAAATTGTCTTGAAACGTTCTAGAAAACAATCTTTCCGCTGAATGACTTTCCTTTCGTGCGATTTCTTACTTGCATTTTCTGTTTCCATTGCCTTCATTACATTTCGTAATTTGGCATAAAATTGACCATTTTTTCTTGTCCATGTCTTTGTAATTATATATTAAACGTTTCGTTTACTATACTGTGTGTATATTAAACGTTTCGTTTACTATACTGTGTCTATAGTATAAGGAATCCATGCTAAATAATATAATATACATGTTCCATGCATTGTCTTGTTCAAAGACAACCTTCATTGTAGTTCGTTTTGTACGCATCGGTGCAATTACGTTTAAAGTATGGAGAAGGTAAGTGCATTACCGTTAAATTATTTGGAAGTGAAACGTTCCCATGGATGTAAAAACAATGTAGTAGTACATATCATGTACCATAATTATTTAAATATATCATATGTTATTTTTACTTTAGAATACTTTTCATAAGAATGTATTTAAATTGTAAAACAACGTACCACGAAGTTGAAAAAAATTCGTTTTTCGTGAATCTCTTTAAGAAACAATGTCATGATTAAGGAATCTATGATAAAACAAAGGAACCTTCTTTCTTGGTATTATATATCCTGTATCCCTTTTATATAAAATGCTTTGGTTTGAATTAAAATGATGTTTGATTCTATATTCTTATTAATAGTATCCCGAATCGACAATGTGGTCACCATTATAGATACAGGCAATACAATATAAAAAAGGGAAAACTTTAATCTCTCTATCCATCTCATAATGATCACCCTTAATTCTGGCTTAGTTCGCCCAAGCCTAATTTTTTGTAACGAATATATGAGACTCTTATATTCTTGTATATATAAGAAAGAGAAACTAATAAATTTAAATAGGATTATTATGTAATATTATTTATATTTTATCAACCCTAATCATAACACTAACCTATATGATTGTGAGAGAAGAAGAAGAAGAAAATGATCATTTTTTAATAAAATTTTATCCTTTTTTCTATTTTTTTTTTTATAAAAAAAAATAATCATTTTCTTCTTCAACACATAAATAAAAAAACTTAAAAAAAATTTATATTTTTTTTTAATAAAAATTCATTTTCTTCTTCTTCAACAAAATATTAAAAAAACTTTTTAAAATTTTTTTAATTTTATTATTTTATTATATAGTCGTCTACATATATATTTAATATTATACCAGTACGTACACTTCTGAATGGAAGTTACTTGTAATTGCTGCTTCGTAAGCAAACAAACGAACCAAAAGTAAATGTTTGAACGAACCAAAAGCAAGACTCAAAATGCTTCCCGCTTTATTTATTCCCACTAGAATATATGCTATTCAACTCTCAGAGACGACCGAGTTCAAAACTGCTGCACCGATGGCGCCTGCCGCGCCCGCGGCAACGTACTTGCCTTTTTTCTTTGCTTCTTTGGAAGGGGACGACGCACTGTCCCCACTTGCATCCTTTTCGGACGAGGCCTTTGAATTCTGTTGGGTCTGCATTTTCTTAATACGGTCCTCCTCGTGATTGTCGGCGAGGACTTTGTGCTGGGCCGTACCTAGCTCGGTCTCTTTCTCTCGCAGCGCCGTGAGCTGGTTTGTCATTAGCCTGGTGATTTGAAGCGGGTAACACACGTCGGGGGGAAAGATCACGTCGTAGTTTCCAGCGTCCCACTCCAGAAGGATTTCCTCGAAGCAGTTCACCCATTCTATCAGGTCAATGTATAGAAAATTACGCATCCATCCGGCGCTCTTCAAGACTGGAAACTCCTCTTTAAACTTTGCCGCCGACGTTCGGACGTCTAACGTTTGGCAGTGCTGCAGAAGCATGTCCCGCAGTGGTGCGCCATACCGCTTCACCACCCGCCGGCAAAACTGAAAGTAAAAGCGTGCCAACTTTGAATCCGGCGCCGCGATAATTTCCTTTTCGACTTCCGGGCCTACAAAGGACGGGATGCCGTTAAAGGTGCCTTTCATCATTCCCGGAAAAAATGTAAAGCCCATTCCACCTTTCTCCGCCGGATCATTCCAATACTTATGGACCCGGTCCCCGCCAGCAAGCGAGTTGAGGTTCACTTTCGGCACGCCGGCCCCGTGCACCTCTCTGGCCCCCATGTCCCCTAGACTTTTTGCATCGAAACAGCTTCTCCACATTGAATTCCACGCCGACAGCGCCAGCTGCGTGGCCGGACCCACAAAGGTGCGAAGCTTGGTGCGGAGAAGGTCTAGCTCTGCTTTACGAAGATAGTCGCGATGCTGCTCCTCTATCTCTAACCTTCGCTCTTTCTTCTTCAACTTTGCCTGGACCGAGTAACCAAGGAGGGCGACGAGGGCAGACAAGAGAATCAAAGAGCCCTGCACGATCAGCCCGACGTCCGAGGCGTTGACGGACCGGTTGTTCGCTGCGACGTCGGCCATCTCGAGTCGAAGAAAACGAAATGTGAGGGTTGTAGGGTAAAACGCAAATGGAACGAACCGTGAATATATCAACAACAACAGTAGCAACAATGAAAGTGAAAGTTTCTAGATTCATACGCATACAAAAAGACGGTGGAATATCGTTTGGTGATTTTCAATAAGCAACAAACAACACAAAAAACACAAACAACAACATCATACAAACAACAACAACAACAACGAACATTTTTTTTGAAAATTGAAATTATTATTTTTGTTGGTGTTGTGTCCATATTAAAAATAAAATTCAATTTTTATTACATTTTTTTATTTTCATCAACAACAAACAAAAAACAAACAAGAAAAAAGAAGAAGAGATCAATTTTTTTGTCGCTAAAGAGTTTTAAAAAAAAAAATCGATTTGTTGACACGGTACAACCAATTAAGGTCCACAAATAGTTCAAAACCGTTTTCTCCCCTCTCTCTCTTTCTCTCTCCCACTCTCTTGGTCACCGAAGAGAAATTACCACCCCTTTCGTGAAACTTACCGAATCGTTGGGTGCCATACAACCTGGATTCTGCAATGAAGCGGAAGCGTACCAGTTATGCACGAGGAAGTGGAAGGGTTGAGGGGATTCCTAACGATCGCAAGTATCGGTTGTGTTACATTGAAAAGACTTTGGACCGGACGTACCTGACCGTAGATGCAGTCATGAAGAAGGAGCTGCTTGAGTGCAGAAACAAAACGGGAAGGCTTAACCTAACAAGTCGGAGCAGGTTGGTGAAACTGGACCACTTGTCGCAGCAGAAATTCCAAAACGTGCTTCGTTTGGACGAGTTGGAGCGCCGGCGGCAAGTTAAGCGACAAAAGATTGAAGCTGATATTGAGCGAGAACGCCTGAAGAAGGAGGCATTTAATCAAAGAAGAGACGAAAGAACTGGGCGCGTTCGTGGGGCCTCGAAGGGGCTGGGGCCAGAGTTTCAGTATGGGTGTTCGAAATGTCGGTGGGCCCTGAAAGGGTGTGGGAGGTGCCGTGCACCGGACTTCAAGCTGGGCAAAAAGGAGGGGACGATGGCCAGGGAGGGAATGACAATTGCTCGTCCGGGCGCGAGCGACGCGTCCTTAGCAATGGTAGGAAAAATCCAGCACGACATGGGCGGTGTGAAAGTGGACGTTGCAATCTCCACCAATACTCCAATATGCAAGCGTGTAGCAAAGGCAACCAAAGGAAAGGTAAGGGGGTACGGTGTCATATGCAAGCAAGAGGTCATCAAGAAAGGCTCTCCAGTGCTGGAGTATGTCGGCGAACTCTTGAACCACGAGCAGGCCGAGGCCAGGGAGGCATTCTACGCATCGGCAGGAATTCTCTGCTGTTACCAGCTGTCCCTCAGCCTAGATCCAGGGGCCGATATCCTCGACAGCACCCTGTACGGGAACGCCGGGCGGTTCATCAATTCTTCCTGCTCTCCAAACCTGGTGTGCAAAAAGCTGATGGGGGAATCGCCGCACGAAGGGGTCCCTTCCTCCAACGCTTATGCAAGCCCGGCGCGGCCAATGTTTTACGCATCTCGCGATATTTTAAAGGGGGACGAGCTCACGTGGCAGTACAACGCCCCGCCCCCCAAATCGGCCCGGTCAAGCAGTGAGGAAGCTGCTGGACTGGTCCAGCAACGGAATGGCAGCCACATGGACACGGAGAAGGCGAGCTGTTATTGTGGCGAAAAGAACTGCGTCGGAAGGTTATGAGAGAGATTTTGGAAAAAGGAGGAAGAAGCGCTGCTTTCGAGGATCGTTTCCCCGAGAACCGAGAGCAACTCTTCTCTTGCTGTGCAGAACAGAAAGAAATTTTATCGCACCATGCACCTATTATACTCTGAGAGTTTACAAAAAAAAGGTTTTAACGAAAAAATTAGCCCACTATTTTACACGTAAGCAACTGATACATTCCTCGCTAGAAACCTGTGACTGCGCTCTACTTCATCTGCTGCTGGTCCAGCTCCCACATCTTCTGCTGTGCTTCTCTTTCTGCCGATTTTCGCCTCTCGTACAGAATTCTCAGGACACCGTTTATCCACTTCGTAAATTTAATGTGCTTGTAGTGTCTGCCGGTGTCTGCTGGCGTCTGCTTAGCCCTGTTGACGGCGCCAAGGTCTGCCCCGTACCCAACGAGAATCTTGGAGCACGACGTATTGTCCGAAATTGCGCAGACGTGCAGGGCAGTGTTCCCAAACCGATCTGCAGCCTCCACGTTTACGCCTCGACGAACCAGGCAGTGCATCGTTTCGGCACGGCGCTTGGCAAGGACGCCGCCCTCGAACTCTCCCGGGGCGTTGCAGCACAGGTGAAGGGCGGTGGACCCGTCCCTGTCCTGCAACTCTAAATCTTGCGACGGCCTGAGCAAAAATTCGACCACGTCGGGGTGGCCTTTGTTGGCAGCGCACATGAGGGCCGTCCGAGCGTCGACGTCTCGGGCGTGCAGCATGGCCCCCTTTGCCAGCAAGAGCTTTACGACGTCCAAAAACCCCTCACTGGCAGCGATTGCAAGGGACGGGGCCCAGTCGTGGCAGGCTTCCAGGTCGGCGCCCTCCTTGATAAGCAATTTCACCGTGCCGATCTGGTTTCTTTTCGAGGCGGCCTGCAACGCGGTGAAGCCCCCGCTGTCGATGGAGTTGATGCTGATCCCAACCTCGTTCAGCAGAAAGAGCAGCCGGTCGTTGTCCCCGTTCTCTGCGGCCTCCGTGAATTCGTCGATGGCCGCCGACGCCTGGTTCACGGACGCCAGCGTCCGCTGGTTCTTCTGTATCACCGTGTGCGTCATCTCGGACCTCTGCGCAATGGAGACGAGGGACTTCGTTTTGGTAAAGTGCATGGGATCGCCCAGGAGCAAAAGGAGTTCGTGCTGCTGCTTGGTCAACTTTTCTACGTTTTCTCGTATCCTCGTTCGGCACACCTGCCGCTGCTCGGCCCTGTGGTCGGCTCGTTTGACTTCAAGGTACCGGTCGGCCTCGTTCCGGAGTTTCTGTATCTGGTCCCGCTGGCCCCAAATGATCCGGTTCATAAAGCTGCACGTGTCGGCCTCCCTCATGAAGTTCATGTCTATCTCCTTCTTCTTTGCCAAGCAATTGTTTTCTATGGTCGTCTTAAGCTTCTCTATGTCCGCCTTAAGGTCTTCTATGACCCCCCCACTGATACTATTTTGATGGGTCTCCGTCCGCAGCTTGTCTTTCAACTTTCCCATCTCCCCCGCCTGCTTCGTTAGTTGGTCCTCTAAACTGCTTTCATTTTTTGCTCGCATTTCCAGCTCCCCCAACGCCTCCTTCAATTTAATTTCCAGCCCCTCCACCTCGCCCAGAGCATTCGATTTCATGGCTTCCGCGAACCGAAGGTCCTCCTCCGCCTTGATCTTGTCGTTGCACGCCTGGGCCTTTTCTTCGTTGGCTTGCTTTAGCTCGCTGGTAAGGGTATCCACGCGTTCTTCCAAATCCGCCGCTTTGTCCTCCAATTCATCAAATTCCTCTGACACCTTGTTGTACTTTTGCAGCAATTCACGGTTGTCTTCGTTGGCCTTTTGCAAATCTTTGGTGAGCGCCACGATCTTGTCCCGGGCTTTGGCGGCCTGCGCGTCCGCCCGCCGCTTCCTCTGCTCATCACTCATCCCATTCTTTCCCCCTTTCTTCCCAAAGCTTTTGAACATGATACCCAAAACAAAAAATGAAACCAAACGAACAAAGGTGTATAGATGGAGGCCACTATGATGTAAAAACAAAAACCAAGTTTTCCTTTCTTTGTTCTTTTGTTGCGGTTAGATCCCTTCCCTGGTTGAACAAATTATGTAATCTATCGTTCAATTTAAACAATGATGTTGAAATAAATTGGAAAATGTAATGTTCGTAGCATTTCATAGTATATGTACATCATTCATATTCCTTTTTTGCAAAAATATAATAAATATACATTTCGTGTATTTGTTTGTCTGTTATCTCGACGATCTCCTCTTCTGCGCTCTGCGCGCTCTTTTGTTAAAAAACACATATTAGATTCAGTGCGTGATTTTTATATCAAATATAAAATATAAAAATAAAAATAAATTAATAACGGATCGATCGATCAAAATCTGATGATGTGTTTTGTATCCAATAAATTATTTATTAATAATAGTCGTCTAATATATATATACACAGCACCTATAATGATAATTTAATAAACAATTTTGTTTCAGTGCATTCTCACATTCTCACCACGTCGTCGTCTCTATTATTTTAATAAAAAAAATAATAATATGAGGAGTAATATTACTCCATAAAAAAAAATTATTATAATTTTGTTTTTATTAACAAAGACTTCGACTTCTTGCCTTTGCGCTATATGTAGACGACTAGACCTTTTTTTGCAAGGCTTGTAAAATTGCACTAAGCTGAGCCTCCATCTTCGCTAGTCTTGACTCCATCTTCGCTTGGTTTGACGCTTGGCTTGACTCCATCTTCGCTTGGCTTGACTCTATCTTCGCTAGTTTTGCCTCCACCTTCGCTTGGTTTGCCTCCAGCTTTCTCTCCACCCCAGCTATCTCATTCTTCACCGCTTTCAACCGGCCTTCCCATTGGTTCTGACTGGTCATGATCGCATTTTCCGCAGCGTCATCCTTCACCGTGCAAATATGCAAATACATTGTGGCAAATAAAGAGTGATTCTTTGGCAAGTCGATTAGCAAATCTGCAGACACCCTTGCCTTTGCTTTGAACGACTGAATCTGCAAATTCTCCTGAACGTTATCAAACGAATCCGCCATGATCGCAATCAGCATGTTCAACATCACAATCACGACAAAAAACAAAAACACAGAGATGAAGATACGACCTGTGGTTCCTATCACTACATCACCGTACTGCAGGAAAAATTCCATTTCCGTCAAACCGTACATCATGTTGTAGACGGTTTCGAATGCTTCAAAGTTGGAAAAGACGGTGTCTCCGCGGTACAAGACTTTGAACCACCTGCTTAAGGTCTACTTGCGACAGTGCATTGTTTACCTCCTGGGGACTTCTCTCTTCACGTTTGGCCACTTCACCAATTTGTTCAAGCCAGACACCATTTGGTTCCAGACCAGCCTTTATTTCTTGATGGCGTCTGGAATCATTATATTATGGTTCGTTTTGTCGGAAATGCGGCACATAGCTCGAAGGGGGGTTCGAAAACATTTCAATTCAGGGTGGAATCGTTACGAGCTAATATCGTATTCGCTTGCGTTAACCTCCGTCGCCACCAAGAATTGGCTCGATATCCAATACCAGGAAGTAGTTCACTCGGTCGCGGTTGTTTTGATGCTAATGGGAACGTTTAACAAGATTCGCGGCTTCCAGAAATTCAGCGTTTTGATCACAACGTTCACCCAAATCTTACTGGACATTCGGGCGTTTATGGTGATGCTCGGAATAATTATCTTTGCGTTTACGATGGCTGTGCCTTTGACGTAAGGTCGTACACCGTGAGTTTCTTATCATAACCACCCGCTGCTATATATTTCGAATCGTGCGAGAAGGCGATGGAACTAACCCAACTCTCGTGTTTAAATTCATGAACCTGTGCCTTTGACGTAAGGTCGTACACCGTGAGTTTCTTATCATCACCACCCGCTGCTATATATTTCGAATCGTGCGAGAAGGCGATGGAATGAACGCTTCTCTTGTGTTTAAATTCATGAACTTGTGCCTTTGACGTAAGGTCGTACACCGTGAGTTTCTTATCATAACCACCCGCTGCTATATATTTCGAATCGTGCGAGAAGGCGATGGAATTAACGCTTTCCTCGTGTTTAAATTCATGAACCTGTGCCTTTGACGTAAGGTCGTACACCGTGAGTTTCTTATCATCACCACCCGCTGCTATATATTTCGAATCGTGCGAGAAGGCGATGGAAAAAACGCAATTCTCGTGTTGAAATCCAAGGATCCCAAACGGCTCCTTTCCCACTTCCCCTTCGACCGTCGCCGTCTTCACTGATTCTGCCGGTACAATTTGATTTTCTTTCTTCATGTCTCTAAATTCAATTGCCCCTAAAAATCGTTCAATGCTCTCCTTTCCTCAAACTTCTCCCTCTCTCTTTCTTCCTTCTTCTTCTACAAATTATCATCATACATGTCACACATGATTCATCTACAATAAATCACATGTCGTCCACATCTCTCCACTACGAATATAAACACCAAACTCCTCGTCGTCTTCATTAAAATTATCGTCTTCTCTCTTCTCTCTCTTCTCTCTCTTCCATATATAATTAATATATATAGTAATAGTATTGATAAAATAAATAATAATAAATAATAATATGAGAGACTGACTCTCTACTAATTAAAATACTAAATCTACAATAATAAATAGAAGATTACATCTTGTATTAAATAATAGCACTATATAAAATAAAATAAATAAAATTTTAAATTTTTTTATTATTTTTAATTTTAATTTTAATTTTAATAATAGAATTAGAAAATGAAACGGATGGATGGATGGATGGATGGATTATAATAAGCCTCGTCGTGCCTCGTCGTGCCTCGTCGTGCCTCGTCGTGCCTCGTCTAATATAATTATTATTATTTATTTTGTGGATCGATCTAAAAAATATTATTATATTTTATAGGAACTTTTTTTTTTTCCCCTCTCCTAGAGTAGTCGTCTATAATAAAAAAATATAATATTTTCTCTACTTGATGCACGAACATTTTTACCACACAACTTTTTGCGTATTTTCACAGAGTAAACCTGTTGTAGAAAAGACATTGTTCCTTCTGTATTGATTTTTGCAAACCACGGCGTTTTAAAGGACGGATAGGATGGAAAAGTCAAGAATAAAGACTTCGGAGGTACGAACGTACGGCCTCAGCGATGGGGAGTTGTCAGAGGGGAGAAGTTCAGCCGAAACCCCGCCTGCAGCTATTCCAGAAATGCAAATAGTCCAGTTGTTTGCGGTTCTTAGTGGTGTGTTCGTTTGGAGGGCAACCTGGGGTTTGACCCAGCTTTGGTTTGGTGATGGGTACGGCTCTACAATCGGCACGCTGGTTTACGGCGTGGGTGTTTGCATTTTTTCAAGGTCAGTGCCCTGGGCCCGGAAACTTTTGGCAGCGACACCGACTACAATGGCAGAAAAATTAATGCAGCAGGCACTGTTTTTGGTGGTGGTCTCTGGGACGTCACTAATATGGCGAGGATCGTGGCTTATTGTGGACAATTTCTTAAGCTTCACTGAGGCCCCCATGCTCGTTCTATCCTTGTGCATAGGGGCTCTGTGCTCCTCGGTCATCAATTTAACCGGTTTGAGGCAACTTTTGATCACGGACACAGTCGCACTTGTTGGCGGGTAGTGTTGTACGGGTAGGTGCGAGTGAAAAAGAGGTAAAAAGATCTCTCCGTATTTTTAAAAAAACGAGAAAATTGCCTGTTATTTAATTGCCCGTATTTTTTACTGTTGAAGGTCGGGACGGCACGTGCGCGAACATCGTTTCCACTCTATAACCGTTTACGAAAATGTACTTGATTTAAAAAAAAGTTTTCCCTTAAATTTTTTTTCTTTGGCCTCTCTTGCTCTATTTTCGATCCTAACGTACTACCCCTGCCTTCCTGCACTGGGCTACATTTCGATCTTTTCCATTTCCTCCGATTGGCAACTTGCGCAGCGAAGGGACTTTATGGAGTTGTACATCGAGCATTGTGCGCACCGAGCCCAAGCCGCTTTTGAATTGTCGGTCGCACCCTTGTAACCCAAGCCGCTTTTGCCCAGCATGCTCGTGACACTCCCCCCACCCGAGGCGGCAGAGGCGTTAGAGACTAACGAGGTGGTACTGAGGGAATGCCGGTTCAGCGAGCCGTTCTTTCTCGACTGGCTGCTCTTCATGGTCTTCTGAAACCCCATGAGTACCCCGTGCTTGCGCACGTGCGCCAGGCGCATGAGAGAGTTTATTTTCCCCGTTCTCAGGAGCTTGTCGTCCTCCATTTCTTTTTTTGACTTTTGGTTTTCTAGCGCTAGTTTATGGTACGAGTCGAGAATACCGTGAATGAATTCTTCGATGTTTGTGTACAGTGCCAGATCCGACCGGATCGAGTGCAGGCTCTGCTCGTCCCTCGTTGGTTTTCTTCGCACGAGGGGGTGCTTTCTATTAAAAACGGGGCCCAGCGCAGCCTCACGCGCGGCCTTTTGCTTGTGTTTTTCAACCAATTGGCCCATTGTTTGCTGCAGGAGTTTCTTCCGGGTTTCGATCGAATGGATGATGGGGTACTTGTTGTTTCGTATCCAGTTCGCGAGCTTGTCCCCGGATTCGATTTGGCTCAATTTCTTCTTCTCCATCGCAAGCTCGTGCTTCAGATCTTCAATCTGTTGGGACAGGGACCTGTTCTGGCGCCGGTAGACATCGATTTCGGCGTCGGCCCGCCGTTTGCCTGCGTTCCCCGAGTAGCGCAGTCGCTCCTCCTGCCACTTTGACCGCTTCTTCAGCTTGTGCATTTCTATCCGGAGCTCCTGGTTTTCCCGCGTCAACCGTGCGACGTCGGCCTGGCTTTCCACGAGAAGCCGGTTGCGCATGGCGTTCTTGTCCTGCTCTTCGTTGCCCGACACTGCCGGCTGCTCGTCCTTCCGCGAGCCCCCTGCCCCACGGCTCTGTGGAGGAGCGCTGGCAGTCGTCGACGGCCTCTCTCGAACATCCTGCTTTGGCGTCGTTGCCAGGGTCTGGGGTTGGCGCTTTGCATTTATTTCAAGGCCAATGGTTTGGTTCATGTTTAACGTTCAAACCCTTTCATAAACAAAAATAATAATGTATACAGATATATATGTATTCCCTCACCAAACAATATTCTACTCACAGTTTGCGAACGAAATCTTTTACAGAAAAATACGAAATTTATGTACATGGAAAGGAAATTACATTCAAATGTCGATGTTTTTATATTTTTGAACATTTTGTTAAACTCCATGCAACAAAAGGAGAGACAAGAGAGACAAGAAGAGAGAGAGAGAGAGAACGAAGAGGGTCATCAATTTAATAATTTTGTATAATTATTAATATTTAACACCCACCACTCCTATTGTCCTCCTCTTTTTTCTTTTCTTTCTTTCTTCTAAAAAAATATAATAAAAAACGGACATTTATTATTAAATCTCTAAAAAAAATATGAAATGTTGTTAGAGCCTGTTGTCCTGTCGTTTAATAATAATAAAAGGATTTGATTCATCCCTTCTTCTTCTTTGTATTTAATAAATAATAAATAAATAAATATAAAAGAAGAAGTATATTACTAGGGACACAGTATAGGCGCGGTGCTCGGGTAAGCATACTAAAAAATAATAAAAAAATTTCATTCT
>JACKZZ010006105.1_pt1 | contig 22496 bp, 8 predicted proteins | sample 8027871 | NCBI WGS metagenome assembly JACKZZ01 (sample SAMN15724774, study PRJNA655200) | protist metagenome | isolation source: fluorescence activated cell sorting (FACS) single amplified genomes of... | place: USA: West Boothbay Harbor, Gulf of Maine | collected 2000-07-19 | reverse complement strand
TAGAATCTTTGTACAATGCAGTTTTGTGGTGCTGTGGCATGTCCCCCTTGCACTGGGCTGCCACATCTGGCAATATCGAGGTGGTGCGGCTTGTATTGGATGCCTTGATGGCGAAGAATAATGGCCATGGCGTCGTCGACGGCGTGAATGCGGTCACCGGTGCGGGTTTTACGCCCCTGATGGCAGCCGCCGATAAGGGACATGAGGCCATTGTGCGGCTACTGCTCCTGTCCGGCGCCCACTGTAAGGGAGTAGACAAACACGGCAGAACCGTCTTGCACATAGTGCTGCAAGCAACTAATAGGGATGAGGGTGAGGTAGACGGACAAAAAGAGCAGCACAACTCAGAAGAGCAGCAAGAAGCAGAAGAGCAAGAAGAGCAAGACTCAGAAGAGGCGTCGTCTGTTGGGGGACAATCTGAATCGTCCAGCACAGAGAAATGGTCCAAATTTTTTCGCGGGGACCACACTGAGATCACCAACATGGTTCGCCTGCTGCTCGAGCAGCCGACAGGAGTTGAAGCGGCGAAGGCTTTGCCAGGAGTGGAGCCAAATTCCGTATTTGGTGCGTCCGCGCTTGGTGCGTCCGCGCTCTGCCTCGCCGTTGTGCGCAATCGGCCGGCTTCTGTCCAGGCCCTGCTGGATGCTGGCGTGGATAAGGAGGTCGGGATGTTCGCGCCGATTCTCTATTGGGACCACTATCAGCATCATGCTGATATTCTTGTGGAAAGTGAAATGCCACACACGGTCACCGTGACCAACCAGGGATGTCCGGGACCACGGAACACAACCACAACGAAGCTAGTTTCCGTTTCGCCCTTTTGTGTGGCCCTTGGGTACGGATTCGCGGATGTGTTGCGTATGTTGATGGAGGCTGGGGTCAATCGGAACGTGGGCGCGTTCGGCGAAGAGGAAGGAACGACCGCTTTCTTCATGGTCCCCCTTGAAGATGATGGACCAGATCATGATGAATCAATGTCATGCGGGGACGATGACGGTGGGGATGTCAATCACGGTGGCAGTAGTCCGAAGAAGAAGATTATTATTTCGCCATTCACGATTGCGGCCCGACGCGGACACGTGAAGGCGTTGAGAGTATTGCTCGAGGACGGGCTGAGATCCGGAGGACCACAAGAATCAGAAACAAATCTCTCCAAGCACTGTCAGGAGCTGAATATTCGTGTGGAGACCTTGGTCACTGCGGTACTGCAGCTCGTGCTGCGTTGTTCCCCCATAGCTACTAGTGCGGGGAATGCCACATTGGCGCCAGAGTATAGAGAAGCATTTGTCGATTGTGGCGTCACAGGCTTCGTGCAGGAAGACGAAATCAAACAGACACAGCGGAAGTCTTTTTCGGGGGTTTCGCAAGGCTCAGAGTCTGGGTCTTCTCATGGAGGTGAAGATCTCCTCGTTGTTCTCAAACTACTCATCGAGGCCGGGGCAGATGTGCACGCAGAGGAGCGTCTCGGGCGCGTCGACCTGGAGCATGTGGACAATTTTATTCTGCGCCATGACACGAGCACGCACTCGAAAGGTAGCTGTATGACCCCCCTAGACATGTGTGTCGCGCTCGATCACGAGCCGCAAGTCGTCTCCGTCCTCCTTGAGGCAGGCGCGGACCTCACGGCCATGCGCTTGACTCCCAAGCTCGATGACGAAGATTACGTGGGCACCACCCCGATGCATGACGCTGCCGAGCAAGGGAAAGTGGGTTTTCTCAAAGCGGTGGTGGACCACTATACTACTAGGAAAAAGGATAACTCGGAGCGGGAGAAGAACTTCTTGAAGAGCATTCTGAACGTTGAAAGGAGTGAGGACCAGGGCCGCTTTGCGCCGCTGAATGTCGCGGCACCGTGTGGACATGAAGATTTTGTTGCCGCTCTCCTCCAAGCAGGCGCGGATGTTGACCATTGTACTGGTAGAGGATACTCACCTCTACTCCAGGCGGTGAATAAGGAGCATGAGGGGGTAGTTCGCTTGCTTCTCGATTCCAAAGCGGATCCGATGAAGCAAGCGTCGGGCGTCGGAAGCGTGATATATTTTGCCGCACAACGAGGATACGCCAGGATTCTTCAAATGTTACTTGCAGCATTAAAGGATCATTTTTGTCACCAGGAGAGGAAGGACAGCACTGCTGATAGTGGTGATGACAAGAAGAGAACTGCTGCTGGCGCTGAGGGGGACCTCGAGGACGTCCTGATAGAAAAGGGAGGACAAAAAAAGGAAGACACTTCTGCAGGACAAAAAGGAAGACAGTTGTTCGGGGAGAATGATGATGACAAGAAGAACATCCCAGAAGAACAATTGTCTGATCATCCAGAAGACCGTTCTCGGGGACAGGAGCAGTCGTTCCTCGAGGTTTTGGAGCACGGGTTTGAGCAGGATTCGAATTTCACTGCGCTCTTCGCGGCCGCGGATCAGGGTCGCCTCGAGACGGTGGAAATATTATTGGCGGAAGGTGCGGATCCCAACAAGGTCAGTAGCGTCAAATATCCAGGTCGTTCGATGGTGGAGCAAGCGACTCGACAGGGACATTTCCGCGTCGCCGAGTTGCTCAAACAGAAGGGAGCGGTGCCGAGAAGCCAACAATCTCCTGCAGGGTTTAGGGTTGCTGATAGGACACGCAACGCACGCAATAGAGGATGTTGGGGAGGCTCCCGAGGGAGGAAATAATATGGAGTCCCTATACCTTATGTTTATTTAGATTTCAGTCACAAATAGTATTTGTAGTGTATGGCTGGGCGGATCCAAGGCTCTAGCATAGTATTTTTACATGGCTGTTAAGAGCGGGTCGTTGTCCAAATTACGCGGCGCAGTGTGGTAGAGATAGCTTCATCCAAATTTTTACTCACGCTGTTTAGGTCGATGAAGGAACACACACCGCTGCTCGTCCCTTAGAGTGCATGGCAGGGTTGAAAGAAAATAGAGGGATCCGGAGTGTCGATGAGATATCACAGGCAAAAAACTAAAAAGATGAATGGGAACGTTGTCTGTGATCTTTTTTTTTGGTTTTGGTTTCAGATCTCCCATCGTTTTGAGATGTTTCCTCATTTTTTTTCGGTCTTTCCAACTCAATCAATCACATGAGTGTCGGTCCTCGTTTTTTCGTCTCTCTGCATCGTCCAGATAGATTCTTGTCTCGTCCTGAGTTTTCGTTTTTGTCATTCTTTTCCTGCAATTATTGTAGAATTATGCATATAATATCCTCCCTCCTGTTTGTCGCAGCATTTGAAAACATATTTTCATAGAAAATTTCCTCGTAGAAAGCTCCCCATTGATTTAGTCATTCAGACTTTACTAGCACAACATTCGGTAGATAAAATTTAGATTATACTACTTTAATACTAGCAACAGACAGAGTCTGTATTAAATTATTGTCATCGCAAATTGAGATTCATCCAGTATTATTAGTTGCTAAAAATAGCGTCGAGAGATTGACACACACATAAAAAAACACTGAAACAGTTCATCAAGTTAGTTCATAAAGCAGTATAATTACTATTCTTCCAAAAATGGTCCGGTCCCGTGGAATTCTTCATGGTTTTGAAGAGAAGCAGGAGGCAATCAAGAATATCCTGAAGGAGATGAGCAGTTCAATCAGGGCCGAGCAAGAATCAGGTGGTCCCGGTTGTCTCTTTTCGTTGTTATCTGATTTGCTCGCAGCAGTTTTGGAGAATGACGAGGTCTCCGTGGAGCGGATTTTGAAAGGTGACAAGGCAAATTCGCTTCGTGAACCGTTGTCGGAGGGTGCTTCGTGCGACGAGTTTCATCTGATAACCCATCTGCATGTGGCAGCCCATTTAAACCACACCGGCATCACCAAGCAGCTGATCGAAGCGGGCGCCAACCTGCTCTCTGAGACAGAGGAGGGGTGCACGCCCCTGCACATCGCTGCCTTGGAGGGAAACGTTGCAGTTGCCGAGCTGATTCTGCAAGCCTTAAAGGCCAACAACAAAGAAGTTCTTGTAGAAGGCTCCGAGGCGTTTCTGAAGCTGAACTCGGGCACTACTACTACGCAGATCGGCGTCGCGGAAGAAGAACTTAATAATACAACAAGCCAGACGATTGTTAGCTTGCCGCCTCTGTACGTGGCAGCGTTGAAGAATCAAAACGCCATCGTCGAGTTGTTGCTGAAAAACGGTTTTGATGCTAACCCTCCTGTCGGCTCGCCGCTGGTGATCGCCGCGCAGCTTGGTCACGAGGCTGTGGTGGAGACGCTGTTGAAATATGGGGCAGATATCGAGCGCCCGACCAATCCTCTGTTCACGGGCGGGGTCACCACGAAGCCGCTCTCCATCGCGGCTAAAAAGGGCCACGCGGGGGTTGTAAGGATTCTTCTTACAAAAAATAATGAACATGATGTAACAGCTGCTACGAGGAATCGGATAGACTCCTGCAAGAAGCACCTGATGATCACGCCCCTTATCGAGGCTGTGCAGCGAGGTCACAAGGAAGTCGTCAAAGCGCTGCTCGAGGCGGGGGCGGATCCGCGTTTGTGGCGGGAGGAGGATGCCAGTGAAGATAATAAGGGCCCGATGACCGCCATGACTTCGTTGCATTGGGCGGTCTCACCGACGATCACTGGCGACCAGAATGATGTTGAAATGCTGGAAATGCTTTTGAAAGCTGTTGTTGACAGAGACGAGAAAAAGGACGGAGACGAGAAAAAGGACGGAGACAACACTTTCCTTGACGTGCTTGCGGGTCCGGCCCCGTTTCAGATGACGCCCCTGATGATGGCTTGCATGTATCGTCGCGACGATATGGTAAAGCTGTTGCTGGCGTTCGGAGCAGACTGTACAGTGCAGGGGGACGACGAGGGGATGACAGCGATGACGCGGGTGCTGTACGGTTTGCCGGGTGCTGCCGGGGCCGCCGATCCGGAGCCCGGTGTCCTGAGTAAGGAAGCGCGAAACCCAAAAACTCAAGCTGCAGTTGGCACCATTGTGCGGCTTTTGCTGGAACATGGAGCGGGGCCGATGACACCGGTGAATTTCGAGAATGGCCTCACACCGTTGCACATGGCTGCTCAGATGGGGTGGACAGACGCGGTTAAAGAACTAGTGGGGTGGTGCGCTAACAACACAAAAGACGGCGAACCGAATGATGTCGATGTGAAAAAAACCGCCAAGAACAATGATGTCAATGTGATGACAAAAACCGACATCAATGTGATGGTGAATACGAGTTTTGTGCGCAAGGTCGATCATCATGGTGGAACAAGGGCGACTCCCGAATACGAGCCCGAGCCGAATCCAGAGCAGAAGATTTCGCCCGCCATGTGCGCTCTAATTTTCGGACGCGCGGAGATTCTTCGTATCTTGCTCGATGCGGGTGCGGAAATCTCTCCCTCCTCCGGGGAGGCTCTTACGATCGCGGCGCAAATGGGCACGGTGGGCCACGTCCAAGTCGTTCGGATGCTTCTGGAGCGAAAGGAATTTTCGGAAATTCTGCCGGCTGAGAAAGCTTCGAGGGACTTTTTTGAGGAACTCGCAATCCGAAGTTTCAAGACCACCTTGTTGCATCTTGTGCTGAAAATGTGCAAGCCGCGGCTAGAGGAGGGAGATGAGGAGGCCGAGGACGCTGTGATTACCGTAGTGAAGACGCTTCTTGCAGCCGGCGCAGACCCAGACCCCTCTGATGTGATGCAGATGCCGGACAAGAGTAAGTGCAGTCCCGCATTCTGCTTGGCGGTGAGCCACGGATACGCGCGTTGCGCCCAGCTACTGCTCGATGAAGGAAACGCCAATCCCACAAATCTGAGCGCAGGACGGTGCACGCCGCTTTTCCTCTCGGTGCTCAATGGAAACGTTGCATCTGTGAAAGTGGTGCTGCAAGCACTGCGGGCGAAAGCGCAGCAGGTGTCCAAATCCTGCATGGAAAACATCAATGTTGTCGCGAAGAATTCGAAGAGTGATCATCTTTCCTCGTCCGTGAAGATTCTTGTCGACGACAGTTTCAACCAATATCGGGCTCTGCCAAGAGATTTTCTCCCCGACGGATGCAAATTTGGCGAGCTGCTCCACGGCTTACAAAGTGCAGCAGAGGTAGAGGCGGTTTTGACAGATATGTTGTTGAGGTTCTTCGTGAATCAGCCAGTGCCGCAAGACGAGAATTACACGCCGCTTTTCCTGGCGGTGGATGAAGGAGCTGATGTGGAGACGGTGCAGTTGTTGTTAGCGCATGGTGCGGATCCCAACAAAGTCAGCGTTGAGGTGAACCCGGGCGTCTCGATGTTGGCCAAGGCCCAAGCAAACGTCCAAGCCCAAGAGGGATCGGCGAAACATACCAAGATCGCGCAACTGCTGCGGGACAGTTTGAAGAATAATGCTGCGCAAGATAATAATGGCAGAGCGAAGGGCCGCCGCTCCGCACTGTTCGAGAAAAGGAAGGCGGCTGCCGGCAGAAGAAGATGCTGCTTTGGTTGATCAAAATCAGATAATCGACGTGTGGATGTCTCTCCTACGAAATACAATTTGTGTGTTCAGCAGGAGAAGAAAAAATTTGTATTTTCACGTCATTCCTATAGAAAAAAAAATGCCCTGGACCGCGAGGCATGCGGTCGGGCACAGTTGAACTGAAGTGCGAGAAAGCAGAAAGGCAATCTTAAAATTACTAACTTGATTAAACTTTCAAAATATATACCCCAATCGGTCGGGCCGTCGGGCGCGGCTACTACAGCGCTACACGACAGGCTACTTCTGTTCTGCACGCAGAAAAAAGTTGGTGACGTCGTTTCGAGCAATTAAATATTATATTAATACGTGTCTGAAATATCAAAACAGCATATTATCGGCAGATCGGAATTCCATTGACTAGTATGCGCACCATACATACAAGCTTCTCTGAGCACACAGGAGGAATAAAATCCAAAAACAATCCATACTATATAAATTTGCACGAACTGCAACCTGCAAGAAGTTCGCAATCATCTCGAAATGTGTCGTGGAAGATGAAGGCGAAAAAAATCAAAAAACAAGTGTAGAGAGGCAAAGTGATACATTGACAAAATCGTCACAAAACAAGCTGAGTAACCTGAGTAACCCTATAAGGGTAAATCATCACCACTAGGATCCTATTAGAAATTTGGCAAAACAAGCTCATCCGTCATAAAGTTCAGCGTTGTTCTCATGTGTTTATGGGAACTCATCCGTCGTGTGTTCTCGTGTTTCTGTGCCACGTGCACGGATTGAGGCTAGGGCTTAAGCTTGCACAGGGACTGGGCGTCGTGTCGGTGCGGTTTGCTCCCGTGCGCAAGAAAAAAATGTATTAAGTAAGTATCGCCCGGAGCTGATGAGGTGTTTCTCTCATCGATTCCTTATTGCGTTCCGTTGTTGTTGTTCCATATCTCTGATATGCATCGGTTTATCATCCTGCTCTTGAGATTCTGCTCTGATCCCTGAGTTGTTGCGTTTGCCGTGTTGGTCCTCATCATCTTATTATCGATTTTTCATTGCCGTCGTTGTCTCGTGCGCAGACTGTGTTCAACGAACTCTCCGCACGCTCTGAGTCTGAGAGTCTCCAGATTTGATCTTAGTAGCGTTTATTTTATTAACCCGAGTTTCGAAGTCAGTGACAGTCCCTCACACCTTTCAATAAATTTAAATATTCTAATTCCGGTGCGGTCGTCAAAAGTAGTTCTTGACGTTCTCGCAGTCTACTATTCATTGGTAGATCGAGCTTACCCGCGCATTTCATTATCAATTGTATTTCTGCTACTCTGCGTTAGAACTTAGTATTATTATCCTCAGTAATAACACAACTCACAGTGTATATCTATTTATCTAATATCAAAAAATGAACAGAATTGATTTTACGCCCGGAATGATTCAGTTTCAGTGTGGTGACCAAATCATGACCGTGAATGTGCCGGAAGGTAGTACCACACAGGTTACTAGTCAAGGTGCCAATGGAGCAATATTTTCAGTTGGTTCTCCAGGAATGATGGCGGCTCTTTTCGGAGGTGCACCTGGGTCAATTATGAACATGCGTCGCGATGAAGATCTGTTCGCCCCGGGCGTGACTCCCCAAGAGCGGCAGACGAATGTCGCGTTGCGGGATTTGGCTGAGGCAGCTGCCGGGAACGACCTTGAGAAGGTCACGCAGCTTCTTATGCACGAAGATGAGGAGATTCGGGGCTACATCCGCGCGTCACTCGCGCCTCAAGAAGAAGACGGATACGGCTGGAACGCAGCCAGAGTGTCGCCCTTGATCGCAGCCGCGATGCACGGCCACATGGAAGTTGTGAAGGTGCTCATGGACGCAGGCGCCGACATGCTGTCCAGAGACGCGAAAGGACTAAGTGCCCTGCATTACGCCTGTGGAAGTGGGCACATGGAGGTGGTCCAACTTCTTCTAGAAACACTGTCCAAAGAACAGTTCGCGGAGCTCAATGCACTACCTGATCCTATTCTGGAATCTAATATTGAATCCGGTATTAATAATGATCCTACCAGTGGTTCTGCTGATCCTACCAGTGGCCTCAGTGGTGATGAGATTCATCACTCCGACTCTTCTCCGCCTGTTTCTGGAGACTCCTCGAAGGCGGATGACAGCACGTGCTGCACAAATGAATCGACAAGTTGTCATTATGATGCCGATAAAGATTCCTCTGGCGAAATAATGATGAGGGTCACGCCATTGTACTTGGCGGCGGAAACGGGCCGTACCGACATTGTGGACTTGCTGTTAAAACATGGCGCAGACTGTAACGCGGGACAGTATCCGTCCAACGCTACCCCGCTCTTCATCGCCACGCAGTTCGGCCACGAGAGGATAGTAGAAATGCTGCTGAAGAAGGGTCGTGCTGAACTACTTGAAGGCGAACAAGAAGGTTCTAATCAGAATCTTGACATTGAGCGGACCATGAATCCGCAATTTACCGGAGGCACCGCATGCACACCTCTTTTCAAGGCTTGCGAAAAAGGGTATGTGGGAATTGCCCGTTTGTTGGTAAACGCGGGGGCACAGGTAAACAGTGTGTGTTTGGATCGTCGCTTCATAAAGATTGATACGCCGCTGGCCGCGTCCGCCGTAAAAGGGCACACGGAAATCATGAAACTCCTCCTGCAAGCCGGAGCAGACCCAAGTCTGTGTCGAGAAGAAGAAGAAGAAGAAGCTGGGGAAGAGGACGAAGAAGCTGGAGAAGAAGAAGAAGCTGGAGAAGAGGACGAAGAAGCTGGAGAAGAAGAAGCTGGAGAAGAGGACGAAGAAGCTGAAGAAGAGGACGACGAAGGAGAGCAACACCTCGGTATTACTCCCTTGCATTGGGCGGTCATCTCCGGCAAGATTGAGGCGGTGCAGCTTCTGCTGGACGCTATTATTATGGCGCCGTGCGGGAAAGACGCGGAAGGAAAAAACATCGTGGGTTTGGACGCAGCCGATAGCAGGGGCATTACGCCTCTGATGATAGCCGCTGCTAAGGGATATGAAGATGTTGTGCGAAAGCTCCTTGAGGTGGGGGCCTCTTGTGCGCAAATCTGGGCAGCGGAGGACAAATCTGGGAACCACATCTTAAAGATGGCGCTAGTGTCAGAGGAAAGCCCTAGTTGTACTTCTAAAGAAGAAGCAAATCCTGGAGGAGATTCAGAACAAGAACTTAGGGTGACCAATATTGTACGTCTGCTTCTCCAGAAGCCGGAAATGGTCGAAGCGGCAAAGGCAAAGTCAGGAGTGGACGCAGATGGGGCGTCTGCCCTGTTTCATGCCGTCTATCATAACCGCGCGGGCGCGGTGCGAGCTTTGCTGGACGTCGGAGTTGATAAGGAGATGGGGAGAATGGTGCAAATCAGCAGCAAGGAAGGGTATCCGGATTCTGAGATTGTTTTTTCAAAAGAAGATGGAACTGTTATTAATATCCGAGATTCCGCAGAAGTTGCAGGAGAAATCAAAATGTCAATTTCCTGTTCGCCGTTCTGTGTGGCTGTTGTGAATGGGCACACAGACGTGTTGCGTGCATTGATCGAGGCTGATGTCAGTCGCAGCGTGTCTGCGCTTGGCGACGACGAGGGGATGACTACATTCATGGTTGCTGACAGTGATGCGCATCATTCAGGCAACCCTTTGCGGCGCAAGATCATGTCGCCGCTTTGCATTGCTGCGCGCCGCGGACACGCTAAGGCGTTGAGATTCCTCCTGGAGGACGCGTTCAGCCCTCGACGTACACATCTTGATGATCTTTCCAAGCACTGTCAGGAGCTAGGTATTCGTGTAGAGACATTGATGACTGCCCTGCTGCAGCTCTTATTGCGCTGCTACTACTACAGTAAGGAAAATAGAACCACGTCAGGAGGAGGCCCAGGGTCACAAGAAGAAGAGATTGAATCAAAATCCGCTCCGGACGAGAAGTCGTCGGGTCATGATCAGAAGAATCATCAAAATCCGCTCCTCCGGAGAAGACTAAGTAGTCGAAGAGACGATTTGGTCGCTGTCATGAAAATCCTCCTCCAGGCGGGGGCGGATGTGCATGCAGAGGAGCGCCTCGCGTGTTTCGCACGGGGTGGATTCGAGCTCGGCACCTGTTTGACCCCCCTGGACATGTGCATCATGTTGGACCATGACCCTATCGTCGTCTCCCTCTTACTAGAGGCTGGCGCGAATCCGACTGCCATACGCTCTACCCCCATGCTGGAAAACGATGATACGGTGGGCAGCACTCCGATGCACGACGCTGCGGAAGGGGGGAAAATCACTTTCCTGAGGGCGGTGTTGGACCACCATGATGGTCGTCCGGACTCGGATAATAATGGTCGTCCGGACTCGGATAATGCCAGCGTCCTGAATGTTGTGAAGAGTGAGGAGCACGGCTGCGTGACCCCGCTATTTGTGGCGGCCATGATGGGACATGAAGATTTTGTAAACGCCCTCCTCCAGGCGGGCGCAGATATTCACAAGTGTAAAACCAACGGAACCTCACCTCTGTACATTGCGTCGCAGCATGGGCATGTGGGAGTAGTTCGTTTGCTTATCGAATGGGGGGCTGATCCGACGAAAACTGGTGCGTTTGGGTCGACGCCCCTAATTTTGGCCGCACAACGAGGATACCTCGAGATTTGTCAATTGGTGCTAAAGGCAATGAAGGATCATTGTTACAAGAATTGTGCAGGCAATGTCAATGATGGAGGACCTCTGGAGAAGTTCAGCTCCTCCTCCCCAGATTGTTCACAACGCAGTTCGTCTCCTGGATCGCTTCGATTCCTCGAGATTTTGGAGCAGGGCATTGAGCAGGATGCGAATTACACTGCCCTCTTCGCTGCTGCGAGTGAGGGCCGTCTCGAGATCGTGGAGTTACTTCTGGCGCAGAATGCGAATCCCAATAAGACGAGTTTGTTTGTATGCGCGGGTGTCTCAATCGTGGAGCACGCAACTCGCAGGGGACATTTCCGTGTCGCGGAGGTGCTCCGCCGGAAGGCAGCGATGTTGAGAAGACAACAATCTCCGTACACCGGTGGCAGAGGATGTTGTTGTTGAGCTTCTTGCTTGCTCAGATGATTTGATATTAAGTTTTTTTGTTACAAGAAGAACGTACGGTGCAATTAGTGATCAAACTATCACCAATATCCTGAATCTGGAATGTGACATAGACATTGGGGGGCTCCAAAAAATCTTCGCAATCGAAACAACCAAAGTAGTGAGAGCAATATGCTAAAAACATGAAAGCCACCGCAGGGGATACAGCAGCGCCCATTTAATAGTCACACTAGATTAAGAGGCGTCAGGAACACGAAGGATCATAAGGGATAGCATAAAGAAAGAGGAGCAAGGTCCGGGGAAAGAAGTAGAACGATCCCAGGCTCATCGATTATATCGACGCCCTAAGTAAGCACCAACATTGTTGAGATCGCGAAGCGCGGAATTATTATTAAGAACGTACACGGACGATTCGTCATCCTAGTATTTAAAACTGTAAACTTGAGATTAGCAATTGAGTATATAGCTTAGAAAATTGTGCGGAGGACTGGTGGGGGGGGTGTCTTCCAACCTTGTAGTAGTTGGGTCATCATTGTTCAATGTCACACACAATATAAGATTTTTGACTCTCTATTGGCTACGCGATGAATATTGAAGTTGAGTGAGGAAATGCAATTTTTGATATTGTCGGGATGCGCGAGGAAGAAATCCGCAAACGAAAGTAGCAAGAGTGGGAAATGATATTGTACCAATAATATTCATGATGGTGGTTGCGATTATCCTGCCTCTTGTTCTTGTCTCTCTTTTTCGAACAATTTTGCGCTCAATTTTTAAAATATCTAGAGTCGCGGAACACTCGAGTGCAGAGCACCTTGATTCTACAAGGGTACAAGGAAGGAGGCAGCAGATCATATGGTTTGTCGTCAGAAAAACGAGTTCTATAGTTGTAAGTAATCATCGCATCGATCGTCCTCATCGATTTCATTTCATGAATGTAGAAAATAGTGGTCTCTGATCATTGTCCCGAGTCGCATAGAATCGGGCTCTCTTATGGTACTGTTCGAACAATCTTGTGGTTTCTCTTTGTGGTTTCATGGAAAAAACGTTCTTACTCGTGGTGCAATCAAATGAATGATTGCAATCTAGTGGACTTTGTGGAGACCTTAGCGGTCATTGTGGAGCCCATATCAGTGGCAATCGTGGTTTTCTGCTCAGCAGTTCGTATGTCTCGTGGTGTGTTCCAGATCAGTCTTCGTAAAATTTCGAAGAAAATCTGGTCAGAGCTACTTACTTTCACAGGGGGTGTTGTAGCTTGTACAGCAGAATTCGGCAAAGCTATATACGTAGAAATAAAGATGGGGAAATCGAAATCTCGAAAGAAAGCTGCGGCTCTTCTCGCAGCACAACATGTTGCGCAAAATGCGAGCGGTCCGCCACAGAAGTCGGCTGCGCAGCGTAACGCAGAGAAACTCCACTCGATGATCCAAAACGCTCCGACGGGCATGCGACGCGAAGAAATTATTGCAGGAAATATGACCCAAGGTGCTGCAGATGGTGTAAACAATGGCGGTGTCAACAATACTAGTTCTTCGGCCAGCAACACTCGAGAAAACAGTAGCAGTGCGACCTGCAGTCATCTTTCTCGAGACAAGAACAGTAGCAGTGCTGCTCCTCGTCTTCATCATTCAGAACATCAGAATGTGGCTCGAGGAGAGAATGCGCCGTCCCTTGGAATCAATTCTGGAACACCAGCGCCGAATCAATTCTCAACACCCGCGCTCCATCGTCCTACGACTGCTGTGGATGAACACATGCTCGTCTCCCAAGTAACACGCAGTGACACGCAGGACTCTGTTGCTGTTCAGCAACTAGTATCCCGCGTACGCGCTTCGCGAAAACAGAAACAGCAATTGGAAGAGCAAGCGATTACTAGCGACGATCCGCGGAAGGTTTTGTTGGCAGACACTTTGGAACAGCTGCCGCAGAGTCGCAGAAACGCCGGTAGTAATTTGTTCCCTCCGTCGGAGATTCATCAATCCGGAGGACACACGATGATCGGGGGTGCCACCAACACTATGATTGTGCAATCGAAGGGTTGTATTAATACTATTAACACATCATCCACTGCGGGTGCGCCAGATGTTGATCAGCTAAAGGGTGCGCCATCACTACAACAAAATGAATCGTCATTGCAGCAACACAGAACCGTCAGCAGTAGTGTTGACTACAGTGTTTTTGAACGGAGCACGGGCGTTGCTCCCCCCACCGCCCCGGCGGTTGAATATCATCTCTTCAGTTTCATGAGCCCTCCTCCGGACAAGAAGCGGGAAAATGGGGATTCAAAAAAAATTCCTGCTGAAATTCAGCATCCTCCTCCTCTGATGCAGGGACATCTTGTTCCGCAGCAGACCAAGATCATCTCTCTGACGGACAATATCCCGGTGACAGGCATTGCTTCATCGCCCCCCGAAAGGAGTGGTGCGCGAGGAGCGAAAGGAAAACCGCTCACCGGTGGCGCAACGAGCAGTAAAGATACAGGTCATCATCTTGATCAATATTGGGGCTCATCAACATTGGGACGTCTCGAAAAAAATATGAGCAATGACAACAACAGCACGATGTTTGGCAAGGGGGCTTGCGCACCTGCAGATTGTTTATACGATGACACAAAGGATGACCGTATATAATATGATTCGGCGGGTTCGAGTTTTCATAAAACTTTTATCGTCTCATCGCGTGCAATGAAAGTATATGATTCAGCGTGATGATTGTGACCTATATACGATTCTATTCAGGGGGCTATCTTCACGAGCAGACTTCGAGCGAAGATGACAGTGCATTTCCACGGGCCGTGGTCAAGGCGTCGGGAAAGGTTGCGGCACCCTACACTTCGCAAAATGCGCCAGAAGCCTCGAGGCTGCAAACGTCGTATTTATACAGATCATCATATATTTTTCTAAAATGATCGAGAGTACTGGTGCAGTTTTCTTGTTCTTCGGTTATGTCATTTAGGCGTGACTTAATCATATGATAAATATCATCAGACGCCAGGAACCGGTTCGGCTTGCTGATCGCTTAGACGTGAATTCCTCGGAGGACACGCCGCGTTTGAGAACTCTGCGAGGGAAACTGGATTTTCTGAGTTCAAAGTATGGAAGCACGGACGAAAACGGCGAAGAAGATCGAAATATGCCAGCACCCGGAGCGCCTGGCGCGAGGCAGCTCGAACGATCCCAGCTGCAAGAACATCATGTTCGTCATAACGTGGCACATCATCAGCGGCGACTCGCCGCCCACAGGATGATTGAAACAACGGGTGTTCCTTTGGGACCGGCTTCCACTTGTCACTTGCTCAGCAACAGAATATGCGACGGAGTGCCCCTCCCCGAAGAGATCCGAGTGCAGGGTGGACACACACAACATTGTTCGTCCATGTTGTGTTCGGATCATGATCAGCAGATCCCGAATGGAGCCAGAGGAGGACATCACCTTTTTGGGCAGACCACCATCAAGGGTCTTTCTTTTTTTCTAGCTTAGCTAGATCCTATTGTTTTCACGCTTGTTTATCCTCCAGCGAGAGGTATATCCTCCAGTTTGAAAAACAGATCCAAATGCTATCTCTGAAAAAATAGGTAATTCTTTGATGCAGCAGGGTCACTGTCAGGGAATGCACCTGGGGGTTCGTCGCCTGGGGCTGATTGCTGCTCCCCCAAAGAATATCCTCGGACAAGGCGGCGCAGGCAAGGATGTTGACAAGGTAATGGTGTCGAAAAAGGAGCCGAAAAAGGAGCGTTCGCATCATTTTGCCGGCGTTGCCCGCACTTCGCAGTGTCTGTCTGGATTTTCCGATATTGTGGAGGATGATCCCAATCCAGGTCCCAATCCACAGCAGGGATTGACAAACACTGACGAGGCGGCAATACAGGCACGTCTACTGCAGATACCAATTCCTCAGCAGGGTCTTGACATTCACAGCACCTACTGGGCGAATCAAGCACATCATCATGGTGCCACCGGAATGGGGGCAAATGGAATCATGGGGGCAAATGGTCATTCCGCGACAAATCATCGCCAGGTGGAATCACGATCCGCGAATCATGATCTTGGACGAATCGAACGTCATCATTATCCTATCCTCCCCAATCGTTCGGATGATGCAGCCAAGAATCGGAATTATGGTCATCATCCATATGAGAGTCACTTTGATGCAAGAATGGAGAGTCATCAGGAGACCGGCCCTTTTAGCCAGCTGGATCAGATGAGTGGGACTCCGAGTCATGTGAATCCGAATCATCATCATCATGTGAATCCGCATCATTTCTTCAATGACCCCCCGCTGCATCAGGGTCTACGCAAGAATCCGCTGCTGGATGTCAATGTGGCAACAAGGCAAGAGCGGATTGCTTACATGAGAAAGATGAACCGCCCAGGCGAAGGCATGACGGTTGCGATCACGACGACTGGGGTGCCCGTCGCGGCGGTGCCAGCCAACGCAGTCGTCGTCAACGGCGCAATACTCAAACATCCTCTTAAGAGTCATACTATCGGAATTAGCCATCATCAAAATCCACACACTTCGGCGGCACCTACTATCGGTTGCATCGGCGGAGCAGCTGGTTGTCATTCTGCCCACAGGATCAGCATTCATATTCAGGATACGCCAACAAAGAACAATAAGGTGTCATTATCGGGCCAAGGTGCCCCCGGTAATCAGAAGAAAAAGAATCAGAAGCGTATTAATGATGGGCACCTCATCGGCGATAATACGAGGGGACCCGAGTCGCGCTTGGAGATCGATATTTTGCACACGTATAACAACATCACTGGCATCGCCCCACCCGGTGCTAGTCGGTGCTGCGATAATAATCCTCCTCTGGTGTGTAATCGTCCTCCACCGCTGGTTGGTCCTCCACCAGGAATACAACAACGGGCCCCAGCGGCCGCCCGGAATCAGAGGCACCGGAATGATGATACGATTGTGGCACCTCACACGTGCGCGAAGGCCCGCCGTGCTCAGGCAAACACAGAGCACCATGTGAGCGTGCTTAATATGCGTCTAAAACAGGCAGGGGAATACGGAATGTGGGAGCAGAAAAAACGACGAGAGGAGAGGCGACAGGGGACGAGCGCCCCGTTGGCGGCGCAGCAGAGGTTAATATTACTATATACTTATTATTTGGCAAGGGTCTGTGCCGATAACAGCTAGTATAAAGTCGATCTATAAATATCTGGATTCTTGTGTAACACGCCGGGGCGTGCAGTGATATTAGCGGCGCACGCCGCATTCATGGAATTATACGTGCTGTGATATTAGCATATTGCTGAAAGTAGCTCATTGTCGAGCTAACAAGCAGTGAAGAAAAGAACACAACAGACTATAAGGATAAGTGGTGGTGGTGGTATTTCACAGGTCGCTACGAAGTCTAGTTGATTTGAGGACAGCGGGAGCCGTATGGGTGCCAGTTCGAAGCGATCGGATCAAGATGCTGCCTCTTCCTTGCATTCCCCCATCATCGCGCTATCTTCATCCGACAAGTTCAACCAGCATTTATGACACCGCAGTTTTCCTGGATGATCGAAGGCCTCCAACGGCGATGCGGGATGATCATGAGGCACCTGGACGAGGCTCCTATCATCATCAGCCTTTTTTGGGCGCATCATCGGGAGGAGCGATGGATCAGCGAGGACTGGGTACAAGAACAGCCAATATTAATAATGGGTCAACGACGCTCAACATCGTCGGAACAGGAGCCAATATTAATGCCACGACGGGGACAGGGGCACCGTATTCTTATCTTGATAATGCCATGGTGGCCGGCAGCCATCAGCTGATGCATTATCAGCCGGCGCTATCATATCTTCCGTACAGCACTCATCCGCATCAGGAGGCGCCCCCCGGTCTGGTAGCTGAGCCCGGTCAGATTGATCTAGGTACAGCTCATGATCTAGGAGGTAGTATGGAATCCGCGGCTGCCCATCGAGGAGTACCACTGCGGCCGGCCGCCGCTCATCGAGTGGCCAGGGTCGAGGACCAGGCAGGCGAAGTATTATTGCCCTTCGCGGGGTCGCAGAGTACTATCATGGGTCTTCATCATCCCGGTATCTCAGAGTTCGGATCAAAGTGCGCAGGGTCATCATTACTAGGGGGTCATCATCGACTGGATCATGATGGTCAGCATGCTGCCCCCGGTCATCAGCTTCGGCGTTCGCAGCTTCGCCTGTTTGGGGGCGGGAAGGAAGTGTTGGAAGGCAAGAAAGGCGGCAAACTTGCCAAGCTCACCCACGAGGAGGTGATCAAGGGGAAGGGAAAAGGCAAAGAACTACTGGAAATGGTGCGGATAAAGGGAGGAAATAATAAGGACAACTTCAAGGACCCTGCACAGTGCTGCAAGGTGACCCTGAGCAGTGCTCCTGCCACAGTCGTGGCAGCACCTCACCGCCAGAGCAGCGGAAAGGATTTGATGGAGCTTGTACTCTCAAAAGGCGCGCGAGGAAATAAGGGCAGCACGACAGGTAGTACCAGTACAACAATAATACCACCGCTCCGTAGTACCAACACGACATGTGGATCTGTCCCGCCCGTGGTAGTGCCTGATTATACCTCGCCGGACGAATCGTCGTCCGCAGGCGCGATGATCAAAGGCCTAGTTGTTCAAGGAGGAGGTGCGTCGAGCATGGCCCATGTTGCACAACAAGGTGCCAGCATGGCTTTGAATTTGCACCATCACCAGGCGAAAGCATATTCGGTCTACGGTCCGAGCGGGGACTCGCCGAACGCGCGAAAAGTTGTCCTTCAGGACCATTCCTCACCGATGCCGCGCATGACAGTGGAATCATCGAACGACTCCTATTTGACAGCAAATTACGACCCCACGACCGACCCGCGCGTGAACCCGTTTCCGAAATTCGGCATGACAGAGGAGGAGCACGCGTTGGCGGACGAAATCGACGAAATGATGGACGCGCTGGCAGACGACACGCCCGTCGTGGGCAGTGTCTACGATAATACGGTGCATCATCCTGCTGGGCATCAGCCACGAAGTATCTACGATGACATCAATGTGGACGGTGGCGCGTCAGGTGCCAGACTCCCGGCGATATCAGGAGGAGGACGAGGGATGGTGCCGCCGCATCATCAGATCGTAGCACCTCCGCACCCGGATGTCGTGGCGCACCTGCCTCCGGCCGCAGTGCAACACGTGCTAGTGCCGCCGCCCGTAGTGCCCGTGGCTGGAGTGGCGCATCATTCCCGAGTTGCGCATCACCATGTAATTGTGCCGCCGACACACGTGGTGGTGGCGCCAAAAGGTCCTCCTTCCATAGCAGCACCGGGAACTTCTCATCACCCGGCGGGAACTTCTTCCTATCATCATCAGATTCCTCAACCACATCTACATCATCCAGGGGCAGGGGGCGGACGTGTACTGGATCCTGCTGTTCCTCCTGGTAGTACCAGCATTTACGACAATTGCGTGTTCTTGATTCCACCGCCGCCGCCAGAGTCTGACGATGATTCTCACTCCATTCCGCCGCCGCCGCCACCGGAGGATAGCGATGAGGAATCATATCATGATCAGTATGCTGGTGCAGGCTATCAATCCGTGCCGCCTCCGTTACCGTCATGGCAACAAGACTCACACCATGGCGCAGGAATAGTAGCGGAAGAAGACATGATCGCGGAAAGCCTAAGGGGGAAGACGTCTAGCAGTGCTGGTTATCCAATCAGTTTCGGTTATCAGGAACTGGTGGCAGGAATCAATGGCGGGTACGATTTTCCTCATGCCGCGGCTCCCCACCCGTCGGATCATTACTATGGCCATCCTCATCATGATCCTCCGCTTGTTCGCAAGTCTTCCCAGGTGTCTTCGTCTAGCTTTAATGGATCCATTACCCCTGCGTCGAGCCGCGACGTCCATCGAGAGCGACGAAGTGGTGCGGCATCGAGTCGCGCCAAGGTTCACGCTGCGAAGCGGGAGCAGTATGCGGGACCCCGGCCACCGGGTTTGGACACAGTCGAGGGAGAGGCGGAAGATGAAGCTGATCAGGAGAATGTCTATCATGCACCGCATTACCGCACGGGCGGCGCTGATGAGGACTTGTACGGGTATGACGAAATTTTTCAAATCCATACTAAGGGGAAAGGAGCGCCGGGGGGTCCGACAGGAGCGACCAATGCGGTTCCTCAGGTGGGACGCCCAGATCGGGGAGACGTGAATAATCCTGCGGCCGGGACCACGATGACGAACGGAATTGCGAATTTCAAAAGTGTCGGAAGTGGGTGGGATGCGGTTGCCACCGAACTTGCGGATGGCAACACGACCTGGGCCCCCGGGAGCCCAGGTCCACCTGCCGCGACGGCACCACAACCCGTGATGACAGACGACACAAGCATTCGCGCAAAAAATGTTCCGCCGAGCATGATGGCCTCTACGAATAACAAGAATGCTTGGAATCATGGCATGAATACAATCACTTCGATGGAGGAGACGTCCGCGCCGGAGTCCGTGCCATTGGAGTCGTGGTGTTCATCGGCCACGGAAGGCGAGCGGGGAGGAGCAACAACGACAACAGCACCTCCTCCAGCGGCCATGACGAACAAGGAACGGAACTTCTGGGATAGGCAACGCAGGAAAGATAAGAGGAAGAGCACTATGGCGGCGACGCAAGATGGAGAAGACGGATCAAGCTCTGTAACGCCGAGACGCACGGACAACAGCGCAGGCGCACCAGTCACCGTCGCGCCAGTGAGTAAGATCCTTTACCTATTTTGGACTACTAATGGGTAGCAACTATTAGACTTCGGAATCGCTGAAATTGGAATTTTTTGAGCTGCTGTAGTGTTAAAGCTGCTATATAAGGAGGTTATCATATGCAATATAGCATAGAAGGATCCGGAGCCCCGAAAATATAGCATAGAAGGATCCGGAGTGTCAGTGAGCTATCATATGCAATATAGCAATGTAGTGTTAAAGCTGCTGTCGGAGAAACCCGTTCGATGAACTCCCGTGATCACTTTTTTCTTCCCAAATATCACAGTGAATGCTCCGTCTTTTCTTGTGGGTTCTTCGAAGGAGCAGTCCAAAAAATCCGCTGCTGCCCCAGGATTCGGTGCGGTAGAGAACGGTCACACGACCGGTGGTGAGCAGCAGAGTCTGAGAACGGGCACACGTCGGCCATTGCTCCTGAAATCCAACAAAGGCATCTATGCAAAGGCGCCTGCCATGGGGGGAGGCAGAGGTTTTGACCATCACTTCGCAGATCACACGAAGAGGAAGGTTTTGGACGCGTTCAAAAAAACCGCTGTCAAAACGCAGGAGAAGAACGCAAGCGGAAGAAGACCGCAAGTTTCATCATTTGGCGACGAAAACGACAATGATCGTATTCCGGACAAGGATCGCGATTCAGTGTCGCCAGTAAAAAAGAAGGGTGGCGCCAACGTAGTATCATCTGAGGGCGTCCAGATTGCAGATGGTGGCGAACGTGGCGATAATATGGCTTCTACGAATAATACCTATCATTCAGAAGACGTGGGGAACAAGGGACCAGCAAAAAATCCCCGGTTTATCGATTCGCCGCTGCCCGATTTTCCCTTAAGGGATAATAATAATTCAGCTCATCGCAGCGAAGAGGAGGGAGTTGGGGGATTTTCACAGCATCTAACGACGATTCCTGAATTTTACGATTTTGATGTTTTGGATTTCGGCCCAATTGCGGACCAGCTGAAGAAGATCGGTCCTTTCCTGAATCTGTCGGAGCATATCCGTAAAAATTTCGATCGAATCCGGTTACCACCTCCACCACCACCACCTCCCGCGGCGGACTGCGGTACGATCTCATCAGTCTCCTCCGGAACTACTAGCGCTCCACCGGAGTCGTGTTCTTGGCATCTGGCCCAGAAGGAGGGGTCCCGCCTCATGATCTACAACCGGCAGAACAATAATCGTCTGGTGTTGGAGAATACAACGGGAATTCCGAAATTTCGACCGATGGAGGAAACCGATGGAGGATCATCCATTTCCTCCGGAAATCGAAATGGTGGACATCGAGATTCTTGCTCCAAATCTTGTCACTCGTTTCTGGACGATGAAACCATTTTGAAGATGTTGCTGCGCGACGGGGATAATTTTCCTGGCACCAAGAAAGACTCTTGGAGATGCGAGAGGAGCGGATTACAGCGAAAGCTCCTCGTGGTGGGTGGAGTGCCACTACTCGTATGTGGAGTCCGCTCCTGTCACCAGTACTGGAACGGGACGAAATGGGTACAATTGCATGCCTCGGCGGATCGGATTGCACATTCTTGATTGCGAATACAGAGAGTCTATATATTTGTCCCCCCTGATAGGACGAATTTTTTGCGGAGAGGAACTGTATATACTGTGTACACAGACAGTTGATTGATGAATAGAGTGAAAAAAAAGGGTCTAGATTGAAACAAATAAAGAGTTGAATAAAGAAACAAGTCGTGAACCAAATAAAATATTCTAAATAAAAACCAAAAAATATGAAAATTCAATTTCACAACACAACACACCACCACAGCATCCCACTAACCAGCTCGCAGAACACATGCAGCCCAGAACACATGCAGCCCAGAACAGACACAGCACCACACAACACCCCGGAAAGCAGGCAGTCCGGAACAAGCCACCAGCGCCCCCAACACAACACTACACTGCACCACCGGCAAAGAGGGTCACAGCGCCACACAACACCACACAAGAGAAGACCCCGGAAAGCAGGCAGCCCTGAGCAGGCCACAAGCGCCCCCAACACAGCACTACACTGCACCTCACCATCGGAAAGCAGGACCACAGCACCACACAACACCACACAAGACCCTGGAAAGCAGGCAGCTCTGAGCAGGCCACAAGCGCCCCCAACACAGTGATGCACTGCTGCACCTCACCACCGGAAAGCAGGGTCACAGCACCCCACAACACCACACAAGACCCCGGAAAGCAGGCAGCTCTGAGCAGGCCACAAGCGCCCCCAACCCATCACTGCACTGCACTGCACCACACTGCGCACATTGCACACACTGCGCACACTGCGCACACTGCCCACACTGCACACACTGCGCACACTGCG
>JACKZZ010022480.1_pt1 | contig 22514 bp, 4 predicted proteins | sample 8027871 | NCBI WGS metagenome assembly JACKZZ01 (sample SAMN15724774, study PRJNA655200) | protist metagenome | isolation source: fluorescence activated cell sorting (FACS) single amplified genomes of... | place: USA: West Boothbay Harbor, Gulf of Maine | collected 2000-07-19 | reverse complement strand
TTGTCATAAGGGTGTCCGCTGACTTCGTGTAAGCCTGTACATAAGCACTGTTGACTATCCCAAGTCTTAACTCCCTCGATACCATCGACAATGTCTTCAACATTCTTGGAAGGTCTTTTTGGACACCGTTGACACTGATAATGCGGGCGAACCGTTTGATCTGACGCTCCGCACGTTTAGCAGCTACCGGACCGGGTTTGTGACCTGGGAGGAGAGGGGTAAAGGTGGGAAATAGGAGTGAGGAATAAGGGTGGGAAATAGGGATGGGAAAAGATATTTCAATCAACGACTAGAAATCGGAGTCAGATCAATCATCATCATGTCACTTACTTAGATGTTTCCTATTCCATTCCGAATGCGGTTCATTTTGGGGCAAAAAACTTACTGATATGCTGCATATTCCACTCTGAAAGAGAGCACTTACTGATATGCTGCATATTCCACTCCGACAGAGGTCCATCCTGGTAGATCTCCGTAATCAGCAGTGAATCCTTCATACTCGACCCCTTAAATATAAACGGATTTCCCACTCTAAAACCCCATTGTGAGAAGTTGATTTCTGCCTCCAGGTCAAGTGAGAAGAGGAGGTTGGGCCCTCGGTTGTGCACACAATCCAAAGGATGAATCTCCTCATACCGGTCTAATGGGAGGAATAAATTCAAATCCGGAGCGTCCGGATACCGTTCCCCCCCGCCTACAGTCATTCCTTTTTGGTTCGGCTTTTGCTGCTCCCAGGGGGCGACTTTTCCTTCTTTTCCGCTCTTTGCCCCTAGATTCGTCGCGGCACTCCGCCCAGTACTCTGAAAGCCGCCATCAAGAGCAGCCAACTTGTTGGACGGACTCCACGGACCTCCGGTGTGGGTCGGACTGAAGCTTCCGGGTTGAGGAGGTTCTTCCTCATCATATGGGGTATGCTTGCTTAATTCACCTATCTTGCCCCGGGATTTCTCCGCATCATAGCTCAACCCCACGCTCATCCTCTGCGGCGCCGGCCGCGAGCGCTGCGTATAATCGCCGCCGCCGGGACTCTGATCGGTTCGCGCTGAGTAGACTGCTGCGCCGTAGTGGTCAGCGAGAGTCGGTTTTGATCTCGCAGAATCCTGCGTTCTCCGTCCCCCAGCAGTCGGTGACGCGCTATGCGAATAGCCGGCCTGCATGTTGTTGATCACCCGACCTCCTTTCGCCAGCTGCGGGGGACCGCGGCTCGTTGGACTCATACTCCTATGCCTGTTGCTTGCTTGCGCCGCGTGTGTGGGACTAAGAAGACCCTCAGCTTGCGCCGTACTAGCATCCCCAATCGCAAGAACTCCTCCCCGTCCTCTCGTCGGCATCTCCGAGTGGACATGATTCCTCTGCAGGATATAGCTAACCGCCTTATAACTGTTCTGAAGGTCGAAGCTTCGTTTGGGCGTTTGGAGTTGAACTAATTGGATTGGTGAGCCTATGCCGGGCGGGATCTTCTGCAGGAGATTGCCCATCGATCCTTCACTCCACGTCCAGATAGCGGACACCCGCAGAGTTCCGTACTTCCCGGGACCGTCCATCTTGCCGTTGAGCCACATTCCTGGGAGGAATTGGGAGAAATAGTGGAAATAGGACGTTACAGGGTCACTTTAAGGGGAATTTCAAGGGATATTTAAAAGTCTATTCTCATCACATTTTCATCATGTGACATGAATTCGATAATCCATTCATCAACAAACCTTCTCAAATTCCTCTAATAAACTTGTCTCAAACTACTTACCCTCGTAGAACTGTCCATCATACCATTCGCAGCGTCCGTATCCCGACCTTTCGTTCTTCTTGAATTGGCCTTTATAGATATATTTCCTCGGAACTCGCAGCGTACCGTAGCCGTTCATCGACGAGTTCTTCCATCCCCCAGCATACACAACTCCGGCCTGCCAGCACATTATACCGGCACCGTGGAACTCGTCGTTGTGGAAGTTACCGCGATAAGTCGATGCTTTTAGCTTCAGGACGCCGACGCCTGGGGAAAGGGAGGGAAAGGGTTGGGGGAGATTAATAGCCTAAGTTGTTGAGAAAGGGAAATCTGGATCTAATCAATTCATTATGGTTCATCGAGTCTTCTTCATCATGATTGTCTTCATTTGTCGCCGTTACTTACCGTGTTTCATCAGAAGAGCGTTCATTTGACCCCAGTATTGAGTCCCGTCGGGGAACTCCCTCTACTTACCGTGTTTCATTAATAGAGCGTTCATTTGTCCCCAATATTGTGTCCCGTCGGGGAATTCCCTGTCCGCCACGTTCGGTAAATGGCTACTCCCGTGAGTGAAGACCTGGCCGTGCTCCCGATGGACCGCCTTCAGCCTAGTAACCCTTGCAGCTTCGACCTGAGTTGCGTACTGTTCCGCACGTGCTAGCTTCCTTTTTTGGTAGAGCATGATGCCTAAACCCAAGCATATTATCCCCAGTACAACGCTTCCGACAATGATAAACGTCATACTCGTGCTCGAAAGCAGCTCATCATCCTCCGCTGGGGTTTTCGTTGTTGGCTCGTCCGTGGTTGTCCACTGGCGGGTGGTCGTCGAAGTACTGGTTGAGACCACATACACGTAAGCGAGAGCCGGCGTCGAAACGGACCACCGCACCTGCAAGTCAGCACTTGTGTCAATCCCATGCGAGGTTAGGAGAGCGTTCGTCAGCCTTGTTCCAATACTATTCTCAGGACTGTTCGCGATCGCCTGAAGTTGGTATTTGACCGCAGCTTGGATGGTCGCGTCATGCACCGTTACTTGGTAGCTAACGACCATTGGTACAGCCGTCGCATAACTGCTCATCCTCCTTGCTTCCTGCTCCAACTTTCTAATCCGCATAGCATGCTTGTAAGCCATGACCCGGAGCGGGTTCTGGAAAGCTTTTACGCTCACAGTAAAGGTATCCGTACTCCCCCGCCCGCGGATAACAGCCGTCGGCGACCGCTGCGCCCTCAGAGTTCGGACCTCCTTCTCGAGATCAGCTGGTTTGAGAATCTGCAACTTAGGGTAGAGATCGGACCATAAATCATCCTCGGAATCGACCATATCAATAGCGTAAGCCGCTGCTCGCCTCTGAGTCGTTCCCTCATACCCCCGTACATATCGGTCGTAAGAAGTCTTGGATTTTGCAGCGGCGGCGGCGGCCTGGGAGCCGGCGGGCGCTGAGTAGTCTCCGTAAATCGCCTCCTCAGATCCGAGATGGTCGTGACTGAAGGAGAGTTCGTCGTCGTCGAGGTGGGCACTCTCTTCTAACCTCCTCATGGTAGCCTGCTGGTAATCCACATCGGTGACCTGAGGGGAAAAAGGGTGGAAATAGAATGGATTTGGAGATGGATTTGAATTACAGAGGGAGAAAGGGAATTTGGAATTCGGAAAGATCTCACATGTAAGTCTGAATCATCGTTCATGTCAAGTTGAAACTTACCTCAATATCTTCGACCGTCACTCTTGTCCTAATGCTGAGAAACTTACCTCAATGTCTCCGACTGGTACTCCTGTGGTAATGCTGAGAACTTACCTCGATGTCCCCGACTGGTACTCCCGTTCTGATGCTCAGGATATTGGGCAGTACGTCTCTCATTCCGGTATCCCAGGTTGTTACATCACTTGTAGGCTTTAATTGGAAGGCTAAACTCTGCCTGTAAGCAGTTACTCCCACCAAATCCGATGCCGTAGCAGAAGGGACACACTCCGGATAAGGCTTCAAATAAGCCCCATTCGCACAGGTAAACGATCCCATGGGAGTGTAACCCTCCTCGCATCGTAATCCACAAGTTTTTCCGTTCTCCACGCCTAGGCAGATGGGCTCGAGCCCATTCTTCGGCACCGGTGTCCTCTCACAATCGCATAACGGCCTGGTAGCGTGCACGCACTTAATCGAATCCGTCGGTTGAACGGCCAATATCGGACAACAGTTGGCGTCCGTTTTATCGGAACAACTGGGTTCGGGGGGAAAGCTCTTTACATAGTTAGTTTTCTCACAGCTAATTTCCCGTTTAGCGGTCCCAGCCCCACAAATCCCCGCCTGATTCTCATAATAACAGGAACCCCAGTCTTCCGCCTTCCATGTTACTCTATACTCGCAATAAGACCCGGTGTAGTCGGAGAAGCAATTACAGGTGAGTGGCTTGTCATCATCGCAAGCTCCGTGGTCGTTACAGAAGGCGCACGCTTTTAGCTCACACGAGCTTCCTCCAAACCCAGGATTGCACTCACAAGCCCCATTAGCGTTGCACTTCCCGCGGCCGCCGCAATTATCCTTGGCCGTGCAGAACGTCGAGCAGTAGGGGCCGTAGTAGTTGGTCGCGCATTTATCGCACTTCTCGCCGGCGTAAGTGGCCTTACAGGTGCATTTTCCTTGATCTTCCGCGGGCGCATACTGAGCGTTCACGCACTGCAACGTGCCGGCGGAGGAGCAGGGACAGGGTGCCTCGCATCTGAGGGGAAGGGAGAAGGGAGTAAAAATGGAGGTGAGAGTAGGAGGAGTGTTGGATTTAGGAGGAAAGGATGGGAATCTAGACTGAAAGTTAAGTTCTATTCATCTAATCACGCTAGTTATGATTCTAGTTATCATTCATTTCACGGTTTTCCTCTCTTCATCATCTTCTGATTCCCATCAACTTCTGATTCAGATTAGTCAAAATCGCTTACCTGGATTGGTAGTAGCTGTTGTTATAGACTGAGACTCCCTTCTTAACGCATCCGGAGGTGGGTTTGAGGGCGAGGGCGGCCGTAGAAAGACTCGTCCCGTCAATACTACTGCAGTCTGTACTGTACGCCCAATTGAACTCGAAGAATCCCTGATAAGTCGGCGAGCACGTGCACCCAGCAGGGAGGATCAATCCGGACGCCGTTTCCCGTTGGAAGTAGCACGCTCCGTGGCCGCCACAACCGTATCCTCTCTTGATATTCACCATAGAAAGAGCTCTTAACTCATTCCTCGTCAGACTCGGGTGACAAAAGTACTCGCAAGAGGCACCGTAGAAGTAAGAGTCGCACTGGGAACAGGTGGCGCCGGTGTAGTGAGCCTTACAAGCACAGGATCCGTCACCTCTTAAACCGTCATTACACCTCTCGGTCCCCTTACTGTCGCACTGACACTTAGAATTACATCCATCTCCATAATAACCCGGGACGCAATCACAGACCCCTGTGCCGGCGTTGCACTGGTAGGTGGGGCCGGTGTAGACTGGCGCTACTGGGATTACCGCTTTCACAGCCGAGATCGTCATACCCGTTTTGTTGGAGAGGGACTCCGAGAAAGTATCACCTTCGAGCGTATTGCCCACCATCTGAAGTTTTTGTAAACTAGACGGGGGAGCCGCGGTCGTAGTAGTAGCAGGCCCCGGTGTGGAAGCAAACACATAAGTCCCGTTTACGAGCGTCCAGTTGGTCAGATTAGTGTTGTTCGGGTCAAAGATAAAGCTGGTCGAAGTCGTGGTAGTCGTCGTCGTAGTAGAAGTCGTTGTCGCGCCTGAGGGGAGAGAAGGAAAGGGTGGGTAATCATTAATGGGGGAGGGAATGGGAAGGAATTAGACTGGGAAAATGGAAACTTGTTCTAGTTAACTTTACTAATCAGTACTGAGTCCGATCACATCTTCGCTCACATCACTTACTCGCCGATTGTTCCGTCAAATCACTGCTACTGAGGGGTGCAACTTACTAGCTGGTGTCTCCGTTAAATCACTGCTACTGAGGGGGGCAACTTCTTCGGTAATCACAACTTCGACTGAAGTTGAAGATAACTGTCTTCCATGAGCATCCACCTCAATCTCCCCCTCGTCCGCCCCATCCTGTAATTCATCATGGTCTAGATCAACAAGTTCTTGTTCCTCCGCACTCAATTTCCTTGCTACCGCCCCCTTTTTCCCTGTTAAACTCCTCTTCCTCCTCCTAGCAACTGTTTTAAGACCAGCAATCTCCAGTCTCTCTACCGCCACTCCTAATAGCTCTGCCAGTGAGGTTCTCAAATTAAATTGGGCTTCCAAATCGAAATTAGCTGGGTCAATGTCTATCTGGATATCAACCTTAACTAAGTCGATTCCTTGGATGAAGAGGGTCTGGCATTCTCCTTGTAGACCCGTAGCTTTAACAAGTATTACTTGTTCATTTGTATCAGGATTAACTGAAGAATAACCGTGGTCGTGCAGCGTAGGATCGGGAATCCTCCCCTTACTCAACTTCCAATCCGAATTTGTAACACCGGATCTGTAGACATTTAAATCCCGAGGAAGAGGAGAGAAGATCCGCAACAGAATGTACTGCCCCTGCTTAGAGAACTTCGGACACAGAAGTCGGAAGAACTTTGGGGGGTACTCGGAGAAAGTCATGTTCACGATTTGATTCTCCTCTAAAACCAGCGAGAAAGTGCTGTCCCCATAACTAACCGGCCGCGAGCTGCATTCCGCCGGCGGTAATTCATCCCTCCCGGTTCCGATAGCCTTAGTCTCCGTCGTCGTATACAGCGGGGAGGACATCGTCGAAGGGGTGCCGGCGGCTTCTGCTGCTACATTCTGTTCCATGGTGTATTTCAGGGTATTATGACGATTTTGCCACATCTCAACCAACGTGTGCACATCCCTAGCCAAATCCACACTCCCAAGCCGCCTTCTGTTATCCCCACAACAGTCGTCGTCCATGGATTCGAGACTCAGAGTCAGCGGTTTCGACTTCTGGCAGTACCAATACCCGATATCAGCCCCCCCCAGACACGGCAAGTACTGGGAATACCCCGGGCCAGAAGCGTCCTGCGAGAGGAGGTTGTTCATGGGGCTGACAATAGTTTGAGGGTGGGAGTACTGCATGAACGTTCCGTCTGTATCCTTGATAAAAAAGTGCGTTAAACCGTCACATCCCATACTGCTCCCCTCCGTCCTACACGGCGTATTCCTAGCCGGAGAAAGGTCAACCTTATATTTTTTCTCCGTAGTAACCGTCGTTTCGTAACGGGAATTCGAAATCTCGGCGTTGGGCGTAAAGTCCACCGCGGTCGGATTGTAAGTAATTCCAGCGTTTTCTCGGTAGGGGCAGCCTAAGAACCTCCCCTGCTGAGTAACCGTCCCAAATCCATCAAAGAATAAATTGTCAAACTTAAACGTTGTGAAACGGGTTCCTTTTAGGCCCACCCGTTGGTCCCAAGGCAGGGAGCAGCTAAAATCCGGAGTATTGGGCTTGGTGCACCAGGCCTCGTTCTTATTAACACCGTTCTCGCAGAGTTTTCCGGTCTGGGTGACCATGGGAATCACCACCCCACTTTTATACAAAGCCCGCGTTGACGATTGACAAGTGGTGGCCAACCTATCGTTCCCACTATACGACGCACAATTCGTGTTATCAAAATCTTCCGGATACGTGTAGCCGGGGCACTCCTTGAATTTGGTGTCGTCTGCTAGGTCATCTAGGGAGGAGTAGACATTGTCGACAAAGCTCTCCGAACTTCCTCGGATCTCTGAGTTGGACAATTTAAACATATCTTCGACAGTGGCTCCCGGGAGGTAGTGGAAGTGACCATGGACTCCGGCATGATTCTCCGCCAACACCAGATTCGTCAATTCGACCTTGTTCGAGAAGTCCTGAAAGTATACCCCATAATGAGAGTTTCTGACCGCCTTGATGTTCCCGGATTTTGCGCAGTGGATGCCTCGGCTTGGGCAACCGTAACCAGGACCGCCACCCTCCACGTCACAAGGGCGCTGGAGGAAGACTCCAATTACACAACCGGAGATCTCGTTCGAGAAGATCCTGTTGCCGGCGTCGAAGATCGAGCACTCGTCCGCTCGGTATTGCATACCAATGTCGCTGCACCCTATGATTTTATTGTAGGCAACCGAGGTAACGGGGCTGTAATACACTTCATTAGGTGTTACGTACCAATTATGCGTCTCCTCTTGACTGACACCGCGTTTGGACTCAATCTCGATAACTGCCTCCGGCTGGTAGCGGTAGGAAGAATCCCACTTTCTGGTCCACACCTCCCCAGGATGAAGGACGTTCGCCACAAAAGTATTATATTGCAAGACCACCCGTCGCGTTCCTTCGGTTACGACGATTCCGCGCCCGTAAGTGCGCACAAAAGTGTTGCCGAAGATGTAGTCGCCATCGACGTTTTCAGTGAGTGTGATAGCGTCATACACAGTATCGACGAAACTGTTTTTCACTATCCTCCTCTGATAACCCGGGGTACGGACCGCCCCCCGCAAACTGATCGCCGGCAGCCTCCCTCCGTATTTACCTGCGAATTGGAATTCTGTGTTAACTAAGGAGATATCTCCGGTGACGTCGATATGAACCCCTCCTCTTGTTTTCCAGGCGATATCAACGTCGCTACCGAAAGCAGCGTCCATTGGGTCGCTTTCTCCGGAGACTATACTGGAGTACTCGGCGTGGGAGAGCCTTACGTTCCTACTCAAAAGACTCACTTTCGCCTTAGAAACACTCCCCGACACGTGCCTATGATCCAGCGGCCGGTCCAGGAAGATCCTGATTTGGTTCATGTGGCTGAGGTCTTGAACGGAGTTGATTTTCCTTAATTCTGTGTGTTGTTCGGGGGTAGACTTATGTGTCTCTACACACCCTGACCCAGACGGCGGCGTCAACCACTCGCTCTGCAGCCTAGGCCACCACTCGGGGTGGGGGCTGTTCTTTCCGGCGAATCTGACTGCTGTGCCGGAAGTGGCAGGAGAGACTTCGATCTCAACCGTCACAAGACTCACTCCAACACCCGTAGACGATGCAATCGACGGATTATACTTCCATACCTGACAAAAGGGGCGGAAGATCGCGGAAAGGTCGAAGGTCTTGATTCCCAAGCCCTGGCTAACCTTGAGAGTGAGCGTCCTCCCATGCCGTTCCGTCCCCCCAATCCTCGTGGACTGCACTCCCGGCATAAAATCGGAGCCCTCGAGCTGGTCATTCGCATAAAGATCTGTGACTTGATTTACTATGGCAAACGTAAGACTCTGCTCCTGTAGGCAACCAGCCTCACTACAGCCCATCTGCGTTCCTGTTGCGGCGTAATCCTTGAAGGTTCCGAACATATCCCTATATAGCTCTAGTCTGAAGTCCCCTGAGGCGCACGCCTCACCAAACTCTGCTTCAGAGTAATCGAACTTCACGAAGACGGCTGTCTGCCCGCTGCCAACAATCCCCGTCGTAAAGCTCATTCCACTTCCTAAAACAGCGATCGTCTCATCAGACGTCCTCCGGTAGACCATCTGATTCTCTACAATGTTGGAGATGGGCCTCTTAGAGACCGTTCGGATGTAGGTGGTAGTGACCGGCCGCACTTGACGGTAGAAATCGGCCTTGTACGAGCAAGCCACCGAGGACGGTAATTCGCACGGAACGGCGTCCCAACATCCTCCTGAGATGGCCTGAAGGGTTCCGATCTGAGCTACACACCTGCTGATACCGAACGCTGACGGTACGGCGTGCCAGCAGCTGCCGCCGTAAACGCCGATTTCGTCGCCGTTGAGATATTCCATTCTTTCGTCACTATCATCGTATACGAGACCAATTAAGACATCCGACAAGTGCCCCGACAGTCTCGCCACCGTCTGCCTCTGATTATCCGTAGTAATCAAAGCCGTCCTCGACCCCGAGCCCAGGGCGTCACAGGCCGCATCCGCTTCGTAAGCCGTTCTTCCATTGGAACCAGAGTAAAGTTCGGCATTGGTCTGCACCGACGCACTCGGAGACCCATTATCCAACGTGCTGGGGATCACATTAAAGCAGCGCTCATCCGAGAACTCCCAGCCCGGCAAACACAACGGCTGGTAACTACAGACAAATTCCTGGACGCTGTCGCAGGGGATGTCGGTGAAACAGCCAGTTTCTTCAAGGACTCCGACGCATTTATTTGGGTTATTCTCGCTTGGGCGGAAGTCTTCCCAGCATTCGTGACTGTTCGTGGTGTTGGTCGAAGCGTGTACTTCTCCCGAAAACCATTCCAGCCTAGGGATAGGCGCAGAGCTGTTCCAGAACAGCCCGATGTACGGATCCGTCCTAGAAGTAGCCGTATTCGCCGACGAGAGCGCTTTTCCGTAATCCTGGATCAACTTGCGCTGGGCATCGGTCTTAATCCTTGCTAAAGACGCCTCGGAGTTGAGGTACTTGCAATAAGTTGCGACTGATTCTGCCTCGTAAGCAAAGTCTGGCCAATTCCCGGTCCTACTTGCGTCCCATGCTGACGCCTCAGTGGATGTCGTAGAGGAAGTCGTGGTAGTAGTGCCTTCGCTGGTATCCGCAACCGTGGTGTTCTCCTGAGGGATCGCCGAGACGAAGTAGAAGCATTCAGAATCCACTAAGACCCATCCAGACGGACAATAGGGGGAGTAACTGCAGACGAACGACCGCGGAGTCGCACAGTCCGTTTTTTCCCATTGGTCGCCCGATGCGGCAAGCTCGTTGACCACGGTACAGGAAGAATTGGAGTCTACAGCCCCAGTCCCAGCCCACGGACTCTGGTAAAGGGTATTGGTAACGGGCGTCTTATCCGTCCACCCAATGCCTTGGTTTCCTTGTCCGTGGAAATAGAGACCGATTTGCACCTCTGACGGGGTCGCCAAAGTGGCCTTATTCTGCCTAATCAACCGCAAAAGCGCGTCCTGCTGCTCCTGACTGCGAATTGTCGCCAAGTGCGGAGTTACCGTGGAGGAGGTCAGTTGGCTGACGTTCACCTTACAGTAAGCTTCTGCGTCCGTGAAGTTTAGCGCGTCTTTTACTAACATATAGCAAGATTTGCCGGCGGAATACCAGCCCTTGGGACATTTCCACGGATCACTCCGAGAAGCCTCGTCGCACTCGGTAATGTTCTTCATCCGGTACTCAGAAGTCGACGCGATGGAAATATCGCTCCCAATAGGCCAGTGATTCAAAATCCCGTAGCCCTCACTCGTCACGATTGAGGTGTCGCCCGCTTCTGCGGTTAATTCGAGGTCAGCATTTTCCCGATCAACAGATTTCCCAAAGACCTCAAACCGCCCTAGAACCTCGATCTTCCTAGCCCCCGCGTCCCTCCCCGCATTCCAATACCCAGGAGTGGTTGTGATCGTCCCAGTCCCGGAGAAAGCGGACACAGCACCACTGGTTGCTGTGTCTGGGTCCCATACTTGCTGGAGGGTCATGCAGACCTCTCGGGACCACCGTAACGGGCTTTCTGTAAGGTACTGACTAGCGTCATCCAGAATCCCAAGGCCCCAAATAGGATAAATGCTCTCAGTTCGGCCGATGTTCCCGTACTCTGTCCACGTCGTAGGAGATCCTAGGGTGGAAACGATAGTGGGACAACACCCACTCACAACCGTGCTGTCCCGGGTGGGATCGGCCAGGATCGGGCAGTTTGCGGGCGTCCTGGAACCGCCGTTGGCGGCCAGATCAGCAGGGGGGATGAAGCGCTCGTTGTTTGCCCACCCCATCGGAACCTCTCGGTGCAAATAGATGTAGCACACGCTCCAAAACAACCCGAATTCTGCTTTAGTCCCGTAGAAGAATCCTTGGACGTACCGGCTGAACTTGTTGTCCATCTGCTTAGCCGTGTTCTCGCACTCTAGATACCTCGCCGCGCGGGTAGCATCGTCTGGTTCTATCCACTCCCCAATCTGAGCCAAACAGTACGGCACCTTTTTGGGTGTGGGAAGGCACTCGTCCGTCCCATCCACCGGAGCACGGTCCCACGTGAACTTAAGACCCCAAGTAGGATCTGGCGCCACCGTAGTAGTGGTAGAAGTCGTTGTGGTGTCCACGGTGCTGGCCGCCGAGTTCATCGAATGAAGGGCTAAAAGCAGGGGGTTATCCGAGCCCGGAATAACGTAATTCGGGAGCGCCCGCCTAATCGAGTCGTCCTGGTCGTTATAGAACTCGATGGTAGCCTGCTTACCGGCCCACGGGACTTTTTCGGTACCGATGTAGAGGTGTCCAGTTTCTGGGATCACCAGCTTCTTAGTCGTGAGTTTGAGGTACTCATACAAGTAAGTCCCCGGATTCTGCTCGTCTTCTTCCGGCTCCCTAAACGACATGGACCCATAAACAGTGAGGGAATTAAGCTTCCCAGTACTGTTTGTGTCGAGAATTATGTGCATATAGCCCTCTACTACGACGTCATCCCCCGGTCCCGGTACTCTCTTGAGAGGCCAACTCAAAGGATCTGTCCAGTTCCCTCCGGTTGTGACCGTAACCGGACACTGCGTCGGGCCCCACCAGTGAAGCTCGCCAAACGGTCCTCCGTCTTCCTTAGAAGCACCCTGCGTATACCGATTCTTTATGTAACAAGGATTGTTGGCGCCGCGTTTGGGATACGTATACCTCGCCCAACGCTCGGCATTCGTCCTGTTGAAGCAGTCGGTCCACTTCATATCGCTACTCGGACTGGTAACAGTTGTTACGGTCACGGAGCCGTTCGTGCCATTAGTGCCGTTTCCACCAGAAACTATGGTTTGAGTAGTCTCGCCATTAATCGTGGCGTTACACCAAGCTGTATAATTGTCCATTTGCTCTTCGTTAAGGCAGGGTCTGTAGTCGTATAAGAACTGATCCCACTGCTCCTCCCGGCTAAATTGGGTCATCGTCAACATTCCGAAGCGGTCGTCCTCCCAGCAGAGTTCGTCCGCGGAAACGGTCAAATTATCGCACCGCCTGACCCCCCGGGTGACGTAGTCCTTCCAGCAGTCCCACTTACAGGAGAGGGGGCGCCAGATATCGACCTTGTAAAGCCGTTTTTGGAACAAACTGGCCTCCATGTAACTAGCATTGCCGTAATCTGGAGGAGTCGTTGTGGTGGTTTCCGGAGCAGTCGTTGTGACATATTCAGTGGTTTCTTCTCCAGTAGTAGCAGGTTCGGTTTGGTTATAGAGGGTCATATTGCCACCCGCCGAAGAATCCGACCCATTAGTCGCATTCGCCGTCGCACCAGCCGTAGTAGGAGATTCGGTTGTGGCCATGGCTGTGGTCATGTAAGCCGCAGTCGTAGTGTCCGGGGCAGTAGTAGCGGCTGCGGTCGACACATAAGTAGTGTTAGGGGCAGCTTCGGTGGTAGTCGGCGCATAAGTGGTAGTAGGCTCAACTGTGGTCGGCTCCTCCGTCGTCGTTGGGATATTCAAGTAAAACGGTGTTTGGGAGTATTCCACTGTCTTGGCTGCCATATAGGCCTGAAAGATTTGCTGTTCATCACTCTTAACCGTGTGCGCCGTCGGGAACCGTCCATTCATAATCATCTCTTGCCCTTTTCTGTCGTAAATCACTTGGTCGTCGACTGGGTAACCCGCGGCCTCATCATACCCCGGTCCTCCGATGTACGGGAATACGGGGAAAGCGAAGCTATCATTTCCGATCTCATGGTGAATCTTGTAACAGGAATTCCAGTAAGAACGTCCGGTATTATTCCAGCAAGGTTCCAAATCGGCGTAGGAGGCCATGAGATCTTCGATACAGTATGTGGAATTTGAGCAGGTATCAAATCCAATGTTGTTCAAGTGGATATTCCTCCCAGTTGGGTCTGTTAGGTCAATAATTGCGTGACTTGTTTGCTCCCCCTGTCCGTCGGGATCCACCCATTCCTCCCAACAGACGTCGTTTTCATTACTCTTATCACCCACAAACCGGACATCCTTACTAGACCCCACCTGAAGAAACGGATTCATAAGACCTCCCAGAGCGCCCCAAGCTCCATAGTTGTTGCCGGGGGCGTTCTTGAGCGTGGAGCCGCATTGTCCAAAGCGAGTCTTAAGCACGTCATGATAACTGCAGGTAAGGTTTTTCGGTGTCCAACACTGAGAGCAGCAATCGTTAAACCTCGACTCACTGCAGTAGTCGTCGCAGTAGCAATTCTGGGTCGAAGCCTCGCAATTCGAACTCCCAAGACTGTAGAAGTGCATCCTCATTTCGAAGCTCTGGGAGATAATCTTGGGGCGGTTATTCTCCATTAAATACGGGTGATAAACCACCGTCTGACTCACAGTCTCGTTGGTCCAACAAGTGTAGTCCTCCAGCTGGTAGATGTTAGCGACCTTAGTATCGTTGAGGTTCCTAGCAAGTTTCGCCTTCGTAGTCCGCGTGTACTGCAGATCCACGTCCCTCGGACTGATGTGGCCAAACTGAGAATGGAATTCGCACTGGTGGAACTTCCCCGAGACGGATTCGGCTTCTTCCTGGCTGGAAATATGTTCGAAAACAATCTTATTGTTGTCATTTCTCCAGCAAACATTACCCAAATAGGGACCGCCCAGCTGACCCTGTTTCAGCTCAGCTTCGTTGATGCCTTGGGTTCCCCAGAGCGGTCTGCCCCAGTAATCAAACGTATCCTTGCCCCCTCCGAGACCCATCCGCGGTTGCCAGTGCACATTGCCATGTCTCACATTCTGGGGCGCCATCCAACTGCTATTCCCCAGAACCGGATCCGTATAATGCACGCACTGAGGAAAGCTCCTAATGGGCATATCCTTCCAACACCTGTCTCGCGCCTTCTCGGTGCACTCGGCACTGCCCTGCAGGCTTATGGTATCCGCGCTGGAAACCACCGGGGAGTAGCAGACGTCCATGTCAGTCACGTTAACGGTCTCGTTTACCTCGAAGTTTACCGTGATGTTGGTGTAATTTGTCCAATTCGCCCACTCCGTCACGTTCTTCCACTCAGAAAGGTTGTAATAATGCGTAAACTGCTCCCAGTTCGGGCCATATACTTCCGTCTCATTAGTAACGTTTAGGGCGGAATTCACGATATCGCTCGCATTGAACTCCCCCGTGTAGTTCGCCAGAATCGCTCCCACAGTAGTGGCCGGCTCGCATACAATAGTGTCGTTAACCGGACCAGCCGTAGTGGCCTCCATCGATGAGTTTCCGCTGCTGGAGTTGCCGCTGCTGCTGTTAGAGCCGCTATCGCCACTGCTGGCCGCACTGGTGGTCGCGTTACCGGCATCGGAGGAAGAATTACTAGTCGAGTTCCCACCATCAGAAGAAGAACTTGAAGAGGAAGATCCAGATCCTGGAACCGTGTAACAATACGGTGCTGGCGTCGTTTTCAGGCGCCACCTGAGTTCCTCGATAAGGGTATGGATCATCTTCAGCTCTGTTACTCTTTCTGAGATGTACTCTGATTCCACCCAACTATCCGTCTTCGGTACTACGACTTGGTAGCTCGAAATCGTGCTCTGAGTGCCCGTATTGTAGTAGAGCGAGGGACTTCCCATATCCCCGTTCGCAGTTACTGTGATGACTGTTTCCACGATTGGGACCGGACAGGGTTTCAGGTTCGGATACAGGGTCTTCAAATCGTTCAAGCAGTAGGTACCGGCGTCGTCCTTGTTGCACCCATTCTCTTGCAGTTCTACGTTCTTAAGCAAGACATCCGCTTTGTTGAGTTGTTCTAACCAACACGGACTCGGTCTCGGTACCACAACTCCACTCTGATCAATAATATTCTCACGCTTCCACAGAGCTAAGTCAATCTTCTCACCTTCCGTATCGACATCGAAACGAGCTACCAACGGGTTCAACGAGACCGGCGGCGGCGCCATAAACTCCCTATTGGACTTCCGGAAGAAAATCATGGTTTTCTCCAGTATATCGAAATATTGATGATTTATACTCGATGCGGCTACCCGGTCCCCTGTATCCACATCATGATACCACTTATACGAGGCGTCACACCGCTCGAAACGGCTCATAACCTCATCCCGCCAGCTGTGGCGCTTGGGGCCGTCGGCGTCGTCCTCAGTGCCGGGAACGGTGAGAGTCGTCTTAGCCGAATTTTTACCGCAACCAATGAGGAGTGGTGGTGGCGGCGAGGTAGTTGAGGTCCCTGTGGATGCCACCTGTTCTTCGTAAGCGAGGTCGCCGGCCTTTACCCAGTCCTTGAGGCAACAATCAACGTTTCTATCGTCAATACACTTAGAGTCGCTGTAACAAGGCTCCTGATACAACACGCACTTAGGCGCCCCATAGAAATAGAGAGTATCATTGGTAAAGAGAAGTTGACCCATTCCTTGGGCATACTGGCCGGCCTCCCCAACTAAAATCTCCTCTTCTCTTAGTCCCAAACCCGGGTTTTTCGTCTCCGAAATGTGTTCGTGCCACCTATGCTCCAACTCTTGTTCTAAGGCGATCGAGATCTTGGTTTGGTTGGCTCTATCCTTAGGTTCCAACCTCTCAAGTACGCGGTTGGGAAGCCACGGCAACATACCGTACGGATTCCACCCACTCATATTCCTCGCTTGCGACACCTGAGTGCCATTTGGCCCAGGAATCATCTCCGTAAAGTTCCTCGTACTCATCTGCCAGTCGTACCACTGCGAGTAGTTCTGGAACTGGAGCTCCGCCCTAAGAGAGGGGTCCCATTCCGAGAGAATTTCTTCGAAAATCACTACCTTATGTTTAGTAAACGACCAGCAAGGTTCTGCCATCCAAATCGGCAGCAAAGGCTCCCCAGTACTCACATTATGAGCACACTGTTTGAAGCCCTTAGTAACCCGTTTCCACCCTTCTTCCTCGGTCTTAGCTGTATTCAAGTTCTCGAAGCTGATGTAGGCGGATTTGGGACTCTCTTTGTAGCATACCGTGTAATTGTTCCGCCGCTGGTCTAAGAACCGATTAATCAGCCTGCTGCTGTTAGGGTAAACCCATTGAGAAGCCGTTACTGCGGCGGTCGGATATGTCTTCAATGGGTCGTCGAGATTGCTAAGACCGTCGGCTAAGTAGCTGTCACAACGGCGGAATCCGCGGACAATCTCGTTCTTAAAACACGGCGTAGAATCGTAACAGCTGTGGCCCTGCTTAACCGTGATATCAGGGAAGCTGTGGTACCGTTTCGGGCGGGTTTCCGACAATTCAGTGATCGGTGTCCTCACCGGTTCGCTCCTGCCGGCAACCGTATGCATCGAAAAGTAGTCTGTCTGAAGCTGACGGAGCCTACCATCGGGGAAGGGATTCGCAGCGTCAGCCGTGATCCGATAGTGAGGTTGAATAACGCTGGCGGGAGACTCCATCATGCCCTTCATAGATCTTACATAAGGGCCGGTGTGGCTACCGATAGGGCACTGATACGCGTCAACCGTCCTGTTAACTCCGGGTCCGAACCTCTCGTACCAGGTGAACGAAGGAACCGCCGGAGCCGCCGCCGCTCCAAAGAACGGACTATACGTCGAAACCGCCGGATACGTGTCGATCCCAAATCCTCCTCCTCCACCCATGAGGTAGTCCTTCTCATAGTTCTTTCCAGCTGTGTTAGCCACAGTATAAGCTGCAGAAAGAGCGTCCCCATTTCTCCTGTACGCGAAGCTCGTTCGATCCCACCTCCCAGCGGCCTCGTTCCAGCGGAATTCTTCCTCCCCAGGTCGGACGTCCATGAGGTACTGTTGCCTTTCCCTGTCTGAAAGAAGGGCGAGATCGACTTCTTCGTCAAACCCAGACCGCCCCGAGGTCGCCCTTTCCTCATAACAGATAAAGTTATCCCTCTGAGTCACCTCCCTCGCAACCCAGTCGTCATAAGGTGGTGGAGTAGTACTGTTCATCGGCTGGGGCAAAGAAGCGAGATAAGCATTCCAAGCCTGAGTGTAATTGCTCGTGTTCATTGGGCCATCATACTCAAACGCGAGGGTAGTCGTGGTAGTGGTGGTGGTGGTCGTAGTAGTCGTGGTAAACTCCCGCCAGAACCTGTATTCCTCCTCCAGAGTTGCGTTACAGAGCTTGAGGGTGGGGTACATGCTGTAAAAGTCCTCCCCGCAGAACCCGTGAGAGCAGGATACGTCCAGGATGTTATCAAGGACAATGTCGTATTGCACCCCCGTGTTTGAGACGCGGAATTCCTCCCTCCAGCAGGGTTCTATAACTTCGCCGTTTTCCCATCGAGCGTGTGAGGTGCTGTCGAGATCCATGACGGTATGTTGGTTTCCGCCATCTTCGCTGGCAATGTGGTCCCCAGGACCGTCCTGATCCTGCGAAATCGACTGCACATCATACTCATCCGGGAAACCGTGGGCTTGCCGGTGAAGTTCTTCTTGGAGGTTCATATACTGGCTGATTACCTCATTCGAGTAATGATCCCGCCCCAGAATCTTCCTCCGGTTTCCGAATTCGTCGTACATAAACAGAGGCGGAAGCTGTCTCCTTGTGATCCTAGTCCTGGCGCCCAGCATCCAATGATCGAACGGGCCGTATCGGGGGTCCTCCGTATGGTCGACTGAGCCCACCCAGTACTCTTTATCATAGTTATTGGCATGCTTCTGATACCGGTTTAGCCCTGGTTTCCCGTCCTGCTCAGGCGCCGACATCCAAGCCGCGGTGTACTCGACGTCGAAATCGCCGTGGAGGTTATGGCTAGGGAAACCTTGTTCGTTCTCCCTCCATCTTCTGTCAGCCGTTTCGTGGTCGAACAGCCGGTTATTAGAGTAGGACCGACACTTCTTGAACGTCCGCTTCAGAAGCTCGTGCCAATCTCCTTTACTCCTTCCACATTGGGCCTGGGCAACGGTGCTATCCGAGTCTCCGCTATGCACACTCACAGCCTGCGTCGCCGCATTGACCGTTACCTTGTCGCCGGAGACTAAATCGCGCTTGGTTTCGCATTTCAGGCAGCAATCACCATACGCCCCGCAATTTTCGGAGCAGGAACAGTGGGTCCAAGAAGCTGTACACTCCGCCTCCGCGCCGAACTCGCCGGGATTCGGGAACCCGTTGACAGCGTGCCTATGGTACAGAGTCACATTGGGCTGATACCCCGGTCTCTCAGTTGCACCCGAAATATACGGGGGATAGATCGTCGAGGACCGCTGAGCTTCGGGGATGGAGGACTTGTTGAAGATTTCTGGGTTTGCCCGAAGTAATTGGGTACCATTTCCGGTAGCAAAGAAGCCTTCCAGCTCTTCATTCAACGAATAACAGATCTCAACCGGATTAGGAATTGTCTTTGAAATCTCATCGTAATCGCCGTAGAAGTACTCGTAGAGGTAGGCGATCTCTCTGTTGGGGAAGAGGTCTGCGACGGCAGGATCTTGGAAGTACCACCGTTCCGATGCGGAAAGAGTCGCCAGAATCGCGGCGTTGCCCCCCGTAGTAGTAGTCGTACTCGTCGAGGTAGTAGGCTCCGGAGTAGACCACTCCACGGAGTAGTCATACATGTGGCTTGGGCATGCGTAATTCGGAATCATTTGACCGCTCTGGTTGCCCGTTCCATTCACCATCGTCATATTACACTCACTTGCATTAAACAAGCTGTTGAGGGTCTTTACGGTGATGTTCATCCCCTCACTTTCCGCCCCGGAGGATCCGGGGCCAGCTCCTGTACCACTACCCTGATCAACTGTCCTATTTGGAGCCACGCAAACGGTGTAAGCGTTGGCTTGGTCGTAGATCGTTCGCATAACACGGTCGCCAGCACCGAGATAGGTGTCAACTTCATACCCGAGGCCGACAACCTGCTCGCTAGCCGTGCTCGCGACCAGGGTGGACGCATTGTTAACATCTTGCCAACTATAACTCGTCGTAGAAATAGTCCTCCTAGCCTCGTGCCCCGGATCTACGTCCAGCGGGAAGAACCTCGCCTCCAGGAACTCAGCGAGTTCTAACTGGTTGGGCGACAAATAAACCCTGTTGTTACCGTTATTCGAGCTGTAAACTGAGGCCACCTGGAAGATGTACTGTTCGAACATGGAGGGGTTGGTGATCACCTGTTGTTTAGTATGGTTACCCGGGCCGTAATACCCCTCCTCAACATCGTTGATAAACATCCTCTTCGCGCGAGTGTACTTTTCATGGTTAGAGGGCGCGTTGGCCGAGTTCCAAGTAAAACCGGGGTCAAACCTCCTAAACGCCTTAATCACCACGCTATAGGCCCGTTCCCAGAGGATGTTATAATTCGCGGGACGCCATTCCGGTGTGAGAGCATGATGGTTGGTGTCGTTTGCGGTCAAGTTCGTGAGGTTCCTCCAGAAACTGAAGTCACCCGCGTAGGAGCTGTTATAAAGTGGGTAATCGCCGTCTTGGTCCATCAAGAAGGTGGCTGGGACGGTTCTATTCGCAGCTTCGACCATCGTCGTCAACTTCGTAACGTTCTCCCTATTCCCAATAATAAACACATAGTTGCACCCCATTGTCTTAATCGGTGCAGCCTGGAAGTTGTGTTGATCGATCGTGGAGTCTTTGTTCTGATCCAAAAGCGAGTTAAACAACCGCACAGTGTCGTCAAAGACCCTCCGAGTGCTATTAGGAACATTAAACGGTTCCGCGGGATAGGTGGTCGTAGTGGACGCAGCGACCGTAGTAACTTCATCGGTGGTAGTGGTCGGAGCTGCGGTGGAGACTGTTACACAGTAGGCCAAAGCCGCCGCGGAAGTGACGTCAGCCGCGGTGGTAGTAGCGTCGGCAGGGGTGGCGGTGGTCGTGCACTCGCAGGAACTGGAGCTGTTACTCGAAGAGTTGGTGGTGGAGTTATCCCCGCTACTGTCACTACATGTACATGTGACGCTGTGCGAGGAATTGATGGGGGCAACGGTTGTCTCAGACATCTGACTGGCGACGGTCGTAATACAATCTTCAAAGGTGGTTTCGGAGAAGGTAGTAGTGGTCTCGACGTAGGCGGCAGCAGTCGTAGTAGGCTCCACAGTGGTAGCCTCAACCGTCGTAGACGCCATCGCGGACGTGTCGTTGGAAGGTGCGGCCGTAGTTTCGTATGGGGCCTGCGTAGTGGGGTGGAATAAAGCGTCTCCAGTCGCACAGATAAAGAACCCGTCGATGTTGTGAAGAAGCGCACAGTCGGCCTGGAGTGTGTCGAGAAGCTCCTGAGAGGGCTGGCAACAAGCCCCCGCGGTCGCGTTCTCCAGATGCGGCGATACCGTAGTCGTAGTGGTTTTCGTAAAGTCAATCCGCTTCGCAACCTTGCTGTAGGCTCGGCAATCGCGGTATTGGGTTTTCGTTATCAAGTCAAACCGCTCCTGCGAGAGATGCCTCAAAGTCACGGAATGCACACCATATTCAAAACAGGCAAGCTCCTCTTGCTCTAACATATCACCCGATGAAGCAGTAGTCGTGACAGTAACGGTGGATTCGTTCCCCCCACTGGAATTTCCGGCAGCCACGGTTGTGGCACACATCGTCATATTTCCAACCGTCGTACAGGTAGAGGGTGCTTCCGTAGTGGTGGTAGAAGTAAGAGCGGCGGCGGCAGCAGCCTCTTCGGCCTTGATGGCGTCCCGTCGGGCCTTCTCCGCCTTGAAAATCACGTTCTTAGCCTGATACCCCGGCGAATTACACGGCTCCAGACTTCTCAAAACCTCGGTTTTCCAGCAATCTGTGGAGCACTTATCGGGGGTATGCAGCAGAATCGAATCCGCCATAGCATTAATTCCGGGCGATTGAAACGCGTTAGTATCAGGCTCAAAAACACCGTTCCCCAGCTGAGTACTCCTCGTGTTCGACAAAGTCATATAAGCCGCACCGCTGGGGATGGGATAATCCAATTCACGGTAGTCAACTGCCGGGGCGTAAGGACTTGTATTGGGAATAGTGTTGGTCAGCGTCCTCTCAACTTCTTGAGTGAAGTAGAGCATTTCACTGTCTGGCCTCATCCAACACGCCCTGTCCTCGTTCTTCGTCTGCCACGAGCAATGCGTGATGTTGAAGAGGTTGAGCAAGTGGCGGAGACAGAAGAAATCGGATTCGAAGCCGCAAATGTCGAGGCTCCTCTTAGACGCCAACGGCCCTTCGGTAATCACTCCGCGATACTCCTGCTGAGTCGTCACAGTCCTGAAGTTCCTGTCGAGCACATTCCTCGACTCATAAACGCCGACGTTGTTTCTCAGGATGTTATCGAGGATTTTCTCAAAAACCGTGGATCGTTGGTGCCACCAACAGGGTTTCTTAAGGAGCTTGTAGAGTTGCTCATGAACCGCCGAAGGTCCGGTGTTGGTGTAGTTATCCCCACTAGAATCCAACAACTTAGAGACAATCTGACTCAAGTCAACCGAGGCATCCGTGTAATCCGGCAACGGCTCAGCGCCGCATTTCCCCTCATCCAAGGTTTGGTTCCGGCGAACTGAGTTGTCGATTTTCATGAGGCTATCTAGGAGTTCTTGGATATTATCGGGGACTTGACAGGTTTTGATCTTCTCCTGAACCTGTTCCTTCCAACTACAGCTATTCAGTTCCTCTTGGGGCCAACACTTCGCACAACAATCCCTGAACCTCGCCTTGTGGCAGACATCGTCACAATAGCACTCCCTAGTAGCCGGGGCACAAGTGTAATTAGGCCCGACGAAGGAGATCGAGAAGTTATTCTGAGCATAACCGGCGGTGTTGAAGAGGTAAGAGGACCCGGAGTCGAGATTCGCCTTGCTATCCGGCGCGATCCAGCACGTGGAGTTGATTCCTCCCTGGGACGCGAAATCTTGATCGAACCCAGCAAACTCCCGGAGGAACGGTTGTAGACGACTGTCGTTGGTGCCGTACTCCACGACTTCCTTATGAGACCCATAATAAGAGCTGGTACCGTCATAACCACACTCCGCAAACTCCCCTGTTAGACGCTTCCAGTTA
>JACKZZ010013041.1_pt1 | contig 22514 bp, 10 predicted proteins | sample 8027871 | NCBI WGS metagenome assembly JACKZZ01 (sample SAMN15724774, study PRJNA655200) | protist metagenome | isolation source: fluorescence activated cell sorting (FACS) single amplified genomes of... | place: USA: West Boothbay Harbor, Gulf of Maine | collected 2000-07-19 | reverse complement strand
CTGCGCACGCAAAAGCGTATGAGTGCGGAGCAAGAGAGGCGGGACAAGCAGATGATGGGGCTTATCCCAGCCCCAGAACCCAAGTTCAAATTAAGCAATTTCATGCGTATACTTGGCGATCAGGCCATTGCTGACCCTAGCGTGGTGGAGCAAAAAGTGATTGAGCAAATGAGGCAACGAGAACTGAAGCATGAAATGGACAATCTCTCCCGAAAGCTGACGCCAGCACAAAGATATGAGAAGAAAGTAAGGAAACTCACAGCAGCCACAGTCAAAGCGAGAGAGATGCATGTAGCGGTCTTTTCTGTCAAAGATCTCGATGCGCCGAGACTACGGTATAAGATTGATGTGAATGCAAGTAGCTGGCTGCTCACAGGCACTGCTGTGATATGCAACGAAGGCAATATCAACCTGGTGTATGTAGAAGGTGGGCCACGCGCCATCAAGCGCTTCACCCGCCTCATGATGCACCGCCTGGAGCTAGGGCATGTGCTGACGCCTGCCGAGCGGTATGCAGTGCAGACCAGAGATGGGAGCGAAGGCAGAGGTATGCCAGTAGTGGCGGTGGACTCCTCGCTGCAGAGCGATGCGGCGCTGTCTCTAGCCAAAGGTGGCAGCAACGAAGACGGAGTTGATGACTTAAATAGCGAGGAGGAGGAAGATGACGATGACGATGACATGGATCAAGAGACCGTGGGTGGGGAGGGGGAGACTGGCGACGGAACGTACCACTCCAGTGGTATCCCGAACGAGTGCCACCACCTATGGTCTGGCGTGAGCTCGAAGCGTGTCTTCACAGACTTCCGCTTTAGGGAGTGCAAGACTCAGGGGGGAGCGAAGAAGCTCCTGGAAGGGCACTTCTTGCATGCCTACTGGAGTTTGGCCGTGCAAAGCCTACAGAAGTAGATTTAGGTTCTAGGTAGTATGGGAGAGGGAGGTAAAGAGAAGAAACATAAAAATTGTGAAAAGTACTATGTAGAAATTGATATTGCTTTATCTATCCTGACACGGGCTGGCTACCTCCAAACCCTCCCTCGCCTTCATATACTATACCAAAATTAAAACTAAAACCTCCTCTATATCGTGGTAATGGTTGCGCCTAGTACTTTACATGTAAGATGAGACGTCCAGCTGGTCTGGCAGCTCGGGCACCTTCACGGCGAAGCGGCTCTGCACCTGATCGAAGATCTCCTGGTCGGCATCGCGGGAGATAAAAGAACACGCGAACCCCTTGGTGCCGAAGCGGCCGGCACGACCGACACGGTGCAGGTACTGGTCAGAGTTGTCGGGGAAGTCGTAGTTGATTACGACGTTAACACGCTCGATGTCGATGCCACGGCCGAAGAGATCAGTGGTGACGAGAATACGCTTCTGGCAGTCTTTGAAAGCCTTGAAGCGCTCGATTCTCTCCTCCTGCTTCAAGGCAGAGTGGATGCAGATGGAGGGGAACATACAATCCTCCAGAAGCTTAGACAACTCACGGGCGCGGTTGAGCTTAGACACGAAGATGACCACCTGGTTAAACTCGATATCATCCAGAATCTTGTTCAACTTGCGGTTCTTTTCTGCCTCGTCCACCTTGACGTAGTACTGCTGCAGACCGTGGAGCTTGAGCTTGGTCTCATCGTCGATAAGAATCTCCATAGGATCCTGGCAAAACTTGCGGCAAGTAGCACGCACCTCAGTGGACAGAGTGGCAGAGTACATCATCACCTGCTTCTCCACGGGGGTCTCCTTGAAGATCATCTGCACAGTCTTGCGCATGTCAACTTCGGCGAGCATGCGATCACACTCGTCAAGCACGAAGTGTTTCACCTTAGAGAGGTCCAAAGCCTTGCGGACTGTTGCCAAGTCCATGATACGACCAGGGGTACCCACGACGATGTTGGGCACCTCGGCCTTGAGCGCGTCCACGTCGGCCTGCACCTTGACTCCTCCGTAGAAGACACGGGACTTGATGTCTGGGAGGTACTTGCTCAAGCGCTGGTACTCACGCTCGATCTGGAAGGCCAGCTCACGGGTATGGCAAAGCACTACGCAGTGCACCTCGCCAGCCACGGGGGTGATCTGGTGAAGGGTGGCGAGGACGAAGACGGCGGTCTTGCCCATGCCGGACTTGGCCTGACAGATGATATCAAAGCCTAGCACAGCCTGAGGAATGCACTCATGCTGCACCTCGGAAGGATGCTCGAAACCGCAATCCACAGTGCCTCTGAGGATCTCAGGCTTCAAAAGGAAATCACGGAAGTTTGAAGTGTGAAGACCCACATAGTGCCCCCTGTGTTATTGAAGGTTGTTGTTTTGTTATTGAAAGTGTTTTCGTAATATTGAAGGAATGTAGTAGTCAAGAATCATGCCAGAAAAAAGTGCAAATAGAGTGTAAATGAGCAGTTGCAATGTGCGTGCGAATCAGCGCAATGTGGAGGAAATAGTGTCGGTTAGTGCTTGTGTGCCTGGTGCGTGTAAATGACTGCAAAAGCCAGTGGCCAGTGGCTATCTTGAGACAGCGAGAGGCTTAATTCTATGGCTACCTACTTCTTGCTCTCCTTCTCTGCGACAATCTCAGTTGCCTCTTCCTCCTCGTTGTAGTCAATTAGATCTTCGTCGGCGGCCATATTGTGTGGTTAGTTTTAGTTGATGTTTGAAACAACAACAGGAATACAGCAATGCCGCATGTGTTCTCGATCGTCGAAGATAAGTCGTCGTCGTGCACGACGGTCGATTGGTGAATATGAATGTATGAATGATGTTCTTACACGTTGGTAGAGAGACGCCATTGCACAAGAATCTACCAGAATGAAATTCATGCAACTGCAGGACTTCTGCCGCAAGGTGGTGCAGACCCGCAGCCCAGGAAAGCTGATCGCGCTCGACGTAGGCACCAAACACGTAGGTCTGGCTCACACTGACGCCTCCAGACGCTTTGTGACTGAAGGCGCAGTCAAATCCCTCAAGCGCAGCTCCAAGACAGACGGAAGCGAGCATCGTCTGAGCGGGCCGGCCGTTACTCAGCTAGGTCTCAAGCTGCAACGCATCATCGACAAGGAGCAAGCCTGTGGGCTGGTTGTGGGCATCCCGCTCAAGGACGGGGACCCCACGCCCTTCTGTAAAGAGATAGTGGACCTCATGCTGCGCCTGGACTGCACGCTTCCTACACCTACACCTAGCAAGACCGACAGCAGTATTAGTAGTAGTAGTAGTAGTAGTAGTAGTAGTAGTAGTAGTAGTAGTAGTACTGGTACCAGCACTAGCACTAGTACTGAGACTGCAGCATCCGAGAGGGAGTCCAGAGAGATGCCCTTCACACTCTGGGACGAGCAGTACAGCACTATGGAGGGCCGCAGGCTCGTGGCCAGTGCTACCAGCAAGCGCAGTGTGTACTTGAAGAGGAAGGACTCCATCGCGGCCAGTGTGATCCTCAGCAAGTTTCTGGCCCACTCTGAGATGGTTCCCCAAGAGGAGGCAGAATGAGTGAGTGTGTGTGTATTATTATGAGTGAGTGTGAGAATGATTGTGAGTGTGAGTGTGAGTGTGAGTGTGAATGAATGAGAGAGTCAAAAGGATGATTTGGTACATAATTTACATATGATTAGTGAGCCTTAGCCCCTGCTCCTACTCCTTATCTTGCTTCATTCTACCCCAACACACACACACACACCAGCTCAAACCTCAGCCCCAGATTCGAAGATGAGAATGCTCGCCTCGGACACCCCAATCTGCGACGGCTCAAGCTCTGTCACATGCAAATCTTCGAGCTCGAACCACTGCTTTGTAGGACGGTTCTGCAGGTGGATCTTGAATGCTTTGCTGTTGGACACACTAACGCGAGACAGTGCGCTCTCTGTGGTTGCTCCCACGGAAATGCCTTGCAATGCAGTGGCTTGTGTGCTTTCTCGGCATATGTTCGCGAGCAAGCTGTACTTGCTCTTCTGTGCTTGTGCAGCAACTGAAGCTGCTGCTGCTGCTGCTGCTGCTGCTGCCACTGCATCAGCGCATGCTCCGGTAGCCACCTGTAGCAGCTGCTTCTTGTCGCACCCAGTGAGGGCCGCGAGCTGCGCAGCTGTGCCGTGGGCCTTCACCACTGCTTTCAGCTGCGGCACGGTCATACCATGCAGCGCCTCTGCTGCAGGTACAGGTGCAGATGTAGGTGCAGATGTAGGTGCAGGTGCAGATACAGCTGCACTGCAATAGTCTTTCATGTCGAGCTGCCGCAGAGGGAAGGTCACAATGGTGGGATTGCGCTCCTTGCGGAAGCCAGTCTTATCGCTCACACGCACGAGGTGGAATACCAGAACAGGTGGAAGCTTCAGTATGCGGTATCGACGTCGGACATGCTCCTCTCCTCTCAGTGTCTCTGTCCACTGCTGACCATCGAACTTCTTAAGCAACTCGTATATATTCACTGTGGGAATAATCAGCTGCTCGTCCCCTTCTTTGAACAGAGGGGGCGGGGGAAGATCAAGTGACAAGTGCTGGAAAGGCACTCTTCGCTTGGATTCCTTCCACGGCAAGTCCTCAACACCTGTCTTTGCACCAGCAGCAGCCCCGGCTCTGCGGCGCTGCTCAGTGACCTCCACCACGCCTTGGAAGCAGTCTGTCACGATAGACGATGTCTTTGCACTGCTGCTGCTGCTGCTGCTGCTGCTGCCACTGGTGGAGGTGGTGGCTGCTGCTGCTGCTGCCCCAGTGGTGAGAGTGAGTGCACGATGCACCTCACTCAGCAGCCAGTTGAAGAAGTCCATGCATTCCGTGCTGCCGCCGGCCTTGCCACTGCTGCTGTTACTTAGTTGGAAGCGCCTGTTTGTGCCGGTATTGGTAGCAGTGCTCACCGCGTTGACCAGCCCCTGGGGCGACACATTGCTCTTGAGACTCCGGGGAGACCACAGACGTCTGAGACAATCGCCGAGACGGTGTACCAGTACAGAGCGGCATTGCTTGTATTCCATGCTGTCTGCTCGCAAGAAGTAGTTTCTGAAGAGACGCACATGAGACAAGGCGCGCACTGCGGCGTTAACGTAGTCCGTGCAGCCTAGATTATTGAGACCGAGAAAGCCGGGCAAATAGGACGCGCCGTGCTGGTCCCTCGACAGATCTCTGTTGTCGTTCTCCAGGCGCGCTATGTCCGCGGGGGAGTACGTGGGCGCTAGGTTGAACTTGATGTCGTCCAGGGAAGGGTCTACAATCTCGTAGTTATCAGGCAAGCAGTAGAAGCGGCCTCGTCCAGGCTGTGTCTGCTGTGTCTGTGCCTCCGCGACGCTCTCGGCGGAGAGGTTCAAAAAGACGAAGTGGCCGTGTTGCACAGAGTGCGTGTATGCCGGCGTGGCCTTGCCACGGCCTGCCAGGAACTTGCCGCACACGAGGCAACAGTACACGTTCTGCGTGGACAGAGACACGGAGCACACCTTTTCCATATCGAAGTCGAGCACGGAGCGGTTCACGGTGTCCAGGTAGGGGCATGCTACTTGGGCCAGCGCCTGCGCCTGCGCCTGGGTGTCGCTTGGGGGGGACGTGAGAGTGCTTCCACCTCCATCCCCTCCATCCCCTCCATGCACCTCACGACTGCTTCCGTCCTCAGCGCTGCTGCTGCTGCCAGTACGCTTCCTTTTCGGTGCCATTTTCACGTACAAGTACTGTGAGTTGAGCGGATCGTAAGAAGATGCAACGAAGAGCCACACTAAAAGAGTGAACTTCCAGAGACCTCATTCATGGCATGGTGCGCGCACGTCGACCGTATCTTGTCCGGAGTCTGAGACTGGATCTGTGGTAACCCTAAAGCTCTAGGCAACTTAGGAGTTCATAATACCGATACACACACTCAGTTAGTGCAATAAATTAACCGTAAGGACTATGACAAGCTTCGTTGGTTACGGCTTGGACTGGAACGCAGACACCTGGGCTTGGAGCTGGACACTTTCTGGCGCACACAGCATGGAGCTGCATCTCGCCGTCTGCGCTTTCTACTGTGTCAGTGTCTATGCTCTGCAGTCCTTTGTGTCGAGAAAAGGCGAGCAGGAGATGAAGACTCTACGAGCGGCCTGGCACACGGACACGGTCAAGTGGTGGCACAATGTGCTACTGTCCGTCACGTCTCTCGTCATGGGGGTTGTGATGCTGTACTCTGTGGTACAAGATGGTAGGTTCCGTAGCTTGCACTCCATGGCCTGCCTGAACACCCCCAACAGCGGTGTTTATGGACTAGCCAACTGGGTGTACCTGTGGAGCAAGATCTGGGAGTGGCTGGACACGTACTGGCTCATCCTATACGGCAAACCCGTCATCCCTTTGCACTTTTTCCACCACATGACCACCTTCACCATGGCAGCCTTCACCCATAACTTTCCCGTGGGAGGCTTCGCCTTCCTCAACGCTGCGGTTCACTTCGTCATGTACCTGCATTACTCGCACCCAGTGCGCTGGGCACGCCCCTTCATCACCACCTCCCAGCTCGTACAGTTTGTCTGCGTGATTTCCGTGCATACCTATGCGTTCCTACAGCCGGCAGGCAGTGGCTGCTTCGACTTCAGCGCTGTGGCGCGCGAGTGGTGGTACTGCCAGCTGGTGGTCGTAGGCTACTTCCTTCTCTTCTGCAAATTCTTTGTCGATAATTACGTGAAGAAAGAGAAGCCAGGGGAGAGGAAGGGCGGCAAAGGTAAAGGGAAGAGGGACTAGGGCGGAGTGGCGGCAGTGAGCTTGTCTTTGTCTTTGTCTTTGTCTTTGTACTTATATTTCTAAACACTATTCATTATATTTCCATTCATATCTTATCATTATTCATATTATGTCTCGCTGCGTCTGTCTCTTCGACCCGTCTCCCTCGCTCCCTTCCAACAAATTTCTACACGCGGCGGGCGACCTTGTTGTCGCCAGAAAACCCTCCCCACCCCTCCACACTGCGCTTGGTGCCGCTGCTGTCACTACTAGTAAATACTGACGCAGGGCTCTGTGAGCTGGAAGGCGCGAAAGTGGTAGCGGAGGCAGCAAAGGTCGGGCGGTAACCCACACGCCTCAGCGCGATGTACCACTCCAGATGGCGGTAGTGACGAGTGACCTTAATCTTATTCTCCTCAGTTCTCTCTGGAAACGGCACTTTGACATCTGGACATATACTCTCGAGGAACTCTGCTTTGGATAGTGTTATGGTTTCTACCACATCTACTCCAAACTCGTTCTCACGCTTTTCCATGTCCGCCCACTCCTTGCTGTTGGGGGCAGTGAACTCCGTGGCCAGGCGCTTCAAGTTGACCTTGTGGCGTCCAAAAGTAATAGCTTGCAGGAGGTGGCCCCCAATAGTGCTAGCAAGCACGGCTTTCTTTGCCTGGCCCTTCTTGTCCATGCCCTGGTCGCTGGAAATGGTGCTGAGCATCATGCCTCTCTCAAACATCTCTGCGCTGCGCTCCCACGGTTTGTTTGGAAGATACACTGCTTGAGACCAAGGAGCAGGCTGGAAAATCTCCGGCAAGTCTACCATAGGTGAGCCACCTGCCTTGGAGCTGGAAACTGGCTCTGCATTGAGGCCGTTTTCCGTGCAGAATCTAGCGATGACTGAGACTAATTCTGCCGTCTTGTGTGTTGCACCCAACTGCTTCGCGGCCTCTTCGTTGACTACTGTGCCGCTGGCGGAGAGAGCGATTCTGTGCAGTGCTTCTTCTGAGAGAACGTAGGCAGGGCTCATCTCCTTACCTGTGGTCCTGGCAGTTGCTGCTCGCCACTGTACGATGCAGTCTTTGAGACCACGCATTTTCTGAGCCTTTGGCAGATTGTAGCTCTCGGCCCTCACCACTGCAGAGTAGAAGTTATTTGTGGCGTCAAATGCGGGGCCGCTACCTCTCTCAAGCTGGTCACGGGGGATACTAGCCAGATCAGCACCCGCATCCTTCAGCTTGCGAATTGCAGCGTCTTTCTTGTCTTGTGCGTCCTTTTCCTCTTGACGGATGCATTCTGGCACAGGCAACATGCAGGGACAACTTCGGTTGTTCACCAGGTTTCTTCCTTTGGGAGTTAACCCGAAAGTGCTCCACGATCTAAAACCTGTGCTACTCTGCTGTATTTGTACCAGCCAGCCTGCAGAGACGAGGGAAGGCAGCAGATTGCGACACAAGTCTGTAACTTCATTGGCGCCAGGAGCGGACTGGGCTGCGGCTATGGCTGTAGTTGCAGCAGCTGCCCCTCTCTCTGACTTGAGCGTGTAGCGCCAGACTTCCACCTCTTTTCCGGCAAGCACCTTGTCCAGAACACTCACAGCAGAAGGAGCCAGATGCGCAAGTGCAGTGCAGATGACTCTAGCACTCGGAGCGAAGTCTCTCTCAGTGTCATTCGAATATTTCACTGCATTGGAGCAGCAGTCGCAGTTGCCACATCGCTGCCCGAATTTAGGTACTTCCTCGAAAAACTGCAATAGGGCTGCACGTCTGCACTCTGTGTCACTCATGGCCATAGTTTGCAGGGCGTGCAAACTGCGGAGAATCGCTTGCTTCGCGACAGGCTTGTCATTGTAGGCCTTCATATAATAGTCATCCTTGTATCTCGAGAAGTCGTTCAGGTCTGCCCACCTGTATCGTGAGTGCGGGTGAGTGGTAGGAATGGAGGGAGGTCAGTATCAGTGAGAGGTTCAGAGACAGACGCAGAGAGACCACGGAGAGAGCAGCGAGAGACATATTACACGTACATGGTGCATTCCGCACTGAGCCCATCACGACCGGCACGGCCTACTTGCTGGTAGTACTCCTCAACGGTCTTGGGGCTGCCCCAATGGATCACACGCCTTGTGTCGGGCTTATCAATGCCCATACCGAAGGCCACTGTCGCCACGATGATCTGCACCTCTCCAGAGAGAAACTTCTTGTGCGCATCCTCACGACCGCTTGGGCTCAGTTTTGCGTGGTATGGCATGACTTTGCATACTCTGTTGAGCTGTGCTGCTAGCAATTCTGCCATACTGTCCACGTCCGCTGTCGTGGGGGCATACACAATGGTGGAGTTGTCCAGAGGCCTCTCCTTCATCTCCTTTACAAGCTTTGTCATGGCAAAGGCCTTTCCCCCCTTTGGCTTACGAAACACTTCGAGTCGAAGGTTAGGCCTGTCGAAGCTTGAGACAGCCTTCTCCGGTGCATGCATACGCAGCGAATTGCAGATGTCCTCTTGCACGCGGGGCACTGCAGTAGCTGTGAGGGCCATGATTGGAACACTTCGCAGCTCAGCGCACTCACGAATCTTACCCAGCAAACGGAAGGCAGGACGAAAGTCGTGGCCCCACTCACTCACGCAATGTGCTTCGTCTACAGCCACCAGGCTCAAGCCACCGCCTCTGTTGTGTAGATTAGCCATGGCACTCAGAAAGCCGTCGCTGGTAATCTTTTCTGGAGTGAGGTACACGAGCAAATACTCCCCGCGCAGTGCCCTCGCATCAGCACTGCCATCATTCTGACCAGAACCTAGGAAGGTGGCCACATTGGTGTTGCAGAGGTTGTTGAGCTTAATGCATTGGTCTTGCATGAGGGAGATGAGTGGCGACACGATGAATGCAGTCTTTCCGCTGTGCAGTGCTGGGATCTGGTAGCACAAAGACTTGCCCAGACCCGTAGCCCAAAAGACAGCGGAGTCTCTGCCGGCCAGTGTTGCTTGTATCACCTTTTCTTGGCCTGCGCGGAACGATGGCATGCCGAAGTTCTGAAGCGTTTCCAGGGGCGTATTTCCAGCTCGAAATTTGCTACTCCCAGAAGACTTAGAGGCGGCTTCGCCGGAATAGGCTGTAAACCCAGGCTGTGTCTCTACCTCCTGCTTCCAGGAATTGTTGTTGGTAATGCTAGAGTGAGTGTTCGTTGTGTTTGTTTGAGCGCTGTTATTCATGGCTGCACTCCGTAGCAGAGCTGCATACTCCTCCTGTGATATGGTCACCGTAGCCGGAGCCTTAAGCTTAGGCTTCACATCGTCAACCTCGTCTGGGTAGTCCTCCTCGTCGTTGTCGGACTCTTCTTCCGCCTGCGCAACCATCCAGTCGTCGTTGTTGTCATTGTGCCCACTGGGGGGAACAGGGCGCATCGTCTTGCTGTCGTCATGTGAGGGCTGTGTCTTGGCTCCAGTCATATCAATGACATTTGATGCCGGGTTAGCTTTGTTCTCTTTCTCTTCAATACTGCTGCTGTCTTTGGGCTGAGCGAAGAACCCAGCAGTTTCGAAGTCCGTGGCTGCCATAAACTCCAGCTCGTCCTGCATCTCCTTGTCACTCATTCCAGACATGTTTGACTTCAAAACTTGTGAGTGGAGCTTTTGAGGGCTTTTTTGTCCTCCGCGTATATGCTCACAGGTCAACTCAGTTAACGTGAGGTAGGGGCGGGTGTTATTTCCTCTCACCTCTCTAAGCCTCCTTATATACCCTCCCTTGAATCCGAAATGAAAGAAAAAAGTTGTCCCATAATAATGATGGCCAAATGGTACTTATAGAGATTTGTTTCAATCAACTCAGTGATTGAGTTCTGCACCATAACCTGTCCAGCTCAACACAGAAAGACATGAAGACTCCGAATGATGCAGAAGTGTTGGCTGCGCTGGCATGGGGCCCGCTGATTACAGCTCTGGAGGAGATCGTGCTGGATAGTAATGCTACTGCTCCAGCGCGTACTGTTCACAGTATTCCCATAGATAGTACAAACGATGCAGCCTTCTTAATTAAGCCGGGGTGGGTGACGAATGAGATCATTGGTGTGAAGGCCGTCACCTACTTCCCGGACAATGGACAGCAAGGCATGAGTACTATCCAAGCTGGATATATGCTATTCAACGGGAAGAACGGGGCTTTAATTGGTGCTTGTGACGCCAATGTACTAACAACACGACGCACAGCTGCAGCTTCAGCTGTTGCTGCCAAAAGATTAGCGCGAAAAGACAGCAAACATCTTCTGATTGTAGGCAGCGGAGCCCTGGCTCCCATCAGCGCACAGGCGCACGCGTACGTCAGAAACTACAACATCATTGAGATCTGGGGCCGTGACGAGGCAAAGGCACAGCTAGTGGTAGATGATCTCCTGCGGGCACAAATAGGAGCATCAGGAGGTGCCACAGACGGGTCAGGATCAGAACAACTCACCATACGAGTGAGCACAGACCTTGACGCTAGTGTCAGCCAAGCTGATGTCATCTCCTGCGTCACAGGAAGTACAGTGCCTTTAGTAAAAGGCGCGTTGTTAAAGGACGGCTGCCATGTCGATCTTATCGGCTCCTTCACACCAGCTATGCGTGAGAGTGATGATGATGTTGTCATACGATGCAGCGGAATGATCTTCGTAGACACCAATGATGCGCTCAAGTCTGGAGATATGAGTCAACCATTAGAAGCGGGCATACTGACAACAGCAGACGTCACAGGTAACTTCCAGGACTTGGTGTCTGGAAAGCACCCTGGGCGGTCGAATGCCACGGAGATGACACTCTTCAAATCTGCTGGTTTCGCACTGCAGGATATGGCCGCAGCCAGACTCGTGTTTGCAGAAGGAAAGGAGGCGGAGGCATGAGAGGAGGAACGAGCAGGATGTATATAGAAAGCGTGTGTGTGGTGTATACATATTTTGTGACAGTAATAGAAGTGAAGGTGTGAAGGTGTGCAAATTTCCCCAGATGTCATGTCGTGAATTCTCGATTTTTCCGTGGCACCAACCGAGCCTTCCCCTGCCTCATCTTCGTGTTGTGAACTGAGGTCTTCTCGTCGTCTACAAGCTTGCTTTTTTACGTCATTATACGCCTCATTTACCAATACCTGCCCAAACTATCATTGGATCGACCCCCTAACTACTTCCTTCCAAACTTCCGAGAGGCATATCGGGGGACGAGCATGGAAAAATTAGCCATTTACACAGATGAATTTCCTCTCATTCATTCTCGCTCATTTGCATTATCTGTATCGCGAAACATCGACAGTTTCATCACAAACTCTTGATTATCACGTGGTTTACAAATATTGAAGCTTAAACCCCTTCAATTGCCTTCATTTTTGCCACAGACTTCAGTCTCAACAGTCGTCCTCCCAGTTGGATAGTTAAACATGGACAGACTCAGTGGTTTAGAGAAGTATTTCTCGGATAAGGACCGTAAGAAGCTTGATAGGATTGCATTGGAAGGCAACAAGCAAGGTATGCCAGAAATGACGCAAGCTGAGATTAAGCAAAGTTGTGTTGAGAATGGCGGCTATGAGACTCCTAATCTCAATGACAAATTATACCTTCATTTCAAAGGATTCAAAAAGATTGAGAACTTGGATGAGTACACTGGATGCAAGGCTATCTGGTTGGATAGCAACGGTCTTGGAGCTATTGAAGGTCTCGAAAAATTAACAGAGTTGCGTTGCCTCTATTTGTCCAAGAATTTACTACCAAAGATTCAAGGCCTTTTCAACTTGAAAGAGCTGGTTGTTTTAGACCTCAGCAACAATCGCTTGCGCAAGCTAGAGAACTTGTCCTGCTGTCCCAACCTGGACAGTCTATCTGTGCCCAATAACTCTTTAACCACTCCTGAGAGCATTGAGCACCTGACAGAATGCCTGAAACTACGTACCTTGGACATCCAGAACAACAAATTAGAAGCAGATGAAGAATTTCTCTCGGTCTTTTCTAAAATCCCATTGTTGTGTACTTTATCTGTCAATGGAAATGAAGTCACGAAAGTACAAACTTTCAGAAAGCGCACTATTTATATGATGCCCCTATTGGGTTTTTTGGACAGACCTGTGGAGCCAGTGGAGCGCTTGGCTGCTGTAGCATTCATGGAGCATGGTCCTCAAGCAGAGAAGGAGGCCCGTGCTGCATACAGAGCAGAGGTGGAGAAAGAACGCACTGATAGGATGACCTCTTTCCGCACTTGGCAGAAGGAGCAAGTGGAGATTCGTGCCAATCTGCCCGCAGAGACACGAGCGCGCATGGAGACTGAAGATGCGGAGCGCAAGGAGAAGCGTGAGGCTAGTGCACATGATGCTCACAAAATTGAACAGCGTGCTATCAATGAAGTGGGTGTGGGAAAGATTTCAGGCCGTGTCACTCACTTGGAAGCCAATGGCTACAAGGGCAACGATGTGGTTTTCAAGGCGCAAAAAGAGCTTCTCGAAGAGCTCGATGCTGAGAAGGCCGCCAAGGCGAGCGGTAATAGTAGAGTTGAAGAGCTTGATGACAGTGGCTTACCGCTACCTCCTACCCATGACAATCAGGACCTTGATGCTTTGGACGACGATGATGATGAATATCCCGTCGCCCCCCCATTAGTGAAGTCCAAGGAGCCTCTCAGTGGATCCATTCCTGGGTTTGAGAACCACCTCGGTGGTAAGGGCAAGTTGTCAGAGCCCAAGTGGTCAATGTCTAGTAGTGCTGACGAGGGCAGGCAGTTGCCTGAGTACAGTCAGCGCGCTGTACCTGTTCCTAATGACGACGACGTGGTTGCACAGCAACAGCAGGCAACTCCACCCCCTGCACCTGAGCCAGAGCCAGAACCAGAACCAGTGGAGTCCCCAGAAGAAGTGGCCGCTCGCGAGGCTGTAGAGGCTGCCGCGAAAAAAGAGAAAGAGGAAAAGGCTGCTGCTGCTAAGAAGTTGCGCGAGGAAGAGAATGAGAGACAAGAGCGGGTCGCAGAGAGTCTTGCTATTTACAAGGCACAAAAGGCAGCAGCAGCAGAAGCTAAACTGGCCGGTAAAACCAGTAGTGATTTGGCTCCTAAATCGAGCTGGGATTCTGTAGCTGCACTTGAAGCTACTTCTATTGAAAATGCTGCTATTGGGGAAGGCGCAACCCTTCCCCTTCCCGCAGATCAACAAGTTGTAGAACTTGACTCCGAGGATAAGCCTGTAAATGTAACCCCTGCTGGCTTGTACTGGACTGAAAATATGGATATTATTTTAGCTAAGCAAGTTCAAGCTTGTGTTTTTGACTTCGACAGGGTTGCTGGGGAAATGGTAAAGCAATTCACGCACGACGCACGCATTGACGCTGAAGCATGTAGATTGCGCTGGGCTGATCTGGACGCAGGAGAGAACGCTTTGGAAACAAACTTTACTTGCTACGTCAGTGATCAAATGATCAACCAGAAAGATAAGGGACATGGTGCGCAGCCCTCTTTTGACGCCTTGTCCACTATGGCACGCAGCAACTTCCCGTCATATTTGAAAGCTCCGGCTGCATTCCCTTCTGTAGCAGATGGTGATTCCGATGATGAGAGTGACGGGGAGAATACCAATTCCAACGTTAACACGAAGCAAATAGCCCAGGAGTAAGGAAGTGGGGACAAGAAAGGGGGAATATTGAGAGGCATGGAAAGAAACTTACTTTTCCTACTTAAACGAGGAACAAAAGATTTACTTACTATATCCATCATTGACAATACTACTCAAATGTCTCATCTTTATCCTCTCTTTCTTAACCTGCGTTATTTTGAAACCCATGGTGGTTAAACGAAACCAGCCCATTCTTTTGCACAAAGATTCCACGAGTGAAATAATTGGGATTGTCTTCAAATCCTGGTCGGAGATCCGCGACATAGCTGTCCTCTGCAGCTTTCTTCCAACTAAACAGGTTGCTTTCGCCTGCTAACGCCTTCAATTGGCCATCAATTGCTTCGTTGCTGCAAGAGTCCCAGCGCGACGTCAGTGCCTGCACTCCTTTGCGTGTCAGAGCATACGCATGCAAGCACATAGGAATACCTCTTCGCCCATAGCACCAGCCGAGGAAGAGCAGGTCCTTGTCCATTGCGGACAGCTCGCTATGCAGGGCAGCCGTTACATTCCTTACAGCGATATTTGCATCGTCTTCGAAGATGACGAGTACATCGTTATCGTGTTCAGCTGCCTCGCCTGTCTGTTGCTGATTCCGCGTTTGGGCAGCCCAAGCTTGCCATATTTGGTAGTGAGCCATCATGACTCCTCTGTCGTTGCCTTTCGTCTTGCGTTGTGGGCAGTTCTGTGTGTATACGCTCCACCATGTGTCTACAGGGAACGGCAGCTGATCGGTCATAGCCTTGGCATGCTCTAGGCGCTTGTTAGCATTATTTGCAGGTGTGCCATCCACCCCCTGCGGCACCTTGTGGAAGTCCCTGCCCATGATTCGGGCCATCTTGGGATCAGTACTGATGATGGCTGCATATACGTTCTTCCCTGCGAAACGGGTGCCTGTTGCTGTGGCCCGCCCGCCACCTGTGTCCTTGTCCTTTCTGCCGTGATGGCCGCCCTCTCGGTCTCTGAGGGCAGAGACAGAGACCAGTAATAGACTCACAGAGAGAAAAAACGCAAAAAGACAAACACCTTGCATTGGTTATATTAGGTGGCAATATGCACTCATCTCCCACAGAAAGAGTGGAGCTTCAAATGCATCGGCCTACGTAATGGCCACGTTTTTGCAATCTGGTCCTTACTGGTTGCAAACAAGGCAAAGGCCTCTCTACCGTGCGCTGTATTGAACAGAGCGTACAAAGTATTAGCCATCTACCCCAACAACAACGTTGGTTTTGCAGAAAAACACTAGCTTGGCATCTCTTTTGACGATAAGACACCAAGAAACCATGACAGTTTTCGCAGCAGCAGCTGCCCCCAAGCACCGATAAGAGTCCTTAGCTTCCAAAGAGTTCAAGAATGAGCGACACCGAAGAAGAGCAAGCTATGGTGGTCGTTCACGACGACGAGGACGGAGTCGTCATTCACGACGAAAGTGATGGTGATGGTGAGGCAAAGAAAGAGATTGTGAAAGTGGCTGCATCGGCTGAAGATGGAAAAGCCAAAGATCGTGCCAAACGTGAAAGTACCGCAGATAAAGCGCGTCTTAAGCTTCGTAGGGGATGGCGCAACGACGATGCTGTACTTAACGCGTACTTCCAATCATGCGTCACGAACTGGAAAGTATACAAGGGGAAACGTGATCCAAAGCAGGTTATGAAGCTACAGAGCATATATCGGCAAGCCATGTATGGCGACAACAACACCCCTATGCCCCAGAACCTCAAGAGCGTCAACGGCCTCAAGTGGCAAGCGTGGATGTCTCTCAAGGGCATGCCTCAAATCATGTCGAAAAGGCGCTTCATCACGTATTTGGCAGAAATTGACCCGAAACTCATTGATGTCATGCCGAATGAGGAGCCACCGAAGGGTTTTTGCAAGGATATCAATAACAGACAGATTTGCGCCAAGGCCAATACAGTATCCGGTTGTAGTCGCCCGATCCTAGACCAATATAAAATCGATCTGAAAGACCAGCTCTACGACTCAGATGAATTGCACGAACCGCAGGCCCTGCGCAAGTGGGTTCGTAATGCATTGGAGCATCAGCAGTGCATTTGGGGAGTGCACAAACCAGTGCCAAGGATAGATTGCAAGCCCTTTGCAGTCTGGTTCAATAAGGATGAAAACGGGGGCTATCAAGCATATGAGTCAGAGCACGTGTACGAATTAGTCCGAGAACTGCTTCACTATCATTTCGAAATTGGTTATGATATGCAGATCAATATTGAACAGTATTCTGCGGAGTCTTTCAATGCACAAAGTGTCAAGGTGGGCAAGCTGAAGAGCATCTACGAGGAACTTTCTGGGGAGCGCTTTGTATTCGAAGCTCCTTGTAGACAGAATACTTCCCTTTGTAATGAATTACGTGCAGCAGAGAATCGTAATCATACACACCCTGTAGATCTCAACCCCCCAACTCATCAGGATGTGGATGACTACGAGAGCAGTATTGAGTTGCGCAAGCAGTGCCAAAAGCTAGGACTAAAGGCTACCACTGGAGTGGTTCAAAATGTGCAGGAGAGGTGCACGATTTACCGTGAACGTATTGCAAGTTACTTTGAGGGATTAAAGATTGCTGGGCAAGCTTGCATGCGACTGAACAAACGCATAGATGAACACGCCAAAGAAAAGGCTGATATCGCTACATTAGGCAGAGACATGATTCAACGGCAGGCTTCCGATGCATGCCACTCTATGAAAATTGATCATGTTTTGACACTGATACGACGAGGTTGTAATCCGAGTGTGGAGACCACTCGTGGCCTTACTCCTATGCTTACTGCGGTGCTTACTGGAGCTACTACTGAACTGATAGAAGAGCTAGTAACACGGAAAGCCAATCTGAATGCCGTGAACATGTATGGATTTACTCCACTGATGATGGCTTGCAGAATGAAAGACACGAAGATGATACATGCTCTCATGCGTCTGGGGGCCTCCGCTCTTCAGGACGGAGGGCGCGCTGGTAAGGGACTGACTGCTATGCATTGGTGTGCCGTACATGGCTCTGAAGAAGAAGCAAAGATCATTCTAGAGTATGTCAAAGAAGGAGGAGGCGACTCTCTGCGCATGAGTCGTGTGTTGGATTGTCAATCTGAAAGTGGTGACACTCCTATGATGCTTGCGGCTCGAATTCGAAATGGACTCATGTGTAAAGCTCTTGCTGGTCTTGGTGCAAACCCAAATGTTCGAAATGATGCAAACCGTAATGCATGCAATATTGCGCGAACAGCCGGCTGGACTGAACTGGCTAATTGGCTCGAGAAGAAAGTTGGTGCTGGTGTTGCAAAGCTCGAAACTTACAGTGATCAACAGTATGATAAGATGGTTAGATATGGAAAAGTCCGCACTCAGGAAGCTATTGAAGAGTTTGGCCGTATTTACTTGGGATTGGTGTATCGCTCCGCATCTGTTTGCCCATTGGGCCCACCATCCGTGGCTATCACCCAAGTGCAAGATCTCGGCAAACGTGCATTCGACTCTCAACTTGACCTGAGCAACAACCATGTCCTCTACTTCCAAAAGAAGACGACGGAAGGGAAAGAGTGGATTCCTGGAGACGTCAAGGAAAAGGATATTGAGAGTAAGGCAGCACTTGCTAAGCTTCACGAGCTGTTGAACGAAACTATGCTCGTACAAATTCAACAAGGCAAAGCGGCACCTAATTCAGAAGCTTTGCAGAAACCATTGCCATGGACTGCTCTGATGTGTGCCACGTGCTTGAATAGTGTGCGTACCATCCGCCTTTTAGTACGTGATGGAGCTGACCCCAATCATGCTAACATGCAAGGCACTACAGCTCTTATGCTTGCAGCACAATTGCAGAATTTGGATGCTCTGGTGGAATTGCTAGTTTTAGGGGCTGAATTGAAACGAGTTGATAACTTCGGTTATACCGCTTTAGCTTATGCTACTTCTCTACCGATCCCTACACTCTTTGAGAAAGAGGCTACCAACTTCATTATGGATGCTGATACAGACGCTCCCAAGCACCGCGATGCTGCTGCAATTATCAAGCTAGCCACCACGAGTGGCCTAGAAGTAACAAAGGAGAAAATCAAAGAAAGTGAAGAAGAAGCGTCGCGTACAGCAGTAGAAAACCATTTCCGTTTTATGCGTCTGTTAGAATCCTATGGATTGTCACGCTTGCAAAATATCAAGCAAGTGCAGACCGCCTTGGGATCCGTTGATTGGAAGCTTGGGGAAGATGATCATGTCAAAATCGCCGCGCAAGAGTTTTCTGAGACTTCATCTGAAGCGAGAGAACATGCGCATTTGAAGGCGCATCACGATGAGATTGCCTTGCACCAAGAGCCTGAGGACGATAGCAGCACTCTTCGTTGCCCCATTTGTACGCTCACTGTGCCATGTCCTCATTTCTTTAAAGCAGAGACACTTCAGAAGTTTTTCGAAAAGAATACTCCAGAGCAATCAGAAGTTACTTCTGGAAGTGCTTTGCAGGATATGCTCAATGCCACGGCCATGCGAAAGAAATTTGCAGAAGAGCATAAAAAGAATGCACGTATGAAGATTCTCACTGAGGTTGGTATCGAAGACAGAGATACGGATCGCTCTATTGCTTTCGCTAAGAAATACCGTGCAAGAGAGATAGAATTAGATCGCCTTGCCAAAGAGCGCCAAGCAGCCAAAATCAAGCGTATCAAAGACGACCAAGAGGCGGAGGATGCCATGGAGCAAGGACTTGGTTGGCAAGAGAAAGAGGAGACGAAGGACGGCAAGAGAATCCTTTACTATGAGCATGACCTTACTCGAGCACGATGGGATGCAACGCCAGACGGGCAAGGGCAGACATACTTTGTCAACCCTGCTACCAATGAAACGCTCTGGGACGTGCCTGGTCTTGCAGAATGGATCATCAAGAATAATCAGGACAAAGCGGATGCGGCTGAAAAGGCCGCTTTCATTGAAGAAGCTCGCCTTGCTAAAGAAGCAAGGAAGGCTGCAAGGGCCGCAAAGAAGGCTGAGAAAGAAGGCAGGGCAGGTAAGAAAGGTAAAGGCAAAGAGAAAGCTAAAACTGGTGCAGAAATCGCAGCAGAACATGCAGCAGCTGCTAAGAAAGCGGAAGCTGATGCCCAGTATACAGATCGCAAGGCTGAGAAAGAAGCAATTACAGAAGCTCTGCAGAAAGCACAGGATAGTGTGAATAACAGGATGGACTTAGGCGGAGATGCAGCGACGGTCGTTCTACATGATTTCGAAGCAGAATCGGAGAAGAAGATGGGCAAAGTAGTCGATGACCACGCGCAAGCGGACGACTCGCTGAAGCTTACAAAGGAAGCAGGTAAGAAAGATCCCAATACTCCCAAGTCAATCCTCAAGAAGATCAACAAAGAAGATGTGATGCAGGGCGGCAAGAAGAGAGAGCTGACTTTCATTGAAGGTGATATTGATCCCAAGCCTGAAATACGCAAAATCTACATTGAAGGTGGCACCGGAGAGCCGCCCTCGACTCCCGTGTCTGGCTCCTCCGCCATGGTTGTTTCAGATCCTAACAAAGCTGATGGTGCTAGTAGTGACGGTGTGATCGACTTAGGCGACGAGAGCAACAACGACAACAACAACAACAACAACGATGGCAGCAACGGCGCACCTCCAGGTGACGAATCTGAAGATTCTCGTCCTACCTCTCCACTCGCTGGCTCACCCACAGCTACCAAAGGAGAAGCCGCTGCAATGAAACTAATCACAGGCAGAGACCTGGAAGGAGGTGACCTCAGTGAAGACATTCTCGCTGGGCTGACACTTGCACAAGGTAGAGAGGCCGAGCACGGCGAAACAGCCGATGGTGTGCTTGACATATTAGGCAACGAGTTGAAGTCTGCAAAAGACCACGCTAACGGCATCACCATTCCTGGCGGTGACTTGGAAGATGAAGACAGGGAACTGACTAAAGATGAGAAGTTCCGCCAGCGGAAAGGTATCAATCCGTACCCACCTGACGCTCGACGCCTGTTTAGTTTCACTTCTGAGCCGATCGGCGCGGTGAAGCATCTTGTAAGGACTGATAAAGAACTCACCCTCAAGCAGCACAAGAAGCTAGTTCGAGAGAACACGAACAAGTCCAGCCTAAGAGCGCTAGTGGAGGCACAGGGCACAGATTCGGAATTTCTAGCGCCTCCCTACGAAGTGCAAAGAGAAGCAAAGCGCCGCAGTTCTGCCCCAAAAGCTCTTATGCGTGAACCTAACAAGGTCAGTCTCTCAGGATGGGTCTTCTTGTCTCTCTCTAGCCCAGAAATCACGCCTCCGATTGATAGGGTAGAGCTGCCATTGGAAATGTGGTCTGGAATGGTGGAACATCTGCGAATGAAATTTGAAATGGAATGGGTGGACCGCTTGCGCCTCCGTAGTATTGTCTCATCAAACACTCTTGTTGCAGTCACTCCCCGATGCTCAGCGTGCAAGGTAGGATTCGTGCGAACAAAACCGGACCCTGACGACAAAGAAGCCCTCAATGACATCTGTTTTGCATGCATGGTTCGCAAAGAATTATACGAACGCGCGCAGTCAACATTTCCCAGAACATTTCGCCGCAAAGCTAGCTCACAATGGCCATTCAAGAAGAGCACAGAGGGAGGGGATGAGGATGTCACTGAGGAACAATTGGGTTTGGTAAAATTTGACCCCAAAACTTCCCCACTACATAGAGCAAACAAAACTCTCGACCCATTTTCTCCTATCCATTCGAGACAAATTGCTGAAATCGATGTGCGCCAAACAGCTCAAGATCTCATACGTGATGGGAAGTTAGATGAGCTGAAAATACTTACCAAGGGCGAAGATTCGGCAACAATAGGTGATATGACCATGACTATCGGGTACGGTGGTGCGTTAGAAAGTGTGCAACTGGGGCAAGGTCTGCCGCCTATCTCAGTAGAAGGCATCGATCCAGAAGCAAATTCTGCCGCAAATCGTCTAGCTGCCATTACTGGCAAGTCAGAGGAAAAGAAAGCACCTCCGAAGAAAAAATCTCGAAATCAAATAGCTGAGGAAGAAAGACAGCAGAAGAAGATGGATCGGCTTCCCGATGAGCTGGGGCTACTGCCTTTTATGCTGGCCAAGGGTCTCTATGACGATGTCGATCGTACTGTGCGTGCTGCTGTAATGCAAAAGAACGTCGACGAAGGCGGTGGTGCACTGTTTTTGGCAAATGCCATGGCTATACAAGCCGACATGTATAAGATGATGGGATTGTATCCCTTGGCTCTAGGCACATACCTGGAAGTCTTTGACCTTCTTATTGGCATCTTAGGTTTTAACGCGACGCCTACGATGAATGCGTTTGGATGGGTGTCTTCTTGTCTGATCAAGATGCGATGCCCTGCCTTGTCGAAGGAATGGGTTCACAACGTATGTCGTAGTCTAGAGACGGAGTCTTTAAGTCACAACATGTATCAGCAATCAAAAAGTCTCTTAGACGCTGATCGTGCCATGAAAAAGAAGCTAGTTGTAAACGAACATTTGTGGGTGAAGACCATCATGCCAAAAATCAAGGAGAGAGAGGAGGATCCGTTATGGAATCACCCTAGTCGTGACCACAGATGGCAGTTGTTCAAGTATTGCGGGTACCCAGCTGTGTATCGCATGTTTGCCAATCATGATGGTTATAGTCTTGTAGCCCGGCAAGCATTCGAGGCACACTGCATTGCCTTCGACCCCAAGCGTCTGGGGAGATACGCTACATTTGCTGCACAGTGCTTCCAATTACGTCTTGTTGATAATTTGGATACTTACAGGCACATGGTACAGCAGCTGATTCAGAAGTACCTGGGAAAGGCGCCTACAGAGAGCACTTGTGAGATCGGACCAGTATTCCGTAAGATTACAAGCGAGGAGCATCAAGAGGATATAGCGCAGTTCTTAGGCTTCGGCCTCCCTGTGACTGTGGATACTTTCGACGCCATTCTCTTCCACTCTTTGAAGGTATTGGGAAATAGCGGCGAATTCCTTTTCTTTTATATGCGTGATGGTGCAGGTGGTTTAAGAGACAGGAACCCAGAAGAGTCAGAGATATGCTTCAATGCAATTGCTACGAAGATTCAAATACCAGCCATGATGAAGTTAGCTCGCATGAAATGCAATAAGATTCGCAAGTTCAACGCAGAGGAAGAAGCGAGGAAGAAGGCAGAGTACGACGAAGAGCACGGTATCAAGGAAGAGACAGAGGAAGAGGCGAAGGCGCGTCGCAAAGCAGAGCGTAAAGCGGAGAAGCAGCGCAAGAAGCAAGAGCTCATGGATGCTGGCTTGGCCTTCGAGG
>JACKZZ010005095.1_pt1 | contig 22519 bp, 39 predicted proteins | sample 8027871 | NCBI WGS metagenome assembly JACKZZ01 (sample SAMN15724774, study PRJNA655200) | protist metagenome | isolation source: fluorescence activated cell sorting (FACS) single amplified genomes of... | place: USA: West Boothbay Harbor, Gulf of Maine | collected 2000-07-19 | reverse complement strand
GGTTATTGATTGGAATAAGGGGACGAACTTATTAGAGTATAGTATTTGGAATAATTCTTATTGGACGGCCAGCGGTGGAGTCGTAACGGATGGTTTAGAAGCACCCGACGGGACAAATACTGCGTTTAAGTTTGAGCGTGATGATTCAAGTTCGGGCGCTATTTACAAGGTAGCACCAGCGGGTTTGAGTTCAACAAATTACCGATATGTTTACGCTAAACTGCCAAGCGGTACTGGAAGTGCGCAACTTTTAAGCCACAACACAAACACAAACAACACGTTTACCATAACGGATGAATGGCAACGCTTTGAGGTTAATTCAGCACCAAACACGGCGCCTACAAATTTCTATATAGTAGACTTTCGCGCTGGTGTAGGTGTGGACGAAATCCATCTTTGGGCACCACAAGCGGCGGCGGGTACTACTGAAAGTGTATTCGTGCCGACAATTGGAACGTCTCAAGATAGCGACGTATTACTCCCTCAAGGTTTAACAAGTGGCCGCGACATTACGGGCGTTAATCTATTTGAAAACGTGCGGAAACAAGGTGCGCTAAATCTTGACGGGAATAGCTGGGCAGAGGTTCACGATAATGCGAGTTTGGATGTTAGTCCATCAATGACGATGGAGGCTTGGTTTAATTGCGACGATATTAGTTCTGCAACTTATGAGACTTTGTTTACAAAACCATCGGGTACAACTTGGGTTTATCCTTACGCGCAATATAATTTAAGGGTAATATCTACAAATGTTCAATGGTGGTTTGAAGGCACTTTTTATCTTGCTCAATACGATGTGAGTTTAACGGGATGGAACCATTTGTTAATAACTAAAAACGGCACGTCGGAAATTTTATATATCAATGGTGTTCAAGTAAAAACACACACGGGAAATGTAGCGGTTAGCGCATCATCATATGATTTAATTTTAGGTGCGAATACCGATAAAGATGAAAAAGCATCGTCACCAATAGCCCAACCGCGCATCTATAACCGCGCATTAACCGCCGAGGAGGTGCAGAGAAACTACAACGCTGGAAAAAACACATACACGAACTAAACAATAATCAAAATGAGAGGAAACGTTTACATCTCAATTCCAACGGCGGACATCGCAAACGCATTGCCGTCAGCCATCACACGATACGATTGGACTGAATCAACCTACAATGATGAGGGTGAAGTGGAAACAACCACAACCATCCATCCAACGTGGTCGCAGTACGGCGAAAAGTACAAAGCGCAATTTGGTGCGCCCGTGTCCGTTGGTGAACACACCATTTACGAATTGGAAGTGTCGTGGCAAGATTCCGAAACAAGCGCATTGGTTGCGTTGGGTAGCGGTAAGGCCGCACCGAATTACACACTTATGAACGCATCGGAAGCGCGTTCATTTATCGCCGACAACTCGGATGTTGAACTTTAAAAAATGGTTTATTATGGCACGCAAGATTGACAAAATCATTCTTCATTGCGCCGCAACACCGGAAGGTCGCGACGTAAAAACGGAAACGATAAAATCGTGGCACGTCAAAGGCAACGGATGGTCCGACATCGGGTATCATTTCGTTATTGAATTGGATGGCGCGGTGAAGAACGGACGCCCACTCCATAGAAGCGGAGCGCACACGAAAGGCCACAACGCCACATCAATCGGCATTTGCTATGTCGGTGGTATGGATAAGGATAAGAAGCCAAAGGACACGCGCACGGATGCCCAACGCAAAGCGATGGACCAACTTATTGCGGACCTAAAGATGGACCATCCAACGGCAACGATTCACGGCCACAATGAGTTCGCCGCGAAAGCGTGCCCATCGTTTGACGTCTCGAAAGAATACGGCGCACCGAAACCAAAGGTGAAGAAAGTTAAATCAAAAGCATCGGAATAATGAATAAGACAATCGACACCATCAAAGGCAATTTAAAAACCATTTTGTCGTTCGCCGATTCCGAGTTCCTTGAATTACTCATCGCGATTCTGCACACCTTTTTGTTGCCGCTCGCCGTATGGATGGAAATTGGATTCAAATGGCACGTCATATTTTTGGCCGTCGGTGGTGGATTGTTTCAATTCTATTCGGTAGGCATTCGCGATTTGCGGTGCCGTTACTATTCAACAATCGTGGCGACGTTCGTGGCGATTTTAACCGCTGAACAATATCTTATGAATGGATTGATGTTCGAAGCACCCTCACGATTTGGCTGGCTAATTATTGCATTTGCCGCAATCGTTAATCAAATACGCGTGACGAAACAATGGAAACACAAGAATTAATCATTGCCGTCGCGACGATATTGGGTTCGGGCGCGGCGTTTAAATTTTATGAATACTCAATAAAAACCAAACGTGACGCGGCACGCGAATTGCGACAAGAACGCCGAGCGGAAAACCCCGAAACAATGTTCCGTGACGATTTGAAAAAACGAGTTGAAGAAATGTCCGCGGCTTTAGATTCTGCCAATTTGAAGATTCTTGAGTTGACCCAAAAGGTCGCCGAATTGGAAACGGAAAACCGATACTTGCATCGCGAGATTGATATTCTTAAAAGAAAATAAAAATGATTGAAAGACTATTCACCAACATCAAAACAACGATTGTTGGCCTTATCATATTTGTGACGGGTGCGATGCTCGTTGCATTCGACAAAGCATCATTGACGGAATTCGGCGCATTCATCGGCGTGGCATTCGCACTTTTCTTTTCTAAGGACCCAAAACAAACAACTAAATAAATGAACATAACACACGACAACGATTGGGAAGATTCATTCAACGATTTCATCGACGAATTGGAATCAGCCGAACAACCCGCATGTAATATTGACAACCCCGAGGAATGCGATTCGTGTGGCAGTTAAAAGACGCAACTACACCATCAATGAAAAAAGATTGTGGTGCATCATAGAACCTAAAGAATGTGAATGCAATGCCAATTGTTTGGACGGACGAAAACGGGAAAGAATACAAAAGAGGCGATAAACGTGAAGATGGTTTTGTTTTTATTTCATTAAGAAAACACCCGTCCGGTAATATTAGACCTAAATTTTTGTCACCATCGGCTTTTGAGAAAAGGATGATTGGTCAAAAAGAGTATTACAAAAAACCCGAACAAATAAAAAAGTCAAATGAGCGTCACATGGTCAAATATAAAAATGACCCGCTTTATAGACTTAGGCACAACCAACGCAAACGAATATCAATTGCATTCAAAAGATTAGCCGAAGGCCATAAATCAATAAGCACAATGCGATTGATTGGATGCAAACAAGATGAGTTGAAGAAACACATTGAATCGCAATTTGTAGATGGAATGAATTGGAATAATTACGGGAGCGAATGGCACGTTGACCACATCATTCCAATATCTTGGTTTGATTTAACAAATGAAAAATGCCAATTGATTGCATTTCACTTCACTAATATGAAACCATTATGGGCAAAAGACAATATAAAAAAGGGCGCACGATATTCGGGTTGATTTTGTTTCTTGCGATTTCATCATGTAGTCCGCAATATCATTTGAAGCGTGCAATTGCAAAGGACCCAACGATTGCAAGGGACACCATCGTCCGCGTTGATACAACGATTGTAACAAACGAACGCCGTGTGGTGGACACCTTGGTCGTTCGCGATACGATAGTGCGTGAAATCAAGTCTAATGGCGCACGGGTGCGCATACAAAGATTACACGACACGATTCGTGTGGATGTTGTGTGTCCGCCCGATACCATTCGAATCACAAAATCAATTCCGGTGGACCGAATCATCTATAAAACAAAGGCGGTCAAACGTTCCTTGTTGGACCAACTCGGCGTCATCTTGTTTTTGATTCTGCTCATATCAATCGCATTGATGGTGTCACGATTCTTGAAAGGTTAACGAATACAAGCAACGGGAACCCGTTGTTTTGTTGTTGTGGGGGCGTCCTTTGGGCGTCCCTTTTTTAATGAGAAAACCCCGACGTTACGCATTCGTTTCGTCGGGGTTTCTGCTTAACACAATAGAGATGTAAGAGAGCAAGAGATTGTGTTGTTCTTTGTTTTTTTTGGCTTATTGTTAAATTTTAACTTTGTCCAAAAATGAGAATGAGATTTGCCGCTCCCCTCCCGGGGGCGTGAATTCATTCACATGGCCAAAGTTAACGACCGCAATTGATAAAGTCAAGTTTATGGATGTTGGGTTCTTCACACTTGTATTAACATTTTTTTTAATTATTTTTTATTCACGTATTGTGGATTCGGAATTTTGTTGTATGTTTACACCAACGCAACGAAGCGATACCAAAACACCACGATTATGAAATTACAAGCAAACGAAATCAAAGTTGGAAACACAATCAAATTAGGCGATTGTGTTGGAAATGTTTTAGAAATCAAAGAATCATTTCAAAAAAACGGAAAGAGATTGTTGAGTTTCTTGATTGATTCACCCGAAAGAATAGAGAAACAAAGACTTATGGTTGGCACAATGGAGGTAGTTGTTCCAGCAAAAAAGCGTTTTGAAACTTGCAAAGAAACAACAAAGGTTCACGTTTACTAAACAACCCCAACAACCAAACGCCCGACGCTGAAACAAACGTCGGGTTTTTGGGTGCAAACAAACACCAAACGATTATGAAAACCATCAAACAATTTTTACTTGACAACGCCGGGCCGATATTCTTCACCATCGTCATGTCAATCGGTTTGTTCCTTATGGGATTATTATTAGGAGCAATCGACCAATGGCTATTGCCCGACCTTCCTATTCAATATAGATAACGAAAAGAGAGCAATCACGAACGACGCCCGTGATTGTGATTCAACAATGATGGCGTCAACAAATTTTTTTAATATGGCAAATGTAGATTTTGCAAAAGGACACGGAACCATTTTGAGTGGTTCGGTAAAGTATGCCCGCTTGACAAACGAAAGCGGTCCCGACGGAATGTCGGAAAAGTATGGTTGTGATTTGTATTTAGATGATGCAAGCACAAAGCAATTGACGGACCTCAAGGTCTTGGACCACGTTCGTGCGAAAGACCCACAAGGCAATTTCAAGCATGAGGAACCAGTCGTGAAAATCAAGTCCATCAATGTACCGAAAGGATATTTGGCGAACCGCCAAATGTTTGACGGATTGATTGGGGACGGAAGTGAGATTCGTGCGAACGTATGGATTAAGAAATGGGAACACAAAGGCAAGAAAGGATTGTCGGTTTGGTTGTCGGCTTACGTCATCACGAATCTTGTGGAATACAAGACCAACGATTCCGATGCCTTGTTTGAAGGTTTGCCCGATGTCGGCGAATTGCCACCGGGGTTTGAAAACGTTCCAACAAGCAAACCAAATGTTGCAAGCCAAGCCGATGCATTCGGTGACGCCGATGGTGACGATTTACCTTTCTAAGCTATGAACGTACGACCAACAACAATGATTGACGAGATGGTGGCATTCCTAAAGAATGAGTTCGCCATCAACGTTATGGATAAACGACGTCTTGAATCGGTTGTGGTTCCGCGTGCGGCATTGTTCAACGTGTGTCGCGGATATTTTTCCGCGTCCACGCTGGGCAGATACTTCGGAAAGAACCACGCCACGATTCTGCATCATTTTAAGAATCACGATGCGTTGATGTTAGTGCCACAATATCGCGAGGTATTTGCATCATTGACGGAAATCTTGACGAAATACGACGAACGTGCCAAAACGGGCAAGGAACACAACACGGCATTGATTGAGATTCTAAGAAAGGAAAACGATATGTTGAAACAAAGACTTGAAAGATATGAAGAAGCTAATTCGTAAGCGTCGCCACATGGCATACGTGCGCCGATACATCATCGAACTGCAATGGGATTCACTCAACACGATGTTGGTGGCAAGCAAAACGCAATGGAACGACGATATCGTTCGTGCCTTGGATAACAACGCACGATTGATTCGTAAATATGAACGCCGCCGTCGGTGGTTAGTCTTTTAATTATGGACAAGTTTACACACTTCAAAGACGCCATCAAGTTGGTGGCATTGTACCAAGCGACGTTGGAACAAATGGACACGATGAAGGGAACACGATTGTATCGCCAAAACATCAAAGCAATGATGACGCGATTGGAACGTGAAATCGAACGCGCCATTGACGGCCCATTGTCCGCATTGGATTCCACTGATGAAGAATTGATGTCTACGATTCAATACAAAGTTGAAATGATTTTGGATTTGTCGTTGGAAGAATTGGCCGGATTGAAAATGGCGATTGATGAACATCGGGGCGTTGAACATCGGGAATCCTCACAACGATGAATCATAAATTGTCACAAAGTTAGGGTAAAATTGTATGTTTAAGCATACAAAATAAGGGTAAATCACCGCATTGTATGCAAAGACATATAACCTTTAACACAAAAGAGAAATGAAAGAAAAAGCATTCAACGAATTGATGGGGTACCCATTGGATGAGGTCAAACGATTGGCCGACCTATTGAAAGAAATCAACCGCAACCGAATCGTTGATTTGAACCAACGCGATTTGAAACAAAACGGCATCGAAAATGACTGAGCAAGAAATATTTGACCAACCGATTTGGATGTCGCGATTGATATTCAACGCAAAGTTGTTGTTTGGTAAGGCGTGGAAAGATTGTAACGAGGATGAGCAACTGGCCGTTCGTGCGCGTAGTTTAGGAATCAACAAAAACGAAATAGAATGAAAATAAAAAACGTAGAACAACGTTCGAAAGAATGGTTCGAAATGCGCCTTGGCGTGATTACCGGTTCCCGTGTTGGGAACGTGTTCAAATCGAACAACGTGCCGTTCGTTTATGAATTAATCGCTGAACGATTAAGCGGTGACATTCAAGAATCACCAACCACATCGGCGATGATGCACGGCATCATGATGGAACCCGTGGCATTGGATGAATACCGAATGCGAACGGGAGCAGATGCCCGCGAAGTTGGATTCGTTATTCACGACGAACACGATTGGTTGGCGATTAGTCCCGACGCGTTGGTTTATGAAAATGATGTGCCGATTGGTGGGGTGGAAATCAAATGTCCATCGACAAAAAAGCACCTTGAATATATCAACGGCGGGAAGGTCCCGGCGCAATACAAACATCAAGTGATGCACTATTTTTTGATTGTGGATTCTATTCAATGGGTGGACTTTGTTTCATTCGACCCGCGCATTTCAAAAAATTTGTTTATTTTTCGAGTTCACCGCGATGACCCGGATGTTGGTTTAGATTTAGAAATGCGCAAGATGGAATATTTGAAGTTTTGGGATAAGTTGAAAAAATATGAACAAAAAATCCTCGGTTGATTCAATGTGTTGGGAAATGGCAAAACAATATTTCCACGCAATGGACAAATCCCATATCAGCCGAATGATTGAACACGCGGCGAACAAACAATTTGAAACGCAAACAACCCCCAATGAACTGGATTCCGAAGAACTTGAAAGAATTGGGCCAACTGGCCGATAAGTTAAAAGCAGAAAAGCACCCCGATTTCCCACCGCACGCATTGGTGAAGAAACGATTCAAAGACACAACCGCCAACGACCTCACAAAGACCATCATTTGGGACATGTATCACGTTCGCGAGGGTGTTGCATACCGAATCAACAACGGGGCCGTGTACGACGTTAAAAAGCGTGTATATCGTGCCGGTGTTCAACGCAAGGGCGTCCCGGATATCATTGGAATCATTGACGGACGTTTCATTGGTATTGAAGTCAAGATTGGTGCCGACCGACAATCGGCGGACCAAAAGGAAATTGAAAAAGAAATCAACGCAGTTGGTGGCGTGTACTTCATCGCCAAATCATATGACGATTACATCGCAAAGATTGCGAAGATATGATTCACGATTCCCACAAATATGGTGCGTTGACTGAATTGCGTTGTGCCGCTGAACTTATCAAAAGGGATTGGCACGTTGCGTTCCCGTTTGTGAATCAATCCGCCGTTGATTTGATTGCGTTCAATGAAACGCGGTTTGTGACCATTCAAGTCAAAAGCGGAACGATGTTGGCAAACGGACACGCGCGCATCGGAAAGGATTTCAGCAAATATGAGGGCGTTGATTTCATAGTGTGCTATGACGTACACAACCGCCGTTGGTTCATTTTCCCATTTGAAGAATTGCGTGACAAAAAATCCGTGACATTATCACCTACATATCACGAACGCAATTGTGACAATTGGGCGTTGATTAGATAACAACCAAAACAAAGAGAGAGCAAGAAATGGACATCACAAAGATTGCCAAAAAATACGTCGACCACGGATTCAAACCGATTCCGTTGCGACCCGATTCCAAGGTTCCAGCAATCAAGGGATGGCAAAAAACAATAGACGAACCCGTCACCGATTTCAAACCATTTGCCCACACCAATTCGATTGGTTTGGTTATGGGGTACGACGGCATTCAATGTTTGGATATTGATGCCAAGCATTTCGAGGGTGACGAATACAATGAATTCGTCGCATTAATAGAACAAAACGACCCGACATTGATTGAAAGAATGGTCATTCAACAAACGCGTTCGGGTGGCTTTCATTGGATTTTTAAATGTTCGGAAATCGCGGGCAATGAAAAGTTGGCTAAAAACAAAGATGGCGAAGTCACTTTTGAAACGCGTGGCCGTGGTGGTCAAATCGTTGTTTGGCCGTCGGCGGGGTACAAAATCATTGGAAAGATAACGGACGTGAAAACCATCACGCCCGATGAAAGAAACATCATTTGGTCATGCGCTCGCATGATGAATGCAGACGTCCCCAAGGCCGAACCGATGAAGAATCAGCCCACGGATTCGGTTTGGTCGGGGGATGTTGATGAAACAACGCCATGGGGTGACTTTAGAGCCAAATACCACGTGTTGGATGTGCTGACGTCCGCGGGTTGGACGATAGTCGGTGAGAACGAACGAATGACGTATGTGAAGCGTCCCGGCAACACGGATGCCGAAACGTCGGGCGTGGTGTTCAAAGATTCGGGATTGTTTATGCCGTTCACGACATCGACACAATTCGAGGCCGAGCAATCCTATGATTCATTCCAAGCGTTCGTTGTACTGGTCCACAATGGCGATTTCCAAAACGCGATTCGCGAATTGCGAAACGATGGATTTGGTGAGCAACAAGCCCCAGCGATTCCCGACGATGCGTTGTTTGATTATGAGCGCGCAACCGATGATGATATCGATGAAATGAAAGCGTTGTTGGAATCATTAGAAGTGGATTCAACCAAAGAGATTGAAGAACCCGAAAAATGTCTTTCCTTACGATTTGGAACCGATGAATACATCTTCGGAACGATGGGCAACTTTTCATTGATTCAAGGAAAAGCTAAATCACGCAAATCATATTTCTTAAGTGCGTTGATGGCCGCGGCGATATCGGAACACGACGTTTGTGGTCATATCCGTGGACACGTTCACGATAGGGTCAACATTTACATTGACACCGAACAAGGCGATTGGCACGCATCAAAGGCAAAGAATAGAATCCAAACGATGGCGGGATTGGACCCACGCGTCAATCTGCCTAATTTCAAACACTACCGATTCCGTGGATTGCTCACGAACAAGGAACGATTGAAATTGACCGATTACATCATGAAGTCGTTTGACAATATTGGATATGTCGTCATTGATGGTGTGGTTGACTTGGCATCTAAAGGCGTCAACGATGAAGAAGAAGCGACCGCATTGGCGTCAATGTTGTTGCAATGGACATCAAACAACAATTGCCACATTTCTTGTGTATTGCACGAAAACAAGAACGACCGCAACGCTAAGGGTCATTTGGGCGCAATGTTGGTGCAGAAGGCAGAAACAACCATTTCATTGGCTAAATCGGAAACAACACCGGGCGCGTCCGACATTGTTCCCGAATACACAAGAAACAAAGAGTTCCCATCGATGGAAATGACCATCACGGGATATGATACCATTGAGTTGGTCCAAAAAGAAGATTTTGAATCGGCACCCGAACGAGTGTGGACCATTGAGGACCACAAACGATTGGCACCAATGATTGAAGGCAAGACCACAACGGAAGCCGCCAAATACATTGCAGACACCGAAGGCGTGTTGAGACGCATCGCGGAAAAGGCAATGAACGAGATGGAGGCGACAAACATTATTCAATATAAAAAAGTAGCACGTTCGCGAGTTGTAGAACTAACAAATCCAATATGAAGTACGAAGATTACCAACGTTTCGAAGAATTAGCATTCGACCACTTGTTGAAGCGGTACGGATGGAAGGTCCACACAACGCCAAAATATGCGCTCATTGATGGCGTTGCAACAAAGAACAACGAGGTGACGCACATCGTTGAATTCAAATCACGCAATGAATCATTGGAATCAATGGAGCGGTTCGGCACCTATTTGATTTCTTATGATAAGATATTGAACGGCATTGAGATGTCACGAATGATGTGTGTGCCGTTCATCTTGATTGTGTACCTAATCAAAGACGGCGTTGTCATCGGCCTTGAATTAGGTGATGAATATGGTGTCGCGGTACCAATGGAGATAAAAGAAACGAGAACACAAAAGTCAATTGATGGTGGTGAGGCGATACGCCGCAACGCTTACATTGATATTGAAAAATTTCATATCTTATGAAGATAGATTTGAAGGTCCGCAACACAATCGCGCAACTGATTGTGGACATGGAGATTGGAGAATCTAAGCCGATAAGGAAGCACGAAATGGTTCCAGTCATCAAGGAAGTTAATGACACGGCATTGATAAGCCACGCCATCCGCTTTGTAAAGAATGCAGACGGCGAGGTCATAGGAATCAAAAAGTATAGGAAAACCGCAATTGAAAAACGCTTTGAAAGAGACGACCAAGGTATGCAGTAAATGCAAGAACGAACGACCGATTCTTGAGTTCAACAAATTGATTCGTGGACGTGGTGGACGACGTGCGCAATGCAAACATTGTGACAAAAGGTATTCGGAACAACGTGGCTTGAATATACCGCAAGAAGGTGGAAACTATAAGCTAACCAAACAAACGATGATGAACCACATGTACATTCATTTCGGTTGGTGGGAATCAAAAATCACGGCAGTCGAGCGCGACCAACAACGTCGTGATGTGCGCAAGTATTACAAACCCGAACAAAAAGATAGATTAAAATAGATATGCCGAATGTACCAAAGAGAAAGCAACGGCCTTGGTTGCAAGGTCAAAACAAAGCAAGCAAGCAACGTAAGGAACGCAACAAGTTCTATCAAACCAGCGCGTGGCGAACGCTCCGCAATATGTTCATTAAACGACATCCATTGTGTGTCGAATGCGACGGCATTGGCCAAGTGGTTGACCACATCATCCCAATCAAGCAAGGTGGCGATTCGTTGGAGTGGGACAACTTACAAACGATGTGTCATCGATGTCACAATATAAAATCGGGCAAAGAAGCGCACGAATAATGAAGATTATGCCCATATATTACCACGGTAGGGGCGGTATTAAATGTAAAAATGGTAAATAGTTTTGGATTCGCCATATATTAAAAACCTCTTTGTCTTGTTCGGTTGCGCGATGCGCGTTCGTTGCTCAATAGTATGTCTGCACCGCTGATGCGTCCCGTTACGACAACGTTTTGTCCGCCGCCGCCTTGCATCATCGTGTTGAGTTTTGATAACGGAATCACCGCCTCGGATTCTCTACCCTCGCCGATGAGGGCCAATGTCGGTCCCGTCACGATTCCACCCTCGGCAAGGGCTGGGATATCACCGCCCGCCGCTTTTGACATCGATGCGCGAATAGCACCCGCCGCGGCGACCATAGCAATACCAGCACCAACGGCCAATGCCGCACCCATTGGTGTGGGACCTAATGCCAACGCTTTGACAAACGCCTCGACACTGATTCCGTATTGAATAAACATTCGACCGAGTTGGTCCAATAGCCCAGCGAATTGACCAAGCAAGAATCCGCCCAAATCAGCAAAAGACGCTTCACCCATTACCATCGCACCCGCGATTTCTGCCATTCCCGCAATCGTATCGACCGATGTGCGGTGCATCACATTGGCGATTTCGTTTCCGAGTTCCTTGTATTTCGCGGCGAACATTTTGGCCGTTTCATATGCCTTGCGGAATGAATGGTCGAATTCTTCGGCATCTTCTTCAACATCTTCAAAGTTGTCCGCAATAGCTGATTCGGCGTCGGCATATTCCGAACGCAATGCAATCAACCTTGATATTTCATCGGCGAAATCCGCGATTGGGTCTTTGGCTTTATCGGCCGCTTCACCAACATTTTTGATTCCTTTCGCTTGATTACTCGCTCCATTGGCACCATCATCCATTGATGTTCCCAACGCTTCAATGTTTCCTTCGAGCGCGGCAACTTCTTCTTGTGATTCGCCAATGGTTTTATTCAATGAGAATTGCAACCCATCAAGTGTCTTTGAATCCCTCCCAACGGAAACCGATGTGACGCCTAATTTCTCAAGGTCTTTTTGATAGAAACGAATTTTCCGTGAGTCCACACCCTTTGCAACTTGGTCGTTGAACGCTTTTGTCAAAGTGTTCAAATCCTTTTGTGCGGTGACGGCTTTTTCGGTTGCTTGTGTGATTTCATCTTGGAATGCAACCAACGCAATCTTTTTTCGGAACTGCTTGTTGGCTTCTTTTTGAGCCAAGGCGATGTCGTCAATTCCCGATTTTTCGGAAATAAGATTTGGCAAATAGTCGGTGTATTCCGTGTTCAATTTATTGATAATCGAACGGCGTTGGTCGGATTTTAAATTTCCATTTTTTAAAGCATTAAAGAGATTGTTCATCTCTTTTTGCTCCAACTGCATATTTGAAATGTTTTCGTTGGCTGAATCGCTCAACTTTGATTCCATTTCAACGGCTTCTTTCTTCTTCTTATTGAATAAAACAAACGCCGCCGTCAAAGACGCAATCAAACCAATGGTGACGCCAATCGGATTTGACTTCAATGCAACATTAAAAACGCGAGTGACTGCCGCGGCAATCTTTGTGGTCGCGTTTGACTTAATCATTGCCGCACGCAACAAGGTGAAATTGCGAATCAACCCACCCGTTAAAAACAACAATGGACCAATCGCGCCAACAATCGAGGCGATGACAACGGCGGTTTTCTTTGCCGCTGGTGACATTTGATTCAGTTTCCCCGCAAGTTTTGCCAACTTCTCAATCAACGGAACAACGGCTTGCGCTACAATCTCACCGATTGAGATTCCCAATCCTTCCATTGCCGATTCCAAACGCTTGGATGCACCAAGTGCATTGTCACCCATTTCAGTGGCCATTGCGTTTGCCGCACCCGCTGAATTTTCAAATTCTTTGGTCAATGGTTTGATTTGGTCAACGCCTTCTGATAAAATCAAAAGGGCCGATTGTGCCGAACGTCCAACTTCATCTTTCGCATCCGCAAGGTTCAAACCTTTGCTCGCCAAATCTTTCAATGCTTCGGACACTGGTTTTCCAGTTGCACCGATTTCCGAAATGATACGACGCAATGCGGTTCCCGCTTTTGAACCTTTAATACCAGCATTGGCCAACACCGCCAACATTGCGGATGTTTCTTCAATAGACATTCCCGCGCTTTTCGCAACGGGTGCAACGAACGACATTGAATTGGCAAAATGCTCCATATCCAATGCCGATGTGCTGAACGATTTCGCCATCACATCAGCGACGCGACCCGTTTCGCTTGCATCTAATCCAAACGCGCGCAATGTAGAACCAGCAACTTCCGCGGCACGCGCCAAATCGCTTCCCGACGCTTGCGCCAATGCCAATGTTGATTCGGTGACTTTTGTGATTTCCGTGGCCGTGAAACCAAGTTTCGCGAACTCCGTTTGCAATTGCGCAACCTCACGCGCCGTGAACATCGTCGATGCTCCCAAGTCTTTGGCGTTATCTGATAAGGCTTTGAATTCTTCAGCGGTTGCACCCGACACCGCTTTGACTTTGGACATTTCCGCCTCAAAGCCTTTGAACACATTAAACGATACCGCCCCCAACGCCGCAAGTGGCGCGGTCAACTTCATGGACAAATTTTTGCCCGTTTGTTGCATCTTGCGCCCCATCTTATCCATTGCCCGTTCGGCCTTGTTTAGACCTTTACGGAATGGCGCGATGTTCGCGGTTAGTCGGAAATTTAATGAACTAAGACTTGCCATTGGCTTTTGCGCGTTGTTTGCGTTCGTTTATCACTTCTAATATTTCGCCCCGTGTCCAAACCTTGCGGTCTTTCTTCGGTTCTTTTTCCCAAGGGAACACAATCAAATCTTTTGACTTGATGCGTTTCTTTGTGTGCGGATTCAAAAGGATTGTTGTCATCCAACGCGTCCGTTCCCAATCCGCTTGTTCCTTTCGGTTTTGACGTTCGTTCCAACCCTCAACCATATTGCCCCACTCGCGTGGCAATAAGTCATAGAATTGGGACGGCATCAATCCCACTTGACCAAACGCAAACGCTTCCAACGTGTCCCATGTTGCAACGCTTGATTCACCTTTCGGCGTTTGGTCATTTACTTTTTTTCACCCGACGAAAATTGTTGTTCAAAGACGGCGAACGCCTTTTCAATCAATCCTTCATCTTCGTCAATCCAATCCGCAACATCTGCTACATCATAACGGAATGGTGCCTTTTCTTTTCTTGCGCCGTCTTTGAATCCGCAATACATCAATGTGATTGCTTGGTCCAAAGTCATATCGTCGCCAAGGTTTTCCAATTGCGCCAATGTTGTTCCCGTCATTCTTGAGAATTCACGCAAGGCGTTGAATCCGAATCGAATTGGGTGTTTACGTTCACCGATTTCAATGATTTGTGTCATCTTATTTGTTTTGTTGTTGTTAGGTAATAAAGGGACCGCCCGACGGACGGCCCCGAATCAATTCTTTGATTAAGCAACTGACGCTTGCGTCAATACTCCAGTTCCCGTGAACCCGAATGAATACGTCACGTTTTCTTCAACGCCCGCTTCTTGTTCGTAGCTTACGAGGTAAGCGTCGCCAGTGTAGTCGATTTCCCCACTTGTTGCAGAACCGAACTTCACTTTCACAAGTGTGCGGTTTGATAACAATGTGAAAAGGTCGTCCGGTGTGTCAAAGTCACCACTAATTGAATAAGTCACCAACCCGTCGCCACTAAGTGACCAAGATTTAAGACCCTCAAGATTCTCTTGCCATCCGGCTGAATCCTTCGACGTGACGTCTCTCGTTTCCATTGAAACACTTAATGATGCCGATGTTGCACGGCCGATGATGTCGTAAGTAGTTCCACCATCTTCGCTGATTTGAATCACAACATCCGTTGAATTCATGATGCTTGTTGCAGCCATTTTCTTTGTTTTTTATCGTTTTTAAATCTACAAAATCAATCGCGAGATACCCGGAATTTCAAATCAACTTGTGACCCAAACGTCCGTTCATCATCGCTGAACAAATCGCGTTGGCCTTCAAAGGCGCACGATTTTACTTTCACCCCGCTAATCGTTTCGTTCATTCTTATGAATGCACTTCGAACGTATTCAACGGCGTTTTGTGTGTCCGAATACTTTGTTGAAATCAACGTGATTCGAACATCTATTTCGTCAATATGCGAATCGCTTTCTTTCGACATACTTGTGGTGATATTTGCCACCTCGTAAATCGCGAACGGCGTCGCTTTTGTTTGCGCTCCTATGACTGGAAACACGCGTCCACCAAACAATGTGTTCAATGCTGAATCGCTTGTGAACTTTGATTTGATAACCTTCCCAATCATATTCGTGCGGCTTTTACTTGTTTATTAAGGAACCCACGCATCAATCGTTTGAACTCATTTCCAACGCCCGCGGAATTACTTGTTCTTGCGCGTCTCGCAAAACCTTTGTTTGGTCCGTTATATTGTCCGTCCCTTAAATATCCATATTCCAAAAAGTGTGCAAACCAACCACCCTTTTCCGGGTCGCTAAATGAACGCTTCACCCTTGGACCAACTTGCAATGATGCAAACGTCGCCCCACGATTCACACGCGTGGTGATGATGCCCATTGATTTCTTCAATTGTCCTTTGGTTATTTCTGCATAGATTCCGCCGTTTCGGTACACCTTGAAACTTCCCGACTTGATGTTGGTGATTTCGTCTTTGTATGCCTTCAACATCGGCTTCAAAGACTTGCGTGCAATGCGGCGAATTTGTGCAGTTGTGACCCCATCGTGTAGATTCTCCAATTCCTTGAAAGCGCGTTCGAATTCCTTCTTGATGTCCTTTTCATCAAAGCCAATGAAAGCACCACCCGAACCACCGCCCGTGCGTTTGCTTCTTGCCGACATCATTCTTTCCGCAGTTGTTCCCATTAGTCCGCAAATCTTGTCACAATCTTTTGGAACGACTTGCGTGAATCCGCGTTCAAAATCGCTTCGATTGTGTAGGTTGTGCTATCGTGTACAATTTGCATTTGCTCGTTTATGTCCGAGCGGTAACGAATGAAAAATTCCACACGTTTGGTTGCAACCATTTGGTTGCCTTCTTCACCTTCACCAAAATGCGCGCCGGTTTCAACCACCTTCGCCCAAACATTGGCCAAGGTTGTGAACGACAAAATCACTTCACCAAAATCATCGGTTGATTCGGTGAACGATTGAATCGTGATTCTGCGGTCTAATTGTCCCGATTGGTCAATCATTAGAATGTGAATATTCGGTATGGGTTCCACAAATATTCGGATGCCGTTGGCAGTTGACGAACGCGGTCCATTCTTTGGTCGTACAATTCCGAGATGACCAACATCATCCCTTGAATCAACGGCTTTGGAATTGCCGAAACGTCAGTCCCTACAACATAGCGAACAATTAATTGATTGACGACACCCGCCCCCGTTGTCCATCCACCGATGGATTGAATGCGTGCGGGTTCCGATATCAAATCGGTTGTGTACAACGATGACGGAATCACCGCCGTTGAACCGATTTCATCCACATAAGAAACCGAGGTAATTGACGCAACTGAACCGCGTGATAAATACAACAAGTTCGATTGACCATCCCAATGATTGCGTGGGAACTGGTCAAAATATTCGTCTATTGTTGAAGTCACCAAAACGCGTCGCGTGTAACTTTCACACATTTGACGTGCGGCCGTGATTAGGGCCTCAATCAAGGTGTCGTCATCACTATGGTCAACTCGAAGAAAATTCTTCGCCTCGGTCAATGTGATGGGTTCGGACGCCGCGGGCGTTACAATATCAATCGCCATTTCTTATCGTGTTTCCTTTGTAGTGTTTTTCTTCACCGCCTTCTTTGCGCGTGCTTTTGGTGCTTCGGCTATTGCCTCACAAAAACCCGCATTCAAAAAATCGGTCAACATCTCATCGGAGTGGATTTCCACTACCGCATTCTTGCGATAGTGGAACCCATTTCCCGATACAGATTTCAAAAATCTGACTTTCATATCGATTAGGCTTGAGCCAAGTATTTAACCGCACGTGTGTCGAGAACTTTTGAGTCCTTTCTGACACTGGCCAAAAATCCAATTTCCATGGTATCCATGTAGCGTTCGTTTAAGCGAACGAACTGAACATCACCAGCAGAACGAACAACGAACTTGCTGAAGTCAGCCGCAAGCAATGTTTTCTTGCCAGTCGTGATTGCTGATTCCATATCGTTGTTGTAATAGATGTTGTATCCGAATAACTTGTCCGGCTGACCCGCTTCCATCGATGGAATGAAGATTGGGAAGTCATTTGCAGAACCAAGACCAAGCGCACGAATTGCCGCGATAACGTTATCGTGTGCCATCAAACCGAATGACGGCTTGTTGCGGTACGATGGGTCGATTGAGTGGATAAGGTCAAGGATATCGTCAGCGGCGATTGCCGTTGCAGATGCCGCAGTGTTTCCTAATGTTGCACCCGTGATGATACCTTGTGGCTGGCTTGAACCAGTTCCGCTGGTGAATGCGCCGTTTGTTACACGTGCGATTCTTTCGCCCATTGCTTCAGCAAGGAAAGAGTTCAAATCGAATGCGTTGTCTTGCAACAATTGCATTGAAACTTTCACTTGTGATGCGTAGTTGTAAGCAGACAATTGCGCGTTTGCGAATGTCATATCTTGAACACCTACCGCCGCCGCTTCAGCAGTCAAAGCCGCATCCGTTGCAGTGTCATTGATTGTTGGGTAATCCAACAATGCGCCACCCGCCGTGTTCAATTTCTTTGCTAAACGCTCAACCTCACCAGTGAACAAAGTTGCAACATCAAGTTCGTTGCTGAATCCTTGAGGTACCAAGAAACCACCAGCCGAATCCGGAGATGTTGTTTGTCCACGTAATTCAGCCATAACTGAACGCTCGTTTGCGTTCAATGCGCTCATTCCGCTACGTAAGTATTTTTCAAATGCACCCGCTTTGGTTGCTTTTGGAGCCGCTTCACGAACTTCAGCATTTGCCGCCAATTCTTTCTTCATCTCGGCAGTGCGCTCGATGACGTCGATTTGGTCTTTGATGCTTCTTGCATCTGCTTCCATTGCGTCGAATTTCGACTTTTCTTCGGCGTTCAAAGAACGTCCTTCTTTTTGTGCAGCGTCAACGATTGCTGTTGCGCCTTTGATTAGTTCCGCGCGTTGTCCGCGTAGTTCGATGTTTTTCATCGTGTTAAAAATTTAGAATTTTACTTTTATACAAATAAAGGTCGGAATCTTCTGCCTTGGTTTCCGCAACTTCGGATTCGGTATTTTCTACCGATGCCGCTTTCGCTTCTTCTTTGGTTTCTGTTTCCAAATCGCGTTTCAACTCCGATGTTGCATCCGGATAAGCCGGTTGGCTCACGGGGCTGACATCAAGCAAACGTGATACTTTTTCAATGATTCGGTAAGTTACACCATCGCGTTGTTCCCATCTATCCTTTTCAATAAGGAACGCGAATGAACTTTGATTGACGTCGCCGCGCTTCATCAATTCCGCTAAATCATTGGCATATGTTGTGTTCGGTAAATCAACCTCATAAAACAAACCGCGTTTGTCCGTGCTGATTCTTAGTGTGCCACTTGACACACGTCCCAACAATAAATTTTCATCGTGGTTAAAATAGGCACGAACGTCGTTTTCCATAACGTCATCGAACGCACCCGTTGCAATTTGTTCGTAGAATCCACCCATCCATTCGGAATCCGAATTGTAAACGGCGGCATAACCACGAATTGTGTTTCCATTTTGTTCCGCGTTTTCCATACGGAATTCGCGTTGTTCTTTTACGACTGAAGACTTGCGAACCTCAGCGTCGAATTTTTCTAATGTACTGAATCTATGGACAACATTCAACACTGGTTTGCGCTCAACGTATGCGTCCGATTCGGAATCGTAGCGGTAAATTCTAATCAATGCCGCCGGGTCGTCGGACGTTCCGTTGACTTTGAATCCCGAATCTGCTTCCAATTCGCCGTCCGTTTCAACTTGAATGATTCGGCCATAAGCATTGCCGCCCGATGAGTTCCAACGCACAAAGTCACCAACCGCCAATTCGTTTGGTTCTGCTCTTTCGTTGACGAGTACGCCACGAACGCTTTCCACAACGGACGCATTGTTGTCGTAATGTTTAACGATGTCAAGTGATTTGATTTTCGCAATCTTTTCTTCATCGCTACCCATTGCAAAAACGCGTTCTTTTTCAATGCCGTTTGCAATGGCGAACCCTTGCAAATATTCCGCATCATTTCGCGCGCTGATGATATAAATTTCCGAACCCTTTGATTTTTCTTCTTCTAAATAAGCACGGCCAATGTCATTGTTCAATGTGCCGTCAAAATCAAACGAAACGCGTTCCACATCTTGTTCGCTTGACATCTCCCCTTTGCCGAATGTGATGACGATTTCGTCATCGGTTTCAACAACGGATTTGATGTGTCTTTCGTTGGGTTGTTCGCTTTTATCTTCTTTCATTTTTTCAATCGTTCTTTTTGCCCAATTCAACATCGGGTCGCCACCCCATGCGGCATACATAATTGAACCACAAATTTCTTTTCCGTCCTCATCAGTGAAACGACCTTGGTCGTACACTTTAGCGCGTGAAAGAAACGAATAAGTCCGAACCAAAACGTCGTCCGAAATCGCTTCGCCACTTGACAATTGATTGGCTCTTTGCCAACCGACGGGTGTGCCACAATCGGTGCCGTTGTCCTCGCGGTGTTTTAACGCCTTTTTAGCGTTGTTCTTTGCCCCTTCGGGGTAATCACTCCACGGCATCGTTTGCGTCGTTTTGTGGGCTTGCCACGTCAATCATATTCATTGGTTGCAAATATGCATCGCCACCATCAATCGGTGCCATATTCTCCAACTTGCGCACATCGTTTGCGCTAATCCATCCCCATTGACGTCCCTTTGTGTAGGCTTCATATCTCGAACGAATATCACCACGCAACAATCCGTCCATATTGAAACGAATGTAATATTGTGAATCACCGACAAACAACTTGCGATTGATTTCGGATTCCCATCTTTTCACCCAAGGCAAAATCGTGTTGCGCTGGAACATTATTCCTTGCTCCTCGACGTTGGCCCGTGTGGATGAATTTTCCATACTTCCCAAATATGCCAATGGCAAACGGAAAAAACGGGCGATATCTTCAACACCAAATTTTCGTGTGCTGATGAACTGCGATTCTTGTGGACTGATGGACATCTTTTCGACCTTCATTCCCTCCTCAAGGATTGCGGTTTTGTGTGCGTTATCCAATCCCGCGTTGCGTTGTTGCCACGAACGAATCAATCGTTTATAGGCTTCATCGCTAAGGCGTCCCGGATGTGTTAAGACTGCGGAAACGTTTGCGCCGTTACCAAAGAACGAACCGCCGAATTGGTCGGCCGCTAATCCAAGGCCGATTGATTCACGTGCGGATTCAATGACCGACTTTCCAATGATTCCGTCGAAACCTAATCCAACAATGTGAATCATTTCCGAATCGTCGAACGTTTCTTTTTTATCGACTTGATAGAACTTTTCTTCTTTGTAGACCTTGACTTGAACGCGGTCCGGATGAATCGGAATCAATTGGATTGGATTCCCAGCGGCATCGCGTTTGATTGCGATGAACGCATTCCCGTGCAAACACAAATGTGCTTGACACGTTTCGCGGAATGTGAAATCCGTCATCATCGCATTGGGGTGATGAATCAATTTGTTGATTGGATGGCCTTCAGCATCTTGAACGATGCCGTCCGCGGTTTGCTTAACGCTCCACGGCAATGTTGCCATTGTTTCGGAAATAACACGAACGGCACCAAATACGGCAGACAATTGCATCGCGGTATTTTCCGTGACGGCAATGCCCGTTTTTGATTCGTTGTCGCTGAACATCCATTCGGCGGGGTTCGCCAATGATGTTGATGGGCGGTTCGGATTGGAACGAAGTGCGCCCAAAATGCGCCCGAATAAATTTTGATTTTCGGCCATTCGGTTGAAAATGATTGTACAATTCGGGGTGAATATACAATATCATCTGCAACGAAACAATAGACAAAAAAAGGGGACGTCACCACAACGTCCCCTACCAAACCAAAACACCAATCGGAGCAGAACGCCCCGTGGTTCCCTAAATGCTTTTGTGAATTGCCGAATTTCTTTTCAAACGCTCGTTCAATGCTGAACGGCTGAATGAAACGTATGTCGTGCATTCTTTCAATATGATTCCCGATGGAGTGATTGATTCCACCAAAAATTCCTTTCCCGTGCGCGTCATCTCGATGATGTCGCCAACCGATATGTCGTCAACTGGTTCCATATTCAATCCGTAATGTACGGAATCATTTGTCATTGTCGTGTAATACATAGGCGGAAAATTATTGAACCCTTCTTTTTCGAGAATTTGATTTTGCCAGTCTTGCATTATTAGTTTTTTAATGATTGCACCAATTTCTTTTTTGTGTCTGCACAACCCATCCACTCGCCTTGCTCGTTGTATAGATTCCAACCTTGATTCTTTCCCGTTTCAATACATATGTCGTTGATTAAATCCAACGTTCTGCCCCCGAGTGTGATTTGGTATTCGCCTTTTCTGATTTTTGTCGTTTTCATTTGGTGTTTGTTTGGTCGTTGCTCCGTTGCAACACTTCAAATGTAAGAAAATATCTTGAATTCACAAATAGTGAGGAACTTTTTTTCAATTTTTTTTATTGGCTTCTAAATCAGTGCGAAAAACATTGATGATTTCCCCATTCAAAAGGATGCGCACAATGTACCCGTCGCCCGATTCTGCAATCCACGGCGTCATTCCACAATCAAACAATTGCATTGCTAATGACTGGGCATCTTCTAATTTCATCATAACATTCGGATTCCTTGCGATTCATAGGTCGACGTTCCCGTCATATCTTTTCCCTCCATCGTCATCATCTCACCCAATGCCATTATCATCGCAATGATTCCGTCAATCTTGTCACCCGCTTTTGATTTACTGAACTTCACATTCTCGGCATCGTCTTTTTTTGTCACCACATTCGCCGCCATCCATCGCATCATTCCGTGACCGCCATGATGCAACAATCGTTT
>JACKZZ010003332.1_pt1 | contig 22548 bp, 27 predicted proteins | sample 8027871 | NCBI WGS metagenome assembly JACKZZ01 (sample SAMN15724774, study PRJNA655200) | protist metagenome | isolation source: fluorescence activated cell sorting (FACS) single amplified genomes of... | place: USA: West Boothbay Harbor, Gulf of Maine | collected 2000-07-19 | reverse complement strand
GGCGCGCAAACGACGCCGCGCACAGGTCGCCAGCCTCTGCGGGTAGCCAGTCCCGGGAAGTCCCCTGAACAGCTACGGAACACGGCTTAGAACAGCCCCAGAGGCGGACCACCGCACACGCGGAACAGCTGTGGAACAGGCTGGAGCCGCGTAGGAGGCCCGCGGACTGAACAGCGAAGCGCACAACAGGAGACACGCTAGGAACAGACGGGAAAGCCGACAGGAGGCGCCAGGAGCGTTTCGTCCCCTGAGACAGGGCCACAAACACAGGAGGCACGCAGGAGACACGCAGGAGACACGTGCAGAGACACGCAGGAGACACGTGTGGAACAGCCACGGAACAGCCCAGGAGGCCCACAGGAGGACGCTACGGAAGAGCGCCGGAACAGCTGCCGGAACAGCTGTGGAACAGTTGTGGAACAGCTTCCGGAACAGCGTAGGAGACATTTCCGGAACAGCTAGGAGCAATTTTGCTCTGAACGTGTTCAACTGAACAGATTCCCGCGCCGTTTTTCATCTGTTCAACTGAACAGCTAGGAGACACGCAGGAGACATCTCCCTTAAGTTTTTCGCATCTGTTCAACTGACCAACTCCCTGAAACATGCAGGAGACATCTCTGGAACAGCTAGGAGGCATCCCTTTGCACTGCTCTCCTCGTCTCTTCTCCGTCTCGGCCAGATCTTTTTCAAAACTCATTTACATATATGAGTATAAGTTATCAGCCATATACAATATTGACGACACGGAAGATCACACAACAATCAGCCATATACAATATTGACGATACGGAAGATCACAGAACTGTAGACCGACAAGGCGGGCACATCAGCGATAATATTGACGACAGGAAAAATCACACAATTGTACGTCGGCGTTTTCACTGTCCTCAATTAATTAATGATCTTCTATTGCAACAGCCTCCACAGCGGTCTTCTTTTCAAGACTAGCCTTAACCTGTGCTTTCGCTTTGGCTGCCGCTATTCCCTTTTGCCAAGCAAGTCGTGGATTGAATATGGATTTCTTTTCCTCATCGTCTTGAGAAACAAGCAGTCCTGTCATCGAGCGCCCAGCAGTCGCAGCGCGTGCCATTCTGGTTTTCGACGTGTTGCTTCGAGCCAACGATGCCTGCCTTGATCCAATTCCGAGTTCATCCTCATCCTCGGCGCTCTTGGCTGGGGCCGTTGAGGCGGGGCGGATATTAGAGGGAGGCGTCAGGGGCCTTACAGTCACAACGGACTGCACCTGCATTGTGGTTTGTATCCTTCGTAAATTCTCAGTATTTTTTTCACAATGGATTCATTTATGGATCAGCTTTCCTCTCGTGCTTATCTGCCTCAACACTTTGCATGGCTTTGTTTTTATTTTCTCGTCCCCTATAGGATCATCTATGTCATACATAGAGAGCTCACCATGACCATACCTCCTCCTCCTCCCCCTGCTTCTGCCGCTCCTGATTCCCCCACGTTCGCTCCCTCCTGCTGAGTGCCTCCCTCTAAAGCCAGCTCGTCCGCCGAGGGACCAAACACTGTCCGTCTCGTAACACGCACGGCATCGGATACCGGCACCAGTATAGTTAGAACAGTGAGAAGCCAGCATAATAGTTGGACCGGATGTGTAGTTTTTGTCTTACCTGCCGAAGCTGTTTAGATGTTATATTGGTCTGCATATAGTTCGAGTTGGACCAGATGTGTTAGAATAGTGAGAGCCAGCATAGGTGGATCTTTGTCTTGCCTGCCGAAGCTCTTTTTATTTTACATGCAGCCTTTACGAGACCTGCCGAAGCTGTTTTTGTTTTACCTAGCGGGGCCTTTTGGACATGCTGTTCTTACTGCCGTAAGATAGACTCAATCAAGACACGCTTGACCATGGCGGAGGCGTCGCCCGCAGCGTTTGTAGTTGTCCCCGCCTCTATCCGTCGCTCCAGTTCGAACTTCTCAACGTCGTAACTGCCCAACAGAATGGACAGGAAAACGTTCATCGACAATGAAAGTCGGAAATAGGTACTATACATAGCCATAATACTAGATCTATAATAGGGAGGGCTGCCTATAGGCACAGGGAGGACTGCCTGGAAAATCACTGGAACAACTGCTAGCAACCATGTAGAGAAGTTTCATTATGAATCAGAGAACACGATGAAGAGGATGGATGATTAGAAAGGAGTTTTCGACCAGTGATTGAGGATGCCATGAGGGAGAAGATTATGTTGGCCGTCGTATATGCCATGAAGGCGAGCAGAAAAAGAAAAGTTGAAAAGGATAACTCGCTGCTGCTATGATTCAGGAAGTCGTAGTTCTTGTAGTGATATTTTTATACAGGTTGCTGATGTTGTTGTTGGCGAAATCTCCTATAGAACTAGTACTTACACGAAGACCAAACTTATATTCTTCATATCTATCTGATAGACTGAAGGGTTTTGTTCTATGATACTGTCTGACAGTATCAGTATCATAGGACAAAACCCTTCTCTTCTTCATTATCAAAAAATAACCTCCCCAGCCATACCAGCGTGAATATCATCACCACGTAGAAGAAGATGATGTAGATCGGACCCACGATACCATCCGCCGCAACAAAATCTGTCGTCTTCACGGCCGATCCGCCGCACAAGAGGGCAAATAGGAACAAAGTAGCGTCTAGCAGGTTTGACAGCAGGAGAATGTGCTGTCCGAATAGGAAATGGCCGAAAAGAACGAAGCCACAAAAGATGATGAAAAACATCGAAAGAGTTAGAGGATGAAGAAGATTGTGGGGACGAAGTTAGAGGATGAACAAGAGAAAATGACGATTTTGATTTTCAAATACTACAAATATTGGGATTGCCGCAGACGCAGCGGAGGAACACCAAGAAGTGTATACTGTTAACATAAGGACATCATAGACTATCCAATACTACAAATACAAATAATTTGATCACATCCGGAACGCGTCTGACGCTGACCATGACACGGACACCTACCATTAGACCGTAATCGAAAGTCTTTATTGATGCCTTCAACAAGACGAGAAACAAACTACCAACTTAGACAACAAGACAAAAACATTCCCCTAGCGTGTACACCCTCGTCGTCCACACAATTTTTAACATCTTCAAATGTATAGATACTAATTAGATGACTACATCCACAAGGTAAAATAGATGACTACGACGTCCATAAGGTAATCTAGATGACTACGACGTCCATAAGGTAAAGTAGATGAGGTACGGCGCCGCCCGACTGAGGACGTTCGAAATAAGTGCAAGCCAAGGCGAGAGATCGGATACTAAAACCACTGCCTTCGCGAAAACGACGGTCAGGTTTATGGCCGTGAGAGTCTGTACCACAAAAGCAAACTTCGCGAATATCTCGAAATTCTTGAAGTCCGTTGCCATTTTCTCTCCGTCGAGTGCAGACGTCAGAGTGGGGTTAGAAGTTAGTAGAGAAAGAGCAAGAGAAACAAAGAGGTTCCAGGTTGCATTTTTGGTACGTATCTATACTTAGTGGGAAAAAAAGGATATGCATGATGGCATTACTGAAGTTGAAGATTATATTGCTCTAGGTCTACAGACCGATGAACGTCTCTAGAGTAATTATTTAACACTCATTATATAAACGATTAAAGTTTCTGGAATGTTACATGAAAAAGAAACTATATCTATTACAACCCTTCAAAAACACATGTCTTGCAAGGCATAACAGCGGTAGTTTTTTCTTGGAAGAGGTAGGCAAACGAGGGCTGGCTGGCGTTGCGCGCGAATTGAAAGATGACCACCACCCAGCTCAAGAGCAATCCCGCATTGCTTACCCATGTCGATGGCTTCGACAAATACAAAGATAGACCCACAAACCTTGCCTTGTTCACCTCTAGGATTACGAAAAGCACCAAAATCGTGTAGACCAATATCTCAAGCACAATTCGCACTGTCACGCCTGGAACGCTACTGTTGTAGAGGTCTAAAGAGACGCCGAAGTAAATATTTTCGCGCTTTGCCAGGCCAGAGAAAGGAAGGCGCCAACTGTATCCGAGCTGGAGGAATTGCCTCCAATTTCCGTTAAGGATTAGAGGTGGGGAAGCCTTATCCAATGTCGAAGTTCCAGGGAGATCGCCGATCCTCTTTCCTCTAACTATAATTAAGAAAAGGAAAAAAGGGATCCACGTTGTAGATCTTCTACCTCTACGCTGGATCCTTCCTAATATTAGAAGCAGAAGCAGAAGAAGATTTGTCCTACACCCCTTAAAAAGAGCAGAAAGTCCACACTAAAAGTGGCCATTTGAAGGTCGAACCATCCATCGAAATACAGTTCCGACAGCTGCCGTCGCAGTTCGTCCTCCGTTACTTTCGCTACGTCAAAAACCAAGACATACCCGCCACCCTGTGCGTAACCGTCGCCGGGCTGGTACTTGTACACGCGTCCGGTCTGTGGTCCTGTGAAGTCGGCCTTGGCCTCGTTCTCTCCGTTGTCAACTCCAGCAAAGACATCCTTGGCGCGAAATCGCCAGGGAAAGGCGCCTTTGAAAATCTCATTGTCATTCCAAAGAAATCTGTACCGCTTCAGTGTAAAACGGAGAAGTAAGATCTTGTTGTAGCCGGCCAATCGTACCGTCTCCTTGCGCGTTGCTGCGACGACTGGGAGTTAGATCGATCGGGTGGAAAAAATGAAACCAGACGAAGCACTAGACTGTCTACTTTGAAATATCAAAGGCGGGGATTTATTTCTCCAGATATATTAAAGCCATCATGTGAAACGCCATGCTCGTCCACCATGCGTATTAGGGTCTCCCACAAGCAATGAATGAATACACATCTACCCCCACGACAAGCAAGGAATACCCAAAGGCTTTGGGTATTCATTGCTTGCGGAGAATTTCTTACTTGCTTTGAAAGCATTGCTTTGAAAGCATTGCTTTGAAAGCATTCATCTATCATGCATTGATTGATTGATTGATTGATTGATTGATTGATGTACCCAACGAAAGGTGTTGCATAAGTATCACTCCAGCTCTCTGATGCCGCTAGCACTTCTTCTGTCGTGCGATTCGCATTTGTCGAAAGTGAGAGGACTTGAGTTGAGAAGTCGCTGGAAAACGATGAAAGAGCGGTGGCCGGATGGAAATGCGCCGCACAGCAACTGACGTCGCTTGACATGTGCGCTGGACAGCTGTTTGGCACTGTGATGTTCGAATAACCTAGCCCAAAGGCTGCCTCAGTCGAAGTGATAGACACTCCATCGAGGTACTCGATATTCTGCCCTGCATTCCGCGGGTCTGGACACAGAGGCTGGGATTGGAGAGGCAGGATGGAGAGAGACGAGAAACTAGGGTACAACCATGTATAAGTTTCATAAGTTGTAAGAAATCTTCCAAAGGGAGAGAACGAGAAGAATTACTGTAAGTATCTATAAGTAAGTCGTAAGAATCCAAAGAGAGAGAGAGAGAGCGAGAGACACACACACACACACACACACACACACACACACACACACGGTTACAGACAGCACTTCTAGGTAATAATCCACATCATGTCAACATGGATCATTACTTACTGCTTTTGGACAGATGCGAAAGAAGTAAGTTTGCAAACCCAGTACATAAAAATGACAGTATAGATAAAAAATACAGTATAGTACTTACACGACACCATTAACAGATAGATACAACTTATAGCTTGTACTTAAATTACTCAGTTACGAATTCAATAATCCATTACTTAATGGATCTTCTAGTGTTCAACATCACGGATTCCATAATCCAGCTGGCGACACGCGGGTGTGCGTCCGGTTAGCGGATGACAGATTTTGGTCACATCGAAGTTCACCGCACCTTGGTGAAAGCACCATTCCATCAAGTCGTCCTTCTCCCAGGCATAGCCGCCAACCAGTGTCCTCGCCATGCCCGCGCTGGTATCTCCGCAGCTGACCTCGCCGCCCCCAATGCAGCTGTCCGCTTGATAGTATGAAGCGAAAAATTTTTGTGCTCACAGTCAATAACAATAAGGTTGGCTCTTTCTAAGAAGAAAGCAGCCTCGTTTTTGAGTTTGGCTCTTTCTAAGAATAAAGCAGCCTCTTTTTTGAGTCTAATGAGTACACTTTTTCATGTCATAGACAGCCGCCTTCGGATATTCCGCATCGCCGTGAAGCAGTACAGAAACCGATGTCATCTCCCTCGCTCGGAACTTCGGAGTACAGGACTGGCAAGAATTAGAGAGATTCTTGGTATGATTCATGGAGCTTTCTTTAGTGGAAAAGGAATTGCTTCCGCTTTCTTTGGCCAGGTAGATCTTCTCGCTGTAGTCCTTTGTTCAAAGAAAGAACTCCGGCTCATCTCTGGCCAGGAAAATCTTATCTTGATGTTACAACTTCTCTCATATATAATTTCTATCATCGGATGGGAACCCCACATATTTGAAAAACTGAAAAAATAACAGAGTAACCTAAACAATAGATTGAAATAGTCGCCTATTCTTGTTCTCTCTACTCGGATATTTCAAAGTTTTCGAATAAGAAAGACCCTTAAAAGAAGGAGTTTCTCACGAAGCGGTAGACGTCAACGGAGGAGACGATGTTCTCCAATTTCAACACAGGGTCCAGGGAAAACGGCGCTTTCTCGAGCTTACTCAGCACTGCACCGCCGACGGAAGAGACAATCGGAATGTAGAGCGCTTCAAGGTTAATGAAGACGAAGAGCAGCGAGAAGAACCCATATAGCAGCGCGAAAGCGATGGCGTTCATCCTACTTATGCTTATTTTTCTTTACCTCCTGCAGGAGATGTTCTAGCTCTAGGTCACTCACGGACCTAGCAACTAGAACTCGTACTGCATTTTTTTAAGGCTGTGTTTCTCGCCGTCCGTGTACCAAAAAAGTCAGGTTCCGAGACGCCACTCGTCTCCTCCGGCCTTGCTCGGCCGCATTGGCCGTGCCAGATGTTCCCCTTGTGAAACCCATTTTTAGATTGATGCTACCACACGTCGAACGGGAAATCACATGATTTTCTTCTCACTTATATAGTTCTTGATCTTTTACTTCTAGTCACTTGCTACTTGTTACCCATGCCCTACTTCCTCCTAGTTTAATTACACAATCAATTATTCAATACGAAGTTGTGCCCCTCACTGTGAAGAGAAGTTGTACCGTTCAACTTCAAGATTCAAAATCAAACTCTTTTTTCTTTTACTGGACAAACACATACAACTATCAAACTTAGTGTCATAGTAAGCTTCCACTTCATTATAGCAACCATAATCCTCCACAGATCGGTCATCTGAAGATCTGCCTTCTCTTCATGATCCTTTCAAAACATGCTACGTTCTCCTTTTCGTGTCATAGAGGCTACTGAGTTCTTCTAGACAAAATGATCACACACTCTGCCACTCAGGCAGTCAGACACTCTGCTGAAGTTTTTCATCCTCTCTGCCGTGATGACCATCAAGACCATCATCACTCCTCCACATACCTATTACAATCACTCCTCAATATAACAATCATCACCACTCCTCAACATGACTAAGTTTCTCAGTCTTCTCCCTCGTTTTTCATAAATGACCGATGAGAATCATTACCATCACTTTTCACAGGGACAGAAAAGGCTGCTCTCGTACGTAGATAAGTAATGCCCTCGTAGATCACAAGTACTGCTCTCGTAGATGGAAATCATCTACAGTTTTGCAGTGACCGATCGACAGAATCCAACATTGCATGATGTACAGAGTCAAAACTATAGTTGAAGAGATGAGTATGAGACTCCATGGGACGATCCGCCGAAAAATCCCCGTCTGACTAAAATACAAAAACCCGCGGATGCTCCCTGAGAAGGCTTTGACGGCGGCCATCCAGAAGGCTTTTAGTCCACTTCCTTAATCAGTACTGTCAAAAAACAAAAAGTTGGAAAAGTCAGGAGATCGATCAGCATTTGAAGCATCGGAATATTGGGCCGCCTTCGTACTCGAAACAAGAAAGGCGGAATTTATTTCATGGAAAAAAGTACTAGATCTGGATCTAAAATGAAGTGCTTGTGCTTTCTATGTATATGATAAAAATATAATAGGGACACGGCACGTCTATCAGCGTCACTTTGGTCCCTGGGGCGAGGGACTGCGGCGCGAGCGCCGCGAGGGGCTTCGGGGCGAGCGACTTCGACTACTTGAACTGGAAATTGAGGATGAGGAAGTTGTAGAGGAACGCGAACTAAACGAGCGCCGTGAAGTGCTTCGCACCTGTGGCTGTGGATCTTCTACCTGTTCTTGCGCAACGGCTGGGCGTAAACGCACATCTCCCGGCTGTTCTTGTACCACACTTGAGAGCGGTACTTGTTCACTATCACGGTCGTCTACAGGCATCGGTGTGAGTGCTGGTTCCCGTCCATGAAGTGGCTCATTTTCTACAGGTATTGAAGGTACTGGCTCGACATGATGTAGTTCATCTACAGGCCTGTTTGGAGATGTTGTAGTTGCGTCTACATGCAGTAGGTCTACAGGCCTGTTTGATGAAGAAGATGCTATTGCATTTGCATGTAGTAACTCTACTATAGGCCTGTTTGACCTTGAAGAAGTTGCAGTTGCATCTACTTGTATTGGTGAGGGTGCTGGTTCGTGATTTTGCGTTGGCAACTCGGGTGTCGCAGGACAGCTTCCAACCACAACGGTGTCTTGCATCGCAACCATCGTAGTTGATTCCTGAAGAATCATCTTATTTGTTCCTTTTACAACAACATCTTCTGATGCTTTTGTAGTTGTACTTGATGGTGGCACACATCTAGAAGGTGCTACGTTTGATAGTGCATCGTTGATGTCGAAGATGTTTCTCCTATTTGTTCCAGCTGAGCACTCATCATCTGGTTCTAAGTTGTTATCATCTTCTAAGTTGTTATTTATCACTTTTTTACCCGCGTAGATGTTGTTCCTTATGCTGATCTTCTTGTTCTCATTAGAATCTACTACGTGTTCGTCGATGTTGATGCCGATGAGGTCGCCGTCTATCTTGCCAATCCTGGCAATTCGAAAGCTGTCATCCATCTTGCCAACCCTGGCAACTCGAAGGTCGTCATCCATGTTGTTTGTCCGGGTTGCAGATGCTTCAGCATTCTTCGAGGGTGTAACGACGTCGACCGCGTTACCCCTAACGACGCCGGTGGCGGCGTTACCGACGTCCAAACGTATCTCTGATGGTGTACCCACGTCAATCTTGCTACCCCCAACGACGCCAGTGGCGTCATCTAGACGCATCCTCTTTCGTGGCTCGATGTCGGGCGGACGGGCCGCCCGCTTCGTTGCCGATGGCAGCTTTTTCAATGGTGGCGGCGGGGGCGGCAAATTCGGATTTTTGCTCGAAGACAAAGACATCGCAGGTGGGAAAGGTGGCACGTTGTGTTGAATTGTCGTTTTTATTTTGCTCGACGAGGATCATTTTTAGAGACGTGCGGTCAGTAGAAGTAGTAGACCCCGACCGTTAATCATCATTGAGCATGATAAGGTTAAGAAAAAGAAACTCAGTTTCGTTCATAGGGGTTGGTAAATTCGTTAGTACTACTAGTCGTAGTAAATTTATAATTGGAGATAGTGAGCAAGAATTCATTGATTAAAGAAAAAGATCAAGACACTTAATTAGATAGTAGGCGTCTGGAACATCAGGATCTCTGCGAGGACAATTTCTGAGACGATTTTTTCCGTGGACAAATCGTTTTTATCGGAATTGTTTAGTGGAAAAGAACTGATATTTTTCAGTCTCACTGCCATAAGACGAGGAACTCCCAGCAAAGGCTCCTACTTGTGCTGGTTGCTGCAGTGGCTGAGAGTGAGACGGCGGTGGGCCTGCTTGTGCTGGATCTCCTGTGCGGCTCGGAAAAGCCGCTGCTTTTGGTCCGGTTGTCGTCGCGCCGTCCATTTCCCGGACGCCAAGCCCAAGTGTTGCACTTGCAGTGGAGGTTTTTGTTGCATTTGGTCTCCTTACACCTGGATCAAGACCCTCTCCTCGGCCCGCTTCTTCATTGGTCTTCGCACTCGGTGGCCCCACCTGCTCTGCCGTAGCTTGTAGGCGCGGCTTGCGCAGCGTCTCGGTGTCGTACTGGCCCGACCGTTGGGAGAGCGCCATCGCCACAATCTCATTCTGGATCTCCGTCAGCTCTTCGCGCGACGTAGACGGCTCCAATACGGACACAAGATCATACACCACGTCCTGCAGATCCTTTTGCTTCTTTTGCTCCTGGCGCTGCACATCACAGGAGGACCGAGTTGTTGTGTTATTGTTTTTTTCGGCCGCCTGCATTTTCTGGTCCTGAGAGGTTGTGGAGTTCGGAATCGGATTTCCATCGTCGTGCAACGCCGCTCTCGCAGACGCAACACCAGAAAGCGCACCACCTTGGTCTTTCAGCACACTGGAGCTCTGCGCGTTCGGTCCGCCGCTCGCTGCCCACTCGAGGAACTTGGCACGCCAAGAGCGGGTGGACATTTGTTAGAAGAACATGAGCGGAACAAGAAACAACCAAGAAGTTTTTGACTGAATGCTTGCGCCGCATAACTTTGGCAGCGGTACAGTATGCTCATGAATAGAGCCGCCACGGCGACTTTGTAGGGAAGATAACGCAATACTACCCACGTCCGAAAGGCGTCCGTGTAGAAATTTCTTGCTGTCTGCTGGATCTCCGCGAGAGTATCGGGATCGTTAAAGGAAATCGGACAACCTGGGAAAAGTAATGGAAGTATCCAGAAACTAGCCATGGACCCTCTTACCTGTCGCGTGGGCGCGTCCATTCGGTCACAAAAATGCGCTCGTCCATTGTGTTCTGTTCTCGGTCACAAAAATGCACTACGTATCTACGCATTGCAAAAACTAACCAACAAGAATAAACTTCTAAGTACCCGACATTCTATCGTCCGCCTGATTCCCCATGTCCGTCCCGCACGCCCTCACTCGCTGCAAAATGCGCTGAACGTCTCCGTTCGCGATTGGCAATGTAGTTGTTAGAGTAGTAACACAACAATCTAAGTGACAAGATTGCGACAATTCATTGAAGATCCCCCAGAAGCTGAAGCATGAACATATAATTGCTACTTACACTTACCTATACGCACCATCCCCTTCTTACCAGACGAAGTTGATCAAAAAACTCTCGAGACCTCTCGTCCTGTTAAGACTCCGATGAAACTCTGCACGCTAAAGCCCCGAAACATTACATGACTTCTACACTTCTCCACACACTTCTCCCCGCGTCCCTCCCTAACACGTCTTCAACACTAGCACTAAGAAAGGATGAATTCATTGCTACTTTTTACTAAAAGCTGTAAAAGATCATGATGAAGACGAGGCATCATCGTCCACTTTACACTACACTTCTCCACGCGTCCCTCCTTAACACGTTCACTTCTCTCCGCGGCTCCCACACCGGCGGTCGAAACTCCTCCCATGACGTTCCGAACCCGTGCTGTAATTGCACCTCCGCGTCCCCGACAAAATCAAACTCACCGGTCCCAAAAAGACACCGGAGACGGCTGCAGTAAACATCGAGCATGAACCGGCCCTCGGCCGCCGGCATCTCCAGATGGAACCCCAAGGCCCACAAGTTAGAAAAAAGGAGAACGCTGCTAAAGGTCATCTTCATCTTTAATCATTCACTCATTCATTCATTTGCTTCACCCGCCTAGAAAAATAAAAGATACAATAAAAGATACAATACAGGGCGACCGGAATCTGATCTTTGAACCAGCAATCACTCAGGAGTAATTTCTATCGGCCCCGTACGTAGCATTCTTAATTTGCATTTCCATCGTAAGGATGGTATCACATAATCAACCAAGAATCAATAGAGCACTCCAGAAATATTTTACTACAATGCCGGCCTTAAGCAAAAGAAAAAACTCGATCTTGTGTACCTGCTCCTTTATTGCGCTCTCCTCGTCGGTATCGCATCTGATAGGAGGGGAGAGTGCCTCTTACACTATGGATGCAACATAGCCTCTTCATACAGAGAGCTTACTTGTGCACGACCCTAGGCCACTATGTTGTACTTGCATTCAGTTGTTGATGCACAAGAAGAAACCTACAGAGTTATACATCTCTTCGCCACCCCGATCCAGCTCTTTATTGTACGCCTGCATTAATGGCCGAATTTTTCGCAGGCACTCTCCTCTTTTTTAAAGGTAGGAAAAACCTATACCAGGCCAGGTGGCTTTCCTTCTTTCCTATAATATATGGAAACGAAGGGAAAACCACCTGGACCTGTCTCCTTGGATAGGTTTTTCCTCCCCTTAAGTTTTGCAGGCAAGAAAAACGCATGCCAGAGCCGTTACACCCAAGTCTTCGCGTCCAAAAGGGTCAATGAAAAGGATGGAAAAGAGGACTCTTTATGCACAATTCAATTCAATTCTTTATGCACAATTCTTTATGCACAGTGGAGTAGATACATAGAAGAGTTGCAAGGAAGTGCATTCTTGATGTATGGTAGAGTAGAAGAGCTGAAGCAGGATAAGGAAATTGATTCTTGATGCATGGTGGAGTAAATAGAAGAGTAAAAGGAAGGTTGAAAAATAAGGAAGTTCATTCTTGATGCATTATAGAAATAGAGTACGTAGAAAAGTTGAAAGGAAATTGACAAGATAAGGAAATTGATTTATTTTCTTGTATGGTAGAGTAAAAGAAAGTTGAAAGGAAGTTAATTCTTGATGGATAGAAGAGTAGAAGTTGATTCCTGATGAGTAGAAGTTAATTCCTAGAAATATAAGATTTCTGAATCGATTTTGAAGAGCTGAGCTGGGTTCGACCTTGGAAGTGAATGTACGCACTAGTTCCAGAAACTCATAAGGACGAAGCAATGAAACAACTGGAAATAGAAGAAAGCGGTCGCGGATAGAGTCTGGGAGCTCTTTAGTTGCGTCTCTTTCTGGAGTTGCGTTAAAAACTTTTCTACAAAGCGGCAGCCGCGCCACCGCAACGCTCGTTCCTCCTCCCAGTTTTCTGCCACGCCTATTTGGGAAAGTTATCATCTTTTTCCTTTATTTATCCTATAATATGATCTTAATTCCTGATCCTGAGGAAATTCGTGGAGATGAAACTCCTGACTGAGGAGATCGTTTTTGTTTTTACAACTACTTGTCACGACTTCAACTTCGTATGATTTCAACTCATCGTCCTGAAGGGAGATCGTTTTTGTTTCTACAACTTGTTACTGCAGCTCATCGTGAAAGTTCAACTCATCACATCTCATCGTGAAAGTTCAACTGATCACAACTCATCGTGCTGATAGGCTGGTCTTCAAACCATGTCGCATGGACGGCGGCACCCAATTTGTAGCAGGGACGAGCGGAAACAAGTGCCATAGCTTGGACGCCATAGCTTGATGTCGAATATGTAGTTGCCTCCACAAACGAGCTTCGATCCATCGGATAGAACTTGTTCGTTTTTCGCGTCATGAGTCTTTCCCAACCCACTTTTCATAGAAGACACACCAGACAACGAAAAACAACTTGTCTTATGTTCAGATGCTCTTGTTCGATCAAAATAAATTTGTTACGCGAAAATAAGTCAAAAAACTAAAACTGACGCAACCGAAAGGAAGTATTTTTTGACTATTGTGTTAGTACTAGGTCGTACTGCGACCCTAGAGGTGATAGTGGGTCCCAAGGAATAGGTCGACGCTTCAGATCCGTTCTGCTGCCGGTAGGTGGATGTAGCGTCTCACTGCTACTTCTAGCACCAGCTTCTTACTGCTACAACTTCTAGTTCTACAGCGCTAAAAGTAGAACTATAAGGGATTCGTCATTTCTCTAGATGCTCTCCCTGTCTCTTTATCAATGGCGTTAATAGCGTCTTTTTCATTATGAGACCAGGCGCGACAGGAGATCACGGTCGAGTAGAGAACATCGTCACGACATCTAAGCGTTTGTTTGCTGCTCAGAAAAATGGCCAAGAAAATGAAGCTATAAAAAAAAATGCTGCCTGAAAGAATGTAATGCGCAACGAAAGTCGCCGATCATGAGATGAAAACAGAAATTTCAAGAAGTAGCTAGAATGGCAGACAACACAGGGCCAGCATCTTCTATGGGAAAGGAAAAATGTCAAGCCACGAAGGGTTGGCACGCAGCCCTGAATCAATAAAAGAATCAAAAGCAACGAGAACGAACATGGATGCAGCGAAAATTCAAGTCGTGATAGGAATTTATATGATGACAAAGTACAACCCAGCAGTGGGTCACAGCAATCGCACCCAGCAGGAAAGGGTCACAGTGATATATTAAAGACACGGCAATCGAACAAGACAAGCCTTTCCTCAAGAAGCCTGACAACATCATCAATGTTCATCTTGAAACGTCCTCATCGCACTTCCAAATCCAATCCATCGATACAAAGACAAACCAGTTAAGATCCTCGAATATCTTTCACCTCCCGAGAGATTAAATATCGAACGACAGTTCCTGAACAATAGCACAGGTTTCACATCCGGTGTAAAAGTGCTCGGTTCATCAGCTTGATTTCATCAGGGATTTTTCGATATGGCTCTGTCGTCCTCGTCAAGTTCTCGTTCTAATAAATCCCCCTCGCGCTCGTGGCGTGCGTTTACAGCTAAGGGACGTCGACAGGGCTGTTCATGTTTTACCTGTGACACAGGATACCACTCGCATTTTACTGTTTGTGAGCAACGAAGTGATCGGTGCATTTTTTTCACTGCCTGTGATGATGGAAGTCGTGGTCGGCCCGCGTTGTTTCAACGCAACAGGAAGCAGGTTTATCGGTATAGCTGCGGGAAAAGAGAATATCAATCATCTATTTATCAACGCTGCCAAAAGAAATGAAAGCCGGCGTGACTATTTCGTTGGGAACAACAACAAGGAAGAAGGTTTTTGAAGTTAAAAGCGAAAACATGGCTGAAGGCATGTTGTATCTGTGGCGATCGCGATGATCTGGCTGTGATGCCTAACCACTAGGAAAGGGCGTAGGTGGAAGACAAGGCAGGCAGGGCAGGCAGTAAGATGAGAAGGCATGACTTTCTCGTAGTCCAAGCGAGATTTATAGGACAGCGGAAAAAATGCAGGAAATGGAAGACCACCAACTACCAATCGCAAAATGTTGTCTGTATCAAATGACCCACTTGCAGCTACAGAGTCAAGATGGCCACGAATAAAACAATTGATTGTGGACACAGCGGCGCTTTCGTCCCAGGAACACGAAAGCCGTAGAAGCAAGTGCGGGATTTCCTCATCATCAAGATCTATTTTTGCGATGACCATAATAGTCCAGCATCATGTCGCGATGACCATAATCGACGTAGATGAGCCTCATCAATTCATTTCATCCATTTTGAAATGTGATCTTCCAATTCGTCCAGAATCCACACTAAAGATATCCATGACCATTGTTTCGATCTCGTGCTCGAGCTCGTTGTTTTCGTCCGCCTTGTGTGTAGGTGATAAAATACAAAATCAAAAACATGTACGTACTCACCATTTGTAACATCAGTCCCATTCGATGTTAACAGAAAACTTTTCTCTGTCACTATGACATCAACTTTAATCTTCGTGTTAAAAAGACACCAGAGCACGCGCGCCCCCTTGATGTTTCGCTTACCTTGTTCGATGTTCCGTTAATTATCAGCATAATTGCTCTTCGAAATTCCTCTTCTCAGTCCCCGCAAATACCTTGTCCTTGATCTGATTTATTCGTGTGTTGAGGCCCATCACTCTACTTGGCAGCACACTTGCACGTGCAGCACCCAGAACCTCGAGCCTGTTCTCCCATAGCAGAAGTTTTCTACTCTCAATACCACTCTTAGATACTAGCATCAACCGTTACAACAGCCTTGACCGAGTTGCCCACCCTGTGGCGCAGCTGGTGCTGCCGGTCCTCCTGTCGTACCGAGTCGCACGTTACTACCAGACGCGCGCGCCCCGCTCTGCTCTTGCCGGATCTTGATAAGATTACCACTCATCACATCAAACGCCTGCTCCACTCCGTTTCTTAGACGATGATATATGGAATCGATCTCCAGAATTTCCCTCTTCTAAGAGAAAGACAACTCTGCTTTTGTGCAGCCGTCGTCTTGAAATGATTGAACACCAGATGAAGTGGATCGAGGTCGAAGACTTTGTAGTAGAACACAAGAAAAATGTATCAGAGCGTACAACCCACTCAATTAAAATCTCTATAAAACTTCGTACAACCACAGACAATATCTCGTCAACATTCATAAGTCTCCCGTCTTCGCACTCGTCTCCAGAAACGCTAGCCCAAGTTGCCTTGCCTTTTGCAGCCCCTCTTCTGCTGATACTTTACGGTCTTCGCCACAATCGCTTTTATTCGCCACCAGAAGCATGCTTGTCGTTGCATTCGCATACTTGTTCACCTCATCGACCCACGATTGCACGTTATCTGGCAAGTTGAAGAAAGTGGAAATCGACAGAAACTTCATTGTCATCTTTTTGGTAAAAAGTCAAATACTCGCTGCATGTGGAGTAGTCAAACGAGTGTGCTCTGTATCAAGTCTTCGTCTCATTCATTGAGTACTCTTCGGTTCGATCAAAACACTAAAGTCTTGGTTTTGTTTCCAGTTGTTACCAACAATTTTTAGTACTAAAGCTATCTCTGTCCCCGCAGTCGTACACGATAACGATGCCGTCCGCTCCACGATAGTAGGCGGAAGTAATAGTTCGAAATCGCTCCTGACCCGCTGTATCCCATATCTGGAGCACAGCTTAGAAGATGCAGATTGATACAAAGGAGTGTCTTCACAATTGCGGTGTTGCAGTTTAAGAGAGATACGGTCTGGCTCCGTTCTCGTTCTTTTTCTTTTCATTTAAAAACAAGGAAGACAATTATACCAAACATGTACTAAACCGCTCTGCTTCACAACGAACCTGCGAATTCCTTCGATCCAGGAAGTTGAAAAACCAAATCCAAACCATGTTCCGGCCCCGTCATAATTCACTGTTTTCCCGCCAACGCTGATCGTTTTGAATCGAAAATCGACGCCAATTGTCGTGATGTAGCTCTCGGTAAACTGGTCGTCCGCGAATCTCAACAATAAACAGCTTTTCCCCACACCACTGTCACCGATCAGAACGAGCTTGAACAAATGGTCGTAGTCCCGCTTAAGCGACGTTGGCGGAGCACCCGCCATTTTTGAACGAGAGTTCTATTGAAGATGGTTGAGAGATTGATTATGTTCCGAACAAAAGCTCTCTGTTTCGTCGTTTCTGCGTTACTATCGACAACGAAATATAATGTCGTTGTTGTTCGATCGCCCGCCGCACGCGAATAGCCTACACTATCACTCGCTTTTCAGATAAGCAGCCGCTCCATCAACCGCCGCGCGAGAGTGAGCCCCTCGGTCGATCACAAAGAGCCACCACCCGACAAAGGAGTGAGAGCCTGGCGCAAGACGTTTCGTCCGACTACAAACGCCGCCATGCTTTCATGATTCATTACTAAGTAATACTATGTATTGCAACAAACATTGACCGAAGCACAAGCACTATTAGACGGTCATGCCTACCTAATAAAAGAAAATGGCGCCCCAAATCTTCACGAAAGCTCTTGCAGCTCCTTTGCAACCTCAAAGGAGGACTCGATACCACGAAAGAGAAGCTCCACAATAACGCGCAGCACCAGCAAGCCCAGTGGCGCTTTTTGCACCCATCTTGGTTGAATTAGGAAAAAGTACTTACGTGGTGCAAACTTTTTTAGACGACGCATGGGGCCTTCGAAGCCTTTCAGTCACTTAAAGTGACTCACTTTCGTGGAGAATAGTAATGTGCCGACAGATAGAAATCACACCTACTCCAATCGCGGGTTCAAGCGACGGTCGTTTGTGACATCGAACACACTTAACGACGATGGAAGGACATGTCACGAAGCCTTTTGAGATTGACGACGCCGGGTCGTTGCATTTGCTCCGCACGCCAGGATGCTCACCGGAGGGACACCACGCAGAAAGAGACTGCAGCTTGGAAGAAGTGAGCTGTGTTTCTGAATTGAATAAAGACCTATACATCTTGCCCACAAAAACCAAATATCTACGAAGCTGCTGCTGTCGGTACTGAAATTTTTTCGGCGATGCCCTTATGAAAAACGTATCTAAATCTTCTGGCGATTTCCTCGAGCCATCCGGGCAAAATGTGAAACAAAATCAAGTTGTCCGTGAGAGGGGTTCGCTCATCATTCTTTGGGCTCTTTCATTCCTGACTACTGGGAGTGTGAGATGTAAGCGAACCGAAAGAACCTGCTCTTTAAACCGAACGACCAACATGCTCGTCATTCTCCGCCTCTTGCTTTATGTTTTCCATGCTTTTTATGTGTGCCACACAAAATGATCTGAAGGACGCTGCAAACGACAACCTGTGTGTGTGTACACCGCGCACTATGCCGCATCTTCGCTCCCTTTCGCTTCCAAGTCCTGACATACAGAGTAACAACTGAGACCGAGATGAGAAATAATTTAGAGTGTGAAAACCGAGACCCACTCCTGGGCAACCTCTTTTGAAATGAGGCATGACAGACGGCATCTTTAGAGAACCTTAGTGTTCTCTTCCGGAACAGTAGCCTCGAGTGGTCCCTCTTCAATAGGCGAAGCTTTTTTGTTTGTTGAGTCGACTACGTTTTCTACCACGTTGGCTACATGAGGTCTCACATGTCCACATCATTACTAGTCGCTTTCCTTCGTGGATAGAGTTGTGTATCAAGAAGTTTAGACTCTTGCTTCCCCACCAGTCACAGAAAAACGAAGACATAGATGCGACTTTGATCGTGACCTTCCTACATCGCCAAGATGATTCGCCGCTTTCCACATCGATTCTGCCAGTCAATTTCCCGCAACTTCATATCACCACGGTGTTCTCGCAGTAAAGAATGAGGGGAAAACCCAATACGAGAGTGACCAGCATACTCCATCTCCTGTGGCTTAACGGTAGGACTTCTGGAAGCGTGCGCGGGCACCACGACCACCGAACTTCTTCGGCTCGCACCGACGCGGGTCAGAGACGACGAGGGACTTATCGTAAGCGGTCAAGGCATCCTTGATCTCCTTCTTGGTCGCCTCATCAACGTACCTGTTGTTGTTTAGGAGAGATGTGATGGTGGAGAGCCTAGTGCGGTTGATGGGACAAATGAGGTATTTGATGATGCAACATAGTGGAAATGCGCACGGCATGCGAATTAGATGCGAACTGGAGAAGGGTATCGTGGGATTTATAGATTGTTTATCTAAATCTCGTCTCACAAAATTCATCCTTGCTAAGACCCAGATTTAAAGAAACAAATTCAACCTTGCCTAAATCACGAGCCTTTCCAGCCCCTACACCTCAATACGTCACTTATCTCCGACATCTTCCCACATCGATTCCCTATATAGCATCCAATTCCATCAATGTGAAAATGTCCATATCAAAACGCTATCACACAGTCTCACAATTCATTAATACACTATTACACAGTCTCACAAGTGCTTTATAAAAAAGTACTTCTGGTTGAAAGCGATGAGACCACGGGAGATGGCCTGACGGATAGCGTAGATCTGGGACACGTAACCTCCGCCCTTGACGCGAATCTTGAAGTCGAGGGATCCCCACTTTCCCGGTTCGCCTTCCTTTCCCTTTCCGAGGAGCAAGAGCGGCTCGTACACTGATGTCAGAAGAGGTAATTGTGAGTGAGTCAGACGAAGGTACACTGAGACCAATTGGGATAACTGTGACTCGAAGATGCCCTTCAGAGGGAAGCTGAGGGAAACGGAAACTAGGCAGTATAGCGGACCAATGGGCCTGCTAGTGGACAAAACGCAAAGAATTTGGTACTAAAATATAGCTACCAGAGATTTAGATCTTTTTCACCCACTATGAAACGACAAGGATTTAGATACGAAGTGGACAATCGACCCCGCTCGTCCGTTCTTTTCGGAAATACAGCGATCACTGATTCCCAAACTGGAAATACAGCGAAAACTGAAAACTCAAAGAAACTATAGGTTTTCAAGTACCCTTCACGCGCATGATCTCCGGGGTGAGGGAGTCAATGGGCATACCATTGATACGGAACTGTCCCTTTCCGCTCTTGATCAGAGCCACCGCGACGGCGCTCTTCTTGCGACCGAAGGTCTGCACTCGGTCCGTGGACGCCATCTTTTTTAGTCGACTAGAACCCCCTTGGTAGTGGGTGTGAACTATTATTTTCCCTGTAAGATGAATTATGGAAAGAAAGAAGATGATGGGAACTTCGTTTTTTAGCCACGAACAATGGTTAGATACTGGTCAGTATTTAGTTTTGTAGAAACAGCAGTGTGCGGTTAACGAACCATGGATACGGATGAAATTACCGCCATTGCTGATGAAACACATGGCTCTTTCTTTGGAGCGAAATAGAGAGATCCTTTGTCAGCAGAGTGTGCCACAGGGAAGGGGAACTCGTGATGGAATTCAGGATGATCTAAAATGTCGCTCCTTAAAAAGAGCAGCCAAAATGAAGAACTAAAAGGCGGATCTTGAGCACAGAATCGCGACTTGACTACACCATAGTGATCTTCCCTTTCACATTTAGAACAGAGTGACCGCGGACAGTGCACAGAAGAGTCACACTTCTACTTGGTTTGTCCATTTAGAATCTTGATGTAGCTCCAGAGCACCAAAGGAGAACGGGCACAGGATCCGGATCTCGTAGCCAACATTGGACCTTTTGTAATACGCTAAACTGATCTTTCGGGATCTGGCAACTTGAGAAACAAAGATCACGATCGATGAAAAGCGTCACTCTATATTTAAATGCAGTCTTTTCTCAGTCTTTCTGATCGAAGGTTCCGATACTCAATCACAACATAATCCGATCGCTTTCTGTGCTGGGCTCGACATGACTAGGACTGATCTTCATCATTTTTGCAAAAATATTCGATCTTTAGAATGAACAAATGCTTGATGTGACCTTCTAACATGCCAGTGCATGTCTCTTTAGATCTTTCCTGACCATGTTCAGCTCCGTGAAGGAAATATACATTGCTATGGACGTCTACAGGACGTTTTTTCCCTTCTCTAGGTAGTCTTCTTACACAGAACACCTATGAAGGATCTCCTCCAATGGTTCCGGTAGTCTCGTTTTGAACCTGCCATCGTAAGTAACGATGGACGGAGCAGCGCAATATACTGCTGTGAAGCGGGTAGAAATCAAAAAAAAGGGATTCGGCGATAGTGTCGAGAGAAGATCAGTTTCAGCGATATCCGGCTATCCAGATCACTTTAACACGAGTGCAAATGTGATTAAGCTGCGTGTGGTGGAATGCCTAAACGACAATTTTGCTCCTGGATCGTCAGCACAAATAGACAAAAAGCAGTCCTAAACCAGAGTCGTATGACGTGGAGGAAAAACGTCTCACCAATTCTTTAGGTTTAGATATCAGGATATGAACTAAATTTTTTCCGACCAGCAACTCCTGCATCCTACGCCTCAGTGATAAGAGATAAATGGATGCCTTCCAATCAAGAGGAAGCGAGAAGCAAAACGTCTTTGATCCTCTAACCAGAATTCCCGATTACAAACGCTCTCTTTTACTTATCCATCTCACATGTCCGCTCGTCATCTACCCAAGAACTTTGCTCGCACTAAATCTTCTTCCCACGTGCTCGTATTGCCCCACCACCTTTCGACGGTGTTGCAGCACTCGTGTGTGTTGCTACAGACGGCGCTTTCTCTGCCGCTTGAGGTGTCTGTGGCCTACCTGGCGTCCCACTTCCACTCGCTGCCTTACTTCCGCCTGATCCGGCACTTTTGTTGTCATCTAGACCTTCTTCTTCATCTAAATCGTCCTCTTCTTCTTCTAAATCCTCTAATGACAGGTTGCTTTGGCTACCGTCCCTTGTGTTACTCCGAGTTAGTCTACTCTCTTTGGTTCCGCTGCGACTTAACTTCTTTCCACCTGGATGGTCACCTCCAGGTTGCCCATGCAAACCTTTTTGGTCATTATCGCCAGCTGAACCACCTCCCTGGCCTCCCCCGACGCCCTGTTGCGCAAGCATTTCTTCCAAAGAGAGGCCTGAGTTATGGTCTGGCAAATTCGCTTTAGCTGCTTTTGTGCTCGGGTGATCCACGCCCTCGCCAAAGGCGGCTTTGATAGACGCCGCATCCATCTTCGCGCCGCCCGTGCTGCTCTTGTTGCCGCGCTTGCGGCGCCGCCTTGCCAACCGCTCGCGCTCCTTGCGCAGTCGCTCCCTCTCTTCAGCCTCGCGCCGGATGCGCTCCTTCTCGGCCCACGCTTTGTGCCGCTCGCCCTGGAATCCGTCATGTGTCCACGGCCTGCTCAGCGGCTTCTTGGCATCGCCGAACATGCTGTCGGCGAACACGTTGGCCGTGTCTACGTGGTAAAAACACCGGTCCGGCGGGTACCGCTCTAAATGATCCAAGTTGATCTGGCTGCTATCTTCGGCGACAGCGGCCAGCTGCAATAATTGCTGTTCCACCGTGGCTAGTTTAGCTTGATCCTCTGCTTTCTTCTTGGCTTTCGCTAAAGACCGGCTTCCCGTGTCCTCACTCTCAACTTCGCTGCAAAGAAGTTCTTTAGACGCTTGCTTGCGCAGAGACGCCTGCGAATTTAGAATTTGCGCAGGTCTCAA